>Ga0210390_10003023_pt1 | contig 14564 bp, 10 predicted proteins | sample IncBWH11OmetaG_FD_161050 | JGI IMG/M metagenome (GOLD analysis project Ga0210390, IMG submission 161050) | Forest soil microbial communities from Barre Woods Harvard Forest LTER site, Petersham, Massachusetts, United States - Inc-BW-H-11-O ...
GGCTTGAAGCCGCCCCCCGCAGGGCGACTCCGAGGGGCCAGATCCCTCATCTCTCATACAGCACCGCATCAAGGAACCTCGTAACCTACACGGCTGGCTCCTCTCCGCGTTCATGGCACACTGCGCGTCAAATTCGTAGGTGGTCAAGATCATCTTCGGATTTGCGCTGGCCAGATAGCACCCGTCTGGTTGCGGTACGCAGCACAGACCTCCGGTGGGACTGCAGTTACGTCCGGGGCGGCGCCGGACCGCCGAGCTGTATATATTTGCGTTTTCCGGTGTTATACCACCGCAAACCGCACATATATCGAATCGGCCGGCGGCCTTACCCGCTTGTGACAGCCCAGCCCTGTCGCCGGTCTGCCCGCTGCTCACCACGGCTCGGCCAGCACTTTCCGCGTCTGGTTGAGACCGGCGCAACTACGCCTACCCGTTTACCAGCCGAAACTCCGAAGCCCTACAAATTTGTCGCGCACCCCTGGCTGCCTGACCGCGGGTGCGCCACAGGCCCGCTAATGGCCCGGCGGCCTGGGTGGAATGTGGAATGATGTCCGCATGGCTCATGAGCGCGCCGATCCTCCCCTGCAGGCAGATGAACGGACGACGCTGACCGCGTTCCTGGACTTTCAGCGTGCCACCTTGGCCCTCAAATGCGATGGCCTGACCGATGATCAGCTCCGCGAGCGCGCGGTGCCGCCGTCGAGCTTGTCCCTGCTGGGCATCCTCAGGCACATGGCCGACGTAGAACACAACTGGTTCCGGCCCGTGCTCGGCGCGGAGGAGATGGCCACCATCTTCGCGCCCGACATGAATTGGGAAGCCGCATTCCGCGACGTAGACACGGCTAGTGTCTCCGCGGCGTTCGATATCTGGCGGGCCGAATGCGAGCACTCGCGCGTCTTGGTGGCTGCCGCTCCGAACCTGGAGGCCGGGGGACCTCGCGGCAGCGGCGGTAATAAGCCGTTCTCGCTGCGCTGGGTGCTGACGCACATGATCGAGGAGTACGCCCGGCACAACGGCCATGCCGATCTGCTCCGTGAGCGCCTGGACGGCTCGACGGGCACATAGCCAACAGGCGCCGCGGCACGATCTCGGATTCTCCGACCACAGGTTGTGGATTTCCTCCAAGGGCCGCTTAGCCGCGGAATTTCCCATGCGCCCGAAAGGCGCGTAGTGTGAGTAACGATGCTCCGGCCCCCGGCAGCTGCACCCGCGAGATTTGCGGTGACGCAGCAGGGACCGGAGTTTTTTTGGTGCACGGAACGGTGCACAAGACGCTAGTGCCAAAGCGCCCGCGAAATTTATTTCTCCCATCGCGATCTAGCCGGCGTGACTGACTATCACATACGTCACGGCCTGATCCTGGGCAGAGCAAAGGAATCCACCATCGCCGAACTCGGCTCCTTCTCGCCTGCAAGAAAGCCGCCGCCGGCTTGGCTGCCTGCCGTCAGCCGAGCGCTCCCGCCAGTCAACGTCGCCGCCGCCAGGCGGCGAGCGTGAGCAGAGCCGCCGAACCCAGCTAGGGCACCTGCCACGCCCCCACGTGAACCTGCTTTCTCCAAAGGAGAACCGTTATGAAACGCAGAACCTTTGACATCCTCGTCGCCACCGCCGGCCTGTTCCTGGCACTGACGCTCGTAGCCGCGGGCGGGCTGTTGACCTGGGCCCACAACTTCATCGGGAACGAGGTCCACACCCAGCTCGCCGCCCAGCAGATCTTCTTCCCCCCCGCGAACAGCAAGGCAGTCGCTGCCCCGGAGTTCGCCGCGATGCGCCAGTACGGCGGGCAGCAGCTGACCACCGGCGCCCAGGCAGAGGTCTACGCCGATCACTTCATCGCCAACCACCTCACGGTGATCGGCGGCGGCAAGACCTACGCTCAGCTGTCGGCAGAAGCGCAGACCCAGCCGAACAACGCCAAGCTCGCCGTACAAGCCGACACGGTATTCAAGGGTGAGACCCTGCGCGGGCTGCTCCTGAACGCCTACGCCTTCGGCACCATGGGCATGATCGCCGGGATCGCCGCCATCGCCGCGTTCATCGCCGCCGCGGTCATGCTGGTCCTGGGCGCCCTCGGCCTGGCGCACTCCCGCCGCGTGTCCCCCGACGCCGAGATCCTCACCCGAGGCCCGGCACATGCACCGGACCAGGGCACCACGCCGTCCCACACCGTCCACTCCAATGGCCAGCAGCCCAGCGACGACGGCCTTGTCGCTACCCCGCCGGGCTCATCAGGCACGAGTTCCTCCTAGCGGCACTGGCAGGCCGGCCGCACGCGGCCCGTCTGAACCGGGCTTGGCGGGTCGGGTGGCCGTTTCGTTCAAGACCGGTTGGGGCGGCGGGTGATGGGATGGCGGCATGAACACGAAAAAGAACCCAGACTTCGACGCCGCGGCCGGCTTCATGGCCGGGCACGCGCGCGTGATTGACCGGCGGGTGTTCCAGCGGCTGTTCCAGGGCGGCTCGCCCGGGCCGGTGCGGGACGCGGTCGCCGCCTACAGGAACGACGACGGCGGCTTCGGGCACGCGCTCGAGCCCGATGTCCGCACGGCGGGCAGCCAGCCCGCGGCGACCGAGATGGCGCTGCGCATCATGGACCTGACCGATGAGTGGGACACCGCGATGGTCACGGGCGCCATCGACTGGCTCGCCTCGATCGCGCCCGCCGAAGGCGGCAGCGCGTTCGCCGAGCCGTCCGTGGCCGACGCCCCGCACGCGCCGTGGTGGGTGCCCGCGCAGGGGCATCCCGCCTCGCTGATCCAGACCGGCCAGATCGCGGGCATGCTGTACGCCCGCGGCTTCTCGCACCCGTGGCTCGACCGCGCGACCGAGCTGATGTGGGAGCGGATCGGCGCGCTGACCGAGCCGAACAGCTACGAGATGTTCGGTGTCCTGGCGTTCCTCGAGCACGTGCCCGACCGGGCCCGGGCGCGGGCGGCCTTTGACCGGGTCGGTCCGCTGCTCTTCGAGCGGAACCTGGTCGCGCTCGACCCGGAGGCGGCGGGCGATGTGCAGACGCCGCTCGATTTCGCCCCGCTGCCCGGCTCGATCGCCAGGCCGCTGTTCGACGACGCGACGATCGCGGTGCACCTGGACCACCTGGCTACCTCGCAGCGCGACGACGGCGGGTGGATGTTCAACTGGCTGGCGTGGTCACCCGCCGCCGAAGCCGACTGGCGCGGCTTCCTCACCGTCGAGGCCCTTCGCATATTGCGCGCCAACGGCCGCGCCTGACGCGGTCGTAGTCAGCGTTTCCATTGAGCGATGAAACCCAGGTAGCGCTCGGCGACCATGTATCGCACGCGGCTGGCCGCGGTCTGGTCGCGGTCGGACGCCTCATACTCCGACACGGCGTCCTCCCAGATGCTGCGTCCTATCGCGAATCCGACGAACGCGTCGACCTGGCTGGCTATCCGCAGCCAGTGGTCGAGGCGGTCGGCCGGCGCGTCCCGGCCAAGCACGATCAGGTCGGTGGTCCGGCCGCCCGCCCTCGCCTGGACGGCCACCTGCCGCGCCGCCTCGACGGTCTCCAGGCCCTCGACCTTCCATATCGTGGGTTCCACGTTGTGCGCCTGGTTGTCTGCGATTACCTGGACCACTAGGTCAGGGCGGATGTCGCGGTCGTATTCCAGGGGGTCATCGCCGACTTTCGCGAGCTGGGCATCGGTGGCCGGCACAAGCAGTTCGTAGAGCAGCGGCACGCCGATGCTGTGCAGGCCGGCGCTGACCTGTGCGATGCGGCTCAGTTGCTGCTCGCGCTGTCCGGCGTCGAATTCCGGGTTGTCGCGGACGAGCACCTTGGCGTAATCCGGCTTGACCGTCTCGACGTGCGACAGCCACTGATCGCCCCACTCCAGCGTGAACCAGTCGTGCCCGCTGGCCTCGACCGGCGTCGCCAGCACCAGTGGCTGGCCGCTGCTCTTGACCGCGTCGATGACGCCCTGGCCGTACCGCTCGTCGACCAGCACCCCGATGCGCCCGTAAGTAACATTCGGCAAGGCCACCTGAAGGCCTTGGAAGATGAGCTGCTTCGCGGTACGCATCGCCTCGACCTGGCCGGGATCAGGCGCGTCGTTCTTGACATCGAACAGTGTCCGGCCAAACGATTCGCGGTGATCCATGGCCAGGATGAACAACGGGTCGTCGTGCCGCGGCTGCCACGCTGAGTTGACGGTCATGGTCAGAAAACTACCCGTAGAACAGGCGGTCCATAACCGCGCGGGCGTGCCTGGCGGTACGGCGGTAATCCTGTTCGAGAGCCTGCGCCGGGGTATCGCCCCAGGCAGACAGGCCAGAACCGGCGCCGCCCGCGCCCCCGCTCGCGCCCTCCACGGCGAAGCCGTTGCCGCCCTTGTAGCCGAGCAGGCGGGCGACCGCCGTCAGCTCGTCGTGCCGGCTGGGCAGCGTGTCGCCTGGGCGGCCGCGGACCAGCATGATCGCGTTCCTGATCCGGGAGGCGAGCTCCCAGGAGGCGCGCAGGTTCGCCGCGTCCGAGTCCGTGACCAGGCCGGCGTTCGCCGCGGCGGCGAGCGCGGCGAGCGTCCTCGTGGTGCGCAGCTCCGGCACGTCGTAGCCGTGCCGGAGCTGGACCAGTTGCACCGTCCATTCCACGTCGGACAGCCCGCCGGGGCCGAGCTTGAGGTGCAGCGCGCGGTCCGCGCCGCGCGGGATGCGCTCGGCTTCGACCCGCGCCTTGATGCGCCGGATCTCGCGCTGGGCGTGCTCGTTGATGCCGCCGTCCTGGTACCGGTACTGGTCGGCGAGCGCGATGAACTGCGCGCCAAGCGCGTCGTCGCCGACCGCGAACTCCGCGCGCAGCAGCGCCTGCGCCTCCCACGGCGACGCGCGGCGCTCGTAGTATGCGCGGCACGCCGCGAGGCTGCGCACCAGCGGACCCTGGCGTCCCTCGGGGCGCAGGTCGGCGTCGACGAGCAGCGGTGGATCCGGCGCCGGGATCTGCAGCAGCCGGCGCAGCTCGGCGCCCACGGCCTGCGCCGCGTCCGACGCCCGCCGCTCGCCGTCGGGGTCCAGACCGGGCAACGGGTCGTGCACGAAGATCACGTCGGCGTCGCTGCCGAACCCGCTCTCGTGCCCGCCGTACCTGCCCATCGCGATCACCGCGAACCGCGTCGGCAGCGGCTCGCGCAGCTCTATCTCGATCTTCGCGATCGTCGCCGCGAGCACCGCGTCGAGCGACGCCGTGGTGATCGCGGCCAGCGCCTCCCCCGTCTCGGCCAGGCCGGCCACACCGAGCACGTCCGCGGCTGCCACCCGGAGCAGTTCCCGGCGGCGGATGGACCGCACCGCGACCGCCGCTTGTTCGGCATCCCCCTCGTACCGCTTGGCCGCTGTCATCGCTTCTGAACGGAGGGGGCCGACTCCCCGGGGCACCAGTTCCGCGTCGTCGGCGAAGATAGCCACCGCTTCTGGCGCGCGCAGCAGCAACGCGGCCGCGTACCGGCTCGACGCCAGCACGGTGGCGATCCGCTCAGCGGCTTTCGTCTCGTCCCGCAGCAGCCGCAAGAACCAGGGCGTCTCCCCCAGCGCCTCGCTGACCTGGCGGAACGCGAGCAGGCCCTGGTCTGGCTCGGCGGCGTCGGCGAACCAGCCGAGCAGCACGGGCAGCAGCGTCCGCTGGATCGCCGCGCGGCGCCGTACCCCAGTGGTCAGCGCCTCGATGTGCCGCAGCGCGCCGGCCGGGTCGCGGTACCCGAGCGCCTCCAGCCGGGCCCGCGCCTCCTCCGGCGTCAGCCGGGCCGCTTCGGTCGGCAGCCGCGCGACGGCGTCGAGCAGCGGCCGGTAGAACAGCTTCTCGTGCAGGCGGCGCACCTGCATCACGTGCTTGCGCCAGGCCTGGGTGAATCTGTCCTGGGGGGAAACCACGGGACCGTTCGGGATAATGGAAACGGAAACCATAGCCCGCCCCAGCCTTCGAAGTACGGCGGGATCCTCCGGAAGAGTATGGGTTCGCCGCAGCTGATAGAGCTGGAGCAGGTGCTCGGTCTGGCGCAGGAACCGGTAGGCGCTGGCCAGCTCCTCAGCATCGGCGCGGCCGACGTAGCCGCCCTCGGCGAGCGCCTTGAGCGCGGGCAGCGTCGCCGCGACGCGCAGCCGCTCGTCGGTGCGGCCGTGCACGAGCTGGAGCAGCTGGACGGCGAACTCGATGTCGCGCAGCCCGCCAGGGCCGAGCTTGAGCTCGCGGCCCGCCATGTTCCTCGGCAGCGTGGCGACCACTCGGCGCCGCATCGCCTGCACGTCCTCGACGAAGTTCTCCCGGCGTGACGCCTGCCAGACCAGCGGCGTCATCGCGTTGGCGTACTTCTCGCCGAGCGCCATGTCCCCCGCCACCGGGCGGGCCTTGAGCAGCGCCTGGAACTCCCAGGTCTTGGCCCACCTGGCGTAGTACGCCTGATGGCTGGCCAGCGTCCTGACGAGCGGGCCGTCGCGGCCCTCCGGGCGCAAGTTCGGGTCGACGGGGAAGATGCTGCCCTCGGGGGTGGACCGCTCGCAGACCCGGATGATGCCGGAGGCCAGCCGGGTCGCGGTCCTGAGCGCGCCCGCGTCGGAGTCGTCCGCGGCGGGCTCGGCGACGAAGATCACGTCGACGTCGCTGGCGTAGTTGAGCTCGCGGGCGCCGCACTTGCCCATCGCGATCACCGCGAGATGGCAGGGCGCCTGGGTGCCATCCGCGGGCAGTTCGGCGCGGGCGATGGCCAGGGCCCCCTCGAGGACCGCGGCGGCGATGTCGGCCAGTTCCTCACCGACCTCGTCCACCGTCGCGGCGCGGGTCTGGTCGCGGGCGGCCAAGTGCAGGACGCGGCGCCGGTACGCGGCCGCGAGCGGCTGCGCTGGGTCGGTCTCGTGCAGGTCCGCCTTCGGCTCCCGCGCGGCGGGGTCGGCGCGGACGGCACGCAGCAGTTCGGCGCGGATTTCCGCGGCGTTCGGGCGGCGGTCGGCGTCCGGGCCGCGCAGGATCTCGCAGTCGGCGGGGTGACGCACGAGGTGGTCGGCGAGCGCCTTGCTTACGCCGAGGACAGCGGTCAGCCGGGCCCGGTAGGCGGGGTCGTCGCGCAGCGCCTCGAGGAACTCGGCGGCCGCGGCGCCGCCGGGGACGTGGCCTGGGGCGCGGGCGGCGATGCGCTCGGCGATGCTGGCCAGGCCCGCCAGCGCGAGGTCGGGATCGGCCGCCTGCGCGGCGGCGGCGAGCAGCGGGTCGTCCGCGGTCACGCCCAGATCGGCGATGTGCCGCTCCGCTCGGGTGACATCGGCGAAACCCATCCGGGCTAGCCAGCCGGTCAGCGAGGTGCGCGTGCCGCTCACGCCATGAGCGTATACCGGTGCGGTCGGCCGGGAATACGCGCGTAACCAGCGGCCTGAGGGCAGGCGCGCGCGGGGGATCCGTGCCCATGTGATACGGATTGGGGATGGTGGAACTCATCCCGCGTAGCGTCCTTTTCGGCAACCCAGAGCGGACCAGCCCTCGGATCTCCCCCGACGGGACCCGGCTGGCGTGGATCGCGCCACGGGACGGCGTGCTGAACGTGTGGGTCGCGCCGGTCGGCCGGGCTGATACGGACGCCGGCGAGGCGGGGGTCGAGTGGGGCGCCGCGCAGGCGATCACCGACGACAAGGACCGCGGTGTGCGGGTCTTCATGTGGGCACAGGACGGCCGGCACGTGCTGTACCTGAAGGACGCCGGCGGGGACGAGAACTGGCGGCTGTACGACGTCGACCTGGAGACGATGGAGCGGCGCGACCTCACGCCGTTCGAGGGGATCCACGCGGAGATCATCGCGATGAGCAAGCGGCATCCCACCCAGGTGCTCGTCGGGATCAACGCCGACAACCCGCAACTGCACGACGTCTACCGGCTCGACCTGTCGACCGGGTCGCTGGTCAAGGAGATCGTCAACCCTGGCTACGCGGGCTGGGTGGCCGACGAGGACCTCGTGGTGCGCTGCGCGCTTCAGCCGCTGCCTGACGGCGCCTACGACGTGCTCGTGCGGGACACGGCCGAGGCGGACTGGCGGACGCTGTGGACGATCCCCGCCGAGGACGCGACCTCGAGCGACATCCTGTCGTTCAGCGGCGACGGGAGCTCGCTGCTGGTGATCAGCGCGGCCGGCGCCAACACCGGAAGGCTGACCAGGATCGACCTCGCGACGGGCGCGGCGTCGGTGCTGGCCGAGGACCCCGACGCCGATGTCAGCGGGGCGATGCTGCACCCGGACACCCGGGACCCGCAGATCGTCACGATCCTCAAGGACCGGATGACGTATACCGTCCTCGACCCGTCGGTCGAGGACGACCTGAAGGCGGTGCGCGAGCTGCATCACGGCGACCCGGTCTTCGTCGGCCGTGACGAGGCCGACAAGACCTGGCTGGTCGGGTTCACCAACGACACGGGCCCCATCCCCTACTTCATGTACGACCGCGTGACCCGGTCCGCCCGGTTCCTGTTCGACCACCAGCCGGCGCTGTCCTCGTACTCGCTGGCGCCCATGGAACCGTTCACGTTCACGGCGCGGGACGGCCTGGAGATCCACGGGTACGTGACGTTCCCCGTGGGGCTCGGCCGGTCCGGCCTGCCGGCCGTGGTGAACGTGCACGGCGGCCCGCAGGTCCGCGATAGCTGGGGATACGACCCTGAGGCACAGTGGTTCGCCAACCGCGGTTACCTGTGCGTTGAGGTCAACTACCGCGGCTCCACCGGCTACGGCAAGGCGTTCGTCGCCGCCGGCGACCGTGAGTGGGGCGGCAAGATGCACGACGACCTGATCGACGCGGTGTCGCATGTCGTTGGCGCCGGGTGGGCCGACCCGGCGCGGGTGGCCATCTACGGCGGTTCCTACGGCGGGTACGCGGCGCTTGTGGGGGCGGCGTTCACGCCGGATGTGTTCCGCTGCGCGGTGGACATCGTGGGGCCGTCGAACCTGAAGACACTGCTGGAGACGATCCCGCCGTACTGGGCGCCGGCGATCGCGCAGCTGTACCGGCGGGTCGGCAACCCGGAGACGGACGCGGACTTCCTGTGGTCGCGCTCGCCGCTGTCCCGTGCGCGTGACATCCGGATCCCGCTGCTGATCGCCCAGGGCGCGAACGACCCGCGGGTCAAGCAGGCGGAGTCCGAGCAGATCGTCGCCGCGCTCAAGGAGGCCGGCATCGATTACGAGTACATGCTGTTCCCCGACGAAGGCCACGGCTTCGCCAAGCCAGAGAACCGGATCAAGTTCTACACGGCAGCGGAGCGTTTCCTGGCCCGCTACCTAGGCGGCCGCTTCGAGGAGTAGCCCGGCCCCTTGCCGGGGGAGGGCGGGGTCGCGGACGTCACATCCGCACCACCCGTTTCACTTCGCATAGAGGCTGGCCACTTCGCATAGGGGATGACCATTTTTGCGTGCCGTTTTGTCCCTTATGTCCGACCTCTGCTATGCGAAGTGGTCGCCAGCTATGCGAAGTCGTGGGGCCTTGCCGGGGTGAGGACTGGGTCGGCAGAATGTCACGGTGTCCATTGGTTCGCGGGCGGCGGTCGCCGCGTTGGCGTGTGCGGTGCTGCTCGCGATCGGCGGGTGCGGGGAGCTTAAGCAGGTTGGGGCTGGCGCGCACAACGGGCCCGCGCACACCTTTACGATCACGGGGCACGTCACGACGGTGGTCATCGACGGCGGCGCGTCCAGCATCACCGTGACAGGCAGCGACCGGAGCACGATCCTGGTGTCGCAGCAGGCGTCCTATACGAAGACAGCGCCTGCCACCTCGAGGCGAGTCGCCGGGGACACGCTGACCTTGTCGTACTCCTGCTCAGCTCAGCTGGTGTGCGGCGTGGAGTACGACGTCCAGGTGCCGCGGGGCGTGGCGGTCCAGGCGTCCACCCGGGCCGGCGCGATCACGCTGACCTCGCTGGCCGGCGATGTGAGCGCGAAGACCGACGCCGGGCTGATCACCGTGAACGACCTTAGCTCGGCGACCGTTGAGCTCAAGTCCGACGCGGGAGGCATCATCGCCGCGTTCTCGGCCGCGCCAAGCTCGCTCAGCGCGTCGACGAACATCGGCTCGATCAGCCTCACCATGCCCGGGACGGTCTCCTACCAGATCCACACGCACACCTATGTCGGGTCGAGCACCGTCAAGGTGCATAAGAATCCCGCGTCGCCGCATGTGATCACGGCGAGCTCCGACCTGGGCAGCATCACGATCAGCCCGGCATGACCATGGCCTATTCGGTTGGCAGGGCCTTTTCGGTTGGCAGGGCCTTGTAGTAGCGGACTAGGGGTAGCGGCGTGAAGCCCGCCTTCTCGTAGACGCGACGGGCCGGCGCGTGACCGGGGTCGCCACCGGTGCCGATCTCGGCGAGCGTCATGCCGCGCTCAACGATCCGGTCGACCGCGAAGGCGACCAGATCCGAGCCGATACCGCGGTTCTGGTAGTCGGGGTCGACGGCGATCATGTAGATCTCGCCGGTCTCGGTGTCGTCGTTGATGACGACGGCGACGAACCCGACGGGGTGGCCGTCGGCTTCGGCGACCCAGACGCAGTTGCCTTCGGCGCGGCAGGTCGAATCCACCGCCGATCCCTGGTCCGCCGCCCAGTCCGGATAGAGGTGCTCGAAAATCTTCGGGCCGAGGAGCCCCCCGAACGACTCGAAGACCGGCCGCCACGCGCGCACGGAGAACTCTACGACGGCCTTGATGTCGTATTCGCGCAGCACGCGGATCGCAGTGGTCACACCGCGAGGCTAGGCGCGACCGGGCCGGTGCTCAACGGGTTTTCGCCTTACAGCATCGGGAGGTAGCGGTCTAGTTCGAAGCGTGATACCTGGCGGCGGTAGTCGGCCCATTCTTCGCGCTTGTTGCGGAGGAAGAAGTCGAAGACGTGCTCGCCTAGGGTTTCCGCTACTAGCTCGCTGTTCTCCATGACCTTGATGGCCTCGTTGAGGTCGGCTGGCAGCGGCTTGATGCCTAGGGCGCGGCGCTCGGCGGAGGTGAGGGCCCACACGTCGTCTTCGGCGCCCGGGGGGAGTTCGTAGTCCTTCTCGATGCCCTTCAGGCCGGCGGCGAGGATCACCGCGAACGCGAGGTAGGGGTTGCAGGCGGGGTCGACAGAGCGGAACTCCACGCGCGTGGAGTTGCCCTTCTGCGGCTTGTACATGGGCACCCGGATGAGCGCTGACCTGTTGTTGTGGCCCCAGCAGACGTAGGCGGGCGCCTCGCCGCCGGCGCCGGCGATCGCCTCCGTGCCGCCCCACAGCCGCTTGTAGGAGTTCACCCACTGGTTGCAGACCGCGGTGATCTCGGGCGCGTGCCTGAGCAGGCCCGCGATGAACGCGCGGGCCGTCTTGGAGAGCTGGTATTCGGCTCCGGCCTCGTAGAACGCGTTCTGGTCACCCTCGAACAGGGACACGTGGGTGTGCATGCCGGAGCCGGGGTGTTCGGTGAAGGGCTTGGGCATGAACGTCGCCCAGACGTCCTGCTCGATCGCCACTTCCTTCATCACCAGGCGGAACGCCATGATGTTGTCCGCGGTGGTCAGCGCGTCGGCGTAGCGCAGGTCGATCTCCTGCTGGCCTGGGGCGCCTTCGTGGTGGCTGTACTCCACACTGATGCCCATCGCCTCGAGCATGGTGATGCTGGTGCGGCGGAAATCGTGGGCGATGCTGTGCGGGGTGTGATCGTAGTAGCCGCCGGAGTCGATCGGAACCGGGATGCTGCCTACTTCGGGGCGCTCACGGAGCAGGAAGAACTCGATCTCCGGGTGCGTGTAGAACGTGAAGCCCATCTCCGACGCCTTGCTGAGGTTGCGCTTGAGCACCCAGCGCGGGTCGGCGTAGCTCGGGGAACCGTCCGGCATGAGGATGTCGCAGAACATCCTGGCCACGCCGGGGTATTCACCGCGCCACGGCAGCAGCTGGAACGTTGACGGGTCGGGTCGGGCGATCATGTCCGACTCGTGCACGCGGGCGAAGCCCTCGATGGCCGAGCCGTCGAAGCCGATGCCGTCGGCGAACGCGCCCTCGAGTTCGGCGGGAGCGACCGCTACGGACTTCAGGGCGCCGAGCACGTCCGTGAACCAGAGCCGGACGAACCGGATGTCCCGCTCCTCCAGCGTGCGCAGCACGAATTCTTCCTGCCTATCCACGGCTATCACCTTAGACGCTTCTCCTGGGGAGTTCACTGGCGGCTGTCGCCGCCAGCCGGCGCAGTCGGCCGGTGCCGCCGGCCGGTGCCGTCGCGCGGTACGGTCGGCCGGTGCCGTCGGCCGCCGGCTTCGGCGGTCACGCAACGCTACCAAGGGTCCTTCCCCGCACGAGTTTCCGCACCGTTACATTCACGTGACCGTTCGGCGTGCAACGACATGGCATCCACAGTCGTCTTTGAGGATGTACTCTCCCTTTTGTCCCTATGGTTGCCTTGGTCACTGTATGTGCACGCGAGAGAGGTGAGGCATGTCGAGCACGGTGGGAAGCGACTCCCAAGCGCTTGCCCTAGAGGAGAACCTGGCCGACGTACGCGCGGAGTTCGACCGGGAGGGGTTCGTGATCCTTCGCGGCGCTCTGTCGCCGGACGAGGTCGAGCACTACCGCGAGGCTCTTGACCGGGTGTACCGGGCGGAGGAGGCCGACGGCCGGATTTCGGCCGGGGGCGCGATGCACCAGCTCAGCGCAGTCGCGAATTGCGCGGAGGCGGCAGGCCTGATCGACCATCCGGCCACCTTCCCTTACGTGTATTCCATCCTCGGATGGAACATCCACATCTACCACTCCCACCTGGACGTGCACCCGCCGCTGCCGGAGCGGCGTCCGTTCCGGTTCGAATGGCATCAGGACGGCGGGCGGCAGAACCGCGAGATCGAGACTGATCCGCGGCCGCGGTTGTCGGTCAAGCTGGCGTACTGGCTATCCGACGTGTCCGAAGCAGGGCGCGGCAACTTCAAGGTCGTGCCCGGCAGCCACCTGACCAACTGGATCGACGGGCCGCCCCGGCGCGACGTCGAGTGGCCGGACCCGCTCGGAGCGATCGAGGTGACGGCCTCTCCGGGGGATGTGGTCATGTTCGACAGGCGGCTGTGGCACGCTCGTTCGGACAATTACTCGTCGATTACCCGCAAGGCCATGTTCTTTGGATACACGTTCCGGTGGATCGCGATGCGGGACGAGAACGAAGGCATCTGGTCTTCGGACCTGGCCGACCAGCTGAGCCCGGTCCAGCGGCAGCTGCTCGGCGGTATCGGGGGCGATGGCGACCACGCGTGGGGCCACTACCCCTCGACCACGCCGCTGTATGGCTGGCTGAAGGAGCGGGGCCTGTTCGATCCGGCTAACCCACCGCTCAAGCCGTTATCGTCGTTACCTGCTGCCTGTTGCCTGGCGGTCGCCCGCAGCGGGCTGGGCCATTGCGCGGGCGCGCGGACTAGGAGGAGGGCGGCGTCGTCGTCCAGGGGCGCGCCCGCGTGGCGCAGCAGGTCATCGCGAAGCAATTCGAGCAGTGCGGCCCCATCGGCATTCACCGTCGCGGGATTGCTCGCGCGGAGCGCGGCGAGCCGCTCGTCCAGCGGGTAGAACACCCGGCGGCTATCCCTCGCCTCGGTGACGCCGTCTGTATAGATGAGCAGGCGATCGTTCGGCTTGAAGGGAAGGGAGCGGGCGGCTCCCGAGTCGTCTCCGAGTGTGAGCAGGCCGAGCGGCGGCGCGGGGGCGGGAACTTCTAGCACGGTCACGCCGTCGTCGGAGATCAGGATGGGCGGCGGGTGACCGCAGGAGTAGATGGTTAGCCGGCCGACGTTCGGGTCGATCTCGGCGAGCACCGCGGTGACGAACTCCTCGTGCTGGCCCCAGCGCCGAGCCAGCCCGGCGTCCAGCCGCCGGGCGAGTTCGGCGAGCGTGTGCACCTCGTGCGCCACCTCGCGGTACATTCCGAGGACATCCGCCGCGACCTCGACCGCGCCCAGGCCCTTCCCGCGCACATCGCCGACGATCAGCCGGATGCCATACGGGGTGATCGTGACGTCGTACAGGTCGCCGCCGACCTTAGCGTCGGCAGCGGCGGCCAGGTAGACGACGCCGAGTTCGACCGGGCCGAGCCTCGTCGGCAGCGGCCGCAGGACGGCGCGCTGCGCGGCCTCCGCGACAGAGATGACGTTGGCGATCTGCTGGTCTTTCCGTGCGGAGAGCGTGGTTCCCGCCATGCTCACGCCGGTCACCACGATGACGGTCACGATCGTGGCTTCCGGGAGATCGTGGGTGGCGCCGCTCGCCGTCAGCGCGACGATGACGGCGGCTAGCAGGCTGACCGCGCCATACGCCAACGGGCGCCTGGGGCTCTGGGCGCCTATGCCGGCCAGGGCCGGCGGCACCGCGAGCAGCGGGCCGAGCAGCAGCGGCGCGGTCCAGATCTGGCCGGCGCAGATGATCAGGACGATGGCCACGATGGCGGCGGAGCTTAGCTCGAGCCAGCGGGACTGCCAGCCGTTTTGCCCGTTTTGCCCGTTTCGCGGGGTGAGCGCGTTTCGCGTGTTGAGCGCGAGCGCGCGGGTGAGGCGCGGGAGGGCGGGGGCACGGGTGGGGCGTG
>Ga0210390_10003024_pt1 | contig 14564 bp, 19 predicted proteins | sample IncBWH11OmetaG_FD_161050 | JGI IMG/M metagenome (GOLD analysis project Ga0210390, IMG submission 161050) | Forest soil microbial communities from Barre Woods Harvard Forest LTER site, Petersham, Massachusetts, United States - Inc-BW-H-11-O ...
ACCACCGGCAACGGGTACTGCTCGAATGCCCGCAGCGTGGCGACCGGGTCGAAATCCGGTACTCCTCTGCCAGTTTCGAACAGCGCCATGTCGGCGCCGGCCGAGAAGTGCCGCAGCCCGCTTTTGAGCAGCACCGCTCGTGCATTCTCCGACGACGCCCGCTGCAGGCCAGCGATCAACGGCTGCATCAGCTCTGGGCCCAGCAGATTGTGGGGCTCGTGCGTCATGGTGATCACCGCCAGCGGCCCGCTGATCTCGTAGGTGACAGCGCTCATGGCAGACTCCTCACGCGCCCAGGCTGTTGATTGCTTGCGATGGCTGCTGCGGTCTATCCGCGCGGCGCCACACGTATATTCCCAGCGCAAGGATCAACACGAACGGTATGTCGGTGAGAAACTTGCTCCAGTAGTGAGAGATCTCGGTGGCCGCCTGTGCGGCCATCAATACCCCGTGCGCAAGGTTGGCCCACATGGTGAAACTCAGAAACGACGCATAGCTGCGCGGGTCGCTCGCGGCGCGCAGCATAAACACGCCCCACACGATGTAGATCACCATCAGCATCGGGGGCACGTGCAGATGCTCACTGCCGCAGCGCACGTCGTTCCAGATCGTCCAGTTCAACGCTCCGCCATGCTCGGCCAGCAGCGGCGACTGCGCGAGGAAGCCCACGAACAGCAGCACAAAGATCGCCAGCGTCAACACGCCATAGACACGCAGGAAGACCCGAAACGCCGTCAGCCCGCGAGACGGATCCCGCTGGGCGATTGGGATTGCGCTCATCGTTGTACTCCCATCATTAACCGCCGACAGCATCCGGCGTTCACGAGCGGCTGGCCGGCAGATCGAAACGCCGCACCGCACCGATGTCCTGAAACGCCACCACACGTGAGACCCCGTGCGCCGTAACGGTGAGCACATGCAGCGAGTGCAGCCGACGCTTCCCATCACGAGAACCCGTGTAGAGCGCCACCGCCGGCTGCCCATTGGCCGACGTCCGAACAACCGACGCCTTGCCCAGCTCCCGCATCCGCGCGCCGAGGAACCCGCCGATGGCGGCCCTGCTCCGAAACCAGGTGAGGAATGGCGGCATCTCGAACATCGCGTCCTCGGTCAACACCGCGACTAGGCCGGCCACGTCGGCGTTTTCGAACGCAGCCACATAGCGGTCGAGCAGCTCACGTTGCCGGGCCTGAGACGGCTCGGCAACATTGTTGTGGTCGGCCGGCAGTCGTGCCCGCGCCCGCTGCAGTGCGCTGTTGACCGCCGCGACGCTCAGATCCAACAGTGCGGCGACTTCAGATGCGCTCAGGGCCAGCACGTCACGCAAAATCAGCACCGCCCGCTGGGGGGGTGTAAGCACCTGCAGCGCCGCAATGAAGGCCAGCCGCATTGTGTGCCGCTCGGCCACCGCCACGGCGGGATCGGCCACGGTCCCGGTCAGCACCGAGTCGGGCGCCGGCTGCAACCACGCCAGCTCCGCCGACCCGGCCCGAACCGTCGCGGAGGGATCCACCGTCGGAGCGCTGAGATCCGACGGCAGCGGGCGACGCTTACGTCGCTCAACACCCTTGATGAACGCGCGGGTCGCGATGCGATACAGCCACGTGCGCAGCGAGGCGCGTCCCTCGAAACGGTCGTAGCCCCGCCACGCCTCCAGATACACGTCCTGCACAATTTCTTCGGCGTCGTCGAGTGAGCCCAGCATCCGGTAGCCGTAGGCGACCAGCTCGCGGCGGAACGGCTCGGCCAGCCGCCCGAAATCCTGACCGGGCTCAGTGGTTTTGCGCATGACCGTCCGATGCCCCGTATGTGTCGTGCCACGGCCATTCGTTGATGTAGCGCTGCCGGCCCAGCGGGGTCAGGTCTAGGAAACGGTAGGTACTCAACATCACGTCGGCGCCCACCCCGTAAGCGGAGTAGGTGTGAAACACCCGGCCGTCGTCTTGGGCGAACACGCTAATACCTTGCCCGTCGGCGCCCTCAGCGGCCACGTAATCCAATCCCTCGCGCACCAAGGTGGCCTTGTCCTTGTAGTTGTATTCGATCGGTGCCATGGACTCATCACTGCTCACGTGGAAGTCGTAGTTGAAGTCGCTGCCGTGCGAGGAGTAGAAGGGCAGCTGCCAGCCCATCCGAGACTTAAACTGGCTCAACCGGTGGTAGGGAGCCCGCGACACCAGCACCAGGTTGGTGTCGGCGCCTTCGTTGAGGTGGATCGGGTCGGGCATGTCGTCGACGGCGAACGAGCAGCTCGGGCAGCCCTCGTCGATATCGTGCAGCCACATGAAGTGGTAGACGATCAACTGGCTGCGGCCCTCGAACAGGTCGATCAGCGCCACCTTGCCGTCAGGGCCCTCGAACACATAGTCCTTGTCGACCGACACCGCGGGCAACGTACGGCGCTGCTCGGCCAGGGCCGCCAGCTGCCGGCTGGCGGCCTTCTCCTTGGCCAGCAGATCCAGCCGGGCGGCAAGCCACTCCTGCCTGGATGCTATGTGCGAGATCTTCACCAGATATCCCTTCCTTTCACCCAGTACTGAGGCGCCGGCCCGTCCAAACTCATCGCTTCCTCGCGCAGCCAGCGCAACTCGTTGCCCGGACCCGGCCCATCAGCCGCCGCCACCGTGCGCAGCACCAGAACGTCGCCGGCCAGCTCACAGCGCCGAACCTGCCGGGTGCCGACCCAGGCCGGGGACAGGCTCATCGCGACGTCGTGCAACACAATGCCGTCTTCGACGCGGTAGGTGCCGCAGTAGGCCAGCGGATACTCCGCAGCACCAGGGAAATCGAGCTGCTCGTCGCAGGGCGAGCCGCCCTGGTCCGCGGCGGCGATCTGAACGCTCATCCACCCGCCGGGCGTGTACATGAGACTGCCCTGCACGCGTTCGCCGAATGGGTGAACGATCCGGCCCCCGGCCGAGTGCGCGGTCCAGGACTGCAGCCGCCAGCGGCCGACCAGCCGGTCACGCATCGCCGCACCTGCTGCCCAAGTAGGAGCCGATCAGCACCGCGCGGCTGATAATCGGCGGTGCCGCCAGGCGCTGCTGAAGCTCCCGGTGAAACTCCCGGTAGGCGCCGCAGTCCGCGAACGGGTCGGTGGTGCCGTCGAACACCGCGAGGTGCAAGAAACCGACGCCGTCCTCGTACTGGAACACCTGGTAGTCCAGTCCACCGGGATCGCGGACCGCCAGCTCGATTAGGACGTCCTCAATCAAGCTGCGGTTGTGCTCAGCCGAGTCGGCAATCGTGTGGTATTGCACCACAGCGGCTCTGCGCATCGTCATCACCCTCACCCGTCAGGTGTCTCAGAGCCCGTTGAGCCGCGCGAGCCACCCCGACAGGTCCTCCAGCTCGGGGACCAGCTCTCGGGTGCGCTCGAAATCGGCTTGGTAGGCGGGCAGATCGGCTAGCCAGGCGAACATCATCTTGAGGTCCTCGTCGTCGCCCAGGACATCGGGCGGCAGTTGCACGTAGGTGGTGGGCGAGCCGAGCTGGTGGGCGACACGCTTGGCGATTTGTTCGCCGGTCAGTTCGTCACCGGCGATCTCCACCGACGCCACCGCAGGGTCACCCGTCAGGAGCAGAGTCGCGGCCACCCGGCCGATGTCGCGCGCCGAAATCATCTGCAGAGCAACGTCTTCAGGCAGGGGCATCGCTATGGTGAGGCGACCGTCGTCACGCTGGATCATCAGCCGTAGGGTTTCCATGAAAAACGTAGGCCGCACAAAGGCGACCGGAACGGACCCGCGCAGACGTTGCTCGATGCGGTGCTTGCTTTCGAAGTGGGGCACCCCGCTGTCACGGTCAACACCGCCGACCGAACTGTAGACGAGGAAAGGCAACCCGGCGTCGGCGGCGGCCGCCGCTATCACCCGCCCGTGGGCAACCTCACGCTTGGTGCCATCGGGGCCGTCGTGGGTGGTCATCGCGAACGCCGCGGCGACGCCGTCAAACGCCGCCCGCACCGAATCCACGTCCTCGAGGTCGGCGTAGACCACCTCGACCCCGCGCTGCGCCAGCATGCGCGCTTTGTCGCCGTGCGGGTTTCGAGTGGCCGCGCGGATCGGGACCGAGTGCTTGAGGAGGGCGTCAACGACGGCCCCGCCTTGCTGGCCGGTCGCGCCGATGACGGTGATCGGGCCGTCGTGCCGGGATCCATTCGTGGGCTGTTCTTTCGTGATGGGTCTGGCTGTGAGCAGCGTGTCCGCTAGGGGGTAGTCGTCGTCGAAGTCCGTTGGGGCGCGCTGGGTTGAGAGCTCGTTAGGCATGTGGGTGAGCCTCTTGCGGCTTGGCGAACGCGGTGTGGTTGTCGTGAATGAACGCCTCGAGGGATTGGGGTGGTGTGCCGCCGATCGTTTCGACCACATCGGTCACCGCATCGAATTCGCCGTGTTGATGGCTCTGGGCCACCCGCACGAGATGCTCGATCAACCAAGGCGTCATCACGGGGACCTGGGACAGGATCTGGCGCCAGTCCTCGACCGCAATGTCCACGTCTTGCACCGGGCGGCCTAGTACCGCGGTGAACACGCTCGCCTGTTCTGTCATCGACAACGATTCCGGGCCGGTGGGTACGTAGGTCTTTCCCCGGTGCGCAGCCGGATCGGTGAGGATGCCCACCGCCACACGGGCGATGTCTTGTCCGGCGATGGGGGCATGGCGGCCTTGGCCGTAGGGAAGATAGATCTTTCCCTCGGTGCTAACGGTCGGGGCGGCGACGTTGAACAGATTCTCCAAAAAGAACGGGGGACGCAGATGCGTCACGCCGATCCCAGACCAGTCGAGCACCCGCTCGGCCAACCAGTGTTGACGCGCGGCAGGGCTCTCATGATCGGGGCGCGCCGTGATTTGGGATATGTTCACCATCGACTGCAAACCGGTCTGTGCTCCCGCGGCGGCGAAGATCGCCGTTGCCTCAAGAAGGCCATCAGCGAGCGGGTAGGTGAAGTACGCACGCTGGATCCCATCCAGCGCCGCACGCACGTCCCGAAAGTCATGCAGATCGCCGACGGCGATTTCGGCGCCAAGCTGTTTCAGCTGGTCGGCCCGTTCATCTGTTTGGCGAACCAACGCCCGAACGGGCTGCCCGCTTGCCAGCAGCTGCCGGGCCGCGTGGTTGCCCGTGGCCCCATGACTGCCACCCGCGCCGACAATCAGAAAAAACGTGGATCTCGCTTGCGTCATCTCCGCTTCCTCCTCAAGGTAAACAATCGCTATGCCCTATACAGAGGCGGCGGGGTTCTCAAACTCATCGGTTCCCGACCCATCACCGATCGATATGTGGGCGCCACATCACCCTCAACTGCGAGGAACCAGGCCGCGGGAGATCAACAGCTCGACTGGTCAACCACTGCGCGCGGGCCTGATCGTGTGCGCATTGCCGCGGTGCGTGCACGCCGCGGCATACGCCGCCGGCGGCTGATAGTCGAGCGCCGAGTGGGGCCGATACCAGTTATATTCATGTTTCCAGTCGCCAATGACGGCTTGCGCGTGGGATTAGCGACCAGAATTGATGGATGGCGAGGCATTCGTCGCGCAGCCTGCCGTTAAACGATTCGATGCGGTGTTTTCGCCACGGCTCGCCAGGCGGGATAAACACCATCCCGGTGCGGGTACCTGCCTATGCTGCCGGGGCAGTCGCGATCATCCCCGGCCCATTGTCCCCGCCACGATCCGCGTGGCGGGGGGGTCCGTAAAAAGTGGTGTACGGCAGGGGCGGCAATCCCACCAACCACGTAATAAATCGCGAACTCGAGACAGGGCAGAAATCCACCTCCACAGGAATCCGAAAGCAATGGATTACTTGGAGGTTTTTTCGTGCCCACTCCCACAGCGCCAGCTCGCCGTTATGCCACCCCGACGCAAGCGGCCGAATATCTAAGCGTCACAACCCGAACGATCCGCCAGATGGTCGCCGACGGGCGGCTCACCGGCTACCGCAGCGGCACCCGCCTTGTCCGCATTGACCTCAACGAGGTCGACGCCGCGATGCAGCCCTTCGGCGGTGCGGCATGAGTCCGCCTGAAAAGGAAAAAGCCCGGTCTGCGTCCCGGGCTTTTCCAAACAACCTAACCACCACCAGCAGCCATCACGAAGCCGGTAAGGCCAGTGTAGGGCAGCTTGGCCGCCGCCGCGGTGCGTCGTGGCGGCTGCCGCCGCTGGATTGCGGGTGCCGCGATCCGCTGCACTACCAGCCCGCTGGAGTGCGCGGGTACGAGGACGCCGCCGTGATGCTGCTCTCGGTGGGGCTGACGCCAGCGCCGAATCTGCCTGCCATGCGGGCGATGTGGATAGCCGGCGTGGAATGGGAGCGCGTGTTGAGTCGATACCGCGATCGGTGGCCGGCCGGGTTCGTACCCTACGACGAGTATGTGGGCGACGTGCTCGGGCATCTGCCTATCGATCCCGTGGACGCGGCGGCCGAAATCGTGGCGTTGGGGCATGGTTGGCGGATCGTGGTCCCGTAATGGCCGAAATCGGCCCAAATAGGGGTCATTTTTCGATTCGGGGGATATAACGAGCGACGGTGATGGGGTCGCCGCGCCGTTCGTCAAAAAAACGAAATCTTCGAACGCCCGCGCGGGAGGGCCGGCGCGGTCGGGAGGGCCCAGCGCGGCGCCGAGACGGCCTGGTCGTCGGTCGGTGTCGCGACTGGGAGGGTCTAAGCGGCCCGCTTCGGAGGATTTCGTCTTTTAATCTCGAAGGCACGTCGCGACCCGGCCACCTTGATCCACGCTCCGCAGACATGCGCGACATCGAGACCATCGACGCTGAGCTTCGATTCTCGAACTGCCCGCCATCACATCTCCTCTGGATCGGTCGACAGGAAAACGAGTAGTGGATTACGCATCCTTGCCTCACATCTGCGTGCGAATATCGGCGTCGAGGGCGTTTGAGTGCGGCAGGAAAGGTGGGCCACGATGACCAAACTTGATTCGCGCCTCCGTGAGGCGCTGATCGCTGCGCGTGATCTGAGCGGCGCCGCGGATGCGCCCCACGGCGCAGGCGACTCGACGAGAGGGCGGCAGCTTCCGCAGAGCACGCGGGTACGCGCGCTTGTCGCCGAGCAGCTTGTCCGCATGGGATTTGACGCCACGGCAATCGAGCGCGAACTGGCCGCAGAACGGGCGAAGAGCCACCGTCGCCTGGAGGAGCTCAAGGCGGAAGCGGTCGCCCAGTCCGGTGTGCGGGCCGACTCTCTGGGCCGCATGGTCGATGCCCAGCGCGCAGCGTTGGGCGGGGTGATCGGCATCGGGCCGACGACGCAGTACCTCACCCTCGACAGCCCGGTCGAAATTTGGGCGACGGACGGCGTGAACCTTGAGTCGACCACCATCGAGCCGTACAAGAGCCGCGCGCAGATTCGCCTCGACGCGAGCGAGTCCCACGATTGGTGGCACGGCGCGTACCTCTTCACCACGAATTATGACTTCCTTCACTTCTACTTCCTCTGGGAGAACCAAGAGAGTAATTCCGCCGTCGTGGATGTCAATGCATTTCTCATCCTCAACGGCTTCTGCTCGGCGCACTCGCAAGGCGGTTGGTTTTTCGGCGGAAAGGGGGAGCTAACTCTCGACCCGACTCTCGACCTCCTGCAGACTTGGACGCAGCCGATATCGTCGGCGCCGCCCCAGATCGGCGAAACGTGGAACGTCCTCGACCTCGTCGCCGATTCGACCGGCTTCGACACCGATGACAAAACGAACTACGACGTGGTGTACCGGGGAACTCTCGTGGGCTACCAGCAGGAGATCGTGCCACCTGGCCAGAACCTCATTATCGACGTCGCGTTAAGGCTGGGCTCGTTTGTCGACAACGCCGAAGTCAGCGCGGACTTTGCAACAGGCGAGTTCTACGTGATGAGCCCATTGGTCTCGCTGACAATCGTGTACCCGGCAATAGTCGTAGGTGGTGACGCACCAAGGTAATTGAACCGACATCCCGGCGAAGACCAGTTCGTCTACGGCGGCCTCAACGACCCACCTCCACGAGCTGTGGCGGAGCCCTGGCGCTCAGCCATCAGCCGCTGCCTTTGTCCGTCATCTCACGCACCACCGCCAAATTGCCGCGACGACCGCCAGCGGACGCCGAGCGCAGCAGCCACGAACGAACGTCGAACGTAACCGGATGGTGGCCTCGGCGGCCTCGGCGGCCTCGGCGCTGGTACCGGCTCGAGGGCATGAACTCAAACCTCTTCATGGACTGCACGAAACTGTTGAGTTTTTCCGAACCGGTTTTTTCACGTCCCGGGCGCGACCATTCGGCGTAGGGTTCCTCGGCGTGGGGTGGCTCCGCAAAACCAAAAATGAACGGACGAACGGATACCCGCTATATCTAGACGGCGGCGCATCGTGGAGGGCCTACACCGGACCGGATGACGTCCGCCGACTTGATCGACTGCCCGTCGACAAAGAAGTTGCGGTCGAAGCCGTCCCGGAGCCGAACAATCGTGATGACCCGACAGCAGTTGCGCTGCTGTATCAAGGTTCGCGGGTGGCTTACCTGTACCGATCTCTGTCGAGAAGTCTGTTCGGCGCGATCAGAGCTGCCAACGCATCCGGTTATCAAGTCCTGCTACACGCGAAAAGAGTGCAGAGATTAGGGGGCCGAAACACAATCGAGGTTCGAGTAGGACCGGAGGTACGTACCACGCCGACAAGCAGCAACTTGCTTCTAGAGGTCCGAGCGGCCTTAGCGGCCGACCTTTATTACTGGCTGAACCTACCGCCGCAAGAACGTGGAACCGAATTTTTCGAGCTTGCTTGGATAAAGACCGACTATCAGGACTTCTATCAGGAGCGTCGGAGAGCACTGCTCAGAGACGACGATTCCCTTATCCTCCCTTGCACCTTTTCCACCGGCAGCCGGGAAGCTAACCCGTACGGGTATCGACCGCCGCCGCACACCACGCCCAAACATCCAGACATCGGGACCTTCGCCGACGTCCGCGCAGCCGGGCAGCACATCGGGGAGCTAAGGACACGGCACTCTGACGCCGTTCAACAAATCCTCAGCGGTAGTGATGACGGGGGGGCCCATCTAGAGCGATGGCCCAACAACATCGAACTGCGCGTGTGCATCACTGACAGCGACGGTCGCCTTTCGAAGTCTTCCGAGCCGTTCTACTGGCAAGCCGAGCGGAGAGAAGCCGAGCGCGCGCGGCTTGACGCAAATTAGGCGCCGCCACGACGCGCGTCCACTTCACCGACGCGCGGATCGCGGGCTGTCTCTCTCTGGGCGGTGAACCGCAATCACACCAGCCAGTCACCGCCTCAGCAGGGCTCGCCGACTGTTTAGCCCACACATGGCCCATGTGAGCCGATAGCAGTCTGTAAAACCGCTATCTAGCTGCACAAACGATGGTGCGCGGTACTGGGATTGAACCAGTCGCGGCCGCGGTAAGCGGCGAGCACGCTTCCCCTTAATCTGCTATTTCGGCACCCTTGCTGTCGCCTGGACGACGGCCGATTTGGCGGTAGACGGGAGTCAGCGGCCGCACAACCGGAGCGATCTGGGTGCCCACGCCCGCCGCTCCCCAGCCGGTTTTGTCGCGCCAGCGCAGGACTGTTGAGCATGCTGCAAGGCGCTATCGTCTGGTCAAGGCGAACAATCGAAACTCGCGGTCAGTTCGGCCTGTGTAGGCATCATAGTTAGCTGCGTAGTCGGCGAACTTTCTGAAGATGCGGTCGTGCTCGGCGCCCGTCAACTGGGTTGCGACCACCGCTATTTCCTTTCCCCCCATCGTTACCCAGGCGTTCGGGTCGGCCAGCAGGTTCCACGACCACGCCGGGTGAGTGGCCTGTCCCCAGTTGCTTCCGACCAGGAAGAGGCGATCGCCTTCTCGCATGTAAGTCAGTGGTATCTCCCGTCGCTCACCCGACTTTCTGCCGGTGGTGGTCAGCAGTAGCAGCGGAGCTCCGATCGGGCCGAAAGTTGTGAAACGACCGTTGCTTCGGCGCAGAAGTTGGTGGTCCACCGGGGCGAGTTTGCGGAAACACCAGGAACCAAACTTCGTGCCAAGAAAGGCGATTACCGGTCTCTTGAGTGCCGAGGGTGGTTCATGACCCCACCGCACATCTGGGAAAGCATCATCGTTCACAGCGCAATACTATTCACGCCGACAGGAGACAAAGTGCGCTTTTCACGGGAAGACCCCGCCCAGACTTTAGAACGGTATCAGCGGTATCTTTGCTAGGTCGTAGCTGCACGCAAAACGGTTCTAGAGGCCGGGTGGCCTCACCTATGCGAGTTTGTAGCTCTTGCTGTCCCGTGGCTACGGGCACCACCGCGACCGCGATATTCACGAGCGGCCCGGCACCGGACGACGACAGCGTTCTAATCTCTTCCAGCGCTGCCGCTTTCGTCGGGCCGTCCGGCGTGACGACCTCGACAGGATTCCCGGTGGCGGCTAACACGCCCGTGCTGATCCCGACCACGGGCGCGGAGAGTCTTCAACTCTTCGGGGTCGTCTCGACGGGTACAGCCACGATCAGCTATCTGTCGATCAGTTAAGCCTCCCGCGCGCCGGCGGCCCTCACTCCGCTGGCGCGCGGGCAGTTGGCCCTGGGGCGGTCGTGGTGGTGCCCGCGTCTCCATCACCGCGGCCGCCTCGGTGGCCCACCAACTAGAGGTGACCATGAAACTTCCTGTGCGACAGCGACTTTCGTCCCTTTCAACTGGCGCGCGGGATAGAGGCCGGAGGGCTGGCGTTACGGGCATTTCGCCCGCCCTCCGGTTCCCACCAAGGATGAGGTGATGAATCATGGCAGACGAGCGGGTGGCTTAGCAGTCGCCTACTTCGTCGATGACTTTCTTCAATGGCGGCGCGGGGCGGACATCGACGTCGTAGCTGGGGTTGTCAGAAGCCCATGCGATCTTGGAGCAGTAACCGGGGCCGGCGGGCTGCTCGGCCCCCCATGTATCGAGCGTGGGTTTGCAGTGCACCAGGTCGGCGTCACCGACCTCGAAGGCACTGTCCTGCAGCCGTGGTGCGCGTTGCCAGATGATGAGGTCACGGGTAGTTGGCATATCGCAGGGACCCGACCTGGGTATCGGGGCCGCCCCGGCCTCGCTGGGCGCCGCGGACGCAAACGGCAGGATGCATGTTGCAAGGACCAAAGTCGATGCAACCGTCACAGGAATGGTCAAGGCATTCATTAGGATTGGATCCCGCTATCAGTGCAGCGTGTCCGGGCAGATGAAGCGCCGCGCACCGTCGATGATGACGTCCCGGTAGGGTGCCGGGCGTCAACTGTTCGGACATGTGTGTCCCCTTTTTCTCGTCATGGTCGTCTGCCGGACGCGATGTAGTAGGACGTGCCCAGGTGCCATGTGACCTTCACGTCCAGCAGATCCGAAGAGGACAGCGATTCCGCGGATATGCGGCTGTGCGCCAAGCTGCGATGCGTATTGCCACCTGCAAGGTTCACCAAGGCATTGATTGGATTCAGGATCGCCTTCCAGCCGGCGAACGAGCAGATGTCGCCGATGACTATCCCTCCCCTTTCGCGCACGGCGCCCTTCAGTGCTTGAAAGGCCTTTTCGGGTTCACTGACGACCGACAAGCCCAGTGTGCATATCCCCGCGTCGTAAGACTCGGGTTCGACCACGCTTCCCGGCAGCGCGGTCACGTCGCCCTGCACCAGCTCGACGTTCGTCCAGCCGTTGTTCGCGACCCTTCGGCGGGCCCGCTCTAACATGCCCTGCGACCAGTCGACGCCGAGGATTTCTCCTTCCGGACCGATACGCTCCTGAATGAAGGAAAATTCGCTACCGGTCCCGCAGCAAAATGAAATGACCCGGTCGCCGCGTTTGAGACCCAACTCATTGACCGCCGCTTTTTTCAAGGGAATCATATGACGTTGAAGTAGGTCGTAGACCTTCGGTGCGACATGGTCATAAATGAAGTGGGACAGCGTAACCCACTTGGCGCTGATCGTGGGGACGCTTGCTGTACTCATACCGGCCTCACAACTCTAGAAGGTGGAAAGTCATCGACTTACTGCTAGAACGAAGAACTCCGCTTGTCGTCCTCGTGGCGCGACGGCCGACGCCACAATTGCACAGACAACCCAGACGGGAATTATTGTGGCGATGTAATTGATGACGTCCCTGCTTCTTTCGCAGACCGAGGGTCGTGAGCAATTGCACGTCAGATGTTGCACGTCCCTTGTGGCACATGACAACTCACAACAGCGAACTCACAGCTCACAACAGCGAACTCACAGCGAGGCGTCTAGTAATTACCTTTGTACCAACGACTTACGCATGGCGTCGATTCGTGTGAGCGCCGCTTCGTACCGGCTGCCCCGCCGTCGCCCGGCCCGGCCGCGGTGCGTTAGCCGCTCATCGAGCAGTTCGTCGACGTGACGACTCGACGGCTCGCCGCCGTGCTCGCGGATTGAGCGACGCACCGCGGCCAGTAGCCGGAGTTCGGAGTCGATGGTGTCGAGATCGCGCATGGTGGCGCCTGACCCTTAAGTTTTGTCAGGATTTGCACAGGTTGCACTCATGTTGAGTTAAGCTCGATGCCGACTCGTCTTAACCGGGTCACAAGGTGAGATGGGAGCCCATGATGAACCCTCGCCGAATCACGCTCACCCTCGGCACGGCTGCCGGCACCGCTTTCGCGGCCGCGCTGATCGGACTGGCTAACGCTCCCGCAGCCAGAGCCGACACCGAACCCGACCCGTTCGAGGACCTGTTCGGCACTGCCGGGGTCAACACCTGGACCGTCTCGGCCGACAATTCCTTGGCCACCAGCGATCCGACCCTGGCCGCCAACTTGGACGCCAGCGTCGACAATTTCGAAACGCTTGCCTATTCGTCTGCAGGTTCGGACGCCCCGTTCAGCGGCATAACCGACGCATTCGATCCGAGCGCGTTCACCCCGGTCCCGTACGTCTTCGACAATTGCGTCGTCGCCTGCCCCACTTTTCCTCTCGACTCCACTGGCGACGTCGCACTGGGCCTGGATTACTCGATCTTCGCCAGTGGCCTCGGGCCGACGCTGGACCCGCTCATCTCGGATCTTGGGCCGCTTCTGGACATCCCCGAGGAGATCCTGTTCGCCCCGCTTTTCCTCTTGGTCTTCCCCTTCTTGGCCGCCGCGTAGGGATTGACCATCGAATCGATGATCGCCCGCCAGGGTGGCGAGTGGCGAGTAACCCGATCCACCTTTCGACGATGCTTGAGGCTACGACGACGACGGCGATCACCCCCGCGACTGTCAGAGCGATGGTCATGAGAATGGTGGTCATGGTCTGCGACAATCCCTTTCGGATAGCGCCACGCCACCTAGTTGCACGTACCTTGCACAGCGACTTGTTTTCGCTGGTCAGGCGGTGCCCCCGGCAGGATTCGAACCTGCTGACCGGCAGGCGTCTAAGGGTGCGTGACCTAAACCCTCCTTGGATGGAATGTGGCTCCGCGGGCCTGGCGCCACGTGTCGACCGACTAGACGGCTCGCCACCATGCTCGCGGATTGACCAACGCACCGCGGCCAGTAGGCGGAGTTCGGAGTCGATGGTCTCGATGTCGCGCATGCGCGGAGCTCAGGACCGCGCGCCCGGCGTTAGCACTTCACCCATCCAGTGAATCCACAGCTCGGGGGCCTACGGTCTGCTTCCATGGAGTTACACAGTTTCAGCCTCGAATTGCCTAGTGAGACCACCCATGCAGAGGCGCACAACGCGGGGCCGTTCCCTCGACCCTTGCCTGCAACCCCTCGAACAGCGAAACGCCGAGCAATGAGCGATAAAGCTGCCAGCGAACCGCTGCGTCATATCGAGCCGTCCATCGACCAGCGTCAGGCGCTCAAATCGGCAGCAGCGCGGTTGAACACCGAGTTCGCCGACACGTTGAATCCGGAGACCATTGAGCTGTTCCTGTACTCCTCCTACGACCAGCTCGCCGCCACCGCTACCGTTCAAGACTTTTTGGCGCTGCTGGCAGAGCGCTTCGCGCGGCAACGACTTCGCGCCCTAGCGAGGGTGGAAGGCAAATTAACCGACGGCAGGCCGGTGGTGTTGTTCCTGTGCAACCACAACGCGGGCCGATCCCAAATGGCCATGGGATTTTTCACCCGTCTCGCCGGTAACGCGGCCTGGGCGTGGTCTGGTGGTTCGAAGCCCAAAGGCGAGATCAACCCCGCTGTCATCGCCGTCATGGCCGAGCGCGGCATCGACCTCACCAACGAATACCCCAAACCGTGGGGCTACGAGATTCTCAAAGCCGCCGATGTCGTCATCACCATGGGCTGCGACGATGCCCCCCCAATCTTGCCCGGCCCCCGGTACGAAGACTGGGCCCTCGACGACCCAGACGGCAAAGATGTGGCGGCCGTGCGGCCCATCCGCGACGAAATTGAAGGCCGTGTACGCCGGCTAGTTGACGAGTTGCTTGACGAGCCCCGGCTAGCGAACCGCCGCGCTGCGCTAGGCGCTCATCGAGCAACTCGTCTATCAGCGCGGTGCTAGGCATCCGGTCGCACAGCACGCGCGCCACGCGCCACGCGCGGAACAGTAGCCGCAGTCCGGAGTCGATGACCTCGATGTCGCGCATGG
>Ga0210390_10003026_pt1 | contig 14553 bp, 15 predicted proteins | sample IncBWH11OmetaG_FD_161050 | JGI IMG/M metagenome (GOLD analysis project Ga0210390, IMG submission 161050) | Forest soil microbial communities from Barre Woods Harvard Forest LTER site, Petersham, Massachusetts, United States - Inc-BW-H-11-O ...
CGTTGATCCCGGCTATTTCAAGGCAATACAAATGCCTCTGCTGCGCGGCCGTTATTTCTCGCCTGAGGAGCGCCTCACGCGCCGGCAATACGTCATCGTGAGCCAGTCGTTTGTGCGCCAGTTTCTACCCAACACAGATCCGATCGGCAAGCACGTGGTCGATCCCAACAATGGCGAGTTGAACGAAAAGCCTGCGCCCAGCAGCGAGATCATCGGGGTAGTGAGTGATGTTCGCGAATATGTAAACCGCGACCCTCGCCCCACCGTTTACTATCCTCTCTACGGAGGTTTGCGCGGTGATCTGGAGTTGGCCGTGCGCACAGCTTCTGACCCTCTGAGCTTGGCTCTCCCCGTGCAGCGGGTCGTAGCCCAGCTCGATCCCGCCCTGCCTGTAGCCGACGTCCTATCTCTTGACCAGATCATCGGCAAGGACACTGCCGCGGCTAGTTTCGATGCTCTCCTGCTACTGGTCTTTGCCATGCTCTCGCTCATCCTCGCCGCCGTCGGCCTCTTCGGCGTCCTCTCTTACATCGTGTCCCAGCGCACCGGCGAGATCGGCATCCGCATCGCCCTCGGCGCCCAGCGCGAACACGTCCTCCGTCTAATGCTCGCCGACGGCCTCCGCCCCGCAATTATCGGTCTGGTCCTCGGCCTCGCCGCCAGCGCCGCTGTCACCCGCCTCATCCGCTCCCTGCTTTATGGAACGCAGCCGCTCGACCCCATCGTCTTCGTGATCGTGACCATCGCGCTGCTGGCTGTCGCCGCCGTCGCCTGCCTCGTCCCCGCGTGGCGCGCCTCCCGCCTCGATCCTGTGGAGGCTCTGCGTACCGAATAGTCCTTCTCGCCATGTAAAATGACCGAGTATACCGAAGCATTATGATTAAAGGTTTTTCCACGATCTTTCGCACTTCTGCCCTCCTGCCGCTCGCGCTTCTCGCCGCATCTGCTCTCGCCCAAGCTCCGCCGGCCCGGCCATCGACCACTGCCCAGCCTGCCGACGTGTCTCCGGCTGCACAGCAGCCCGCGCCCGCTCAGCAGCCGGCAGCCGGCCAGCAGCAGAACGATCAGCAGTACACCATCACTCGGCAGGTCAACGAAGTCGATCTCGTCTTCACCGTGACCGATAAGCACGGCCATTTCATCTCTGACCTCAAGCAGAGCGATTTCGCCCTTCTCGACGACCAGAAGGCTCCCGATCGCGTTTACAGCTTCACCCAGCAGACGAATCTGCCCCTGCGCGTCGGCATCGTCATTGACACCAGCACCTCCATCCGTACGCGCTTCCAGTTCGAGCAGCAAGCGTCCATCGAATTCCTTCTGCAGATCCTGAAGCCTAAGACCGACAAGGGATTCGTCATGGGTTTCGACGTCACGCCAGACTACAAGCAGGATTGGACCAACAACCTCGACTCGCTTACCACCGGCATCAACGCCCTTCGCCCCGGCGGCGGAACCGCGCTGTTTGACGCCGTCTACAGCGCATGTCGTGACAAGTTGCTTGACGCCTCGCGCGGCCAGGAGCCCGTCCGAAAAGCCATGGTCCTCATTTCCGATGGCGATGACAACCAAAGCCACGCGTATCTCGACGACGCCATCAAGGAATGCCAGCGCGCTTCGACCATCGTCTACGCCATCAGCACCAATACCAGCCCCAGCCGCGACCGTGGCGACGACACCCTGCAGAAGATCGCCGATGCGACCGGTGGGCGCGCCTTCTTTCCCAAGCGCCTCGAAGAAATGCCTGTCAGCTTTCAGGACATCCAGGACGAGCTCCGCAGCCAGTACGCAATTGTCTATAAGCCTGCGGACTTCAAGAATGATGGAGCCTTCCGCCCCATCTATCTCTTCTGTCTCGACCGCCGCTACGTCGTCCGCGCCAGCAAGGGCTACTTCGCCCCCAAGGGATAAGCGGCGCGAGCTGCACTCCTGGCGTCTTGCTGTTGTCGGGAACTTAGAACCGCCACCACCCCGGCGGGAAAAGGGCATGCTTGTCCGCGCGTAGAAGCGCAATCAGCAGGATCACGGCCGCGATGATCAGCAGCCCCGAGATCTGCCTCCGGAACAGCCGTTCGTTGGTAGTCATCTTCAGACTTATTGCTGCCCGATGGGAATGTTGTACAGGAAGAAAAACCGCAGCTCTAAAAACTTGCCTTTGAATTCCTTGGGAAGGGGCGGGTAAGGCGACGCTCCGGTGATGCCTCCCCACGCTGCGCGGTCAAGCGATACGTCACCCGAGGGCAGCTCGAGAATCATCTCCTTCACGCTCCCATCAGGCAAAATCTTGAACCGTATCCCTACCCTGCCCTGCTTGAGCAGCGGAGGTTGCGCCGCCTCGGGAATAATCGGATACCACGCGCGCTTGGTGTCGAAGATGACGCGCTGCATGTAGGGGCCAAAATCGACGCCCATGGTGTCCGAAAGAATCTCTGCCCCGCCCTGCAGCGCGGGATGCTGCGCAGGAGCATTCGCACCCATGTCGCCGCCGTACTGCCCGGCTCCACGCGCCTGGCGCGCCAGCTGTTGGAGATCCTGACCAATGGTGCCGTGTCCGGTGTCGAAGCTGGGCTTGGGGGCGGGCCGCGGCGCTTCAATCTGGCTCTGCTGATTCTGCGGAAGTGGTTGTGCGGGCGGCTGCGGTTGCGGCGGCGCCTGGGCCACCTGTGGAGCCGGTGGCGCGGGAAGCTGCGGCGCTGGAGTATTTGGCTGGGGCGTAGGCGGCCCCGCGCGACGCATGGCTTCGAGCTGCGCGAGCGTCTTCTTGTCCAGCGTCGGCTTCTTCGATTCGGCGATGCGGTTCTTGTCCGAGAGCGGCGCCGGCTTCGGCTTCACCTGCTTCAGAGCATCGGGAGGCAGATCCAGGTAAGTCATCTCCTTCTCTCGCTGCTTGAGAACAACAGAAGGATCGACCACCTTCACGTTAAATAGGTATTTGGGACCGTACGCCAGGTACCAGAAGATCACCAGGTGAATAATCAACGCGATCCAGAACTTCTCGCGCAAACTGGCCCAGTTGCGGCTGCCCTCAAGCTCCTCGATGACATTCAGCAGGTCATGGAGCTCGTAATCCTCGTATCGAGTGGGACGGCGAAAACGGGGTGCTTCGGGCGGAGTGCTCGGAGGACTGGGCGGGACTTCGGTGATCGGCATTCTAAGGCTGTGTGGACACTTTGTGCCCGGCAGGGACTCACACTCCGGCGGCCGGCACACTGTTGAGGATCATCTTATTCTCTCATCCTTTGACGCTTTTCCGCAGCGATGTTTTGCCACGGAGGCGGGCAGTTTCACAAGTCCAACCGGCCGGGATTTCACCCTGATCCCCTACAATCGTTGAGGATGACTCAGGCAGTCGTGATTACCGTAAGTGACTCATTCAGCCGGGGGGAGCGCGAAGACCTCTCCGGACCGGCCGTGGCTAAAGTACTCGAATCACATGGATTCGACGTACACGCGCGCATTTCAGTACCAGACGAAATTAAGGCCATCGAAGACGCACTCCGCTCGGCGGCGGCCGCTGCCCGCCTGGTGGTTACCACCGGAGGCACCGGCATCAGCCCGCGCGACGTCACTCCCGAGGCCACGCAGGCGGTTTGCGACCGCCTCCTAGAGGGCGTTGCCGAGGTTATGCGCGCCGAGGGCCGCAGGGAGACTCCGCTCGCCGCTCTGGGGCGTGGCCTGTGCGGCACCATCGGTACCTCATTGGTCCTGAACCTGCCCGGAAGCCCCCGCGGTGCAGTCACTTCGCTCCGCGCCGTGCTGCCGCTGGTAGGCCACGCTCTCGATCTGCTGGCCGGCAAGACCGAACACGACGCGCAACGTCCGGGAGATCCGTCGTGAAACGGCTGGTCGAGCTCTCCACAAAATACCGGGTCTTGCTGCTCGGTTTCCTCAAGCCCCTCGGCTTCTGGGGTGTCGGCGCAGTGGCCGTCCTCGATTCGAGTTCCATCCCCGTCCCTATGGACCTGATCGTCGCCGGATACGCCTGGAGCGATCCTCATCGCTTTTACCTCTACGTTCTGATGGCAGGCATCGGATCGGCCATCGGCGGCCTCGTTCCTTATTGGCTCGGCCGCGCCGGCGGCGAGATCTTCCTCATGAAGCGCATCGACCGGGCCCGCTACGAGAAAATGCGCGACCGCTTCGAGCGGCAGGAGTTCCTGGCGCTGATGATCCCGTCCATGATGCCGCCGCCCACTCCGTGGAAGGTCTTTGTCTTCGCCGCCGGCGTCTTCGAAATGAAGGTGGTGAGCTTCATGCTGGCGGTGCTCGCCGGCCGCATCGTGCGCTTTACCGTGGTCAGCCTGCTGACCATCCGCTACGGCCCGCAAATCGTCCACGATCTGACCATATTGATGCAACAACACATGCTGGCCATGCTGGTGGCGCTGGGAGTCGTCCTGATCGTGCTGGCCGTGCTGGCGTTGCGCAAAGGCATGAGCAAACGGGCCCCGGCAGTGTAAGGCGGGTTATTCGCAACGAATAGCAGCGATGGGCTCGATCCTGGCCGCCCTCAGCGCCGGCAGCAGAGAAGCTGCGCTTGCGATCACAGCTAGCAGCGCGATGGAGCCGGCAAAGATCCACGGATCGCGCACCGATGTTCCGTAGAGGAAGCTCGCGAGCGCCCGCGAAGCCAGCAACGCCGCAATCAGGCCGGCCGCCGTGCCTCCGACGGCCACGGCCGTATTCTGACGGAAGATCAGACCGGCGACCTGTGTGCGCTGTGCGCCGAGCGCCATGCGAATACCAATCTCGCTGGTGCGACGGGCGGTTGTGTATGCAAGTGTGCCGTAGAGTCCGACAGCGGTGACCACCAGTGCGCAGGCAGCGAAAAAGATGGAGAGCAGAGCCATCATGCGCTCGGCGCTGAGAGAGTCGTCGACGATACTGGACATCGACGTCATGACCGGGATGGGAATACCGGGGTCCATCTGGTTTATCAGCATTCGCACCGCGGCGGCCAACGAAGCTGCAGGTCCATCGATGCGTACCACTGCGTGATACGAACGGGCATGCTGGCCGTCGTCCCTGTGTCATAGGGAGATACGCGGTGGGCGGCGGTGCGGAGCGAAGATCCTCGTACTTGGCGTCGCCGACGACGCCGATGACTTCGTACGGAGTGCGGGTGGGAGGATCGCCCGCATACTTGATGACGATATGGCCAACAGGGTCGCGGCCGGCGAAGAGCAACTTCACCGCTGACTGGTTGAGAATAATCTTGAGTCCCGTGGCTGTGGCGTCGGTCCAGCGAAAATCGCGGCCCCGAAACAGCGGGATGCGCATGGTTTCAAAGTAGCCGGGGCTTACGCCGTTCTGGTGGATGTCGTACTCTTTGCCGGCGGGAGCAGAGAAGTTCTCGTCCCACACATAATCCATAAACGGGATGATGCCGGCAAAGCTGACATTTGTGACTCCCGGCTGCTGTCTGAGACCTCCGCCCAGCTGGTGGTAGAACTGCATCAGCGCATCGCCCTTAAGTGGCTGCTGGTCCATGCTGAAGGCGATGTTCTGGATACCGTTCGGGTCGAAACCGGCAGCGGATCTATAGAGGCGAACGAGGCTTGAAGCAAGCAGCCCGGCGCCCACCATCAGCATCAACGCCAATGCGACTTCGGTTGCCATCATTTACCGCGGCAGGATGCGCTGACGTTCGTGCGCCTGCGTGCCGCGCTGTCCCTGCTTGATCTGCTCGCTGAGATTTCCAGCCGTAGCCTGCAGTGCGGGAATCAGGCCAACGACGAGCGCTGCCACGATTGCAGCCAGAGCCGCGAAGCCGAATAGGCGGATATCGAGCGAAGTATCTATGTGCGCATCAAACTGCCCCCCCAGCAGGATGGCCGCGAGCGACTTGCCAACCAGGGGAGCGATCGCCAGGCCCGCGGCAGTTCCTGTGACGGCGATCAGCAGGCTTTCTACGAGAAGCTGTTGCACGAGCCTGCGCCGGTTCGCGCCCATGGAAAGGCGCGTGGCGAGTTCCCGTTGCCGGGCAGCTCCGCGAGCAAGCAACAGGCTGGCAAGGTTAAGGCAAGCCAGTAAGAGAATGCCTCCGCACATGGCGAAAACCGCCGCCAGCGGCTTGCGGAAGAGCAGCCGGACAGGTGAATCCGGCCGATCCTGACTCTGCGGCGAAGTGAAAATGGCGCTTCTCGCGGTCGGCGATCCATCCCGTGTCGGATGTTGATTCATGAAGGACCGCGCTGCTGATGGCCGTCATTTCCGCGTTCGCCTGTTCGAGCGTCGCCTGGGGTTGCAGACGTCCCATGACAGTCATCCACCAGCCATGAATGCCGGCCGCAGTCATGCTGCGCTCGCCATTCAGAACCGGCTCGGCCGCCAGCGGGATGTAAAGCTCCGGACGCTCGAGCGGGTCGGCTCCTATAAATCGCTTAGGCATCACGCCAACCACCGTTACGACGGTATTGTCGATTTCCAGCTTCTTGCCGATAACATCGGGCGCACGATTGAACCAGCGCTGCCAGAACGATTCGCTCACGACCACGCCGAAGCCCGCCGGATGACCACCCTTGTGGTCATCCTGCGGGCCGAGTGTGCGGCCGAGCAGCGGCGCAGTTTCGAGCGCAAAGAAGAAATCGCCACTTACAAATTGCCCGGAGATGTTTTCGGATCCGGCGTTTCCCTTCACCTGAAGCGTCGTGTGACTCAAAGCGATGACCTCGGAGAACGATTCGTGGCGATGCTCAAGGGAGCGGAATAACGGCTCGGAAAAGCTGTAGTTCGGGAGTGGATTGCCCTGATGGATGCCAAGCACCGCGAGTCGGTCGCTGGCCGGAACGGGCAGGGGGCGCAAGAGCAGTCCATCGATTATCGAGAAAACGGTGGTATTCGCACCGACGCCGAGTGCCAGGGTGAGAATGGCGACAACGCTGAAGCCGGGCGATTTGCGAGCACTCGCGCCGAGAAGGATGCGTCGCGGGCGAGATTCTCGAGCGACCGAAACTGCCACAACTCACGCAGCCGTTCGTGCCAGCGGTTCGGATCGCCGAAGGTGCGGCGGGTCGCGGCGTTCACTTCTGTCTGCGGAACTCCCTCCCGCAGCAGTTTGTCGCGCAGCATCGCCCGGTGGAAGGCCAGCTCATCGGCCATGTCCCGATCCATGCGCCGCTTGAGAAAGAGCGCCTTCAATCGCAGGAGAAACTCGTGCAGATTCGGAGCCATGATTGACCTCAACTGCGCCTTATGAAGCCTGCATCACAAACGCAACCGCTGACGACAGACGTGCCCATCGCTGTGCCTCGGCATGCAGGCGCTTCTGTCCCTCGGCCGTCAGTTCATAAAATTTGGCCCGCCGGTTATTATCCGAAGCGCCCCATCTGGCCTTCAGCATGCCGCGCAGTTCCATGCGGTGCAAAGCCGGATAGAGCGCGCCCTCCTCCACCTTCAGCATTTGCTGCGATGTCTGATGAATCCACTCCGCGACACCGTATCCGTGCAATGGCCCAAGCGCCAGAGCTTTGAGAATTAGCATCTCCAGCGTTCCCTGAATCAATTGGCCTGTGTCCGAAGTCCGTTCCATAATTGACTTAGGGGAAGATAGCGACACCAATGCCGTCTTGTCAATATTGCCTTCGCAGCCGCGATCAAAGTAATCTGGTTTCCCACACCTTAGTGCGAAAAAGCTGATGAGAATGCGGATGATGACGGTGTGTCGAACAGCTCTGATCTGCTGCCTGGCGGCAACCATGCCAGCCATCCCGCAAAGCACTCAGCAACAGCCGAGCACTCGCCCTGCTCCCGCGCCGCGTCCATCCAAGCCAGGTGGGGACGTCAGTATCCAGCCCTACCCCAATCCTCCAACGCCCGGGCCGACGCCGCGACCACCTGGACAGAACCCCGGACAGCGCCCGCCTGGATCGAATCCAGGATCAAATCCCGGAGCGAGGCCGCCATCGCGTCCCCCATCCAGGCCGACCGGTGACGTCACCATTCAGCCATATCCATATCCGCCAAAGCCCGGCCCGAGGCCGCCACGCCCCCCGACCTGGGGCAGGCCCCCCCAGTATCGTCCGCCGTACCAATGGCGTCCGGGCGACTGGGATTATCTGCACCGCTATTACTACCGCAATCTCGGATATATCAACCGGTCCAGGCGTCCGGTATGGATCGTCGGGGGATTCATCCCGTGGACCGACTTCGGATATTTGACTCCTCTGCCGCCAAATCTCTACGGATACCTGCCGCCTCCGCCGCCGGGATACCAGGTCGCGTATTACCAGGGATATGTGGTGGTGTACGATCCGCGCACCGGCTTCATCGTGAACGTGGTCGATCTGCTTCGATAAAAGGGCTGGATCAGGCGGTTGTCCGGCGACATCTGTCGGACCCGAACGGTTCCTCCCGGTATCCGTTCGGATACCACAGCGGGCAGCGCGACGCGAGAAAGCGCCAGCCGCGCATTACTCCATCAGTCGTATCCCCTTGCAAACACTCGAACGGAATCAGGAAGCGGGAATCTTCACGCCGCCGCCTGCCTTTGGCCCAGCGCATGCACTATGCGTAGGCGTAACAGCAAGCACCTGAAACAGGAAACTTCTGGAGCTGGCAAAAGTAAATTCAGTTCGGGCTCCACTGTGAGGAGTCCTGCGACGCGCTCAGAAGAGGGCGTCTTCAAAGGAGAAAGGTCATGAAACGGATCGCTTCCATCGCACTCTTCGCCCTCGTCAGCTTCGTCACCGTAGGCTTCGCATCTGCGCAGCAGCGAGCTGTGAAAGCCGATGTTCCCTTCGACTTCACCGTGGGCAACAAGCTTGTCCCCGCCGGAACCTACACGATTTCCGCCGTTTCGGACAACGTAATCGAAATTCAGAACAGGGATGCCCACGTCGCGATGCTGAGCAGGACTAGTCCCGACGATAAGCAGTCGAGAACCGGCAAGCTGGTCTTCACCAGGTACGGCGACCAGTACTTCCTGAGCGAAATTCTCTGCGCGTCGGCTGATATGAACATGGCGGTCCCCGCCTCGAAGGCGGAAAAGCGGGCGCATGATCAGCAAGCCAGCCTGCAGAACGCCACCCAGGTCTTCGTTGCGCTGAAGTAGGAACACTGCCTTGGTTCCACCAGGACCCGGAGACAACTTGTCTCCGGGTCCTTGGTTTGTTACGGTCTGCTCAGAATGGAGATGGGACGGGACTCCTTCAGCTCCTTGTGTATCCCCGGGCCACGCATCTCCACGTCCAGCGTGTGCGGACCCGGCGTGACACCGGCAGCGTTCAGGGGCATCTCGACCGAAGCGAGATAACCCGAACCGGAATCCAGAGTGAAGGTAGTATCTAGCGCCGTTTCGACCGCGCCCGACTCGGACCGCAGGACAAATTTCGCCGTCCAGCTCTCGGGCTTGCCCTTGTCGATCTTTTCCGGTGGATAAATCCGCACGAAGGCATGAACAGTATCGCTCGCTTCAAAGCTGCCCAGCGTGTCGGGCTTGATGCGGCAATCGCCGGCGCGCATCGGATCAATTGCGAGATGCGGTTGCTCCTTCACACCGGCCGGCGCGCGATGTTGCAGTCCAGTCGCTGGCCCTCCATCATCGCGGCACGACTTGCCCAGCACCAGGCTGCTGACCGCAACGCCCGGACGCGGGAAGGCCACGTCAACCTTTCGTTCGCTGTACGCATAGATATTGCCTTGCCCGTCGTGGACCGCTATGTTCCACAGATAATGCCCAGGGCGTAGCTGGCCATCGCGTTCCCAGGAGAGGCTGCGGCCATCCCAGTGCACGCGCAGCTCGCGCTCCAGTATCACCGTCTCCAGGTTCGCGTCTTTCACCCGTTCTGCCAACGAGAGCACCATCGGCCCGCGGCCGTGCCCAATCCACTCGATCACCGCGCTCATAGGAAGCACCGGCTCCAGGCCGTCACGCAGCGGAAAGTAATCAATCCGTTGTGCGATCCGAAACTCGGGCGACGCGATGCGCGTAGACGCGGCCTTCTCGAGTAGCGCCGAGATCTGCCTCTGGTCCATCCCTCGCTCGACATCGCTCGAAACCCCGACCGGAATCACGTCAAGGATAGCTACGCGCAGATCCTTCCGCACGAGCCGAACCTCGACGCCCGGGATCCCATGGTCCTGGTCCGCCGGGGTCATGTCGAAGTCGAGCGAGTAGCCTCCATCGAGGTCGCGGTGGATCTGCTTGGCGAGGTCATCGAGCGAATTGGCAAAGCCGCCAAAAGTCGCGCCGGCGGTCTGCATCATCTGCGAGGCGCGGTAGGCGGAGTAGGCGAGTGAGGCATTCATCGCGGGGTCGACCTGCGTATGGTAGGAGGGCCTGGCCCAGGACAGATCCGTCGAAGCGTCCCCGCCAGGGATTATTGGCTCTGGGCCCCCGACATCGCCGATGTAGATATGCGCGCCGATGCGCTGGGCGATTCCGGTAAGAGCTTCGGGACCGGCATGTGCCAGCATCTGGTCGTTCAAGCCGTAGAACGATTCGGCGACCGGGTTTATCGCGAGAATAACTTTGGGCCCTTCGTAGCGCTGCATGGTGCCGATAGCCAGCTGGGCCTCAGTCAGCCAGCTTCCTTCAAACCGCAACTCTCTCGGCATCGTCGGGACGCTCGCATACTCAAACGGCTCTTTTGTGTACGCAACCTCGTCGAGAAATGCCAGCAACTGGGAACGTCCGTTGGTAAACGGCGTCATCTTTCCATTGGAATCGAAGATGCCCACCCGCCACGGCAGCAGCTCCGCAGGCTGTTGCGAGAAATACCGCACCGCCTCGCGCACGCCGATGTTGTGGACGACGGGATCATTCGGCGGAAAGACCAGCAAAACCAGCGGCGGCACAACATTCGTTTGCGTTCCTGGCGCATGCAGCCGGAATTGCCGTTGCTTGCCGTTGACGATGAGCGTGAAGTCAGCGATCTGCAGGTTGGGCGGCGTGAAGCCCTCATGGTCGATGACCCGCAGCGAAACCGTCGCCGAATTGGCCGCGGCAAAGCCGTCTCTGCGAAGCAAATCAAGTTCGTGATAGAGGGTGGGATTCGAGCCAACCGTTTGCTGCTGCTGATTCTGTTTAAGAAGGCCTTCCGGAGTCACCGGCTGGGCCGGGCTGGTCGGGGTGGTTTGTTCCAGCGGAAGAGGCTTGGACGCTTCGGGCGGAGCTTGGGCATGGACCGCGCCAGAGAACAGGAATAGCGCTGCGATCAGCAGTGACGCCCAGCGTCCCATATTTTTATGTACGGCTCAACCATCCGCCAGGCTGCAGTATAAGCTTGGCGGCCAACGGTTAGCTGTTCGGCTTCGGCGGAAAATCCTTGAACATCTTGGCGATGTCCCCATCCAGTTGTTTCGTATTCTTGTTCGCGTTTGTCGAGAGATCCTCCGTGGCCAGGCATCTCCACAGCAGCTTCTTCGAAGTGCTGTCGAACATATCGATCACCAGGTTCGCGACCGGCTGATTCGTCGTCGTGGTCGTGGCGTCGCCGATACCGGACCCCCATCCGCCACCCCAGCCCCAGCCACCCCAACCCCAGCCGCCGCCCCAGCCGCCGCCTAATCCGTCATACATCGTCTGCGTCTCTTTCTGGTTGTGCACGTTATCGGTGGCGAATATGGTCACCGCGCCGCCGGAGGGTACCAGTCGCCATCCCTTGGACTGCAGACGCTGATTTACCGCCTGCTTGATGCGGTCGACGTAAAACGGATCGCTGGTCTTAACCTGGCCCCAGGAATAAGTGTGGTACTGCGAGAAGTTCACGGTATGGTCGTAATCCATCCTCACATTGCCGCCGAAAACAACGGCCGAGGAACCAAACAACAGCGCAACTGCGAGTAGAAGATGCGAGGCAGATTTCATCGGCGTCTCCCTATTCAGAGTGAACTCAGATCACCGTAGAGTGTACAGACCGCTTTCGCCGGTGGCCACAAATTCCCCCTTATGGCCTGATATTCCAACGCCGTTTTCCCCGGACCAAATCCGCTACCGAGACGCTACTGCTGCGCATAGTAGCCCTGCCGTGTGCGCGCAATCAGCCCCGGCTTGTCGATGCGGACTTCGATCTGGTGATACTCGTTCGGCCGCTCGCCTTTTGCCGGCTCGAAAGAAAGCTCGTACCACGCGTCGGCATCCGCGAACGCCTGCTGCAGAAGAGCCGACACATCGTTGCTCGAGTTCAGAACCAGGCCCCCGCTCTGCGCGGCGATCACCTGCAGCGCAAGGTTCCCGGCCGACACTTGATTAGGCTTGCTGACCCCCTTCAGAAATTGCTGGTAGTAGAAGGTACGCAGCGTATTTTCCCCCGCGCCAATCGGATTGACGTTGTACAAGGTGATGCGCGCCTGACGAAGCTCGGTGGACGCTTCTACGATCGCCCCAAAGAGACTCTGTTGCTGCTTTGCGTCGATCTGAACACCTGGACCGGAGAGAAGCGGCCAGCCGGGAGAAACCCACAGGATGAACTTGCGGCCCGGCTTGTCGGCTTCGCTTGACGCAAGTTGCGCCAGTGCCTTCAACGACAGGTCAAAGCGGTCAACTGCGCCGTAGAAGCCGGCGGAGCGACGGAGGGTGCGAAGAGCAACGGTCTGCTGATCGAGCGAGGCGGCAATCGCATTGCCGTCGGTCGAAAAGCTTTGCTGAATCTGGGTTCCGGTATCGCCGAAAATCGCGAGTTTCACAGGGTGAGCAAGCTTGCCTCCATCGGCGCGAAGGAACCCATCGATCTGACCGCGCTCGTAGGCGATGGTCTGATAGTCGGTGTTAACGGCATCGATAAGCAGGATCACTTCGACCGGAGCCTCGGAGCCGGAAAACGCCCGGAACGAGGTAATCGTCACCGGAACCTTGTTGTCGAGAATCGTAAAGTCCTTCTGCTCGAGGCCACGCACCGGCGGTTCGGACTTCGGCGTCACGACCACGTCCAGATGGATCTGGCCATCCTGCGGCAGAGCCGGTTGAGGAGTTCGTTGAGTGAATGCGGCCGTCGAGAAAGATGACAGAAGAAAAAGAGCGGCGAGACGAGCTTGGATGTGCATGAACTTCCTTAGTCTTCGCGAAGGCCCGATGAGGTCTCGCTGCGGCGAACAGATCAAGGCACTGTCAGGGTAGACGCGGCCCAGCCGCGGGGAGTTTCCCGGCAGTACCTTTGTCAAGTCCCTGAAAGCACCGCGGTTCGGATGTATCTTTTTCTCGCGGCGCCTCTGGCGGTATGATGCATTGCCGTTTGCGGCACGGGAGTTTTTCCATGCAACGTCTCTTTGCGATCTTCGCAGGGCTATGCCTTGCAGCGCCGGCCTTCAGCCAGATACCGGCGTGGATGCCCGACCCTACCCAGCAGCAGACCTACACGCTGCACCGCTCATCCAGCCGTGAAGCCACCGGAGCGAACGCCGACTACCGCACCGTGACACCGGGCCAGACACTCACCATCCTCGACGTGGACGGGCCCGGAATGATCTCCCACATCTGGTTCACGATCAATGACTGGGAGCCGTACAGCCTCAAGCGTATCGTGCTGCGCATGTACTGGGACGGCGAAGACTCGCCCAGCGTGGAAACACCTATCGGTGACTTCTTCGGCCTGGGCAACGGCATCTACTATCCGTGGCAATCGGCCGTGCTCTCGGTCGGTCCCGACAAGTCCATGAACTGCTGGTTCCCCATGCCCTATGCAAAGCATGCCCGCATAACCATCACCAACGATGGCAAGCAGACCCTCAACAATCTCTACTGGAACATCGACTATCGTGTCGACGCCAAACCGCTCCCACCCGGCACACTTTACTTCCACGCCGAATACCGCCAGGCGCAGCCTGCCCAGGGCTGGGCCAAGGAATGGTATGAGAACGGCGACCCGCTCATCAACTACCGGCGCAACCTCGATGGCAAGGACGACTACATCTGGTTTGAGGCTAAAGGACACGGCCAGTTCGTCGGCGTCACCATGTCCATCCTCCAGAACCAGGACGGTTGGTGGGGCGAAGGTAATGACACCTTCTGGGTCGACGACCCCGACAAGATTGCCGCCGTCGGCACCGGCAGCGAAGACTACTTCCTCGGCTCATGGGATTTCGGCGGCGCGCCGCTGGCGTATCCCCTCCACGGTTCACCTATGATCGGCAAGGAACTCGCCGGTGAGCGCTGGAGCGTCTACCGCTTCCATCTCGACTCGCCGATTCCGTTTACGAAGTACATGAAGGCCGGCATCGAGCACGGCCACGCCAACGCCCGGTCCGACAACTTCTACTCCGTCGCCTACTGGTACCAGGCCGAGCCGCACATGCCATTCCCGCCTTTGCCGGAGATGAGCGACCGCATCCCCACGGTGCAATTCGTTGGAGGCCCCGGAAACGCCAAGGGACCTTACCAGCCGGGAAATCCCCAGCCGAAATAGCCGGCAGCAAAAAGGCGGCAGTGGGCCAGTTTGAATCCCAGCATAGAGAACAGCACATGTCCGGATAGCCGGTTTGATCGGCATAGGGGCGGCAGTCACCCGCCGGCCCCTGCCACACCACCGTGCGAACGGGACCGTACACGGCGGTTCGAGAAGTTAAGCTAGTAGTTCTCGAACAGTGAAGGAAGGCCGAGTGAGCGCAAGTATGCATTCG
>Ga0210390_10003028_pt1 | contig 14546 bp, 9 predicted proteins | sample IncBWH11OmetaG_FD_161050 | JGI IMG/M metagenome (GOLD analysis project Ga0210390, IMG submission 161050) | Forest soil microbial communities from Barre Woods Harvard Forest LTER site, Petersham, Massachusetts, United States - Inc-BW-H-11-O ...
CGGTTTTTTTTACCTTCCCGAAAAGAAGGCCTGGAAGCACCTGGTGACGTTCTCGACCATCAGCCAGGGCCGCGGACTCCGCGGGTACTACTCATTCATCGAAGACTTTCGCCGCAACGGGGTCTCGGCGACCGAAGCACGCCGGGCGCGATTTGGCAATGGCTGGATCCGGTCGAAAGACGGGCAGTGGACGGCGCTGACGCGGGCTCGCTTCACCGCCGACCGCAACCCAGCGCTCAACATCGATGCGGGCGTGGCGGGCGACCGCTTCTTTCTGGCGACCGGAGGCCAAACGCAAAACAGAGGCACGCCGCTCGGGAAAATGATCGACCGCCCGCCATCGGGCATCGAGTTGCCCTAGGCAGGCTGTGATCATTTCCGAACTTGCAGCACAATTTAGAAGGCACTATCCGTCACTGGCGCACGGCCGTTAAACGTGATCATGCGACAGAAGGGCAGCGTGCCGATGTTCTCGCTGATCATGTGGGCTGAGCCGTCGCACATCGCCAGACCGCACGACCCGGGATGAAAGCTGTAGAGATTCATCTTCGCCTGGTTGGTGCAGTTGATGAAGCAGACCGGTGCCGTCCCCGTTGCCGGGGCTGTTCCGCCGGAAAAAGTCGAGCCGAACAGCTGGCTGTAGGCGTTGTCGAGACAGCCCCAGCATCCGCCGGCGTTTCCGGGAGGTGCGGGGAACCCCGTAGGATCGACCGGCACCAGGTTCCCGCCCTGACAGGGGCAGCTCGCAATTTTCTTCACGCCCCGCTGCCAGAGGTCGGGCCGGCCGGCGAGTTCCCCACAGAAGATGGTCGTCGAGGTGCCGTCGGTGATCATGTCGAGCGACGTGGGTGAGAATCCCTTGCGGATGCTCAACCAGTTCAGCACACCGGCCCGGCGGTTGCATCCTCGGGGAGTCAGGAACGATTGAGCCCCTTGGGGATCGCAGGGGCTCGTTTGGTTATCGTAAGCGTTGGCCAGACCGCTGCAGTAACAGTTGATTGCCGTGTAATCGTCGGCACCTGCCCAATAGGGTTTGACTCCAAAAGGGTTGCACGGAATCAGGCCGCCGGTGAACTCGGTAATGAGGCCGTTCTCCTGGAACGGGTTTGAGGTCCGCGGCGCAGACGGACAGACGAATATCGGAATTATGGCGGCTGCCGGTCGCGACAGCCCGGCACAGCACGATCCCGAATTGAGAGCGGTGTAGGTACCGCCGCCGAACGGCGGAGTGGTCAAACAAGCGGGCGAGAATATCGGCGCGTTCATGCAGATCTTGTTGTAAACGGTGGTGGCTTCCAGAAACGGGAGCAGACGCTCGCCCCAAACATGAACGTTCCCGTCGGTGTGACAGTAGCCGCAGCACGGGTTGGTGGGACAGAAAAGACAAAATGCGCCGGCGCCGCCGTTGGAAAGGGTGCCCAACAGCAAATCGAACGCTGGGGGAAGGGTGTTGTTCACATCGTGGTAATTGTGCGCCCCCAGAGCGATCTGCTTGAGGTTATTGCGGCATTGGCTGCGGCGGGCCGCTTCCCGAGCCGCTTGCACGGCCGGCAGCAGGAGAGCGATGAGCACCGCGATGATCGCGATCACCACCAACAGCTCGATCAACGTAAACCCTTTTGGGTGCCAAGCGGAGCGGCGTGTCGATCGAGAGAGAATCGAGGCGTTCAATGGAGCACTCCTCAAAGAGAAAGATTGAGCCGCGGCAAATCTGAATAGGGTCGACGTTGATTTCGATCGAGTGATTAGGGATCGCAATCGATGTCTGAGTCGACCTCCGTTAACGAAGTCGCGGTCCCACTCAGGAGCGGGCAGGCCGCTGCAAAACTGCTCACTGCACAAACGTTCGCTTATTCTTAAGAGCGTGAGAATATAAGTAGCTAAGGCGTTGGATCTCGTCAAGCATTGCGTGAAAAGAATTTGGCACGTGCCTGCTCGCGAGGTGCCAAGCCTCCGCCGGTTGCGATGAGGATTGCGAGCTTTCGTCCGATGCGTGTTCACCGGATCCGTCGGCAAGGACGTCGACAGATCAGGTCTGGGGCGTTTCTTCGAGATGCCCGCACGTGCCGCCACGCTGAGTGCGACAAAGGACGATTCCGCACGCTCCCGATTGTCCTACTTAGCCCCCGGCCAACCTCATCTTGAAAGCATAGGGTCATCTGCGAAAATCATTCATCCTTCCCAGGAGCGCAAATCGTGGATGCATTCGATGCCGCTGCCGTGGAGAATGATCCCAAGTTCCCGAGCGGGCCATGGACTGGCTTCTACCTTCAGTGCTGGCTGCCCGGCCGGCACATGATGATGATCGATCTCACATTTGGCGGTGGGCAATTGCAGGCGAAGGGCTCGGACCGTGTCGGTCCTTTCACGTTCCACGGCGATTACGATCTGGCCGACGGGAAGTGTCGCTGGGTTAAGCAGTACGTGGGCAGGCATCGGGTTACTTACACGGGCATCAATCAAGGTCAAGGCATTTGGGGTGTCTGGGAGATCCGCCAGCTAGCTGGCCTGTATAAAGACCGCGGCGTGTTCCATATCTGGCGCCAGGGAGACACACCGACGGAAGAGGCCGAAGCGACCGTCAAGGCCTACTTGTCTCACCTGCGCTCGCGCTGGCTGTTCAGACTCGACGGCCCTCTTCTACGTTGGGGTCTGGTCTTCGTCAGCGTCTTCTTGATCCGACAGCTCTACTACGTGATGACAGGCATCAGCGGACCATAAGGACATGACGCGTGGCGCACTGCGGATCAAGCTGAAGGCGGGGCGGGGCGTTAAAGAATAGAGTCCGCGGCTCAACCGCATAGCTCACTCAAAACTTCCCGCGCGGCAGCGATCGTCTGGTCGATCATCGCCGGGGTGTGCACAACCGAGACGAAATTCGCTTCGAACTGGCTGCAGGGGAGATAGAAGCCCCGGTCGAGCATGCCCCAGAAGTAACGGGCGAAACGCTTCGTATCCGATCGGCCGGCGATCGTTTGGTTCACGACCTTTTCGGGATTGAAGAAGAGCGTGAACATGCTGCCGACGAAAGCGACGGAGTGCGGGATGCCCGCGGCGGTGGCCGCATCCTTGAGCCCGCGAACCAGACGAAATGTCTCAGACCCGATCCGGTCGTAGGGCATGTCGCGCTTCAGCACTTTGAGCGTCGCGATGCCGCAGGCCATCGCCAGCGGATTGCCCGAAAGCGTACCGGCCTGGTAAACGGGTCCGACGGGCGAGACGCAATCCATGACGTCGGCCCGGCCCCCGTAGGCGCCCACCGGCATGCCGCCCCCGAGGATCTTGCCGAACGTGGTCAGGTCGGGCTTCACAAGATCGAGAAATCGTCTCTGCACGCCGCCGTATTCGATGCGGAAGCCGGTCATCACTTCGTCGAAAATCACCAGCGCGCCGCTGGCCCGGCACAATTCGGCAATCGCTTTGAGGAAGTACTCGTCCGGCAGCACGACGCCCATGTTGCCGACGACCGGCTCAAGGATCACGCAGGCGATCTGCCCGCGCGACGCGGCAAACGCCGCTTCGACTCCGGCGACGTCATTGAATTCGACGACGATCGTGTCGTTGGTCGAGCCGACGGGAACGCCGGGCGAGGACGGGTTGCCGTGCGTCATTGCGCCGCTGCCGGCCTTCACGAGCAAGCTGTCGACATGGCCGTGGTAGCAGCCGGCGAACTTGATGATCTTGTCGCGTTTGGTGAAGCCGCGGGCGACGCGGATCGCGCTCATCGTCGCTTCGGTTCCGGAGCTGACAAAGCGAATCCGCTCGACCGAGGGGACGGCCTCGATCACCATCTCGGCCAGTTCACTCTCCGCTTCGGTCGGTGCGCCGAAGCTCGTCCCTTTTCGCAGTGTCTGTTCGACGGCCGCCACGACTTCCGGATGAGCGTGGCCCAGGATCAGCGGCCCCCACGAGCCGACGTAATCGAGATAGCGATTGCCGTCGACGTCGTAGAGGTAGGGCCCTTCGCCCCGATCGATGAAGGGCGGCTCGCCCCCCACCGCGCCGAACGCCCGCGCGGGGCTATTGACCCCGCCGGGGATCACGCGGCGCGCCCGCGCGAACTGTTCTCGGCTGCGCTCGCGTTTCATCGGCTGCTGGACGCCTGCGACTTGTTGAAGTCGCCGGCTGTTACGATGAAGAGCCGCTTGAGATCGATGTGGCTCCGCAGGGCGGCGACGATCTGCTCCGAGGTCAGCCCGGCAATCTGCTTCTCGAGGTCGGCGTAGTATTTCATCGTCCGCCCGACCGTCAGGTTTTCGAGAAGCATACTCACCAAATCGCTATCGGACGTACGAGCTAGTTCTTGCTGCTGCAGATAGCTCTGCTTGGCGGTCGCCAGTTCGTCGGGCCGCACGCCTTTGGAAAAGAGTGCGTCGATCTCTTCGGCAACGGCACTCGTCACCTTGTTGATGAAAATCGGATTGCAGATCGCCCGGATCACGAACGACGTTCGTTGGTCCCGCGCCGAGGCCTCCAATCGCGAACCGATCCCGTACGTCATCCCCTCCTTTTGCCGCACGCGCGTGCCGAGACGCGAGGTCAGCGTGTCCTCGCCGAGGATGAAATCACCCAACGAGAGCGCGGCAAAGTCGGGATTATCGTCGCGCATCGGGAAGACATACGCGGAGAAATAGACTGCGTTGGCCTTGTCTGGTGTTTCGATCCGGCGCGTGCCCCCCGGAATCTCGGCAGTCACGTCGCGCGAGATGTGCGCGTACGGCATGTCGGCCTTCCAGTCGCCGAGCGTCTCGTTGAGCACGGGCAGAACCTGCGCCTTGTCGAAGTCGCCAACGATCGCCAGCTCGCCGTGGCTGCCATTCATGTAATTGGAATAGACCTTGCGCACCTCGGCGACGGTGAGCGCTTGCAGCGCGTCGATCGACTCGGGAAGCGTCGACACATAGCGGGGATCGTCTTTGTCATACGGCGCCATGTGCCGGCGGATCGCGTTACCCGCCAGGGCGCCCGGCTCGGACAACTGGCTCTTTAACTGGGCGAGCTCAGCCTGCCGAATCAGTTCGAGCTCCGATTCCGGCAAAGTTGGCTCGCGCAAGATTTCCTTAAGGAGTTTCAACACGTCGGGGAGCGTCTCGCGGCGCGCCTGAATCGTAAACGTGGCGTTCCCCGGACCACCACTGGCGCTGAGCGTGGCCTTCAGCTTGTCGAGCGCGTCCTGGATCTGTTGCTTGTTGAGGTTCTTCGATCCCGTCAGCATCAAATCGGGCAGGACGTCGGCGGCAACTCGCAGACCGCGCAGGTTTTGCACATCGCCATAGTGCAGTTCGAGCTTCAGGTGTACCTCGCTGCCGCGTGTTTTTTTTGCGAGTAGCGCGGCCTTCACTCCGCCGCTCAACGTTTCGGTCTGGGTCCGGGCGTCGATATTGGCCGGGCTGGCGTCGAACGTCTCGCCGCCGCTGACCGACGTGCGTCCCTGATAATTGCCGATCGCGGCCATCAGGTTGCCGACGGGCGGGACGGAGGAGCGGTCCGGCTTCTTCGTCGGCAGGAACAGGCCCAGCGTGCTGTTGTCGGGCTTGAGATACTTGGCGGCCGCGTTGCTGACGTCGGCTGCGGTCAGCTTTTCGAGCCGATCGCGATTCAGGAAGTACAGCCGCCAGTCGCCCAGGGAAATCCACTCGGTCATCTCGATTCCCAGCCGCGAGCTGTCGGCGGCCGTCTGTTCGCGCTGTTTGAGCAGCTGTTGACGGATGCGATCGACCTCGGCCTGTGTCACGCCCTTCTTGGCGACGTCGGCGATCGTGGCCTCCATCGTCTTCAGGACGTCCTCGGGTTTCTTTCCGGGAACGACCAGCGCCAGGAACACCATCATGCCCGGGTCGTGGTAGGGGAAGGTGATCCCAAACACGCGAGCCGCCTGCTTCGTTTCGACCAGCGCCTTGTACAAGTGTCCCGAGGGATCGTCCGAGAGAATCCCCTCGAGCACTTCGCACGCGGTAAAGTCCGCCTGAGCGGCGGCCGGAACGTGATAGGCGGCACCAACGACGGCCACGTTGCCGACCCGCTTGAGCCGCACGATCCGCTGGCCGTCCTGGGCGGGCTCTTCGGTGTAGGTGTGGTCGGGCTTGAAGTCCGAGCGCGGAATCGCGCCGAAGTACTTGACGATCTCGGTCAGGGCCGTTTTGGGCTGGAACTTGCCGGCGATCGTCAGCACCGTATTTTCGGGCTGGTAGTGCCGGTGATAGAACTCCTGCAGTTTTGCGATCGGCACCCGCTCGATGTCGGATTTGTTGCCGATCGTCGATTTGCCGTAGTTGTGCCAGTCGTAGGCGGCCGAAATCATCCGCTGCACGAGGATGGCGACGGGACTGTTCTCGCCTGCCTCGAACTCGTTGCGAACAACGGTCATCTCCGACTTGAGATCGGCGGCGTGCACGTAGCTGTTGATCAAGCGATCGGCCTCGAGCCGAATCGCGAACTCCAGGTTGGCGTCGCTGGCGGGCAGCGTCTCGTGGAAATTGGTCCGGTCGACGTCGGTCGAGGCGTTGTACTCGGCCCCGCGCTTGTGCAGCGCGTTGGGGATTTCTTTAGGGCCCGAGAAATTGGGGGTCCCCTTGAACAGCATGTGCTCGAGCAGGTGGGCCATACCGGCCTCGCCGTAGCCTTCGTTCCGCGAACCGACGAGGACCGTCATGTTGACGGTGACCGATGGCTTGGACGCGTCGGGAAGCAACAGCACCTGCAGGCCGTTCTCGAGCTGGTACTCGGAGATCCCTTCGATCGTGGTGAGGTGTTTCGCCCCGGCAACGTCGACGATCGGACTGGGCTTGCTGGCGTCTTCACCTTGGGCCGAACGACCGACCGCAAACAGGCATGTCGCCACCAGGGCTGAATAAAACGCTGTCCCTCGCAAACGCATTTGTCGCTCCGATTATTTGTATTTACTGGTTCCCGCCGTGGCGGTCACTGGTTCAACTGGCCTGAGAGGAGAAAACACTGAAGCACCGGCCAGCTGACACGGGCCGCTCGCCGGGCTTTTCTCGCGATCACCTCGTCGCCAAATCGTGCGAGGCGAAGATTCGATCCATCCGTTGCGAAATGTCCTTGAGTTCTTCGGCTCCGCCTCCGGGGACTTCGGCCGTGGCCCAGCCGTGGTATCCAATGCCGTCGAGAGCCGCCAAGACGTTGGGCCAGTCGCAGTCGCCCCCCGGATCGCCGATCTTGAGTTTGAAGCCCGCGCCGGGCCCTTTGGTGTTCATCAGTTTGCGGCTGTATTCCTTGACGTCGACCTTTTTGATCCGCTTGCCGAGGGCGGCGATCCAGTGTTCGGGCCAGCCGAAGCGGACGCTGTTGCCGATATCGTAATAGGAGCCGACCCACGGGCTGTTGATCTCATCGATGTAGCGGGCCATTTCCAGCGGCGTGATCAGCATGTCGTTCCAGACGTTTTCGATGCAAATGAAAATCTGCAGCTCTTCGGCAATCGGCACGAGCTTGCGGACTTCGTCCTGCGAGCGCTTGTAAGCGTCGGCGTAATAGACCTGCTTGGTGACGCGGCCGGGGACGAGCAGAGCGGTGGTGCCGCCGTAGGCTTTGCAATCGTGGAGCGAGCCGATGAAGCTATCGCGGCCGGCCTTGCGGACCGTTTCGCTCGGATCGGAGAGGGGCTTCGCCCAATGGTCATAACCGACAACGCCGTGCACGATGAGGCCGCTATCCCGCTTGGCCTGAGCAACCTCGTCGTGATCGACGTGGCGGTCGATGTCGATCCCCTCGAAGCCGCACTCCTTGACCATCTTGAACGTGTCGGAGAGCGAACCGGTGCGGCGGACCATCGAGAACTTGACTGCTTTATGCAGTGGCGGGGCGGACTTGTCGCCGGCGGCCGAGGCGAACGTGGAAGCGAGTGTGACACCGGCAGTCCCGGCCGCGGCAGTTGCAGCAGCGGTCACTGACAAAAAATCGCGTCGCGAGACGGGTTCCACATTCATCGGATCGCCTTATCAGTCCGGACGGAATCGAAATGGGAGGCCGAGCATCCGATCGCGCCGCTGCCGATGCATCCTCCAAACTCAGCGGGATTTCGGCGCGCTCAGTCGAGCCGAGCTTCGCCCTCCCCTCAGAGCGCCGGTATGATACCTGTCCCTTTCCCGCGGCGGCAACGATGCCAGTTTTCGTCCACGAATTCTTTTGCTCCGGCGCATTCGACGGTGATTTGGGCGACAGCTCGCTCGCGCAAGAGGGGCTTGCCATGCTAGCTGCCGTCGTCGCCGACTTCTCTCAAATCCCCGGCGATGGTTCCCGCGGCCGTGACTCGGTCGTGACGACGCTTGACCGCAGGCTGCGGGAGTTGCCAGCAGTCTCCCGCCTTGAGGAACAGGCGCGCGTGCATTGGGCGGCGTCGCCCGATCACGAGCGTTGTTTGTTCTCCGAATTGGCGCGGGCAGCCCAGGCCACGCTGGTGATCGCACCGGAAACCGGAGGCCTCTTGCTCGAACGCCGACGCAGGACCGACGCGGCCGGCGGCCGGTTCCTCGGACCGGCGGCGGACGTCCTCGAACTCTGCGGCGACAAGCTGAGGTTTTGCGAACATCTGACGCGGCACTCGCTGCCTACTCTTCCTACGACGCCATTCGAGTTTTCTGCGAACCGTTCGCCACATTCGTTCCCGATTGTCCTCAAACCGCGGGACGGAGCCGGCTCGGTCAACACGTTTCTGATTCGCGACGCGGACGAGTTGGCCGGGCGGCAGCGCGAGCTGGCCCAGAGCTTCGCCGACGCCGGACAGACAGCGATCGTGCAGCCGTTCCTCGAGGGACGCCCGCTGTCTGTGGCCGCCGTGATTGGCTCGGCAGGGCACATCGAGATCTTGCCGGTGGGCGAGCAGCGACTGAGCCGTGACGGGCGCTTCGGCTATTTAGGCGGTCGGATTCCCGCGGCCGATCTCGAACCGGAGCTGGCCCGCGAGGCCGCCAGCGTTGTCGAAACCGCGTGTCGATCGTTGCCCGGCTTGGCGGGGTGGGTTGGCTTCGATCTCTTGCTGACGCGCGCGGACCCGCGCGTGCGGATCGTGGAAGCCAATCCGCGTTTGACGACTTCTTATTGCGGCTATCGGCAATTGACGCGGGACAACCTGGCCACGCGGCTGCTGTCGGGAGTGGCTGGGCTGCCGATTGAATGGGCGACTTCCGCGACACTCGCCGCGGTCGAATTTGACGCGGACGGGACCGTGCGGCCGGCGACGCCCTACGGCGCGTCGATCGAAATTGACATCCCTTCGCTGGACGTCGCCTGAGGAGTGGTCGTGCGCGTGGTGGGACTCGACATCGGCGGGGCGAATCTGAAGGCGGCCGACGCGGACGGTCGCGCGATCACGCGTCCGTTCGCCGTCTGGAAAAACCCCGACCGCCTGGCGGCCGAGATCGACGCGCTCCTGGCCGGGTTCAATTCGCCGGATTGCCTCGCCGTCACCATGACCGCAGAGCTGGCCGACTGCTATCGCACCAAGCGGGACGGCGTCGACGCGATCCTCAGCTCCGTCGAGCTGCCGGCCGGGGCCACGCCGGTGCAAGTGTGGCAGACGACGGGCCACTTTGTGACGCCATCTGAGGCCCGAGCCGAACCGCTGCTGACGGCGGCCGCCAACTGGCATGCGCTGGCAACCTTCCTCGGCCCACTCGCTCCAGCCGGCGGCGCCCTGTTGATCGACATCGGCACCACGACCTGCGATATCGTTCCGCTGGCCGACGGACAACCCGTGCCCGCGGGCCGCACGGATCGGGAGCGCCTGCAGGCGGGGGAGCTGGTGTACACGGGCGTGCGACGAACGCCGGTCTGCGCGGTCGCGGGCTCCGTGCCGTTTCGCGGCGGCTGGTGCCCGGTGATGGCAGAGTTGTTCGCCACCACTCTCGATGTCTATCTCACGACGGGCGATCGGCTGGAAGACCCTGCCGACTGCGACACGGCCGACGGTCGACCGGCCACAGTCTCGTGCGCCCGCGATCGGCTGGCCCGCTGCATCGGCTGCGACAGCGACGAATTCTCGCGGGAAGACGCGGAGACAGCCGCCCGCGGACTCGCCGAGGCACAGCGACGCCACATCGTAAGCGCGCTCGAGTCCGTGCTGCGCGGGCAACCACTGGCGCCCAACCGCCTCTTCGTCTCCGGCGTCGGCAGTTTTCTGGGCCGGCGTGTGTTGACCAGCTGTCCGCAGCTGGCCGACGTCGCGACCGTGAGCCTGCTCGAAATCTTCGGTCCCGCCGTGGCGGAGGCCGCGTGCGCCTTCGCGGTCGCCCGCCTCGCGGCGCAAGCGAACCTGCCGGCGGCCAGCGACTGAGCGGAGGGGCGGCCGTCACAGCCTGCCCTACACGACATAAACGACGATTTGAGCCCTGAGGGGCGAGATTCTATAGCCCGGGTCGTAGCGCAGCGAAGGCCCGGGATCCAACGCCGCCCTCAGCGGGCGAAAAGCCCCAACGGGGTGAGACAACGCCGCAAGCGCGCGATGCGAGCGACGGGCGATGTGACGAAGGAGCGATCACTCCGTCTCGAGCGGCACGCTCTGCCCAATGCGTGACGATTCGCGGGCCGCGTCGAGCACGCGCATGACCATTTCGGCATCGTCGACGGAGGACGCGGCCTGTGATTCGTCGCGCATTGTGGCGACCAACTCTCCGTACACCTTGGAAGCCGGTCGATCGCTTGCGGGCACGGGCTCGTCGCAGATTTCGCCTGAGTCTTCCTGCAGATAGATACGGCCGCCACTGTAGCCGCCGTCAGCTCCCGCCAGCATCCAACCCGTCTGCAACACGGCTCCGCTTGTCAGGTTCACGTCGATGAGTGCATCGGCTGCCGCATCGACGCCCGTGTCGAAGGCGATCGCGAGTGTGAAGGCGATCGAGGTCGATGTGATCGAGGCGACCGACTGGCCGGCGGGAAGAATCCGGGCGAAGACCGAATGCGGACGGCGGCCGAGCAATTGCAGCACCTGGTCGACGTATTGATAAGCGAAGTGCGCGAACAGATCGACTTCGCCCCCGACCGGACCACTGGCGCGGGGCGCCGCGCCGGCCGACGCCGGCGCCGTGACCGCGGGCGGCACGACCTTGCCCCACGAGATCAGGCGAGCGGCGTTCAGGCTCCCCAATCGCGCGCCACGCACGACGTCAAGTGCCGTGCGGAAATCGGGGCTGCCGCGAAACGTGGGCAGGACTGTGAGGCGTCGTCCCGCGGCTCGGGCGGCGGATCGCAGGCTGCGCAGCTCGGCTGCGTTCGCGCAGGGAGGTGGGTCGAGGCAGACGTGTTTGCCTGCCTCCAGGGCCTGCTCAGCCCAATCCGCGCGGTGTGGGGTGGGACCCGTAATCAACACGGCGGCGACGTCGGCCCGCGCCAGGAGCTCCGCCAGGTCGCAATTAATCGACCGATCCGTGCCGCGTGGGCTGGGGAGTCGTCGCGCCGGCTGACCGGCGGGATCGCAAGCGGCGACGATCTCGAACTCGGGACGCAGCGACAGGCGTTCGGCGTGAAACTGGCCTGCCGGGCCCAGCCCAATCAAGCCGAGGCGAATCCGCGCGTCGACTCCCGTCGAAGTGGCCGCCGCAGTCGAGACGGACGCCGCCCGCGAGGGAGCGCCGGACGGCGCGCCGCCCGGCGCTGCGGCCTGTGTCTCGCTCTGCGAACTGGTCGGGGAATCCATCGTCAGCACACTCCGCCCACTCGCGCACTTTAGCGGCCCGATTGACTGTTTCGGAAGTGTTAATGTCGGATTATGGGAATTGACTCGACCCGCGCGATCGACCATGCTGGAGCCGCACTTCTACGCGCATTATCCGCTGATTTTGTCGGAAGTTATCCGACACCAAACCTTGAGAGCGAGAGGGCCGACCGATGACACTTCACCTCACAGACCCGCCGCCGCCCGCGGCTGAGGAACCGACGTCCCAACCGAACGTGCTGATTCCGGTGGCCTGCGGCGTGATCCTGCTGCTGCTGGCGGCCGTGCTCTGGGCGCAAAGCGGACGGCGGGACGCGTTGGGCCAGGTCGCCACGCTCGAGGCCCAACTGGCGACAAACAAGTCGCGCCCAGCCGCGCCCCCCGACACGTCGAACCAGGACGCGCAGCGCCACGCCAAGCTCGAGGCCGATCTGGCCACCGCACAGCATACGGCACAAGAAGCGCAAGCTGCTCAGAAGCAGGCTGAAGAAAAACTCAAGAAGCACAATGCGGAACTGGCGGCAGCACAGAAGGAGCGCGACGCTGCCAAGGCTGCGTTCGCCAAGTCGGATGAAGAGCGCAACAAGGCGGAGCGGGTCCGCGATGAGAGCCTCGCATCGCGGAAATTGCTCGAAGAGAACCTCAACACGGCCGAGACGACCCGGGCGCGCGTCGAAGCGAAAGTGAAGTCGTTCGAGAACGACCTCAAGGCACTCGATTCGAAGCTCAAGATGGCGGTCGCTGACGTCGAGTCGGCCAACAAAAAGCTGGCTGCGGCCGGGGCGGAGCGCGATGCGGCCCTCGCCTCCCAAAAGGCAGCTGAAAAAATGGTGACTGACGCACAAAGTGCAAAAGCTCAGGCGACCCAGTCGATGGCCGACGCCGATGCGGCCCGCCAGAAGGCCGAAGCGGCGCGCGAACAGGCGAGCGCGGCGGCGAAGCAAGCCGTCACCGAGAAAAGCCTCGCCGAGAAAGCCAAGAGCGAGGCCGAGAAAGCCCGCGACGACGCGGTGGGCCGGGCCGAAACTCTGAAGACGTCACTGGCGAAAGCCGAAGGGACCGCGGAAGCCGTCCGCAAGGAGCTCTCCACCGCGCGGGACGAGGCGCTGGTCAAGCTCAAGCAGTTGCAGACCTCCGCAACCGAGCTGACGAATAAGCTGGCCGTGGCCGAACGGGACCGCGACGCCGCCCACAAGTCGCTCGACCTGACTCAAAAATCGCTGGCGGCTGCCCAAGAGACGCTCAAGGCGCAGCCCGATCCCAAAGCGCTCGAGCTGGCCCGCAAGGAACTGGAAGTCGCCAAAAAGGAGTCCGAGTTCTCGGTCAAGGAAATGTCGGTCAATCTTCGCGAGCGGACGCTCGAGGCGAAGGAGAAGGGGATCAAGGCGGCGGAACTGGCCGTCGAGGTCAAAACGCTGCAAGGCCAGCTCAAGACAGCCCAGGACGAAGCCAAGCGACTGCGGGCCGAACTCGACAAAACTCCCTCCAAGTCGAGCGCCGCGAGCAACGCGACGCGGCCGAAGCCCGTCGCTTCGAAATAGAGCGCGCGGGCCTCTCAGAACCGCGGGTTTGACTGAGGTGGCCGTGGGTCGTCTGCTGCCCGGCGACGCGTCGGGCGGTTCCGAAGCCGCCACTCTGCCTATAATTGGTTGATCGAATCGGGCGGCGCCCGTCGATGCGCCCCGAGGCTGACCCCAGAGATTTGGTTGCCAAGCAGGCAGACCCTGGTTAACCTTCGATTAATCTTGCGGCCGTGGGGGCCACCGACGGGGTATCGTAGCGTCGCGAAGACCGCCGCCTAGACCGGATCCTCCTGAGATCGAGCATGGACTCGCCGACGCCGGTGAATCGACCGAACCCGACACCTTCCCGCCGCCCCACGCCACGCCGCCGCTTCGACGAGCCGCCTCGCTCGATGTCGTTCGCCCCTTGGCTGTTGATGCTGGGGCTGGTGGCAATTGCCGTCATCTACCTGTTTCGCGGGCCGGGCAACACGGGAACCCGCGTCTCGTATAGCTTCTTTGAGGAGCAGGTCGACAAGGGAAACGTCAAAAGCGTCAAGGCGTATGGCGAGAACGTGACCGGCGTCTGGAACAAAATCCCCCCGCCGCCGACTCCCAACGGCGACAAGCTGACCGAAGAGTTCAACACGATCCTGCCGGAAGGGGTCGCCAAAGATCGCTCCTTCTGGGACGACCTGCGGAAAAAAGTCCACGACGTCGACAATGCGGCCCGTGAACCAAGCTATGCCCAGCAGACTTTGTTCTGGCTCGTCGGCTCGGTGATTCTGGTCTTCTTCCTCATCTATATGATGCGGCGGAACTCCGATCCGCTGGGTGGCGGAATGATGGGCAACTTCATCCGCAGCCAGGCCAAGCGGTTTCAGCCCTCCGAGCAGCGGACCACGTTCGAGGACGTGGCGGCCCTGGAGCAGGCCAAGATCGAGCTCCAGGAAATCGTCGAGTTCCTGAAGAATCCAGGCAAGTTCGAGCGGCTCGGCGCGCAGATCCCTAAGGGCGTGCTGCTGATGGGTCCGCCGGGCACCGGCAAGACGCTGCTCGCGCGGGCCGTCGCCGGCGAGGCGGGCGTCCCTTTCTTCTCGATCAACGGCTCCGAGTTCATTCAAATGTTCGTCGGCGTGGGAGCGTCCCGCGTCCGCGACCTGTTCCGCACGGCCAAGGAAAATGCCCCCTGCATCCTCTTCGTCGATGAAATCGACGCCGTGGGACGCGAGCGGGGCGCCGGCTTCGGCGGGGGACACGACGAACGCGAACAAACGCTCAATCAAATCCTGAGCGAGATGGACGGCTTCCAGCAAACGGAAGCGGTGATCGTGCTGGCGGCCACCAACCGGCCCGACGTGCTCGATCCGGCC
>Ga0210390_10003032_pt1 | contig 14530 bp, 16 predicted proteins | sample IncBWH11OmetaG_FD_161050 | JGI IMG/M metagenome (GOLD analysis project Ga0210390, IMG submission 161050) | Forest soil microbial communities from Barre Woods Harvard Forest LTER site, Petersham, Massachusetts, United States - Inc-BW-H-11-O ...
AAGGCGCAGACTCCGTTCGAAGACCTCCCGTGGCGCACGCACTCTTGCGTGCCGCATCGATGCTCATGTCGATGTCCACCCGACGCCGAGACGAGTCTCGGCGCAGCACGCAAGAGCGTTGAATTGCGTTCCGCACAACAATAGCAAATGAAAACGCTTCACGGCGCTGTGGGGCGGACGCCCCCGTCCACGAGGGTCCCCCGGACGCGCCTGTCCGAGCTGGCCGACGTGGGTGTCGGCAGCGGACCAGGGGGTCCGCCCCACTTTGCGTTCAAGATGTTTTCGAGCGTGCGTGCGCCACGGAGCGTCTTCATCAGCTTTGGTGGGCCAGCAGGTCTATGGAAACTCCCTCACGGTCGCGGTTCCGCACTAGGTACCAAATGACCCAGTTGGACCGTCGGCTGTTCATCCTTGGACCCGCCGCGGCGCATGCGTTAAGGGCGCAGACCAGGGCCTCCTCAACTCCCGATCCGGACCGCCGCGTGTACCAGCTGAATCGCGGCTGGTTGTATGGCGACCGCGCTGAAAAAGTTACGCTGCCGCATGCCAACGTGCGCCTGCCATGGCATAGCTTCGACGAGAAGGCGTTCCAGTTTGTTTCCCTCTACCGGCGGCATTTTCAGGCGCTGACGGGCTGGAAGGGCAAGCGTGTGTTCGTGGATTTCGGCGGCGCCATGACGGCCGCCACCGTGACGGTAAACGGCCACAAGTTCCCCGAATATAAAGGCGGCTACACCCCGTTTTCGTTCGAAATCACGCCGTACCTCAACTTCGGTGGCGACAACCTGCTTGAGGTGGAACTGGATTCGCGGGAGCGTCCGGACATTCCTCCGTTCGGAGACAAGATCGATTATTTGACTTTCGGAGGCATTTATCGCGATGTCCAGATTCGCGTAGTGCCTCAGACATTCATTGAGAATATCTACGCGAAGCCGGTGCGGCCGCTGGAGGACAATCGCGCGCTGCTGGTTCGATGTTATCTGAACGGTCCCGTCGAACGGCCGGTAAAAATCACCGCGGAACTGCGCGACGCCGGGACCGTGCTTCAGACGGCCAGCGTGACGGCGTCCGCCGCTGGGCCATATCATGACATTCAGCTCGAGTCGCTCGGATCTGTCCAGCTTTGGGATTTGAAGAACCCGAAATTATATGACGTTGTAGTGCGGACAGACACCCCGGATGAATATCGCACCAAGATCGGCTTCCGGGAGGCCAGGTTCACAGCGTCCGGGTTCCGGCTGAACGGCGGTCATGTGAAGCTACGCGGGCTGAACCGGCACCAGACGTTTCCCTACGTCGGCGGCGCCATGCCGGCTCGCGTCCAACGCCGCGACGCGTGGATTCTGAAGCACGAGCTGCACTGCAACATGGTCCGCACTTCGCACTATCCGCAGTCGCCGGATTTTCTTGATGCCTGCGATGAGCTGGGATTGCTGGTTTTGGAAGAGATCCCCGGCTGGCAGCACATTGGCGATCTGGAATGGCAGAACATCGCGGTGCGCAATGTGGGCGAGATGATCCGGCGGGATTGGAATCATCCCTCCATCGTCCTATGGGGCGTGCGCATCAACGAATCGCAGGATAATCACGATTTCTATACACGCACCAATGCGCTGGCGCACTCACTCGACGACGCGCGCCCAACCGGAGGTATCCGCTACCTGCGGAATTCGGAATTACTCGAAGACGTTTTCACCATCAATGATTTTGGCTTTCCGCTGGAATTGCCGAACCATCCGCTGTATCTGAACACGGAGTTCAACGGCCACATGTTTTCTACCAAGCGGTTCGACAACGTCACCATAGTGGCGGAGCACGTCCGGCGGCATGCCCGCGTGCACAATCAACTGGCTGGGGACGACCGTTATGCCGGCGGCATCGGCTGGTGCGCGTTCGATTACAACACGCACTCGAATTTCGGCTCTGGCGACCACATCTGTTACCACGGGGTCAGCGACATCTTCCGCATTCCGAAGCCGGCCGCGCATTTCTACAAATCACAGTGCGATCCCGAGGAGGAGGTGGTTCTTGAGGCTGGATTCTTCTGGTCCGACGGCGACAAGCCGGAGGCTGCGGGGACGGGTCCAGTGCCGATACTCTCTAACTGCGATCATTTGAAAATCTACGCGGCCGGCAAGCTAATGCAGGAAATCGATCCCGACCACCGCGCGTTTCCGAACCTCAAATATCCGCCTTTCACCATGGATCTGGGAACCTTCTGGGACCCTTGGGGCGATTTGAAAATCGAAGGCTATCTCAAAGGGAAGCTGGCGAAAACGCTGATCCTTTCCGGCTCCGGCCGGGACGCGGATTTGAAGGTGCTGGCGGACGATAATGAGCTGGCCGGCGACGGGCGTGATGCAACGCGCGTAGTGTTACTGGTGACGGATGAGTATGGCAACATTCGGCCGTTGGCAACGGCCGCGATTGCGTTATCGTTGACCGGGCCAGGGGAAATCGTCGGCGAGAATCCGTTTGCGCTGGCCGGCGGCACGGGCGCGGTGTGGATCAAAGCCACGGAGTCCGCCGGGACGCTCCGTTTGACGGCGCGGCATCCCTACCTGGGTGCGCGATCGATCGAGATTGAAGTCAGGCCCACGCCCGCGGAACTGATTTGATTATTTCGGGTTCTGCCTCAATTGCGCGTGCAGCGAATAAGGCTGGGAGGTGGAGAAGCTTTGGACGCTCCACTTCATAAAACCATTCTTGGTCACCGTAACTGTGAATCCCAAGCCTACGGGAGTGATCTGCAGCGTGATGGGCGTGACGCCGGCCGGGATGGCGTTGATCTCAACTCGGGCGCCGCTCGGCTCGGAGGTGATGGTCACCACGCCCTCGTTCAAACGGCCGTTGGGCGCCTGCACAATCGGGCCCGGATTTGCCCGGGTTGTCGCAGCGGCGGCGGGCGGGCCTGGAGCAGCCCCAACATTTGGGACGAATCCGGCATCGAACGGAGACCGTGACAGAACCTCAACAACGATATTGGGCGGATCAGGCATCGTGGCGTCAGCCCGGAGCTTGGCCGTGGGGACGGATCTGGGTGCGATAAATTTCCTGTTGGCGGTTCGCGCCGGCCTGCCTGGCCGCGGCACTATCGTCCCATGTCGGGGCTCATAAGGCGGAAGATTTTCCGTCACCGGCCGGGCAGGAGGAACGGTCTTTGTAGCAGGGGTCTGGAGTGCGGAAGGCGAGGCTGGGTTCTCAATGGAGAGCGGAGAGATGGAAATCATGGATTCACTGGCCGCATCACCCGACTTCCCGACGGTATCCAGCCTGAACTTTACCTTTTCAGTGTAAGAAAACGACGTGTAGCTTACGTTGCCCGAGCGCAGTTGGGCGGGCGTCAAAGGCATATACAGAGGATCGCGGCTGCCATCCCAAGCCTCGCGGCTGCTATCCCAAATGACCAGGTTGGCATCCTTGGCATTCTGTATCACCGGGGCGGAAGGATTCCAGGCGATCAGGAATTTCGTCCCATCCCGTTTCACTTCGAGTCCCAGGCTGGGCGAAGCAGTCGCCTGCGGGAGACTCGCGCGGTTCCAGGTGAACACGCGAATACCGATCAGCAACGCGAACAAAGCGCTGACCGCGCCGATCTTCACCGGGATGCTCATCCGCTGCACTATTTCGGCGATCTTCCAAAAAAGCGCGAGGAAGGTTGAGAACCTCTCTTTTTCAGCCGATTCGGCCACCGTGGGCCAACCCTCGGAGACCAGTTTTCCGGCCTCAAACGGGAACGTCAGGCTGGGATTGGCGGCCACCGTCTCGTTCTCCCAGAAGAAAAATCCGGCTGTGGACCGGCCATTGTTACCGGCCGCAATAACCAGGAAGACGCTGGCTGAATCCTTAAACCACTGCTCGATGGTCTTCAGATCCTCGGGTCGAAGATGAACGTTTTGCTCGGCGTCGGTGCGATAGTACCCGGCGATTTTGCAGTCGGACGGGCATCTGGCGATGGCCTCGGCAAGAGACGCGGAAGGAAGCTGGAAGCGCGGATCCGCCGATTTTTGTTCTCCAGGAAGAGGAATGAAGTCGACGATCCTTATCGTGCCGGGTCTCGATCGCTTGCTGCGGATCAACAATCCGCCGATTTCGCCGCGCCAGGGAGCAGACTGCAAAACCTCGGCTTGCAGCTGCTCAATGACATTCAAGTCGAGCAGAATGCGAACCGGACAACCGGGATAAGCCCAAACATAGGATTCCGAAATTGTTTGATCTAAGGACGGAACCACTACACTTCTCCACCCTCATTACAGCATAAAATTCCGCGTGCACATGGGTACGTATTTAACCGAGCCGCGGTCGCCAGGAAACGCTTCCCCGAATCCGCTGGTTCCAGCCTGGTGGTAACGCTTGCTAGCGGTCGCGGATCGGTTTTGCGCTCCACATTTGTGTCGCGTGATTACGGTTTGATAGGGGAATGGGGATGCTTCAAGGATGGCTGGGGCCGCGCCGGACGGCGCAGCCCCTTCGAAATCTACTACCAGCGATTGTTACGGCGGCCGCCGCCACCGCCGGATCCGCCGCGGTCGGTCTTGGGGCGCGCTTCGTTGACGTTCAGCGCTCTGCCGTCCAATTCCCTGCCATTCAGTTCCGCGATGGCGCGATCCGCATCCGCGTTAACGCTCATTTCAACAAATCCGAACCCTCTCGCCTGGCCGGTGTCACGGTCTGTGATCAGGTTTACTTTCTCAACGGTCCCGTATTGCTCAAACATCGATCGAACTGCCTCTTCGGTCGCCCCAAAGTTGAGGTTCCCTACGAAAATATTCTTCATTTCTTTTTCCTTTTGGTTGGTTTGTGTATCGGGGCAGGATCGGACGAGAGCGGACGGGCCGGACTAATGCGAAGATGCCAAATTAGTAACAATAGTACTATACCATGGAAACGAACAAATCGCCAAGACCTCCAGCTCGATCTGATTGCCTATTCTTTCCGGGCGCTTCTGACGATAATAGAAGGTAATGTCCTCTTGGCCTGAAGATTTCTCGACCTGCACCTTGAAGGAAGTCCTGGGTTGGCAGGCCGAAAACAGGGCCTGGAATAAAGAACTTCGCCTGAAAACCAATGTGCTGGTGAACAGCCGGCTGGCCAAGAACATAAGCCAGATCGACTACCTGGCCACCAGAAAACTGGTGCATGAAGAGACTGCGGAGTGCCGGCGCCGGGCCAACCTGCTTGACGCGCAAATTGCCCGCCATATGGTGGGTCCCATATCTCGCGATAGTTAGAGGTAGGTTGGTACGGCGCCGAAAAGTCAGATTGCGCGCTCGACCGATTCCTGCCATACTTGAGACACCTCGATCAGGAGCCTCGTCGGATCCGCAAGCGCTGGACGTAACTCTTCGTTCCAGGTAGAACGGTGCCACTGCGTGACCACCAACAGCGACCAAGTGCGGAAAGGTGAATCCAACCTGCTGAACTCTACCGATGTGCTCGCGTCTATCCGCGATCTTATCCTCCACCTTCATCGGAACAACGCTACCCAGGCGGAATCGATTGTGACGGATGTTGCCGGATATCTCAAAGGCGTCATGCAATCGGGCGCGGATCCGGCCAGCGTGGACATGCTGCGAACCCAACAAACCATGTTTGCGATCGACGAGGTCCGCATGCTTTTGTCGCAGCGTGATTTCGACGGTGCGGCGGTAGCGGCCAGAGATGCCGCAAAAGAGTGGCGGCAGCAGCCCTCTCAGAAGTAGTTGCAGTCCGCTGGCCCAGTGCGCGCCACAACCTGCAACTTCCGCTATGGTAAACTTCGGTCGTGCGAGGATCCTGCGCAGTCAACGAGCGGGAGTAATTCAGTGGTAGAATGCCAGCTTCCCAAGCTGGACGTCGCGGGTTCGACCCCCGTCTCCCGCTCCAATCTTTCAAGAGTTTAGCGGATTTCACCTGCAAGCACTTTACCTTGTTTACCTCGAAAACCCGGATCTACAGCTTTTCTTGCAACGCTTCTTCGAGCGTTGTGACCGCTTGCCGCCGGCTCTCTAAGTCGGTCATCGTGTACGTGTCAATGGCAACGCCGATGGCGTGTCCCCGCTGGTCCGCTGCGACCTTTGGGTCGACACCCTCTTTGTGACCGAGACTGGCCTGGGTTCTCCGTAACACGTGGAAGTTCACCCACCCCAGCCCAACCTTCTCCAGTTTGCCGTGAATGTTCCGCCGCAAAAAATTGTCGCGAGACATGAAGGTCCCGCGCTCCGACGGAAATACCAAAGACTCGGGACTGCGGTCGATGGCAACATCACGCCACTGCTCAATATCATTTGCCAAATCAGGAGGAACCGCCGCGAACCGCTTCCCTCGTTCTGACTTAGGATGGCTCGGCAGCCTGCGATACACCCTTTCCATGATATTGACCATGTCCGGCCCAACCCGCCCCCACCGGAGAGCAAAAATCTCACCAGGGCGCATTCCGACTAGGGCGGCGAATAAGAACACTATCCGCTCCCTGAGATCCAATACTGACAACGCCAAATGGATCTCCTCTTTAGTCATGCTGCGCTTCTCGAAGGTCTTCGCCTCTTTCGGCGTCACCAGCGAACCCGCCGGATTGCCTTGAATGAGACCGTCATTGGCCGCCATTTTAAAAACCGCATTCAGATCCCACCGCAGATGGCTCACAACACTCTTCGAAAGACCATCCTTGGTCTTGCCGTCGAGAAACCGCTGCAAACGGTCTCGCGTTAGGTCCCGCAAGTGCCGGCCTTCGAAGGCCGGAAGCAAATGCGCTTGGAAACGTTCCGTTGTAGTTTTGTCTGTCGAGTCTTTCCACTTCTTGCGGCGCTGTGGTAAGAATACGCTTGTGACATATTCTTTGAAATCGGTCGGCAGCGTCTGCCGGAATCCGGCAGTTTCGTTGATCGGGTTCAGGAACTCCTGTAACCTGGCCCGCGCAGCCCCTTCCGTCATCTGCGCACAATGTCCAAGGACTCTTGATCGCCCCCTTCCATCCTCGTAGTATTTTCCAATCCATACCCATAAGCGGCCATGTTTGGTCTTCCGCACACAACCGCGTTGAAAACGCTTTCGACGCACGTTTGTCCTTTCCGGCGTCTCGGGCGCTGTTTTCTGGTCTGACTCGGATGTTATCACTACGTGGACTCGCAGAGGCACATCAGCCCGCGCGTCTCGTTGGCGTAGCCTCGATCTGCTGAAGCCACTGTTCGAGAGATTCCTGGCGGAACAGAAGTCTGCGGCCAATGCGGACGGAAGGAAGGTGAGGAACATCCCGCACCTTGCCGTTGATAACATTCGAGAGATGCGAGCGTGAACATCTAACGAATCTTGCGGCTTCGGCGAGATTGAGCACTCGGGAAGTTGATGTCGGAGTCATGGATTCACCAGCCAGCGCTGAGTTTCGCTCTTCAAACTAGGTTTCTGCCGGTAGGATCGCCATCGCCATGGATGGTCCGGATATCGAAGCTTTTTTCAAGTGCCCGGCGCGCCTGGGCGAACGGATCTCGGATAGGTTGGTCGACCACGTGTGGTGGCTCTGGCGGTGCTTCGTGCATCGGTCCCGGCGCTTGTGATGCACCGCCAATTTGTCCAACGAAAGCGTCTAGCGCTTGTGCCCTGCGATTAGCTTCTTCTCTATGGCGGAATCGTCTTTTGTAGGAACTCAAAGTAGCTCGCGACACAACTACACCCTCCTCCTCAAGCCAATCACGAACACTCTTCAGACTCTGACCATCGGCCAGGGCTCCCTCAATCTCCCGCCACAGTGCTCGAATCTGTCCAGCTTTGGTGCGCGGCTTTTCCTCGCGCCGCGCGGCGAGGCGGTTACGGGCCTGCGTGACCCATTTCCCGCTTCGCTTATCCGAGTCATTTGCTTCCGTCCGCACCGTCATGAGGTCGGCCCGCCTCCGTTGAAGCGGTTCCTACCACTAGGGGAATGGCGAGGGGATTTTGGGACAGTTACTCCACGTTCAAAATGCGGCAGATTGTGGCGTTATGTGGCGTTTTCGTGGCAGGTGGCACGCGTGAGGCACTTGGTGGCAAAAGGTGGCGTATTGCGGCACGGTCCCCCACTCCCAGCAAACACTTTCCACCAACAAACACGGGTAGTGGAACATAAAGGCAGACGAGTTGGTTGTTTTGGTTTGTAGACTACTGATTCACGGATACTTTACTCGTCAGCCACCTCCGAGTCTTCGTCCGTCACTCGTCGGACGCCCTCCTTTTTTCGCTCCAGTGTTGTCCCAAGGGCCCTGTTCCATCTCCTCTGAAGGTGGAGGGACGACCGATGCCGAGACGAACGATCCGACTTACCGCCGCCATCGATGAACGGATAGACTCCGTCGCGAAGATCCGAGGCTACTCCAGTCCGAGCGCCTTCATTCGGGCGGCGATTAAGAGAGAACTAGCCGAGCAGACGGAGGGAATCGGTTCTAGCGCGGAGCAGATTGTCGGATGCTTCAGGGGGGTCCAGCAGGATGTTCGCCGGCTTGAACGGGCGCAACAGGCGCTGTTCGCTTTAGTCGATAGCCTGGCGAAGGCCTTCCTCACGTGTGTACCCGAGCCACGAGGGGCAGCAATGGAGCCAGCCCTTGCGGAAGCACGTAACCGCCACTCCCGGCTGCTCAATGCTGCGGGCCAGGCGATGCTCAGCGACTCGATCGCGGCGATGGAGGAGCTGATCAGCCGTGGGGAAAAATAAAGACAAAGGGCGGGAGTTCCGGCTTAGACCACGGAAGCCGGCGGCACGAGGCGAACGCCGAGTCTACGCGTCGGCTTACAGGATCATCATGCATCACGCGCGCATGAGCGGTGTGCGGAGACGGCGCGTGGTTGGGTTCGGCACGGCCACGGCGCACACTCGCCCTTACTCCCACCGGTGTGCCGTGCGGGTTTTGTATTCAAAGAATACCAGTAGAGGGCAGTGGCGAGCCCACGGGCGCTACGTTGCCCGCGAGAGTGCCACTCACGAGGGTGATCCAAGGACCGTTGCGTTTAGTACCAGCCAAGAAGCGATCGACGTCGCTACGCGGCTCGAAGACTGGCAGAAGGCGAGGGATGAGCGAATGTGGAAGTTGATCGTGTCCCCCGAGTTTGGCGATCGAGTGGACCTGAAACGATTGACTCGCGATCTGATGTCAGAGATGCAGGCGGACCTCGGCACGCCGCTCGAATGGATCGCGGTGGCGCACTACAACACTGAGCACCCGCATATACATATCGCACTGCGAGGTGTCGGAGCAGAAGGACGGTCGGTTCGGCTCAGCCGGGATTACATCAGCGGCGGCATTCGCGAAGTCGCCGAGAATCTCTGCACGCGGCAACTTGGGTATCGCACAGAGTTCGATGCAGCAGAGACACAGCGAAGAGAAGTCCACCAGTACCGCTATACATCACTTGATCGCATGATCCAGCGCGATGCCGACAATAGCCGCGAGCCAGGCTCCCAATATTTCATTGTCACGAAGGACCCAAGCCGAGCCGGACTGGGTTCAAGGATATCGCTTACGGAGCGGCGTGCAGCAGAGCGGCTGATGGTTCTAGCATCGATGGGGCTGGCCGAGTCTGCTGGCCCCAAGACATGGCGAGTAAGGCGGGACTTCGAAACTCTACTACGCGCCATGCAGCGAAGCGCCGACCACCAAAAGACTTTGGTAGCGCACGGAGCATTGATGTCCGATGACCGGCTGCCGCTAGTGGTCCTCGACTTTCGCGAGCTGACAACAGTGGAAGGCAGGATCTTGGTGCACGGAGAGGAGGAGTCCTCGGGACGCGCCTACCTGATGCTGGAGGGAACGGACGCGCGAGTCCACCACGTCTACTATACGCCAGAAATGGAAGCGGCGCGGAATCGCGGCGGGTTACAAACTAACGCGTTTGTTCGGCTTCGAAAGCTATTTTCGGGTGGGCGACGGGCGCTGCAAATCGACGAGTTGGGTGATGCAGAGTCGATCTTACGCAGCACGCTCCACCTTCGTGAGACCGCGCAAAAACTGATCCGGCGAGGAATCATGCCGAAAGATAACGGTTGGCATGGATGGCTTGGTCGCTATCAAAAGGCGCTTGAGGAGACCGGCACGACGCTCGAACGCCAACGCGTCACGAAGGAAGCCCAGGTCAAGAAGAAACAAGACCTTGGCCGCTAGCCAGCACGTGGATCGACCGTCTACAGTGGCGCAAGAACGACGGTTGGCTAGGGTTGATTGCGAATCGGCGCGGCATTTGGGAGGTGAAATCGGTCGCAGATATCGAAAGTTAGAACTCCAAAGGTTGGCGGACGAGATGGCACGAAAAGTGTCGTCGTCCGAAAATATTCGATGCCGACTTAGTATGAAGAATGTTACGTGGGTTTCACGCGATTGACATTGTTGCGAGAGCAGCGGCACCGAATAGTTCCGGACCACAGGAGAGCTGGATAACTCGGCCGCCGCCCTGGTTACGTCGGTGCGAAAGGGCGGCCCCTGACCACCAGAATCGGGCCGAGCAGTTCGTGCTAATCTGCTATCTGCGCGTCCGTTAGCGACTCGATGGTGCCGAAGAGGCCGTAGCCGGCGTTCTTAACGATCACGTCGATCTTGCCGCGGCATACTCAATATCTTGCTGGCCGGCGTGACCGCTAGCGTGATGAGCAGGAATCCAGCGCCCAATCGCCGGTCGCGTGGGTGATCAACTCGATGGGATCAGCTCCCAGGTCCTGCTTCCACGCGCGCCAGCCGAGCGCCGCCAACGGCAGCAAGCAGACCAGGAACGCGCACGCCTTCGTCCATTTGCTTGCCCCGGATACCATTCACGATTAGAAGTTCTTTCGGAGGTCCATCCCGGCATAAAGGCCGGCTACCTGATCCGCGTAGCCGTTGAACTTCAACGTGGGACGCTTGAGAAACTCCCCGAGGCGTCGTTCTTTCGCCTGGCTCCAGCGAGGATGATCCACTTCGGGATTCACATTGGAGTAGAAGCCGTATTCACTAGGCCCCGCAATGTTCCAGGTAGTCGGAGGTTGCTTTTCGACGAACCGAATCTTGACAATCGACTTGATGCTCTTGAAGCCGTACTTCCAGGGAACCACCAGGCGAATCGGCGCGCCGTTCTGATTTGGCAGCACCTCTCCATACAGGCCCACGCACAGGAGCGCGAGCGGATGCATGGCTTCATCGATTCGCAGGCCCTCAACGTATGGGAATTGAATGCCTGCGTAGCGCCCCTGCGGCATCTGTTTGGGATCGTAGAGGCTTTGGAACGCTACGTACTTGGCGCTCGAAAGCGGGTTCGCAGCCTTAATCAGCGCGTTCAGCGGAAACCCGATCCAAGGCACTACGATCGACCATGCTTCGACGCACCGGTGTCTGTAGATTCGCTCTTCGAGCGGCGCGATTTTGAGAATACTGTCGAGATCGAGCAGTTGGGGCTTCGAGACAGCGCCTTCGATGGCGACCGTCCAAGGGATGGTGCGAAAGTTCTTCGCGTTATGCGCAGGATCGCTCTTCGCGGTCCCGAACTCGTAGAAGTTGTTGTAGCTGGTCACACCCTCATACGGAGTCGGCTTCTCCGTTGTGCTGAACGGGCTTTTCACTGCATTGAGTTTTGAATTCGCCATTGCGGCGCTCCCGAGGGCGCCGCAAGCTACCGATGCGAGAAAACCACGGCGGTTCAGGTAAACGCTCTTGGCCGTGACCGATGAATAGGGAAGGTCCGAAATTTTCCAGTTTATGCTCATGGTCTCAGTGAAGTCTCTCTAGAGTTTCTGCTCCGCCACACCGAGCACGTGTCCCGACTTGGGGTCCTGAATGAACGCGACGATCCGCGATCCGTTCGGCCCCGGCGGAACCGAAACCGAGAAGTCTTTCGAGGAGGCGCTGTCGAGATCGACGGTGCCCACCTGTTTGAGGAGTCTCGTAACGGCGACGTGCGCCAACAACCGCCCGGCGTTTTCTCCGCGGGCTACGTGGGACTCCACGCGGTTGTCGGCGATTGCCACGTATAAGACAGCTCGCCCGCCTCTGAAACTCTGGTCGGCTTGCAACTGGATCTGCGCAGCGATCAGGTCGCCGTCGCGAGTAACGTTCGAGATCTCGATTGGAATCTTACGCTCTCGAATCGCCTTCTGGATTGCCGATGACGCTGCTCGCCCATCGCTGCCCACGAAGCCGAATCGTCCGTCCACTACCAGTTGGGGCGTGTACACGCCGTCGAAATTGTATTTATTTGTGTAGTCCTGCTGACGGGCAGTAAACTGAGATGAAGAAAAGGGGTCCTTCCAGCCTTCGCCGTTCCAGTAGTCCACGTGTTCGCTCAACACGATGAGGTCGGCGCCGACCACCGGTTGCTTCTGGTCGAGAATTTCAAGCAAGCGGTCGGCGGGCGGACAACTGGAGCAACCCTCTGACGTAAAGAGCTCCAAGAGCACCGGTACGCGGGCTGCTCGGTCGTCGTCGGCCGCGCAAGTCATGGCTCCGGCGGATAAGCACAATGCCGCCGTGAACAAACTCAGGCTTTTCATGATGTCCTTCCATTCACCAGTTCGTCGAAGGGGTATCGAAAGTTACGCCACCGGCCGGTGCTGTAGCCTACGAACATGAAGATTTACTTCGGATTCACCGTGGCGGGCGACCGGTCAAGTATCGACGCAGCGCGCAAAGTCGTGCATCAACTAGAGGAAATGGGACACGAAGTGTTGACTCGCCACCTGGTCAGCGACAATGCCTGGGAAGCGGATCGATCGGTCAGCCCCCAGGACGTGTACCGGCGCGATATGGCTTGGCTCGGGCAGTGTGAGGTTTTCATTGCTGAGGTTTCCGGGTCGTCCTTTGGCTTGGGATTCGAAACCGGATATATGCTGGGTGCGACCAGCAAGAAAGTTGTCCTGCTCTATCGCCGTGATGTGGAACAGAGGGTATCCCTACTGATCACCGGAAACACGCACCCGAACTGCACCTTGATGCCGTACGCCAACGTCGAGGAAATCATGCGGTTCGTAACTTGCAACATTTAACACCACCATTAGAGTGGCGTGACCATTTCGATCGCCGCAGCGAAGTATTGGCAGAGGCCTCGATCAGTACCGGCTCGAGCAAAGGCGTGAAGAGGAGCAGCAACGTGACCTGTCGAGATATGGATGATGTTATCGGCTCGTGGTCTGGTGATTCCGTCCTCGAGGCGGAACACGCCAAACACCTAACCCACTGCGGGCGCTGCCGCGCGCTGACGGTGGTGCTGGATAACACCGACGTCGGGTTCCACCTGTCAGAGAGACTGTTGCGGCGGGTGCAGGCTGGCATCTTGGAGGATCTCAAACCGGTTCGACCTTTGCCCCCGCCCCGCATCCTTCTTTTGGCGAGCGCGATTGTTTTTCTATCCGTGGTCGTTGCCGGCGCTCTTCTACTCGGAACGACCGGCTGGCACGTGCTGAATATGCTACAGAGGACCGTCGTGTTTGTGACGCTCGCTGCCAGCGCCGCTCTCCTGGCTAATTCCATGGTCCGGCAGATGGTGCCTGGAAGCAAACACGCATTCGCTCCCGCTACGCTGCCAATCGCGATTCTAATCGCACTCATGTTGCTGATCGTTGCCACGTTTCGTTCGCAGCGGGAATCGGCTTTTGTTCTGGGCGGCCTGGCGTGCATGAAAAACGGCCTTTTATTTTCGGTTCCGGCGGCATTCCTGTTATGGCTTATCCTGCGGCGCGGCGCCCTCCTGCTACCCAAACTCATTGGCGCGGCCGCAGGGGGATTGGCCGGTCTGAGCGGTCTCAGCGTGCTGGAAGTCAATTGTCCCAACTTGAATGTATTTCACACTCTGGTCTGGCATGGGGGTGTGGTGGTAATCGGCTCGCTAGGAGGCGTCCTGGTGGGCGGCGCCGTGGAATCCATCCAACGGCGGCGTGATCAGAAGTCATTCTAAAGCTTTCGGCCCTCCAGATTGAGAAGACTCTGCTGAAGGCGCTTGCGGGCGCGGCTGAGGTGTAACATCACGGTTCCTAAAGGTATTCTTGTGATACTCGCGATCTCGAGGTAGGAGAGCTCTTCGAGTTCTCGCAGCACCAACAGCTCAGTGATACTCCAGCGGCAATTCCGCCAGCCCTTCCCTGATCAACTAAAGCATTCTCCTTCTCGAAGCCAAGACCGTTGAAACAAACCTCCCCAGTTTTTGATTTTTCTGTTTGACCGTAACTCTTGGGCGCAGTTCGCGAAGTATGAGTTGACGGTGTGGTCACCCGTGCAGTCGAGCGATGAATCGTCAGCTGTGCGGGTCAACCCACCGATCACGTCACACGAGGAGATAAATACACATGAAGATTCGCAAACATTCACTGGCGCTCACCGCGGCCTTCACCGGCTTGTTGGGCGGCACGATGGCCCGTTTGAACGCTGCCCCAGCGTCGGAAAGCTCCAACCCGACGGCGTCCTCGCTCGCTGGAAAGCTTTCAACCACTTCCGCCGACAAAAAGGATAAACATGCCTGCGAAGGCAAGAACTCCTGCAAAGGCAAAGGCGGTTGCAAGTCCAGCGACAACGGTTGCAAGGGCAAGAATTCCTGCAAAGGGAAGGGCGGCTGCGCAACTGACGGTTCCAAGAAG
>Ga0210390_10003035_pt1 | contig 14521 bp, 21 predicted proteins | sample IncBWH11OmetaG_FD_161050 | JGI IMG/M metagenome (GOLD analysis project Ga0210390, IMG submission 161050) | Forest soil microbial communities from Barre Woods Harvard Forest LTER site, Petersham, Massachusetts, United States - Inc-BW-H-11-O ...
CGACGTCGTCGTGTTGAACTGCTGGGTGACCGCGACGAACGAAATCGATTTGGCATCGAAGGCCTCGACCAGTTTGGCGAAGTCGGCCAGCGACCGGGTCAGCCGGTCGATCTTGTAGACGACGATGACATCGATCCGGCCGGCGTCGATATCTGTCAGCAGCTTTTGAAGGGCAGGTCGGTCGAGGTTGCCGCCGGAATAGGCGGGATCGTCATAATGCTGGGGGAGCGCCCGCCATCCCTGCGAGGCCTGACTCTTTACATAGGCCTCGCAGGCATCCCGCTGGGCGTCGAGCGAGTTGAACTCCAGTTCCAGTCCATGCTCGGTGGATTTGCGGGTATAGATGGCGCAGCGGACCGGTTTGATCGAATTAGCCGCCATCACGACCGCCGTTCGAAGCCGACTTGCCGGTACTGCTGGCGTTCCGCTTCCGATAGTCGCTTCCGCCGCCCAGATGATTTGAACGGGCTGATGCGGCCTCGGCTGTTCGCTTTGCGCCATCTGACGAATCAGGAGCCGCGGGCTCGTCGATCTCTTGCGTCTTGGAACGCAGCCCAAAAAACCGTGGCCCGTTCCACTTGGTCCCGGTGATCAGGACGGCTATCTCGGAGAGACTGCCGTAGACGTCTCCTTCATAGGCGAACCCGTCAGCCAGCACCATGACGCGGTGACTCCTGCCCTTCCATTCGCGCACAAGAACCGAGCCGGCTTTGATCCGGCGCGGCAACACGATTTTCCCGTTTGGCTTCGCGACATATGTCTTCATCATTTGGTCGAGCAGGCGCTGCGTCGAGCAGGGGAGGCCGCCGTAGGCCTTCTCCTGAATCCGGTGCGCGATGCTCCGTCGGAGCAGATCCGGACCGAACGCCTTCGGCGGATCGGTTCGAAACACTTCCCGGTACCTGACGCGGAGCTGAGCGATCGGCATCGTCGCCAGCCGATCCAACTCGTCCTCGACGGCTGGATCGGCGGGTTGAGCGGGCGGGGTCTGTTGCACGACCATCATCGCGCCGCGTCTGATTTGGCGATCCGATAAATCCGTCGACCGTCCACCTTCTCGGAGACGAGATTGAGGTCGAGCTTCTTCTTGACCACGCCCGCGAAGAAGCCGCGGACCGAATGCTGCTGCCAATCCGTCGCCTTCATGATCGCGGCGATCGTGGTGCCCTTGGGCTCGTGCAGCATCTTCAGCACAACCGACTGCTTCGATGATGCCGCTTTCGAAACGACAGCAGCGGTGGGCTTCGATCGAGTGGGGACGCTGCTCTTGGCGGGGCGTTTTGCCGTGCGAGACGGTTTGCGTGCGGTCTTTGCGGATTTTGATTTCGATTTGCTGGTGGCCATCTGGCCCTCCTTCCACGTCAACGACAGCATCATGTGCTGCCACTGGCACAGCCCCAATGATCGGCGGGGCGACGGGAGGTTTCGGGCGGCGGCGATTCTCGAGACAGCCGGTTCAGCAATGATGCGGCGTCATGCAGCCGGCCGGCTTCTAAACTCAGTTGCTCGATGTCCATCGAAGCGGTCACGCCCTCGGCGATGCTGCCGAGGACCTGGCTGCCTGGGCAATGCCGACGGCCTTACTTAGCTTCGAATGAGTTTCGCCCAGAATTGTCTTTATCGCTGGCTCGATTGCGAGGCGGTCCATCACGCACTCCGTTTCCCGACCACAGTGACGCTCCGCCGGCCACGGAAGTCGAGCACTTAACGAGCAATCTTGCGGCTTTTATCGGGGGATCGCGATCATAAAGTGCTCCCGAGGGAAGTATCGATCGGTTGACTCGGTGCCACCTAAAGCCTCTGAGCACCGCCTGCTAGATTTTCGGTCAAAAATTCTTCGGTATGTCGCCGAAGTAGCTGCGGGGGGTGCTAACGATGATCGGCGGAACAAAAGGGACCTGGTACTGACGGCGCTGCCACATCCAAAAAAGTGCCTGCGTTGTGGAATCGACCTGATCGTCATATTTCATATTCGGAAAGCCGAGCAGTTCGGCCTTGAGTCCAACTAGCCAGGGCGCGTTGCTGGGAAAAAATACCGAACCCGCTTCGAACAAAACTGAAATTTTGGCGACACGTGTTACCTTGTCCTCCTTGGGATTTGCAGCCATCACCGAGTAATTTTTGGCTCTCAAATCCTGGATCAAGCTCGTGCCCGAACCTTTGTCTTCAATCAAGAACGCTGCAGTTGGGTGCTTGTCGCGTAGCCGCAATACGGCACGTACCAGGTCGGGGTACTCGACACGCTCTCGCCAGAGATCGAGTAGGTAGAAGTTTTCGCCACAGGCCTGCCAAGCTGTGGCCACCGAATAATCGGCGGATGGTGTTCCCTTCATCGCGGTGTCGATGCTGATCACCTGGATGTCACTATGGCTGTAGCTGCCCGGAGCAACATCGTATTCCCTGAACCATTTAGCCTTGATGAGATTGCCGGCGAGGGGTAAAGGCTCCTGCTGGTACTGCGCCGAAAACAGCAACTCCCCCATGCTCTTTCGCAAGCGCTCAAGATCTTCCGAAGTCTCGCGTTGGGGATCAATGACAGATCCAGCCTTTCTCCTGTAAAATCGGCCGGGCCCCGCCGCGATCCGCTCGCCTTGTTCGGCGATGGCGGGAATCTTGAGATGTTCCCAACCACCTTTTTCGAGAAGCCGGCCGGCCAGATCGTCTTCATGTAACCGCTGCATCACCATCACGATCGCGCCTTCCGATTTTGAATCGAGGCGCGACAGCAAAGTCGTGTCAAACCATCGCCCGGCGCTATTGCGATGGGCTTCCGACAGCGCTTCGTCCGGTTTTTGCGGATCGTCGAGCACGATCAGATCGGCGCCGCGGCCCGTCAAAGTCCCTCCAAGCGAAGTAGCATAACGGTACCCGCGAGCGGTGGTCATGGTTTCGAATTGGGTGTCCTTCTCCCCGCTGACGGCTGTTCGGGGGAAGACCCGCCGGTACCACTCCGAATTCATCACGGCGCGGAAATCGATCGCGTGCTTGTTAGCAAGATCGCTGGAGTAGCTCACGCAAATAATTCGCGTGGTCGGGTCTTGCCCGAGCAGAAAAGCCGGCAACGCCACAGAGAAAATAATCGATTTGAGGTGGCGGGGCGGCACCGTCGTGACGAGGCGCTTGATCTTTCTGTCGATCACGCGCTCGGCCGTTTAGGTCATGGCGTCGATATGCCAGTTGGGTCGAAACTCGTCGCCAGGCGATACGGTTTCAAAAACCTTCATCAGGAAAGACGACAAATTCGTCGCCAGCATCGAGTCCAGATATTTCCGGCGGGCCGCTGGACTGAGTTTAGCGAGAAGATCCTCGGTCGAGATCTGATCCGGTCTATCTGGTCCGTTGTTGTTCATCGGCGCGTGGCCTTGTGGCGTGTCATTAGTTGCTCCAGAATCTGCTCGTCCGCAGCAGTCAAGGCCGTGGCTTCACCAGGCGTTTTGTCCGAATCTTCCAAAAGACCTACAAGCATTGCCATCTTGATGGATGCCATGGCGGAGCGGTCGTTGCCTTTCAGCGCGCTTTGAAGCTGCCGCAGTACAACACCCTCGATTTTGCTCACCCGCCTGCTGGTCGCGCCTTCCTGAATAAGGATGCGCGCGGTCATGGCCTCCTTTATCAACGTCTTCAGGTTTTTGCTGCCTTTTTGCCGGCCCTCGGCGTTACCCGAAGTGCCAGGCTTGAACCGGGACGCGAGTGGGGGCTTTCCAGAACCAACAGAGTAGTCTCCGGGGGAGGGATCCGTAGGGGGTTTGTCGCCCGGCGGGGAGCGGGCGTCACGGGGTGATCTATTCTTCCTCATGCTCCCTATGCCTTGTCGAGATCGTTGAATCGGACGCCGGCAGCATTGATGGCGTCCCGATGGGTAAGGTTTTGCCAGCGCCGCACAGTTTGGTCGCAGTAAATCGGGTCAATTTCGATCAGCCGTGCCTTGCGGCCGGTCCGTTCGCAGGCAATGAGCGTTGTGCCGCTGCCGCCGAAGCTGTCGAGGACGATATCGCCGCGACGGGAGCAGTCGAGAATGGCGTCGGCCACCATAGCTACCGGCTTCATGGTGGGATGCTTCGCTAGGTCCGTTGGCCGCTCGGCGCCGAACGCGTTCGCGCCCGCGTACGTCCAGACATTGGTTCGGTTGCGGCCGTGTTTGCCAAGCTCGATGTTGTTGACATGCATGCTGTGGCCATGCTTCCACACCAAAATCAATTCGTGCTGGCTGCGATAGAACGAACCCATCCCGGCGTTGGTTTTATTCCACACGACAACGTTTTTTAGTTCGCGATAAGCGCGCCGTCCTGCGGTCAGCATCTCATCAAGATGTCTCCAATCTGTGCAAACAAAATGAATCGCACTCTCCACCGAGTGCTCGGCGAGTAAACCGAGAGAGTCGTCAAGAAACTTCACAAATTGCGTTGACGTTTTTTCGCCACTCGCCTGCGCAAACTCACGGTGTTTGATGCGGCCCTTACCCGAGACGTGGCCTTGGATTTTCACGTTGTACGGCGGGTCCACAAATATCAGCCGTGCGCGGCTACCACCCAAAAGTGTTGCAAAGGAATCCTCACGGCGCGCGTCGCCACACAAAATCCGGTGCTCACCCAGGATCCACAAGTCGCCGGCCTTGGTGACGATGCGTGTTGGCGCAATATCGGGGATGAACTCTTCCACTGCGTTGTCAGCGGCTGGACGCGGGGCATCTAGGATCATCTCGATCTCGGGTACATCAAAGCCGGTAAGCTCGGCGTCGAAACCGACATCAACCAGGCCCTGTAATTCAATAGCCAGGATATTCCTGTCCCAGCCCGCCTTTTCCGCCAACTTGTTGTCGGCGATGATGTAGGCCCGCCGCTGGGCCTTGCTCAGATGATCAATACGAATCACCGGAACTCGGCTGAAACCCAGCCGTTTGGCTGCTTCGACGCGGCCATGGCCGGCTAAAATAAATCCGGCGCCGTCCACCAGGAGGGGATTCGTGAATCCGAATTCCGTTACGGAGCGCTCAATCTGGTGAATTTGTTGGAGCGAATGAGTGCGCGCGTTGTGGGTCGATGGGCGCAGCTTAGCAATGTCGAGATATTCGACTTGTAGTTTCGGAAGGTGATTGAAAGGATGGGGTGCCGCTTGTTCGGGAACCTTGAGTTTTTGACTCAACACTGCCTCCATCAGTTCGAGCATGGAAGAAAGCTAGCCCGACATTTCCGACGGCGTCCATGCGCAATCCGATGTAGCGACTTCGGGAGAGGATTTTTATTGAAGAATTCACCCGCGCGGGGGACGGCCCCGACGTGAACTTCCGGTTTTGCGTATTTCGCGAATAGCCTGGAGGACCGCTGAGCTAAGATCTTTCCTGCGAATAGCCGATTTGCCTCTTTCGCTCGAAGCGCGCAAATATTCGCGCGCCTCGATCCAGGCCTTGTTCGGCCAGAATGCAGCCGTAACGGCTAGCGCAAACTTCTCGAACAAAGTCCTATAAGCTTCATCGCTGCTGGCGGTGGGCTCAATTTCTGTTTCGACTTTCCAGAGCGCCGCCAGCTGACTGATCAGAATACGAAGGGATTTGCCCTGATTGGGTCCGCTTGCCTGAGACAATCGATTGATAGTCTGGCGCAGGGCTTTCCTCAGAATCGCCAGCTTCCTCGTTCGCTCTTCGGGGGCCGCCTCATCTCGAAACGCGGTGATGTCTAGTCCAACACCGCAAGCATCGTCGAAGAGCTCACCATGTGCACTGCTGTCAAGCGAATCCAGAATATCTCCGATCCGATCGAGGGTTTCGTCTTCTACCCCTTTGGGAAATCCTTCCAATTGTTTCAGTAGAAAACGCAATCCCTCGGCTTGGTCTGGTCTTCGAGGACCAAATTCATCCTGATGCAAATTGCGTTGAAACCGAGCTCCAAGTTCAATCAGTTTGATTGATATTCGGTTGCACCGGCTCTGTGTTTCGGTTTCATTTAGCTGTTTTGGTACGGGGGTTAACTCAACAAGGCGCGTCAGCTCAGACTTGGGAAAATCAAAATCGAGCTTTTCAGCGCCTGACCAATAAGGCCGGGCGATAGGCTTTATCGTCGGCATTCGAAGCCTCACCTAGACGTCGACACGTCTTGATATAGGTTTAGATGTGTCCTTCGCAACACTGATGATTCGCGGAATGATGGATATGGAATGTCGCTCCTTGATGCTTGGACTGATACGCGTCAGGTGGGAATCAAAATGAACGCAAGCAGTGCGACGAGTTCACCCTGCCGATGGGAACCGGTCTTGAGAAAGATGCCCTTTATTGATTTCGTGCTGCGTCGCAGCCGCTCCACCTAACGCGCGCGACACCACGGGTGTGCTGCTGCCGGTGTTGCCGGCCGCATCGGTGTCCTTGGACCTGGCAGGCAACAAGGCCTCCAGCACCGACAAGGTGGTCGTGGACGACGTTGGCTGTTTATTGACGGCGACGGGCTCATTGGCGGCTATCGCGCAAGTCTCGCCACGGGAGACGCGAGCTTCATCACCGCAGCCGCGGATGTCGGCCAGCAAGATACCAGTCAAACGACGGCACGACAACGGCGTCCAGATCGGGACGGCGCCCGTCACCAATGGCAGCTGGAACCACCGGCAACCTCCTGGTGTCCTTGGCGACAATGCTGTGCTGACCGTCGCCCGACAGCAAAATGCCGGTGCTCCAGCTGATCACGCAATTTCAAAACAACTCCAACGGTGAGCTCACCAGAGCTTCCGGCTGCGTCAATAACGGCGCACGGGGCGGCGAGTTGCCCATTGCCTCGATAGAACTCGACAAGATGCCGTGGACGAGAATTCTCGGCATCGGTCCCGCGCAGAAATTTGCGACCATCGTGGGGAATCGCGAGAAGCCCGGACTGTACATCCAACTGGTCCGGTGGCCGCCTCACGCCACCCTCAAGGCCCATTCGCATCCCGATGACCGATACGTAATGGTGTTGCGCGGCACGTTCTATCACGGCATCGGCGAGAAATTCGACGAGAGCAAATTGGAAGCGCGGCCGGCAGGCAGTTTTTTCACCGAGCCAAAGGGTGTTCGTCATTTTGGGATGACGAAGGATGAGGGAACGGTTCTCTATTTCGTTGGTACCGGCCCATCGACAACAGACAATCTCGAAAAATAGCGCCGAACCAAGGCTGGCTCGGAAGCCGGCGTTTCTCTCGTCATTCACCGTCATTGCGCTGGCAGTAACAATTTATAAGTTTTCACACGTCGGCCATAAATGCCTGTTGCTCGTCTCGTGTCAGTAGCCTGATGAATTCGCTCCATTGATCGCCCGCCATTACAGGGACGCGCGGACTTGGCATCTTCGTTACTGTTCGATCTTTCTTTCCAGAGGCAGCCGCCTCGGACGTGCTATCGTTTGACCGGCGCCGAACTCTATCGGGAATTTGAGCACTTCGCTCATGATCAGCCTGTAATTCGGCGGCCCGGCAAACAGCCCCGGCGAAGATGTGCCGGGCCTAACCAGTGATCCGCGCTGGTCGCGTGTGATTCTGGCTAGAATCAACGATGCCAACCGTGGGGCCATTTGAGAATGGGCGCGACTGCAACACTGCCGAATTATCTCGACGCCGGGTTAGCCCTCGCAACGAAACCATTTTCGGCGGTGGCGAAACCACCCTGAAACACTTAGCCTCTAATCACGCACCTGGGCGCAAACCGGTGCGTGTGTGTGCGTGAGGCTACCTATGTTTGAGTTGGCGGCCGTGGTGATTGCGTCTCTCAGCGTCGTGATATTTCTGGCGCACGTATCGAAGCCTTTCGAGCCGAATAGAGGCTCGATTGGTATCATGGCCTACGACATCATTTTTCAAAGCCGACGAGATCGAGACCGATTGTTCGGCGAAGAGGTAAACCAGCCGTTATTGAACGACGACCGCCCGATACTTTGTATCGCGCTCTGGTTGCCGCGAACGATAACGGGCTGACTTGGCCGCTTGTCCCGATGTTCGACGGTTTTTTCGGCGCCTAGCATCCAAAAATTAAAGGTAATTTCGATGGATCTTGTAACCGGTTTTGTCGGCATTTCTCGCGACCATTCTGATCGCGCACGCGGCCGATGACCAATTCTCCCGAAAAAATGGCCACGGTGAACGACCGCTACGGAGGAAGACGGAACTTACCTAGGAACTGGGAAGTTATTACCACCTACATCTGAGAGGGAAACTGGTCATGTCGCGTCGAAGCATCATTTCACTTGCTGCATCCGTTATCGTCGGCAGCGTTTGTGTTGCGACAATTTCAACTGACGCCTCCGCATATTATCGAAGAGGTGTCGGCGTTTATCACGGCGGTGTATATCGCGGTGGTGTATATCGCGGCGGTGCTTACCGGGGAGCCTACTATCGTGGAGGCTATTATCGCGGTGTACGCCCCGGAGTGGCGGTAGGCGCCGCGGTGGGTGCGGCTGCTGTCGGCGCTGCCGCTGCCGGAGCATATTACGCACCGCGCTGCGGATACTATCCCTACGGCCCGTGTTACTAATTGGGCCACTTCCGTCCCTCCGCCGAACGGCTAGCCCAGGTTGTGGATCGAAACCATTTTGCTGGCTTGACGAAACCATCCTGAAACGCGGGGCCTGTACTCCGCCCCAATACGGCGGGGCCGGTACAGGGGGATTTCCAATGTTTGAATTGATAACCGGATTTATTGCGGCGTTCAGCGCCAGCATTTTCCTGGCGCATACGGTCGAGGCCTATCTGGCTCAATAAACCGAACATAGCTGCTCGCGCCTGCAAGCTGTGGCGAATCAAGACCGGCTAAGGTATGTCGTCACCCTATCTCAGCTATGCGTATACGGTCTGCCTCGAACGCGACTGATCGGCCATCCTCGCGCGCCGAGAGGCGCCTCGAAGGAGCGACACAACATGTCATCGCAAGAATCGCCCGCTAGGACAGATTGGCTCTCGGGGTTCGTTTTAATGGTTGGTGTCGGCGTAGGTATCGGCCTCCCCTTGGTGTTCGTGATCATTCGGCTTTGCTCTTGATGCCGTTACCGCTTCGGCGGGCCGCGCGGGACCGAAGCCCCGCGCATTCCCGGACGCCACGAAACCCGACAAAATGATCAATTCCGGGCGTTCTCCTCGCGGCTGCCGCGGCAGGGTGTTTCACCTATTTTGTAATCCCGCCAGTGCCAGTCGAAGTCGATCTGCGACATATCCCGTTGCCGAAGAGGCGCCCGATCCCACGCCCATGAGTCCAGCTGCGCGCTCGGCTGCATGACCTTGTTGCTGTAAATCATCAGTTCTTCCCTAGATTCGGTAATCGCATAGAATCCTTTTGACTGTGCGGCGTGGCATCGCGCTAATGGCCGGCACGGGACGCTAAGGACATTTGCGATGATTGAGACAGTTACAGCATTTTTCGGCCTGATTAGCGCCGGCATTTTCCTCGCCCACTCATTTGAGGGCTTTCGATCATTGCGGGCCTGATCTCAGCGCTTGCTCACTCTCGCATTTATCTGAAAACCCAATTTGCCTCCGATCGGCGGCTGCGCATCAATGGCGCCATGCCCGCCCTTGCTAGCTCGCCGCAGAAGATCACCTCGCCGAGATGCGCGCTTCAGGCGTGCGAGGCCTGCTGATCTATTGCTCAGACTATCGCTGCTCGCATTGGACTGCGATCAGCGGCGACCGATGGTCGGATGCCGTGCGCCTGTCCGATCTGGAGCCGCGGTTTACCTGCCAGGCTTGCGGCCGGCGTGGCGCGGATGTGCGGCCCGATTGGCAATCGGTCGAAGCGTATGCCTGACAAGGGTTGGCGTCGCCGCTCGCACCTCACTCCAGGGGCTGGACTGGCGGAAGAGTGGATGCACTACTCTGAGTAGGGGATGCCGCTGTTGGTGTATCAGTTTGGCTCCGCTATGCAGGTGGACTGTCGCTCACATGTGAAGTTGGTCCTGCCCCAGAAGCTCTCTGTGTCTGCTGGTTGGCGCTTGATCGGGTCGAGCCGCGAGAGCGCGTAGTGAACGGTTTGGCTATATGAGCACCAGTGTGTGAGCCGCATGACCGATCTTCGAGAGGGCCCCAGGCACAGCGTTGTCCGCGCGGTCGTTGGCCATCGCTGCCGAAGACATCAACGCTAAAGAGAGAAAGGCACTCGCGATTGTCTTTTTCATCTAGCTCCCGGCCTTCTGCACTCCTCGTTTGCCAAACACCCGGAATACTCCACGCCGGGAGGGTCCGATTCCTGGCAAAAGATTCGCAAAACTGCGGCAATTGCCTATATTTTGCTCATGTTCGAGTTCTGCATCCCCACCAGATCCACCACTGTTCCCGACGGCCCGGAATGGATCCACGAGATCAAGTATGATGCCTACCGCCTCAGGGTGGAGCGCAACGGCGATCGCGTGCGCCTGATCACGAAAGGCGCTTTCGACCGGAGCAACCGCTATCCTTGGATCGTTGAAGCCGCCTTGAAGAACCGACGGAAGCAGTTCGTCATTGATGGCGAGGCGGTCATCCTGGGCGTTGACGGGTACTCAGACTTCAACGCGCTGCACTCAGGCAAGCATAACGACGAAGTGCAGCTCCTGGCCTTCGATGTGATGGCCATGGACGGCGACGATCTGCGAGATCTGCCGTTATCAATGCGCAAGGCCAACCTTGCCCGACTACTTGCGCGCCGGCCGGACGGCATTTTCCTGGGCGATTTCGAACAGGGCCAGATCTATTCCGCAAGGCTTGCGAATTCGGACTAGAGGGATTGGTGTCGAAGCACCGGGATCGACCATATCGCGGCGGACGATCAAAAGCATTGAATTAAGGCCAAGAACCGCAAGCACCCAGCAATGGGACGCGTCGCGGAGTCGTTCCGATAAGGCGTTATGGGCTTGGGCAGCCCGACGCACGAAGACTGCGGGCGACGCACGTCGGGCCTGACCATTTCCTCTGTCGAAATGGCTAACCGGCCTCTAAAAATGATTCGCGGCGAATCAGGGTCCAATACGAATACGGGGTGCCCCGGCCGGCTGACCCCTTATGTTTCCGGAAGCCGAACCGTAATCATTCCTTGAATTTTAACTAGCAACAAACGTGGTGAGGTCGTCAGATTGCTCTCCTATCTCGGCGTCTGAAATTTCCGCTGTATTGGCAGCGGCGCGACAACTGGTCGCCGTAGCCTTAGCTTCAGAGACGTCAACCTTTTGCGGGGAGCCTTCTGGATAGATGTGTAGACCTTTTCTTATTTTGCGGACAATTCCCACTAGGTGAGCCGAGGATGACGAGTCACATCGCATATGGAGCCATCGTTGCAGCTCTCGGCTGCTGGGCCGCAGCGTCTAACGCCAGTGAACCGATCGTCTTTATCGTCAGCCACCACAACCTCGACTATGCAAAAACCGCTTGCGAACATTTCTTGTCGATGAAGCCCGAAGCCGCAAAAGCAATTCTCGATGAAACGATTGCAGCGGCAATAGAATGTAAAACCGTGCGAGACCCGAGAGAGCTCGGACGCCGTCTTGAAAACGACCTCGTAGAAGCACTTGCGGTGGATCCTGTTTGCTTTCACGTCACGGTGGTAAAGGACCCGGATCGAAACTATGATGCCGGTAGCACCGCCGCTTCCCGAGCTAACTATGCCATCAGGCAAAAGAAGCCCTTTTGGGATTTGCACCTCGACTATCGACCGGGCAGCAAAGTCTTCGGGTGGCACCTTTTCCCCAACGATGCCGGGCTGAAGAGTTCCGGGCCTTGGGTAAGCGGTGAAGGAACCAAGACCGAAGCTGCCAACCAAATTTGCAGCGTCGCCTCTGGTCGTGGCGTGCGCGATTAGAAAAGGCTGGCACATAGCGAGCCAGACTGCCGGCCGGTCGATGCGAATATTTGCGCGAGCCCGGCCAGGCTGACTGCGCAACTCAAGTCGGGAAAACGGATTGGCGACTTTAGGATCAGACCGCGTGGAAAGTGACTGCGATGACCGGCGAACAATCCAGACTTCTTAGAATCGGCGACCGCGTAGCTGGGGTGGCCCAACAGCTGATTTTGGCACGATCATCGGAACTGCTTGGAGCGGAGTCACCATTGCTTGGGATGACGGTTAGTTCGACACAACGACATGAAGATAATTGAGCGTGCGCCAACGAAATTGGTATGAGTGGCGGATTTAAGCATCGGCTCATGGAACTTGCGGAAATAAAGTATGAATACAGCCCAATCCAAATTACTCAAAATCGGACAGCATGTGTTCTGGAAGAAGAAAGAGGCTGTCGGCACTGTCGTCCGCGTCAATAGCGATCTTGTGCGAATAAGATGGGATGGCGGCAAAATGAGCTACCACCGGCAGCGTATATGCAAGAAATCAATTTGGCGAAGGGGTGAAGAGCCAGTGAGTGGTTCCGCGGCTCGAAGCAGCTTGGGGCTGCGGTTGGCAAGCGTCCGACCGATGTGCATGGCACCAGCCAGTTACCGATGGCCGTTTTTTGTTTTGGTGAGCGACTTCAACAACCCCGGCAGATGCCCTTGACCTTCCGATCAAGTATGGCGTCCTGCTTCGCATTCTCCTTGGCCCGCGGATCATTATAGACATCAGCCGGTACGGTCTTTGGAGTCGGCTGCAGGTGACCTATCGGCGCAGGAGGAGGCCCGGCGGAGGGAGTTGATGGTGCCCCTGTCTGGGCCATAGCCGCTGGACTGACCGCAAGGATGAGCAGCATTATCGTGAGGATCAATTTTTGCATGATACTCTCCTATACATGATTTTGATCAGGGCCTTCCCAGAAAAATGGAGCGCGTGGCCCCCTGACAATGTCCGGAAAACGTCATGATCGGCGACTTTTGACGGGCAGCGCACGCACGAGATGACCGATTAGGGAGTGAGTACCGGCTAAAAATCGCGGCCTCGAAGGTTTCGCAGTCCTGAACTCAAAGCGGTGGAAGAAGTTTCATTGCCCATACAATGCGCGACGCTGAGCCGTGGGCAGATCGAATGCTGCTTACCCGGTCAATAGGTGCTGGCCCTCATTGTGGGACTGGTGCCGGTCGCCACGAAAATTGCGATGGCCGCCAAGCACAGAGCTATGCCGATCTAGAAAAATCGGTGAATGGTGGATTGGTCGTCGGTCACTCGAAGCTGGCCTCATTCGATCACCTCGTCGGCGCGGGCTAGGAGGGAGGGTGGGATCGTAAGACCGATTTCCTTGGCGGTCTTCAGATTGATGACCAGTTCGAACCGAGTGGGCTGCTGGACGGGCAGCTCGGCCGGTTTGCCTCCCTTGAGGATTTTCGCGACATAGTTGGTCGCCATCAACACCATCTCCGGAAAGTGGGGACCGTAGGAGATGAGACCGCCCGCACGGACACCTTCGCTGAAGGAATGCAGGACTGGAAGCCGCTCTCTGCGCGAAAGCTCGGCCAAGAGCTTCGCGTGGGCGATCGAGCGCTGTTCAGTCAGGACGACAACGCCATCGGGCCGATCGGTCGCAAAGACGGAAAAGGCCCGCTCGATGTCTTCGGCCGTGCGGAACTGAACGGCTTTGGCGTCGAGACCCAACTCTTTCGCGAGCTCGACAGTGCGCGCCGCTTCGGGGGGCTTGCTGACGTTCTCGGGGTTGTAAAGGACCACGAGACGGGACGCAGAGGGCAGAAGCTCGCGGAACACCGCCATGCGCTTCGGCATGAGCTCGGAGGTGATACAAGTCACGCCCGTGAGATTGCCGCCCGGACGAGCAAGGCTCGCGACGAAGCCGGTGGTGACTGCATCGCAGGCGACCATGACGATCGGAACGGTAGGCGTAGCGTTCTTGGCGGCCACGATCGCCTCGTCGCCGACAGCCATGATGACGTCCACTTTCGCATCGATGAGCTCGCTGGCGAGGCGCGGGAGCTCCCCCGGACGTCCTCCGGCAAAGCGGTATTCCACCGTGACCTCCTTGCCTTCGGAATATCCGAGCTCCCTCATCCGTTTTTGGAAATGAGTTGGCGGAACTGAGGCGCCGAAACCGAGATAGCCGACTTTCGGAAGTGGCTCTGTTTGCGCAGGAGCGAAGCTCACGAGGAGTAGGGCAGTGGCAATCAGCGGAGCCGACAAGCGGCCGATCCGATCTAGCCTGAAAGCCTGAAGCCCCATCTCATCCTCCCTTGGCTTCTTACATGCCGAAGGAACTCATCTGATTTGATCACCCAAGACCGCGTCGATCTTCTGTACGCGCCGCTTATGCACGGGTAGAGGTGTGCGACACGCCGACACATTGCTGGCCGATTGCTGCGCAAGCGCTGCCACCCCGAAGCCGCACGCGGAACAATGGTGACGAAACCTGCTGTCGCATGGCCTCCTAAGCACAGGCTTGATCGGATGCCTGGACCCTAACACTTTGCGACCATCCCCAACATTAATAACGGACTGGTGCGTCGATATGCGACGTTTGTTGTGGGTCCAATCGCCACACTTGCGAGTTGTTAGCGGAACGTCTCTTTTTCCCGGATAGCAACCAAATCACAGGCGCGCCGATACATCGTATAAAGTCCGCTCGGCCATTCCCCAGACCACCAGAGAGCCCAAGGAACCTCAATGCGCCGACAGCGG
>Ga0210390_10003037_pt1 | contig 14518 bp, 12 predicted proteins | sample IncBWH11OmetaG_FD_161050 | JGI IMG/M metagenome (GOLD analysis project Ga0210390, IMG submission 161050) | Forest soil microbial communities from Barre Woods Harvard Forest LTER site, Petersham, Massachusetts, United States - Inc-BW-H-11-O ...
CATCGTTGGTCTAAACCTCGATTGGCGTGCCAAGCTTTTCGGTGAGGATGCGGCTCATGACCTGATTCAGGGTTTCGCCGGTTTTTTCCTGGACGAAGGCTTGCGCGGAGTCCGACCAGCCGAGTTTGAAGCTGGTGGTGAGCGCGGAAATCCAGATTTGGCGCACGGGGGCGTTGGGGCTGATGACGAAGCGGGTCTCGTCTTCGTCTTCAAATTCGATTTCGAGTTTTCCGCTGCCGCCTTCCACTTCGAAATCGTTGGCGTCGCCTAGTTCTAGGAGGCGATTGCGGAGGGTTTCGAAGGTGGCGTCACATTTTTTTTGGAATTCGTGTTCATTCATCATGGCATGGGCAGGTTACCGCAGTTGCGCGAGCGGGGGCAAGGAAGGCGCGCGTCATGAGGCTGCGTTATCAGTAAACGCCAAGGAAAAAGCAGATCCCTCCCCCGCTTCGCGGGCTCGGGATGACAACGTGAGACAGTAATCCAGCAAGGTGTTAGAGCAACGACTGGATTAGTTTATCGAGATCGGCCTCGGTGGCGAGGCCGATGTAGCGCTTGGCGACTTTGCCATCGCGGGTGACTACATACGTGGTGGGCAGGCCGAGCAGGCCGCCGAATTTTGCGGCCAGGTCGTCGTCGCCGAGGACGATGGGGTAATTCATGGTGGTGGGATGCCCGTCCACGTTGAATTGCGTTTTTTGCACGTAGGGCTCGACGACGCTTTTGCCTTCTTCGTCCATGGCGACACCTAGCAGAGTGAAACCTTTGTCCGAGTATTTTTTCTGGAAACCGATCATCCAGGGAATTTCCACCTGACAGGGCTCGCACCAGGTAGCCCAGAAATTCACGACGACGACTTTTCCCTTGAGGCTGGCGAGGGAGACGTCTTTGCCCTGTAGATCTTTGAAAGTGACATCTGGCGCGTTGGGCAGCGGCTTTTCGGTGCCGAGGGCCGCGGCCTGGCTGCCGCCGGACTTACAGCCGGTAAAAGCGACTGCTGCTGCGGCTGCCAGGATGATGACGATCATGGAAAATTTCAGAGGTACGCGCATGCGCAATGCTCCCATTACAGAGAAAACTTATTTAGAAACGCCAGTTTGCCTGACAGCCACGTGAGGCGGTTCAGGAATACCAAGCCGCCGACGGCGAGCAGCAGGACACCGCTGAAAACTTCGACGGTGTGTAAGTGGCGGCGAAATTTTTGATAGAAGCGCAGGAATCCGCCGATGCCGAGCGCGGTGACGAGAAATGGGATCGCCAGACCCGCGGAATAAACCGCCAGCAGAAAAATCCCCTGCCATACCGTGTCGCGCGTGGCGGCGACGGCAAGAACGCTGGCGAGAATGGGGCCGATGCAAGGCGTCCAGCCGAAGGCGAAGGCGAAACCCATCAGGAAACCGCTGGCGGCTCCCGGTTGGCCGCCGAGATTTTGGAAACGAACGTCGCGATTGAGCCAGCGGGTTAGCGACGGGCCCAGCAGAAAAATCAGGGCGATGGCGATGAAATGTATGGGCTTCAGCCATACGGGGAGAAGGCCTGCGCGGAGGCTGAGCGCAACTCCGGCGGCGACGAGCGCGACGCCGACGAGCAATCCGGTGCGAACGGAAATTTTTGCCAGCAGTCCGGTGAGGTGCAGGCCGAAGAGGACGATCAGTGCGCCGGCGATGGGGGCGAGCGATGCACGATTGCGCAGGAGGAAGGAACCCACGGCGCTGGCGGAGGCGCCGAAGGAAATGAAGACGACGGAAAATCCGGTGACGAATGCGAGGGCGGAGGCGAGCAGGCCGGCGCGGGGAGTTTTGCCTTCTTTCAGTTGCTCGACGCCGATGCCGGAGAGCATGGAGATATAACCGGGCACCAGCGGAAGGACGCATGGCGAGAGAAAGGAAACCAGGCCTGCGAGAAACGCCGCAAATATGGAGACGTCCATGTGATTAGTTCGAGTCCTTAAGTTGCCGGTTTGTTGGATGTGCTAGACGCGGCAACGATGCGATTGCAATTTGTAATTTTCCCACATCCATTGGATGCGTGCGCGCGATTTTTCGCAGTCTGGAGGCGGCAAGTGGAAAGCCGTCAGGTGTCGGCAAAATACAGCGATCGGGGACGGCTGTGCGTCGGCGCGTTCGCGCTAAGTATCTGATAAAACACGACTAAACGCCAACGCGGCGGTGGCACGACGGGTGCAATCAGTCGCGGTACGGGCCCGTCCGCTGGAGCCGGGAGGGGCGGGAATTTTGCCACTCGCGGTGGCGGGCCCAAAAATTTTCGTGCGCGACGGCGGAGGGAGGGCGCGATGACACCCAATCGAGTGACGGCGGCGCGAGTGGCTGCGGCGTTTGCGGCTGTGGGGCTTTTCACATTTCTTGGCAACGCGCTGGCGGCGGACATCGCGGCGGTGGCGTTGACGATTGCGGCGATTGCTTTGGATGGGGTGGACGGTTATTTGGCGCGGAGGCGCGGGATGGCTACGCCGCTGGGAGCGCAGCTGGATATTCTGGGCGACCGCGTCGTCGAGAACTTGTTCTTCACATTTTTCGCGGTGGCGGGGCTGGTTTCTTTGTGGCTGCCGATTTTATTTTTTGTGCGAGGGACGGTGATTGATTTTCTGCGCGGGCTCGCGGCGCGGGCGGGGCGCAGTGGATTCGGGAACAGTTCGATGCAGGAAACTTGGTGGGGGCGGGCACTGGTGACGTCGCGCGGGAGTCGCGCGGCTTATGCGATTTTGAAGTGCGTGTGTTTTTGTTATCTGGGATTGCTGGTGCCGGTGGGCCGGTGGCACGCAAGTTGGTTGGATGCGGGCGTTCGCAATTCGCTTTTGCTGACCGGGCAAATTTTGGCTGGTGCGGCGGGCGTTTTTTGTATCGCGCGGGCTGTGCCGGTAGTGTGGGAGGGGCTGCGGTATCTTGATCTTGGCGCGGTGGAACGGAAAATTCCGAGGCGAAGGACAGCGGCGGCGATTGAGGGGATACGGTGATCGCGGTGGAGGCTGGCGCAGCGAGTGTGGGCGCGTTTTTCGATCTGGATGGCACGGTGCTTCCTGCGCCGTCGTTGGAGTGGCGGTTCGTTGGATATTTGCTGGAGCACGATGAAATTTCTGGAGAGCACGTGGGGCGATGGCTGGCGCGATTTGCTGGAAGTGTTTGGCGGGACTTGCACGGCGCTACGGTGGGAAATAAACGGTATCTCTGCGGGATCAGCGAGGGGTTGGCGGATGAGTGGGAGCAATCGCTTGCGATGGAATATTTTTGCGGGGATGCGCTGGGACTCTTTGAGGAAGCGCTGCAGCGGATTGTGTGGCACGGCGTGCAAGGTCATCGCGTGTTTGTTGTTAGCGGCACTTTGGCGCCGTTGGCGCGGGTGGTGGCGCGGAGGGTTAGCACGTTGGTTTGCGCGGAGATTGAGGTGTGCGCTACGGAATTGGAAGCCGCACCGGGTGTGGCGCGGATCTGGAATGGGTGCATTGCGGGCGAGCACATGAGCGGCGGGGCGAAATTGCGGGCGGTTGCGGGGATTGCTGCGCGTTACGGGATCGATCTTGCGCGAAGTTACGCGTACGGCGACAGTTTTGGCGATCTACGGATGCTCGAAGGTGTGGGAAATAGCGTTGCGGTGAATCCTACGCGGCGGCTGGCGCGCGTCGCGCGGGAGCGTGGGTGGCAATTGTGCGTATGGGAGAAAACTTTTAGCGAGATTCCACACGTAGCGGCGCGGCGGTTTGCGTCGAGGGTGGCGCAATGAAAATGGAGAGTGGCGCGATTTGTAGGGGCGGGTCCGGCAGCTGCGCGACCCGCTCCTACGGATCAATAGCTGGCTACGTAGAAACATTGGGGCTGGGTTTGGAGCGCGCGAAATCGGACCCCGCGTCGCGGCAGTTTGCGGATGTGTCGCGGGCTTGCGGGGCGTTTGAGTGGGTGACCTTTATTTATTTGGGATGGATGCTTGGGTTACTGGCGGTGTTCCACCGAAATATTCCGCATGCTGGGCGTTATTTCGCGATGCACTGTGCGATTGCGTTGGGAATTTTGCTGCTTGCGTGGGCGGCTGCGCGTTCCGAGAACCGAGCTTTGCAATTTGCGCGGCATTGGTATCCGTTGGGGGTTTACATTTTCTTTTTTGAAGAGTTGCAGGGATTGGTGCATGCGATTTTTCCGGGGTGGTTCGATCGGTGGCTGATTTTGTTCGATTACAACCTTGGCGGCGTGCATCCAGCTGCTTGGCTTTCGCGATTTGCAACGCCTGGGCTGAATGATTTCATGCAGTTTTCTTACATGACTTATTTTTTGTACTTGGTAATTCTGCCGGGGATTCTTTATGCGCAGGGGAAGCGGGCGGAGTTCTGGACTGTGATGGTGGCGACGGCGATCGCGCATTATTCGGTGTATACGATGGCGATTCTGGTTCCAGTCGAGAGCCCTTACTTTGCGTTGGCGTCGTTGAATCTTGTGCCGCTGGAGGGCGGCGCGTTCACTACTGCGATTGAGTTTATTGAGCGATTTGGGCGGGTGCATGGCGGGGCGTTTCCTTCGGCGCATGTGGCGGGGTCAATGGTGGCGCTGCTGGCGGCGCGGCGGTACAAGCCTTGGCTATTTTGGATTTGCTTGCCGTTTTTTTTGAGCATGTGCGTGGCTACGGTTTATGGGCGGTATCACTACATTGCAGATGTGTTGGCGGGGATTGCGGTGGGGGCGATTGGGTGGGTGGCGGGACAGTGGGTGATGGAGCGCGAGGGGTCGGTACCGAAAATTGGGTAGCAGACAAAACCTGAGAAAAGCAAAGATGCCCGCATCGTCCCGAAAGGTGCGGGACGAAGCGGCCGCTACATGAGCAAAGTCAAAGTCGAAAGCAAAAACGCCAATCGGGAGATTGGCGTTCCCAGGGGCGCGAGGCTTACATTGTGGCGAGCTGGGGCGCAGCAAGTAGCGCCCCTATCGAGGCTGCGCGAGCGGTGCGGGTCAGAATATTTTTTCGGGGCGGAGGAGGGTGCCTACGGAGCCGAGGTTGGAGATGCGGAAGACCCAGAGGTATTGATTTTCACTGCGGATGTTGCCGAAGGAGAATTTGCGGTAGCCGACGCCGATGCCGCAGCAGGAGCCGTTGTAGATGGCTTCGGCGACCTGGTTTTGAAATTGGTGCTGGGTGAGGTCGTAGCTGGCGCCGAAGGTGACATTCATTCCGCGGCGAGTGAGGTCGCCGTAGCCGATCAGGGCGCGGACCTGATTGGAGCGAGGCTCGAAGTCGAAGTCGGGGGGATTGAACTGCGGAGGCGTGGGAAGGTTCACGGCGGAAAAATGAGCGAGGGTGAGGAATGTTTCCTTGTAGGGCTTCAGCTTGAGCAAGGTGCCGATGGCGGTGAGTTGGCCATGGCGGGGATCGAAATTGACAATGAATTGTGTGTCGAAATGTTTGCCCGGTTCGAAGCGCAGGTCGCTGACGATCGGCGAGAATTGGTACGGCTGGCTAGCGAAGGCGAAGGGCGTGAGCGCGTCGGTGGTTTGAAACACGTTGCGTTGGCCGATGACCAGCGCACCGCCGAAATTGGGATCGAAGAAATATTTCTGGGCTAGCTTCCAACTGAGAATTTCCTCGGCGGTGCCGTCTTTTTTGCGGCGGTAGAGGCGCTGAGTTACGCCGTATTCGAACTCGTTGGTGTTGGTGAGGGTTTCGTCTTCGTCGAAGCGCACGAAGCGGCTGAAATCGGTGACGCCGTTCACATAGTTGTAAACAATTTCCGGCTCGATGACGTGCTTCCATTTGGTTCCGGAATCGGAAGAGCCCCAAACGCGCTCGATGGCGGGCGGGCGGATGTCCACGGAAAGTTCTTCGGTGTTGCGGAAGAAGCCCTGATTGACGAAGGACCCATTCTGTATTTGTCCGCCGTAGTAAGTGGAGCGCAAGGTGAAGGTAGGAGTAACGTCCAGCCATGCGCCCCAGTGCAAGGGCACGGTGACGGTGGGCGCGATCTCACTGCGTTCGACAAAATTGCCGGTGCCGAAATTGGTGACGGTATCGGAGCGATGCGCGGCGTCTGAGAAAGCTTCGAAGGAAAAATAGAACGGCAGGTTCCGCCAAGGCGCTTGATCCACCGAGCCGAAACGGACTTCGGGTGCGGTGCGCAGCGAAACGAACTGAGAGGGCGTGGCGCTGACATAGTTCTGATAACTGAGGGCGGCGAAATTCAGGCTGAACCCGCGGAAATTTTTGGTGAGGAAGGCGCTGTTACGGACTTCGGAATTGACCGCTTGCACGTACGTCTCGCTCCAGGCCAGGCGGTAGGTCAGCGAGGACAAGTTATCGAGATCGGCGACGGCGCGCCAGTCGTCGGGCAGGAGCGCGGTAAACAGGAGGCGCGCTTCGTGGCCGCCCTGATTGATGGGAGGAAGACCTCCCGATTGCGGGAGACCGCGGTCTTCCACGCCGGAGTAGGAGACTTCCAGGACCGCATTTTCCCAAGGACGCATGCGCAACTCGCCGCGCTGGGCCCAGCCGCGGCGACTGTAATAATAGGCGCCGATGGTAAGGTCCGCCCAATCGGTGGGCGCCCAATAGGCGGCGTCGCCAAAAATATAGCCTTTGCTGGAACTCTCGCCGAAGTCGGGAAGCAGGATGCCGGAGGCGCGTTGTTTTTCCGCAGGAAAGGTGGCGTAGGGCAGGTAGACGACGGGAACGGAAAAGAGGCGGAAGTTACCATTTTCCAGATGCACAGAGGTTCTGATGTAAACCTTGGCTTTGGGGGCATAGAACTTCCACGTGGGTTTGTCCGGATCGCAGACCGTCATCCAGGAGCGGTGAACGATGTAGGTATTTTCGTCAACGCGCTCGGCCTCTTCCGCTTCGAAGTAAATTGGATTGGGACTGAGGAGGAGAGTTTGCGCGGGCTGACGTTGCATGGCATTGACCTCGCGCTGGGGCGCGGGAGGGCGGCGCTGAACGGCGAAGGTGGCGCGCACATTGTGAAAGGTGCCGCGTCCGGTGTCCAGTTCATAGCGGGCGTCACTGGCTTCGAGGTGCTGCGTCAGGTAGTCGAGCTGCACGTGGCCGCGCGCGATGACGACGCGCGTGTCTTCGTTGTATTCGACGTGATCGGCACGCAGGCGGGTGTTCTGATAACGGACATCCACGTCCCCGTCGGCGTAGTAGGTTTGGCCGATCTGGCGTTGTTGTTTGGCTTCGAGGGTGGCTTCTTCACCAGGAGTTGCGGGCGCATTCTTGGCCACAGGCTTTGCCGGTTTTTTTTGTGGGACTTGCTGGGACGCGGCTGCGGGGTTTTGGGCGCGCGTTGGGGACGGGTTCGCGAGCACGACCGGCAGCAGCAATAAGAGAAGAACGTATCTGCGAAGAGGTTGCAAGACCGTTGCTTTCGGCATGCCTCGTGAAAATTACATTCCTGTGATGAAAAAAGAAATTCGAGCCTAACACGCGTGCCGCAGGGCCGCAATCCGCGCGACGGGCCCACTTCCAACTCACTCAGAGCGAGGCGCAAGCTTGCGGGTTGCCTGATACGCAACACTCCGCAGGTAAGACAGCGCGCAAGGGGCGCGGAGCTTGGGCCGCGTGCTAACATGGTTGCGTTCCGTCACTGGAATACCGCAGCGCAAAACGGACCAGTGATACAAATATGCTCGCATTGCGGCGCCCTGTTGCTCGAGGACGTCGAAAACTGCTCGTTCTGTGACGCACCGCTCGCCGAGCCTGCCGATAACTCAGAGCCCATAGCTGTAAGTGTGTCCGCGCCAGAAGGCTCTCATGGCGCGACCGACACGGACGACGAAACCAACCTTTCCAGTTCCGCTGAACCTGAATGGCGGCGAGAAGTTTCGCGGCGGCTTGAGGCATATCGCGTGCGCCGCGGACGAGCGCGGCCGGACGATTCTCAATCCGGCCTACCATTTTCGCGCGCAGCTACTGCTTTGGAAGAAGACGAGCGCGACAGCGAAGAGATCGAGCTTTACGAACGGCAGCGGGCGCGCGCTGTGCAACGACCGGTGCAACGGGCGGTGCAAAAGAAACTGCAGAACGAGCGCGTGGAGATCAATATCCAACCCGAGCTGGATTTTACAAGTTTTCCGGACGATCGGGCCCATCCGCAAACGGCTTTGGTGCCTGTGGCGAGTCTGGCCGAACGACGGCGAGCCGGCGCGCTGGACCTGCTATTTCTGGGTTTGACGTATGCCGGATTTCTGGGATTGTTCCGGTCGTTGGGAGGCCAACTGGTACTGGAAAAAGTGGACGCGATCGTGTATCTCGCAGTTTTCTATCTTTTCTACGCGCAATATTTTTTTCTGTTTACTACCTTCGCGGGAGCTACGCCCGGAATGCAACTTTGTGGGCTTACCATCGTGCGGCTGGACGGTAGCTTGCCTGACACGCGGCAGCTTTTGTGGCGCAGTTTTGGGTACTTGCTTTCGGGCGCGACGGTGATGCTGGGATTTCTGTGGTCGCTGTGGGATGAAGATCGTTTCACGTGGCAGGACCGGATTTCGCAGACGTACGTGACGGCGGCGGCCCCGGTGATGGAAGCGAGCGAGTTCCAGGTGCAACCGGCGCAACGCCAGCGTTTCGCGCACAAATAACCCTCGAAAAAGCTCGGCGCTCGTTTCGATTGACCCGTCCGTGTCCTGTCGTTTAAAGTGGTTAATAGCTGATGTAAAAACGTCGTGGCGCGATTGTCCGCGATGCCTAGACTGCACGGGGCGGCGTCCCAGTCCTATCGCAGGCTTGCCAGCAGCGACTTTTGCACGGCGCTTGATGGCCAGCACACTTCGACCGGCGCGAACGCAAGATTATTCTCATGAAAGAGATCATCGAAAAATTTATCGGCTATCTGCGCTACGAGCGGAATGCGTCGCCGGAAACCGTGGACGACTACGGTGGCGACGTGCGGTTGTTCGAGGAATTCCTGACTCCGCCGGGCGGAGCGACGCTGCCGCTGGAGGAAGTGGACCACCGGGTAATACGCGAATTCGTGAGCTGGCTGTACGACCGGAAACTGCAGAAGGTGACGGTGGCGAGGAAGCTTTCGGCACTTAGGACGTTTTTCAAGTTTTGCGTGCGGGAGAAATACACGCGAACGAATCCGGCGGCGCTGGTGAGCACGCCGAAACTTCCGAAGCTGGTGCCGCGGGTGCAAACGGCGGAGGAGATCAATAATTTTCTGGATGGGTTGCCAGGTGGCGCGGCTGCCCGGGCTTTGCCGGCGCGCAAGAAAAACGGGAAGACCAGAACACGTAGAGCCACTGCCAAAGAGCAGCTGATGCCCCGGCGGGACCGGGCCATGATTGAATTGCTGTACGCGTGCGGACTGCGCGTGAGCGAACTGGTGGGGCTGAACCTGGGGAGTTTCGATAGGGCCGGGCAGATGCTGCGCGTGCTGGGCAAGGGCCGCAAGGAACGCGTGGTGCCGTACGGCGGGAAGGCGCAGGAAGCGCTGGAGGCTTACTGGCCGGTGCGCGATCGCATTCTGGGGGAAGCGCGCGGCACGCCCAATGCGGAAGCGGTATTTTTGAATCCTGTGGGAGGGCGGCTGACGGATCGCGCCGTTCGTTACATCCTGAAAAAATATTGTCGGCTGGCGGGGAGCAATCTAGATCTGCATCCACATTCGTTGCGACATGCGTTCGCCACGCATTTGTTGAATGATGGAGCAGACCTGCGCGCGATTCAGGAGCTGCTGGGCCACGCTTCCCTTTCGACGACGCAACGCTATACGCAGACGAGTATCCGGCAATTGATGGCCGTGTACGATAAATCCCACCCGCACGCCTGACGCGGGGCAGGCGCCGGCTGACGGTTAGGATTTAATGCGCACGGCGCGGCGTGGCGTCCAGGGTCTCGCGAACTTTCTGCAGAAATTGCTGCGGCGTGTAGGGCTTGCGTATGAAGGCGCTGTTTTCGGGCAAGCCTTGGCGGACCAGCACAGCATCGTCGGTGTAACCGGACATATATAGGACGCGCATTTCGCCGCGGGCGCGGCGGAGAATGTTGGCGAGTTCCGGGCCGCTCATTTCCGGCATGACTACGTCGGTGATGAGCAAGTCAATCGGTTTGATATGTTCCGCGGTGGTCTCCATGGCGTCGGCTCCGGAGTTTGCGGACAAGACGACGTATCCACTTTCCCTCAGAATTTCGCAGACCAAATCGCGCACGACCGCTTCATCTTCGACGAGCAGAATGGTTTCCGTGCCAGTGCTGGATGCGGCGGCCGGCTGCGCCGAAATTCTGCGTTCAGGGAGTTCGCTGGCGCGTGGAAGATAGATTCCGAACGCTGCGCCCAGGCCTGGCTGGCTGGAGACGGTGACACACCCGCCACTTTGTTTTACGACGCCGTAAACCGTGGACAGGCCGAGGCCGCTGCCCTTGCCGATTTCCTTGGTGGTGAAGAACGGCTCGAAGATTCGCGGCATTACATCCGGGGCGATGCCGTGGCCGGTGTCTGTGACTGACAAACGGACGTAAAAGCCGGGAATCAGTCCGGGGTGCTGGCGGGCGAGGGCGGCGTCTACCTGGATGTTGCAAGTTTCCATCGAAAGGGTTCCGGAGCCAGGCATCGCGTCGCGGGCGTTGAGCGCGAGATTGAGGATGACCTGTTCGAGTTGGGCGGGGTCCGCTTTTACATTTGCGGTTTTTGGATCGAGGCGCAAGATCATATGCACGTCCTCGCCGAGGATAGGGCGCAAAAGCCTCTCGCACTGCCGTACTAGAACATTCAAATCCAGAACGGCGGGCCGCAGTACCTGGCGATGGCTGAGGGCGAGGAGCCGGGAAGTTAAATCGCGGGCGCGCATGGCGGCGAAATTGATTTCGTTGGCCATGCGGAGCAGCGGGGCTTGCGTGGCGAGTCTTTTCTTGAGCAGTTCGCTGTAGCCGAGAATTCCGACCAGCAAGTTATTGAAATCGTGGGCCACGCCGCCAGCGAGACGGCCGACCGCTTCCATTTTCTGCGCCTGGCGGAGCTGAACTTCCAGAGCGCGGCGGTCGGTGACATCGCGGATAATCGCGATCATGCAGGGCTGCCCGGACAATTCGATGGTGTGGGCGGAGAGCTGCAGGGTGCGCACTTCCCCGGATTTTACGGACATGCGGATTTCGAGTTCGCGGGCTTCGCCGGACCGTTTTAGAAGCGCGACGATGTGGTGGCGGTCTTTAGGATTGGCCCAGAGGCCCAGCTCAACGGAGGAGCGGCCGAGAATTTCGTCGCGGGAATAGCCGGTCATGCGGAGAAAATTATCGTTCACTTCGAGGAAGCGGCCGTCTGCAATGGTGGTGATGGTGATGGCGTCCGGGCCGAGACGGAATGCTTTGGAGAATTTTTCTTCGGAGACGAGCAATTTTTCTTCGGCGTGTTTGCGGTCGGTGACGTCGCGCACGGCTAGACACAGAGTGTATTGGTCCTTGTCGGCGGAAGGAACGCGGTTCATGCGCGCGAGAAACCAGCGCTTGCCGGCGGGAACGTCGAGGGAATATTCGAGTTCTTCGCCGCGACCGGTGATGAGGACTCTGTCAAAGATCAGGGAAAACGGGCGGAAAAAATCTTCGCCGATAACGTCGGAGACGCGTTGGCCTTTTAGTTCGTGGCGGGGACGATAGAGAAGCTCGTCGTTGGTCGTCCAGATGTTGATGAAGGTGCCGTCGCGCGCGAGCTCGAACACGATTTCGTCAATTGAACCGATGAGGGCTTCGAGGCGCGATTCGTTTTCGGCGGGGCCGCTGCGTTCGGGAGTTTGGGCAGGCGCGCGCGTGGCTGAGTCTTTTTTTGCGGCGCCGGGTTCTTGGGGTTTCGGAACGCTTTCCACGGGGCTCCGAAAGTTACGCACGATGACGGAGAAATCTAGAGGTTGAGGGTTAAAGATGTTTCGGGAATGAAACCGTCGGTGCGGCCCGGCGAAACACGCGGAGGCGGCATGGGATTTTTGATGCGGTCCACGGGATTGTACAGGGTGTCGCGTTCGACCGGGACGCGGCCGGCGGCGCGGATGAGGCGCTCGAGTTCGGCGCGCGTCATGAACTCGGGCGTGGTGGCGCCGGCATCGTGATAAATTTTTTCTTCGACGACGGTGCCGTCGAGGTCATTGGCGCCGAAGCGCAGAGCCACCTGCGCGATGCGCGGAGTCAGCATGATCCAGTACGCCTTGATGTGATCGAAATTATCGAGCAGCAGGCGCGAGACGGCGATGGCTTTCAGGTCGTCCATTCCAGTGGGTCCCGGAAGATGGGCGAGGCCGGTGTTCGCCGGATGAAACGCGAGCGGGATGAAGGTGACGAAGCCGTGAGTGATATCTTGCGTGGCGCGCAGCTGGAGCAAGTGATCCACGCGCTCTTCGTCCGTTTCGATGTGACCGTAGAGCATGGTGGCGTTGGAGCGCAAGCCGAGTTCATGCGCGGTGCGCGCGATTTCGAGCCAGCGCTGGCCGCTGACTTTGTGATCGCAGATAATTTTGCGGACGCGCGGATGGAAAATTTCGGCGCCGCCGCCGGGAAGCGAATCCACACCGGCATTTTTCATGGCGAGGAGCGTATCGCGGATGGAGAGCTTGGAAATGCGGGAGTAGTAGCCCACTTCGACCATGGTGAAGGCTTTCAAGTGCACTTGCGGGAAGCGCTCTTTCAAGCCGCGGATGAGAGTGAGGTAATAGTCAAAGGACAGGTCTGGATGCAGGCCGCCGACGATATGGAATTCGGTGGCGCCTTCGGCGACGCCATCACCGGCGCGCTTGTAGATTTCCTCGAGAGCGAAGTTGTAAGCACCGGGAGAATCGGGCGAGCGGCCAAACGCGCAGAGTTTGCAGTGCGCGACGCATACGTTGGTGGGATTGATGTGCCGATTGACGTTGAAATAAGTGACCTTGCCATGCTTTTTTTCACGGACGAAATTCGCGAGCCAGCCTACCGCGAGGAGATCGTGCGACTGATAGAGCGCGAGACCGTCTTCGGCGTTGAGACGTTCGCCGGCCAGGACTTTTGCGGCCGCCGGCTCGAGGCGAGCATCGTTTACTGTTAAGGTGTGTAGTTGCGGATCCATTTACGATTCACGATTCCTTCGCCGCGCTTTCAGGGGCGATTTACGAATGTGGCAGCGCCCCAGAAGAGCAGGAACAACAAACTAATATAGCCATTCACGGTGAAAAACGCAGCATTCATTTTGCTGAGGTCGTGGGGGTGGACGAGCGAGTGTTCGTAGCCTAGCAGCGCCGCTACTACAGCAATGCCCACCCAGGCAGGCCACGCTAGATGGAAACTGACGGCGAGCCAAATGAGAAGCGCGACCATTATTAAGTGCATGGCGCGCGCGATGAGGAGAGCGCGGGCTACGCCGAATTTTTTGGGGATGGAGTGGAGGCCAGCGGCTTGGTCGAAATCGACGTCCTGGCAGGCATAGAGAACATCGAACCCGCCGACCCAGAGGGTGACGGCGGCGCAGAGGATCAACATTCGAGGATCGAGCGAGCCGCGAATGGAGATCCATGCGGCGGCGGGCGAAATGCCTAGAGCGAAACCTAAGACAAAGTGGGACGAGGCGGTGAAACGTTTTGTGAAGGAATAGAAGAATAAGATGGCTAGCGCGACAGGGGAGAGTTTGAGCGCTAGCGGATTCAATTGCCATGCGGCGAATACGAGCACGGCGGAAGCGATGACTGTGAACGCGGCCGCGAAACCGACGGAGAGTTCGCCTTTAGGGAGGGCGCGATTGGCGGTGCGGGGATTACGGCGATCGAATTCGAGGTCGGCGATGCGGTTCATGGTCATGGCGGCGGAACGCGCGCCCACCATCGCGACAACGATCCAGAGGAGTTGGCGCCAGGTGGGGAAGGCGCCGGCGGAGCGAGCGGCCAGCAGCGCGCCTACAAGTGCGAAGGGTAGGGCGAAAATCGAGTGCTCGAATTTGATCATTTCGAGCACGATGCGGATGCGGTTCCTGGTCACGAGTTTGTTGGCCACAGACTCACAGATGCACGGAGATAGGATAGCAGAGGATTAATCCTTCCCACCTTTCCAGCGATATTGTTTTTCTTGCGGCAGGCGGAGTTGCGCCAGGACGCGGAAAGCGAACTGCTCGATCAGGTCGCCGATCTTTTTTGGCGCGTAGTAGAAGGCGGGCATGGCGGGCATGACGGTGGCGCCGGCGTCGTGGACGCGGAGCATATTTTCGAGATGGATGCGGTTTAGCGGAGTTTCGCGCAGACAGAGGACGAGAGGGCGGCGTTCTTTGAGGCAGACGTCGGCGGCGCGAGTGAGTAGGTCGCTGGCCGTTCCGGCGGCGATCCCGCCTAGCGCGCCAGCGGAGCACGGGATTATGACCATGGCGTCCACGATGGCGCTGCCGGACGCGATGCTGGCGCCGATGTCTTTGTTGGGGAGATATTCGATTTTTTTTGCTGGGGTGTTGGTGAGAAGCGGCGGGAGTTTTTTGGGGTCCGTCGGGACGACGCCGAGTTCTGTTGCTAGCAGGCGCATGCCGGCTTCGCTCGCGACGAGAAAGACGCGCTGGACGCGCGGGTCGGCATCGAGAATGCGGAGGACGGAT
>Ga0210390_10003038_pt1 | contig 14514 bp, 11 predicted proteins | sample IncBWH11OmetaG_FD_161050 | JGI IMG/M metagenome (GOLD analysis project Ga0210390, IMG submission 161050) | Forest soil microbial communities from Barre Woods Harvard Forest LTER site, Petersham, Massachusetts, United States - Inc-BW-H-11-O ...
CGCCGCATGCGACGCAATCGACGGAGTGACGGACGGCCTCCTGACGGACCCACGCCAATGCCAGTTCGATCCTGCGACACTTTTGTGCCGCGGCGCCGACCGGGACGATTGCCTGACCGCACAACAGCTAGAGTCGGTGAAAATGGGGTATGCCCCGGCAAGGCGAAAGAACGGGGAATTGATTTTCCCCGGCTTAGTGCCGGGCGGCGAAACAGGTTGGGCCATGTTGACAGGCGCCGAGCCTGAACCTGGATCGATTGACGTGGGTATGTTCAGGTTCGTCGCTCACGAAGACCCGGCGTGGGATTGGCGCACGTTCGACTTGGACGGCGATTCTTCCCGTATCGACAAGAAAGCTGGTTTCATCGACGCCGTGAATCCCGATCTTTCCGCCTTTCGGGCTCATGGCGGGAAACTTGTCATCTATCATGGCTGGAACGATGGCGGATCCGGCGGGGCGATCTCTCCGTTGAACACTCTCAATTATTATGCAAGTGTATTGGCAAAAATGGGATCGCCGCAGCAGGATTGGCTGCGGCTGTTCATGGTACCCGGTATGGCGCATTGCGGAGGTGGGCCGGGATCCAACCAAGTGAACTGGATGGCGGCGCTAGAGCGTTGGCGCGAGTCCGGAATCGCACCCGAGCGATTGATCGCGTCGCGTGTTAGTCAGAACCATGTGAGCATGACACGGCCAATCTGTTCCTATCCAGCGGTCGCGAAGTATAGCGGCGTGGGCACCACGAACGACGCGGCAAACTTCGTGTGCAAGATGCCTTGATCTGTTCAGTTGGCTGTTAATACGCGTGGATCAGCTCAACACTTACGCCACCGATTTTGTCCGTGTCCATATAGTGGTACTGCCCGGAATCAGGCTTCCCGATATCTCCCCATGCTCCGGCCTGCCACACCGAAAAGCCGAGTTTTTCATAGCCGGCAGTCGTTTTGGCGAGATCGTCTACAGGCATGCCAATGTGCTGAATGCCCTCGCCATGGCGCTTCAGGAAATCTTCATAAATATTGGCTGGAGTGGATGGCGGCTGAATCCACTCATAACTGATGGTTCCGAGCCGTTGAAAGCCCACTTCAAACGCCAGTAAAAGCGGTTGGCCGCGATAGCGCGAATCGTCGCGTGGCGTAGCATGTTCCAGTTCAAAACCAGGGAAGCCAAGCTTTTGCCAGAAGTCGATCACCGCAGCCGCATCGCGAACAACAGGCGCGATGTGCGAGACGGTTTTCTGCGCGAGAGGTTGGGGCGCTCCGCCGGGCCAGTAGACAAGACCAAGAACATATTTGCCCTGTGGCTCCGTGTCGAAGTAGGTGTAAGTCACCGGCGTGTGGTCGATTTCAAACGTAGCCTGCTGCAGCACTCTTACTCCGAGGCTGGCCATCCGCTGAATCTCCTTGTCCATCGCGTCCGTGGTAGGAACCTCATGCACAACAGAAAAAATGCCATCCTTATGCTTTTCCAGAAAATCATTGTAGGAGTTCAACTGGCCTTTGGCGGGCTGAAGAAAATTCACGGTCAGGTTGCCGAGGCGTCCGGTAACCTGCTCAACGTAGATAGTCGTGGGCTTGCCATGATCAGTCCCCACGGCCTTGATATTCGCGTACCTGTGGATGTCGGTCATTCCGAGTGCAATCCACGTTGGCAAACTCGCATCGATGTTCGGCGAGAGCCACGTGACTCGGTTGATGGTCTGATAGTATTCCGGTAACTGCGCGTGACAGCTTCCCGCCAGAAAGCACATCACAGCCAGACAGCGCAGAAGCTTCATCCGCCGCTCCGTTTCTCAGAATTTCCATGCAAGCCGGTTGCAAAATGAAAAGCCGCGCCTGAAAGTTCCATGGATACTTTGGAACGAACGTACTAAACAATCGTTAGAAAGTCATCATGTCAAAATGTACTGGGACTCTTGATGAAAGGGGTATCCGCCGGGGTGGATACCGAAACCCGCCTGTCACCACCTGTGACCGGCGTCACATCTAAAAACGGACTTACCACGTATCCTTGCGACCTCCTGCCCAACCGAAACCATTCTTTTTCAGTGCGGAGGCGATGCGCTTTTATGGGAAGTCGCTCTACATGTTTATCGTCTCCTTTAGAGCATCGAGTTGAATTCTTGTCTTCGCTAGATGGCAACGCTGCTCTGCTCGATGGTCGCGGTACTATTGTCGCTGTCAATCAGGAATGGACCCATTTCGGAAGTGAACACGGCGTGCAGCGTGGTTCGATTGGCGTCGGCCTCAGCTATATCGAGGTCTGCCGCAACTCCGGGGATGCAGACGCCGCACTCAAGGGATTGCTTTCAATATTGAACGGGGACGCGCTCGTTTTCCGCTGCGAATATCGGTGCGACGGGCCTCAGACGTTGCAGTGGTTTCTGCTCACAGTCACTCCTTGGCAGGCTCCGGAAGCTGGTGTCCTTGTCCATCACAGGAACATCTCGGAGTATGAGATTCCCGAGGAAATTCAGAGCCGCACACTAAAACATGCGCGTGCGATCATCTGGGCAGCCGACGCTCCCTCGTTCCGCACTTCCTTCCTGTCCGGCCAAGTAGAAGAGATTCTCGGATTTCCCACAGAAGCATGGCTAGAGGATCCGGACCTTTGGAAGAAACAACTGCACCCGGAAGATCGCGCATGAGTTTTGGACTACGGTCGCAAGGCGGTTCAGGAAGGGCGCAATGATGAATTTGACTACCGCATGTTTGCTGCCGATGGCCACACAGTGTGGCTGCATCAGACTGCCAATCTTGTCCGAGAGTTCCAACAACCGGTCCATCTCATCGGCATTTCGTTTGACATCAGCCCGCTCAAGCAGGCCCAGGAACAGTCACAGATTCTCGGCAAGCGCCTCCTGAAAGCTCAGGATGAAGAACGCGCCCGCATTGCCAGGGAACTTCATGACGATATTGGCCAGCGGCTGTCGATGGGGAGTATAGATTTGGGTCTGTTGGCAGGCACAAGCGCAAAGTCAGTAGAAGAGTTTCGTTGGGCAGTTGTTTCGGAAATAGTCAAAGATATGTCCGCAATGTCGCACGGTCTACATTCTTACATCCTGGATTCACGGGGTCTTACGCCAGCTTGCGCCGGCTGCTGTAAAGAACTCGCGACTCGGCGGCAAGTGGCCATAAATTTTCGCTCCAGGCACGTCGCAAAACAGGTTCCCCGCGAAGTCAGTCTGAGTCTTTTTCGAGTTCTACAGGAAGCCCACCAGAATGGTGTTAAATATAGCGGCGCAAAGACATTTGAGGTCGCGCTATCTGGTTCTTCCCGCCAAAGTCAAGCTAACCGTTCGAGATGAAGGACGCGGTTTTGATCTGAAGGAAGTTCTGAAGGGCAACGGCCTTGGCTTGACCAGCATGCGGGAACGAATGAAGTTGGTCGGCGACGATTTTGCCATCGACAGTCGCTTGCAAGGCGGCACCACCATTCGCGCTCGCGTACCCGTCAAGCCTCGCCTTGGCGCGACCTGAACGAATCGGTATGCTTTCGAACGGCCTTATGTTATTGCTCCGATTAGCGCCGCTCAGTCACTGGCCGACTTCTTGGTTGTCAAGTCCCGTAATCGAACAGCGAAGGGCTGCGGACGATGATCCGTAGCTGCGGGGGATACTTGCCGAAGCCAGATAGGACAACCTCTGCCTTATCGGAACTATCCCAAAAAAATTCACCAAGATATACATCCCGGATGAAGAATTTGCCCGCCCCTTTGGGCTTTAATCGCCATTTCAGGGACAACACCGACGGATGATTAAGCTAGTGGCTAAGTGTTCGAGCTGTCCGGAAGAGTTGTACAACTCCCAACGTTCCCGCTTCATCCTGATTCGAAGAACATTTCCTGTTAGGCGGACGTCACTGGTCATAAACGTCGCATCATGAAGGTAGCTTCGAAGAAAAATCATGTCGTGCAAGAGATTTGGCGTCTCTCGGCACAGAAAGTCGACAGGACTTCGGCTTTTTGTGGGGAAGTAATTCCAAAATCCGGGAGCATCACTGGCTTGTTCACGATTCCATTCTACTTACACAAGGCACTCAGGTAATAGCGTACAACTGGCCTTCTCAGGCAAGCGTTCGAGCTGGAATCGCCAATCGGACAAGTTGTAGACAACCCTCTACGCACCGAATCTCAATTCCCGCTCAGGCCGAACAGCGCAATCAACCCATCCGCCAGGGTGCCTCGCCAATAAAAGTAATCATGTCCGCCGTCAAATTCTCGATAAGTCAACGCATACCCTTTCAGCAGCAAAACGTCCCGCAACTCCCGGTTGATGCCCACCAGCCCATCGAATCGACCCACCTCCATATAAAATTTGATCGGCACACGCGGACTGTTCCGGAAAACAAGCACCATGTCGCCCGTATCGAGCGTGATCGGCCAAGGCGGAGAATTCTTATCGTCATTTCTTACCCAGAACGCCCCAGACTGCGACAGAACGTTGCTGACCACATCCGGGTGATAGAAAGCGCAGTGACTGGCAGCAACTCCTCCACGGCTTGATCCCGCCAGCCCGACATGCGCAGGGCCGTCCTTGATCCGGTAGTTTGCGCGAGCCCAGGGTACCAATTCCAGCGCCAGAAAATCCGAAAACGGCGCATAACCGCCGAGATCGCGACTGCGCTGGCCTATATTGTTTACAAAAATCGCCACCGTCGGCCCGAGCTTCTTCGCCGCAATCAAATTGTCCAGAATCGTGGGAGTGGGTATCAAGCTGGCCGTGCTCCCATCATAAGTTTCGCCATCAAAAACGATAAGCAGTTCCGCTGCTGCGGCGCCGCCTTCATAGCCAGGCGGAGTGTACACGGAGATCGGCCGCTCTTCCTTCAATTTCCCGCTCTTGAAACTGCTGGGCGTCACTTTTCCATGCGCCACGGAATCGCTGCGCTTTACGTAAAGTTGCGGAGGCGCGTCGGGCAGACTCAAGACAGAAAGTCCGCCAAAGTTTTCCGGGTTAAAGTCGTCCATCACGTTGCGTTCTTCGGAGATTTGAATCGTCCCCTGCGGCCCGAGAAAAGACGTTTCCGTAACGGAAAATCCGTAACGATATCTGGAATCCTTAGGAACCAGCTCCGTGCCGAAGAACAAAGGAGTGCGCATGAACCGCTGCAGCGAAGTGCCTCCGATACTTGCATGCGTGCTGCCGAAAACTTCCACTTTCTCTGTGTTCTCGTCTCCATAATAAAGATAGGTGACGTTCAAATTGTTGGCGTCATCTTTCACTTCATCGATCAGCGGTCCCTTTCCTTTCCTGCTGGTCACAAAGCGTTCGATGGCCTTGGGATCGTTTACATATTCTTTCCACAAAGTTTGCAGCGCGGGCGGATAATTCTTTTCCGCCATGCGCAGGCCGTTCTCCTCCGCGCTGACCACGCGATCAATCCTCATCACGTATTTGCCCGGCTTTGCCGTGGTATCAAGCGTATGGATCACCAGCTTGTATGGGCCCGCAGAAGGCGCAGTCAGGTCGATCGGCTCGGGTCCTTCCGTGCCATTGGGACTATCGACCGTGCTGATCAACTTGCCATCGGGCCCAAATTCGTCGATCACCAGATCGACTCCATGCTGGTCCGCCTCGCCAATAACGGCCGCTCCCTGCTCCAGCGACACCATGTAAACATGATTCTCGTTTGGGCCCAGAACGCGCTCCTGCGTGAATCCCGCGCTCAGTTTGGTAGGCTCTTGTGCTTCGCCAAAGGATGACGATAAAACGATCGCAGCCGCAATTGCGGCAATCCTAACAAGGCGCATAAGGATCAGACGCCTCCAATCCATCACGAACATTCGCTCTGGCCCAACGAACCACCGCAACACCACCCAATCGACATGGTGAGCCTCTGTTCTTCTAGCCGATTTTCCGCCAATCAGCAATCCGTTTTCTCCGCCGCTCTTCGCGCCCAATGCCGCAAATCGACCACCCCTGTATAATGGCGCTCTTTGTAGTGGCCGGACTTTAGACCGGCCGGCCGAGTCTTCCATCCGCATCTCAAGGAGAAACCATGGCATCCGTACTAATCACCGGCACCAGCAAAGGAATCGGTCTCCAAGCTGCCTTGGCTTTCGCGCGTGCTGGCCACACCGTGTACGCCGCGATGCGCAACCCGTCGCAATCCTCGGAACTTGCTCTCACGGCGGCCGAAGAAAAATTGCCCATCACAATCATCACTATGGACGTGGACCGCGACGACTCCGTCCATGATGCCTTCGCCGCCATCCACGCACAACACGGCCCCATAGATGTTCTGGTCAACAATGCCGGTATCGAACGCGCAGGCGCCATCGAGGAGTTGCCGCTCGCCGAATTTCGCGCCGTCATGGAGACCAACTATTTCGGCGTGATCCGTTGCGTTCAAGCCGTGGCGCCACACATGCGCAAACGTTGCAGCGGCTGCATCATCAATGTGAGCTCAGTCGCCGGACGCATCACGAATCCGCCGCTTGCTGCGTACACAGCTTCCAAGTGGGCGCTCGAAGCTCTGACCGAAGCCCTCGCCGCGGAAATGAAAACATTCGGCGTGCGCGTGGCGCTAGTCGAGCCCGGCATCATCGACACCGCCATGGCCCACCGCATCGGCGAATCTTCGGAAGGCTCCGCGTACCGTCAGCCCGCGCGCTTCGGCAAGCTCTTCTCGGCCTCGCTGAAGAATCCAGTTCCACCTTCTCTAGTCGCCCAAAAAATCCTTGAAATCGCCGAATACGGAGCATGGACACTCCGCCACCCAGTAGGCCCCGATGCGCTTCCTTTGCTGCAATGGCGAAAAACCATGAGCGACGAAAAATGGGTGGAACTAAACGCCAGCGACGATGAAACCTGGGCCCGCAGCGTAGGTCTGAATCTCGGAGCTTGAAGCGCAAGTCCACTCTCCGTTTGTGAAGGTGGGTCTTGGGTTACGCCATCCGGGTTGATTTTTAAGACGGAATTCTACGGCTGCCGTATTCCCCCCACAAAATCAATCTTCTCAAAAATGAAATACGATGCGTGCACCCCCGGCGTGCCCTTGAAGACTCGCGTCCCATCCGAATAATGCACCAGCACGTAATCCACCGATCGATACGACTCAATCATCGGACTTGCTTGCGGTGGACTCTCATACTCCGTGGCCACAGCAATTTACGGCGGTCCATTCCGCGCTTGCGATTCCGTGATCACATCCGTGCGTTTCTGAAATCCTTTGAAAAATTGTAAAAGGCAGGCGCGTCCGGACTGCCAGCGCCACGAACATAGTTGCATCCAGCAACTCTGCGTATGGCGATTTCAGCCGGTTCCAAACCAAACCCCCCGCAACCATTCAGCAACCTCTTCGTAGTGGCCGAACTTCAGATCGGCCAGCAGCAAGCAGCCAAAAAAACAAAAAATGCCGCCAACTTCCTCTCAGCCGCCAGCTTAGAAGCTAACCATGCACAACGAACAACCCTCCGTGACCACCATCACGCCAAATCCGATCACAATAAGTCCGTCCATGCCCCTCCCGTAAGCGAGCAGGGAACTACCCCGGAACTTTTCCCGGCAGTTGGGGAATACAAAAGCAGTGCGAGCACACTTCCGGCTAGCCCTCTTTCCGGCCAGCCGGATTCCTCGTAAGAGGAAGAAGGGGAGGTGGGGAACCTCCCGCCTCTCTTTTCTCTTTCAGAATCCTTTTTTTGAAACGACCAGTGGTTGTCAGAAACGCAAACCCCGCAGCATCGAACTGCCGCATAATACCCGTGATGCACTGCAGGTTCATGCTTCTCTCGTTCTTGCCGCTGTCTGTGCTCCTCGTTCCGCAGACACCCGATCCGAACAGCGCTCATTTGAAGGAGTGGACAGAACGGCATGCGCACTATTTGGCCCAGCCGAGGATTAAGGAAACCGATTCATCGCTGGAAATCACGTCCAACGAACCCAGGCCGCTGGACAGCATTTCAGACGCGCTCGCGCAACAACACGGCTGGCACATTAACTGTGAAGATCCACAATATAGAGAACCAGACATAGTGGACGATACGGCTCCAGCCTGGCTGCGGCAATCCCGGCCGGTTTCAACTGCACATGCCACCGAATCACGACTGGTTTGACCTTGTTCCCTCCGCCGCGGCCGATGGTCCGCAGATGCCAATTTTAGATACGTTAATGACTTTTGATTCGTCGGCGTCAGCAAATGCGGTTTTCAGCTTGACTGCCTTTTGCGACGAGCTCTCGCGCCGCAGTGGCCGGCAGGTAAGGTTTCACGGCTTCGGCGGAATGGGTTCGAGCTCGTTGCAACAAGGCAGGATCGAGTTACACGCGCAAAATCAGCCTGCCCGCGAAGTTCTTCGCCACATGCTCGGGCAAGTCGGCGCAACGGTCAAATGGTGCCTACTATACGACCCCGACAGCAGTAGCTTCGCGCTGCTTCTCCGCTAATCGTCGACGAGTTTTCCCCGATCTGACGCCCGTCATAAGAAATGCAATTTATTTGAACTCGAAAATTGGCAGCCACAATTATTCGCATTGTTACTTTTGCCAATATTCAATTCTCAGGACATCCGTGAACATACGCGGAGCCTAATCGATGGCAGGAACAGCTCTTCGCACCCGCTCTGCGCCGGGCAGCCAGTTTCCCTGGAACTTTCGCTCAGGAGACTCTGGGAAAAATTTAAATCTTGAAGGAGCCTTACATGAAGATCAGAAATGCGCTAATTCTCGGGATCGTTTTGCTGCTTGGAACAGCAGCATTTGCCCAGGACAGCGATCACAAGATTGAAATCACAGGCGATTATTCCTATGTTCATGCAAATCCCCAAAACAACAACATCATTCCAACATTCTCCCTCAATGGTGGCGGCGGTTCGGCAGCTTTTTACTTCAGCAAGTACATCGGAATCGAGGCGGAATTTGAGGGTTACGGCAGTTACACCCACAACGTCAATACGGGCCTCGGACCTCTTTCTGTTTCTGGAAACCTCTTCACCTACAACGTTGGCCCGATCGTTAAGTTCCGGACATCTCATGTCGAACCATTTGTGGAAGCCTTGTTCGGCGGCGCGCACAGTAATTTATATGGGAATATTTACGGCGCGTGCCCGGGCTGCACAGTTCTCAGCAAGTCTCCAAGCAACAACGCGTTTGACTTCATCATCGGCGGTGGCGTGGACATTCCGTTGGGCGAACATTTCGTCGTAAGGCCGGCGCAGTTTGATTACTTGCTGACCCGTTTTGGCAATGACTTTACCCAGGGCAATAACAACCAGAGCAACTTCCGCTTCCAGGCGGGCGTTCAGTACCGCTTCTAACGTACTCGAATCGCGGTTCTGTTCCAGGCAAGGGTGTAGTGATTTCCGCTGCACCCTTCCTTCGCCAACAAAGTAGATTCACAAATCGGAGGTAAAGCAGCGTGGACAAGAAAAGGCCTTGGCGACTCTCCGCGGCAATTCGTGCGACCAAGGAAAAAAGACAGTACGTCCTGGACGGCGTCTTCTGGGTTCCCGTCCACAACCTCAGTTCCCGTCGCCCTGCTTCCCATCTCGAGCCTGAACCCGGCCCAGAAAAAGTCGCCAAAAACGAAGCGTCATCCTTAAACGCTTTGGAAAAAAGGGAATGATCGCGCTTCTGCCGTCCCACGCCATTCACCGGCAGAAGCCGCCGGCACGCTACAACCTGCTGCAATAACAACACCTTAGAACAACCACTTGCGTCAGTTCGCGCAGGCTTACGAATTCCTAACAGAACGCTCAGGATTTTTTCGACGAGGTTTTCCTACTATTGGATTTGCGCTGCGGGGAAACCCCCGTGGTGCAGGCCATGGAGGAACTTCAATGCAAGGCGGTCCAAAGGGAAGTGCGGAGCCGGTCCATTTAGAATGCGCAGTTTGTGGATGCCGCGGAGAATTGTTCGACCTGCCGGGAAGAAAAGAAAAATATTGTCTGGAATGTAGCGCGGATGTCGCCACGTCAATCCTGCTAACGACGGAGATCGACGCCGCAACGTGTTCTGGGGAGGAAACCGCGGGCCTGGTGTCAGAATTCGTACAGCTAAGCAGGCGCCTGTTGGCCAGAGCGCAGTTGCAATAAACCGAATCGGCAGTGCCAGTTGTCATTGTGGATGGAACAGTCGCCGCGCCAGCAGGGAAACGAAAAGCATCGCCAGCACGATGGCCACGACCACCTTTTTGATGCGCTTTGCCTTCATGCAGGAAGACTAACAATATTGAATCAATTTGTCCGCTGAGCGAATCCAATTCCTCGGAGAGAAACTGTAGGCAATTTCCACTGAGGCTGTCGCAACATGCCGAACATCAAGAAAATCCTTTTGCCGGTTGATTTTCCCGTTGCTTCCTTCGCGGTGATTCATGAGGCCGCTGCGTTGGCGCGCCATTTCAGCTCCGAAATTGTGATGTTGCACGTCGTGACCGCGTTGAGCCACGCCGCCGGCGTGCCGGAACCCGACCACAAGCCCGCTGACTGGGATCTGCTCACAATGATCCTTGCGAACGCCAAAAAACAAAATGACCAGTCTCTCGCCTCAGATCTCAACGGCCTCGTCATTCATCGCTTGTTGGGCCAAGGCGATCCGCCCTCCGCAATTATTCAGGCTGCCGCGCTGCAAAATGCCGACCTGATTATGATGCCGTCCCACGGCTTCACCTTCGATCAATTTCTTCTCGGCTTCGTCACGGCAAAAGTTCTGCATGGGACCGAGTGCCCGCTTTGGACCGGCGCCCACCTGGAAGCGTCGCAGGAACAGTTGTTCGCGATTCGAGACGTGTTGTGCGCCGTCGATCTGGGTCCACGGAGCGATCTAGCCGTCGCTTGGGCTGCCCAAATCGCCACCGAATTCAATGCGCGTCTTACGCTCGCGCACGTCACGGAGGGAGTGGAAATGTTTGGGCCCGGCGGCTGGCATGTTGACCAAGAGTGGAAAGACGCGCTCGTTTCCGACGCTACCCAGCGCATCGCAAAGCTAGAACACGAGACCGGCATCAAGGCCGGCGTGTTCATCGGCAGCGGCGATGTGCCAAAGGCCCTAAGCCAGGCCGCCAAGCAAACAAACGCAGATTTGCTGGTCACAGGCACCTACCCCTACGGTGGAAACCTGCGCCTTCACGGCTACGGCATCATCCGCACAGTCCCGATTCCAGTCCTAAACGTCTGAGCCTAACCCACAACTTCCAATTCCGCGCCACAGGCACTCCCACATGTGCTCTTAGGTTTTGCAGCGCTGGCTTTCATGCCAGCTCTTGGGTTCTCTTCGTAGGGACGCCGCACTGCCGCGCCTCAAGTCCGCACATCCCCGCGTCTTGCCACCTCTCATATTCCCCACCAAACAAAAAATTGTCATCCCGAGCGCAGCGAGGGACCGCTTTTCTCTCTTGGGTTCAAGTAGTGGCCGAACTTTAGATCGGCCCGCTCCTGTATTCTGGCCACCACCGGGCCCTTGCTGTATCCTGATCTCAAATTTCCTGCACTAATCGATTGAAACTCATGACCCCATCCGCCTCTCACGTCGATCATCGCGCTCCCTGGCGGGACAAGCTTTACGAAATCATCTTCGGCCACGTCACCTTCTTTGGCCGCTTATTCGACCTCGCGCTGCTCGTCCTCATCCTTCTAGGCGTTCTTACCGTTCTCCTAGACAGTGTCCGCAGCCTTCACGACGCCTATGGTCCTTATCTCCAGGCCACCGAATGGATGGTCACCATCCTTTTCACTCTCGAATATGCCGCGCGCCTCGCCTGCGCTCCGAATGCGTGGCGTTACGCCATCAGCTTCTTCGGCATAGTGGACTTACTCGCTGTCCTGCCCATCTACCTCGGAATCTTTTTCGGCGTCACTCACACGTTCACACTGGTCCGCACGCTGCGCCTTCTCCGCGTCTTCCGCATTCTCAAGCTCACGCAATTCCTCGGCGAAGCAGCCGCCCTGAAGCTCGCGCTCCGCGCCAGCCTTCCCAAAATCACCGTATTCCTTTTCACGGTCTTGACCATCGTCATTCTGGTTGGAGCCATGATGTATCAGATCGAGGGCGAGCAAAACGGTTTCACAAGCATTCCCGTAGCCATGTACTGGGCCATCGTCACTGTAACCACCGTCGGCTACGGCGACATCTCGCCGCACACCGTCCTCGGCCGCTTCATCGCTTCCATCCTCATGGTGTTGGGCTATGGAATCATCGCCGTGCCCACCGGCATCTTCTCCTTCGAGCTGGCCCGCGCCGCCGGTCAGGCACCGCCGCGCCTCTGTCCAGGCTGCACCTTCACCCTCCACGACAAAGACGCCACCCACTGCAAACACTGCGGCCAACTCCTGCCCACCGCCTCCTGATTTGTCGCTGTCTTCAAGTGCAGTACCCACCGTAAGTTACTCATAACAGAGTACATGTTTATTGACGCGAAACTGTTATAAGCCCTTTGCACAATCACATTTGCCGTTCTCATAGCAACGACTCCTGCTCCGGTTACAGTTAGATTAAGGAGTTCCCCTCCATGCGATCCGCGACCAGGTCTGTTGACCGTTCTTGTTCTGTCCGTCTCTACGGCTGGCTCACCCGTCCTTTTCTGACCGCTTCCGTCGCAGTCATTATTCTTGTGACGCTCTCCGGATGTGCCGGAGGCTTCCAGGGCTACCGTCCCATCGCTCCCACCGTCACGCAACCCGCCAGCGTCACCATTCCTGTCGGCCAGACCGCAACGTTCAGCGTCACCGCCACCGGCACCGGCGCCATGACTTACCAGTGGTTCAAAAATGGCGCCCCAATCAGCGGTGCCACGTCCAGCACCTACACCACGCCCGCCTCCGTCGCGAGCGACACCGGCTCCGTTTTCACAGTCATCGTCACAAACTCCGCCGGCTCCGCCACCAGCGGCCCAGCAACTCTCACAGTTCTGCTTCCACCTCCATTGGCAAAGAGCTTGGTTCCCAGTTCAACAACGCCGCCCTATGACTCCTCGGTGCAATTGTTCCCCACATTTTCCGGCGCCACTGCGGCGGTCATTGGCTCGCACGGCGTAGGCAGCTCGGACATCACCACTTCAGCCATAAGCGGCGCTTCCTATCCAACGCCACCGCTTACGTCCACCACAACCTACACGCTCACCGTCACTGACGCCAAAGGCGACGTGGTTTCCACCACCTGCGTAGTCACGCCTACACAAGTTTCGTTAACCCCGATTTCACCAGCCAACCAGACCATCGCGCCAGCCCAGACTTCCTTCAGCACCACCGCCACCGGCGGCGCCACCGACTCGGTCACCTGGTCCGCGACCGCGGGAACCTTCAGCGGCAATGTGTGGAGTCCTCCCACCACCCCGGGCACCTACACCATCACCGCAACCAGCGTCGATGAGCCTTCCGTCTTCGTCACCACCACCATCACGCTCAGCGCTCCCGCTATCATGACGCAACCCGCCAGCCAGCATCTTTGCACTGGCAGTGTTCTCACGCTTTCCGTCACCGCTTCGTATGCCGTCAGCTACCAGTGGAATCTCAATGGCACCGCCATTCCAGGCGCTACCAGCGCGACCTACACCGTTCCCTCCGCTCAATCCGCAAACGCCGGAAATTATTCCGTCACGGTAACGAACGGCGTGGGCAGCGTCACCTCAAGCCTCGCCGCGGTAGCGGTGGGAACAACAACAATTCTTTCGAATCCAACAAGTCTTTCCCTGATACCCACGCAAACCGGCCTGTTCTCGGTTTCCGGTCAAGGCATCGGTTCAATTTCCTATCAGTGGTATCAGATTCCTTCAGGTGGATCGACGGGAGTCGCTCTCTCGGGCGCAAACTCCAGCAACTACACCACGCCCCCCGTGGACATCACCTACGATGGCGATAAGTATTACGCCGCCGTCACCGACTCCTGCGGTACGCTCTCCAGCACAAACGCCACTCTCACCGTTAGCGCGGGCAACGCTCCTCCGACCATTCTCACTCAACCGGTTGGCCAGACAGTCGCGCCCGGCGGCACCACTTCCTTTACTGTCGTGGCTTCCGGCACGCCGACCTTGACTTATCAGTGGTATCGGATTCCTGCCGGGCAGACCACCGGAACAGCGATCGCCGGCGCCACCTCCGCCACCTACAACGTTCCTTCCACCGCAACCACCACCGCGAACGATCAAGACTCTTACTACGTCATCGTGACCAACAGCTACGGACAAGCCACATCGCAGCCAGCTTCGCTCGCTGTCGGAAACGGCATCCAGATCACGCAGCAACCCGTCACGCAATATGTCAGCGTCGGCGCATCCGCCACCTATCAAGTCACCGCCATCTCCGCTCTCCCATTGACCTATCAGTGGTACGAAGCCGCCCCCGGCACTTCATCATTCACAGCTATCCCCGGCGCAACCGGTTCCAGTTACACGGATCCTTCCGCGGCCAGCACCGACAACGGTGCCGTTTTCTACGTTGTCGTAAGTAACGGCGTCACCACTTCCGTCACCAGCAACTCCGCGGGACTCTTCGTGGGCCCGCTCTCCAACGTTCCCAACCTTTGCAACGCCAATTGGTCTGCGATTGGCGATGCCGTCGCTGCTCCGTCTTGCAGCTACCAACT
>Ga0210390_10003043_pt1 | contig 14506 bp, 9 predicted proteins | sample IncBWH11OmetaG_FD_161050 | JGI IMG/M metagenome (GOLD analysis project Ga0210390, IMG submission 161050) | Forest soil microbial communities from Barre Woods Harvard Forest LTER site, Petersham, Massachusetts, United States - Inc-BW-H-11-O ...
ACACGCCGCAGATGTCGTGTCTCGCGCCGTGGCATACAGGAATGGCTCACACGCTGGGTTACATGGCTGGTGCGTTAGCGGGAGTGGAAATGCGGGACGAAAACGAGGACGGAACATAGATTGAGTTGAAAGGACACCGAACCTATATGACGACTTACGCGAATGTTCAGGACAATGTGGATCGTGCAGGAAATGATTACTTAAACGTACGCGGTAAGGTCGTTCTCGTAACGGGTGCGTCATCTGGCATCGGGGCGGCCACAGCTGCACTGTTTGGCAGGTACGGCGCACAAGTAGCGGTGGGATTCAACAACAACGAAGAGGGAGCCGAAGCCATACGAGATGAGATTCGGAATCTCGGCGGGACCGCGTGTGCCATTCGGGCTGATGTTCGAGATCCAGAAGCAATCAAGTCGCTAGTTGAGGAGACGGTGTCTCTGCTGGGCCCCATCGATATCCTTGTCAACAACGCGGGATCGCTTATTGAAAGAGCAGCACTCGCAACCCAATCTGTTGAAAGCTGGGATTCGGTTATGCATCTGAACCTAAGGAGCGTCTTCCTGACGTCGCAGATTGTGGGGAATGCGATGATCCAGCGCGGAACCGGATCAATTGTCAATGTCGGCTCAATCGCAGCGAGGAATGGTGGCGGTCCCGGAGCCGGTGCATACTCCGCTGCTAAAGCGGGTGTTATTACCTTGACAAAGTCATTGGCGAAGGAACTGGCACCGCATGGCATCAGGGTGAATTGCGCCAACCCCGGCGTAATTGATACTCCTTTTCACGAGGCCTTTTCTACCCCTGAGTCAATGCGAAATTTCGCAAAGATGATTCCGCTTGGGCGGGTCGGGAGTGCCATCGAATGTGCGAAGGTCATCATGTTTCTCGCGTCCGATGCTGCCAGTTATGTTGTGGGCGAATCGATCGAGGTGAATGGGGGACAATTGATGGAGTAGATCGTATGGGTGCAAGCCGATCTGGATCGTGCGTCGTACTTTTGGCCGCCGTTGCCCATAGAACTCTCGCGCCTGCACATGAATGCCCTTGTAGATTGCAACTCTCGTTCTTCTGGGGAAGGGAATGGCGTTCTTCCAGTATCCGAGGGTGCACATCGCATCGACGGTGACTGCAGACCATGGATCGTATGTGCACCCATCGGACCATGATCAGGACCATCGGAATTGGCGGGCCGCCACGTCAAGCATGGATTGGCCGCGCATCCACTTCTCGATTAGCAGCTCGTGCTGGACGAACTCGACCATCTCGTGTCGAACAGTCGGAGGAAGGTCTGCGGCCATGAATCTGCCGACGGTGGCAAAGTCATAGCAATGTCTCATCGCGACCAGTTTACGTTGCGATGCATGCGTGCCCATACACCAGAGTCATCACACCCTTGACCATTTCGTCGGCTTCGCGACGGAGGGTCGGTTGCTTCCAAGTGATTCCCGGTTAGGTCGATCCATGCGTTCGCGGATATAAAGGACGGCACATCTGGTCAAATAGCGCCCTACGCGAAGCCTCGACGCCATGTTTACCAAGTGCGCAAAGGAGTCTGCTTTCATTTTCGTCATGAAATTGCCGCGATGTGCCTTTACCGTAATTTCACTGATACCCCGCATCTATTTTTGGATTGACTAGCCCCGCTGTCGAAGCCAGTCTGCCATTGAGCCAAGCAAAGCGGCGTTCTCAAAGTGAGAAGATATTTTCAGAACGTTTGCCAAGCCAAGTGGTCCTGATCGCATTGCGGGCAAGAAAGTTTCCGGGCTGCGAGAAATGGAGCCGCCTAAAATGATCGCATCGGGTGCGAAGGATAAAAGATAGGTCTCGATAACCAGACCGAGCTCTTTCCCAAAGGCCGACATCGTATCAGCCGCAACAGCATCGAAGACGGAATTCAACGCAATCTCTTTGACCGATCGATATCGCCCTCCGCGATCTTCATGCAGTTTCATGATTCCACGAGTGGAGATAAATTCTTCGACTGTGCGGCCCTTCCATGGGAGAGCATAAAGATCGCAATTGTTGGGAAGGATTTCAGTTGCGGGAACCGCTCGTCCATCTATTGCAAATGAGGCGCCGATCCCTGTTCCCAAGGTAATTCCAATTGCCCTGGGCGCGAATAACTCTTGAAGTTCACCAAGAAGAAAGGCGTCTGCATCGTTGAGGAACACCACGTCCTTTTCGTCAATCCCGAAGCGAATTGCAAGATGCTTTCGAACATTGACGCTATACCAAGCAGAGAATTTATGCTGCAGCCACGAGACACCCCTGGAGTAATCAAATGGTCCCGGCATGGCAACCGCAATTCCTACGATGACCTGCGACGAGGTCAAAGCAGCGAGAGCTATGCGGCCAACTTCGTCGACGCGGTCAAACAGATATGTTGCCGAACCACCTTCGTTCAAGGCTAGGGATGCTCTGGTTCCGTTGAAAGGGCTGCTCACTCTCGCAGCCATGGCGGCAACGTGGCTGCCTCCCAAATCGAAGCTCAAAACGACCCCGCTGCTCGTTGAAGCCGCCCGCTGACCAGGATTGGATTGCGAAATATTGTGGAGCATTGATTGTGTGCCTTGTTGGAATTAGTGGCCTCGGGCTATTTTGCGGTTCACGCAACCCGTATCGCGATCGGATATCGAAGTAAATCAGGGGCTAACGTGTTCACACCTTTGCGTTGCTGCTGCGCGCCCTTCGCGATCATCATCGCCATCTCCGTGTTCTGGGCGCGGCGGTCGATTTTATGTCCGACTCTTTAAATAGCGACGGAAGGCGGGAGATCTCCGCTCCGCGACGCCCACTGTTTATTAGGCGCGGCACCCATCACGAACTCCAGTGTGCCACCCGCGGCAATCTCACTGTGCCGAATCCACGCACGCGACAGTGGCTTTCCATTTAACTTTGCGCTCTGAACATAGGGGTGGTTGGGCGCCTGATTCTGCGCCGTAATCGCAAAACTTGCTTCGTTGTACCATTTCTTATCCAAATGAAGTCTGACTCTCGGGAAAAGAGGACTTCCAAGAATATAAATTCCTTCTCCAGGGCAGACCGGATAAAAGCCCATTGCGCTCAGGACATACCAAGCAGACATCTGGCCTACATCGTCATTACCGCAGATTCCATTAACCTCGTTATGGTAAGCATTCATTAAGATACGTCGTACCCACTTTTGCGTGAGCCAAGGTTTGCCCGCATAAACAAAGAGGTAGGGAACATGGTGCACAGGTTCATTTGCATGGTTGTAGTATTCATTCCAGCCGAAAGTTGAGGGGGTCTTTTCAAAGAACGCTTCCAACTGCCCGGGGAACGACTCCCCGCCCCCCATCAGTTCGATCAGTCCGAAGACGTCATGAGGAACGAACCACGTCTGCTGTAGAGGATTGCTCTCCGTGCACCCTTGGCCAAATGCAGTCTTGCCCAGCCACGGAATCCAATCACCCCTGGCGTTTTTCCCGCGCATACTCCCAACGCTCGGATCGTAGATATTCTTGTAGTTTGTTGCGCGGGCAGCAAACATTTGGGCGTCATCTTTCTTACCCAATGCCAGGGCCAGGCTAGCCATGCACCAATCGAAATATGCGTTGTCCAAGGTCCACGAAACTCCTGCAGAGGATGGCTGGTCGGGCACATACCCGTGCTCCATATAAAAAACATTCTCTGGACGGTTAGTCGACCCGTTCTTCCCCGCAGCCGTCTGCCTAGCTGCGGCGTATGCTTTGTCAATGTCGAATCCCCGGATTCCCTTCGAATATGCATCCAGAATCACAGAAGTCGCCGGGTCCCCATCCATGCACCCGCTATAGGAATTCATAATCTCCCAGCGCTCGAGATATCCTTTCCCGCTGGATTCTGCGAGGTTAACGAGTGAATTGATCTCGTCGTTGACGACAGTCGCATTGATCAGAGTCAAAAGGGGGAATTCGCCGCGATAGACATCCCACCCGCTAAAGATCGTCCGGGGCGTATATCCTTCCGCAGTGTGTATCTTGCCGTCGCCCTGCACGTACTTGCCGTCAACGTCCGAGATCACACGCGGATCAATCATCGAGTGGTATAGGGCAGTGTAGAAAATCTTGTTTTCAAATTCCAATGCACCCTCGATTTCAATGGCACTCAATGCGTCATCCCACAGCGCAACACCCTTGCGGTGTGTCTCTTCGAAATTCCATCCCGGTATCTCGCGGGCCAAATTCTTGCGAGCGCCGTCCCCGCTGACAAAACTGATACCCGACTTCACCACTACTTGTTCGTCGATCAAAAGCGAAGGAAACTCCGCGAAGAAGCCGATATGATTGCCCTCATACTCGTTGCAACCGTGTAGCACCTTTCCTTGCCTCACAAGCTCCTGATACTCGTCGGTATAGAAATAGGATGTCGCCAGGCCCTGCTGTACGGGAAACGCATTGTCAGGAATGTCGATCTTCCAAATCCCGTAGTGCTCAAGGGGCTTTGAGAACTCCATGTGGAAGTAGACGGTATAGCTTACATTGCCCTCGCCGTTGCCCCAGCCGCCGCCAGCGGAAGGGCAGCACATCCAACCCTCGATCGCTCGATCTCCCACCACTTTTACATACTGACGTGTTGAAGAGCCTCCGATTCGGCGCGCCAGATTCAATTGAATGCGCGCTGTCTCATTCTTCGGGTAGGCGAAGCGGAGCATTCCCGCGCGGGGCGCGGCGGTGAGCTCTGCTCGGATTCCATATTTCTCAAGCGTTACTGCGTAATAGTTGGCTTCCGCGTTTTCGTTTGCGTGACTATAGGTGGAACGCCAGCCTTCATCAGGATGGTTGATCCGCCCGCTGTCCAATTTCATTGGGCCGGTTGTAGGCATCACCTGTAGATTGCCAAAATCGCCATACCATCCCACGCCGCTCATGTGCATAAAGCTGAAGCCTTCAATCGTTGTGTGTTCGTACGAGTAGCCTGGAGCGTTATCGCCCTCGAATGGGGAGCCCGGTCCTTTAAGGCCTCCGGTAATCGTGTCGGGACTTAGTTGAACCATGCCAAATGGCGTCGTGGAACCGGGAAATGTCTTGCCGGCTCCGAGCAAATCGCTGGTGCTTGCCCCGATGATTGGGTTGATGAAGCGCGAGGCGCGACCTGACGCTGTCAGCGGTTCCCCGCGCAATCGGCAGCCTGGCCATGACCCAGCCAGAGCCAAGATGGAGCTCTTCGCAAACGATCTCCTCGACATCGACCACTTTTCACGCGGCTTAAAGTTCTGCATTTTCCCTCAATCTAATACGAGCGATATGTGGCTACACAATCATAGAAGATGATTCTCTTTGCATATTCAATCGTAATATGCGATTCTATTTCCCACAATGTATCGCAGTTGAGGGTTCGAGAAGAGGGGTTCGGATACTTCAATTCGCTCGTCTCCCCCCAACGTATGTTTGAGAAATAAAATGCGTTACCACGCATATCGAGTACGCTGAACGGAGTTCGAAGTGCCGATGCGCCGAGAGACGAACTACGAAAGATTTCCCATCTGTACGATGAGCCGGTGCGGATCGGAAAGTTGGGAAGGTTGGCACAGAATCCTGGAACGGCTGAACGCTTTCGCAGCACTAGAACAATGCACGATATCTTTCGAATGTTATCCCGGCGTACTTGAAAAGGCACTCATCAGCACTCTGGTGGAGGGCATGCGGCCCTCGAGCCTGATCGTCACCTCGGACCTATTCAAGAGTCATTCCGAAATCGAGTTGATGGTATCGAGCGTGCTAGGCGACGATCCTGTGTTCGGTAGCATGAACGGTCTTGAAATTGAGGATTTTTTCGATGACGCGAAACTCGCCGACGCGCGCGAACAGGTCAAAAACTGGAAACATGGGCTTTTGGTCATTGTTGGCACGGGTGCGTCCCTACTTTCAGCAGAACCAAATCTGCTCGTCTATGCGGATATGGCTCGTTGGGAGATCCAGCAGCGTCAACGACAGAAGACGGTCGGGAATCTAGGTGCCGACAATCTGCAAGAAAGCTCAGGACCGAAATACAAACGGGCGTTTTTCGTCGATTGGCGCGCCGCTGACCATCTAAAGAAATCACTATTGGAGAAGATCGATTTCTGGCTTGACACTAACGCAGATATTCCGAAACTCGTGACAGGCCGCGCCGTGCGGGATGGACTCAAACAGATTGCCCGTGGTCCCTTTCGAGTAGTTCCCTATTTCGATCCAGGGCCGTGGGGCGGCCATTGGATGGAGGAGGTCTGTGGCCTTCCCCCGGGGATGCCGAATTATGCCTGGTGTTTCGACTGTGTACCCGAGGAAAACAGTTTGCTGCTTTCTTTCGGAGGGACATGCGTCGAGATTCCAGCAATGAACCTCACCCTTCTCTATCCACGTGAGTTATTGGGCGACGCGGTGTTTTCTCGATTCGGCGCCGAGTTCCCGATTCGTTTCGATTTCCTCGACACAATGGGGGGGGGAAACCTTTCGCTACAGGTTCACCCGAAAACCCAATTTATCCGTGAGCACTTCGGCATGCCATACACGCAGGACGAGAGCTATTATTTGCTCGATGCCGGCGACGATGCCAGCGTATACCTCGGTCTTAAGACTCATACAGACAAGAAGGCCATGATCCGGGAGTTGAAGACGGCTCAAGACGGCGGTGTGTCGTTCATCGCTGAGAGATACGTAAACCGTTTCTCGGCCAGAAAGCACGACCATTTTCTGATTCCGGCGGGCACCATCCATTGCTCGGGCAGAAATAGCATGGTCCTTGAGATCAGCGCAACTCCATATATTTTCACATTCAAGTTGTGGGATTGGGGCCGGCTCGGCCTGGACGGTACGCCAAGACCGATTCATCTGGAACACGGCCTGGCAAACATCGTTTGGAATCGTGACACGGAATGGGTTGGGAAAAACCTGATCAATCGGATCGAACCGATGGGGGAGGGTGCGGGTTGGCGCGAGGAGCGCACTGGGCTCCACGAATTGGAGTTCATTGAAACGCGCAGGCACTGGTTTACGAGTCCGACGCCACACGACACATTGGACACAGTCAATGTTCTCAACCTCGTTGAAGGTGAGGAAGCTGTCGTCGAAAGCCCGACGGGAGCCTTCGATCCATTCGTTGTTCACTACGCTGAAACCTTCATTGTCCCGGCTGCAGTTGGCACATATCGAATTTCGCCAATCGGGCGTTCGATCGGAAAGACATGTGCAACGATCAAAGCGTTTGTTCGCAACGGGTGGCCTCACTCCGAACCGCTCTCGGAGAGGTCGTCAACGGTGTAAGGTTACATTCGGTCTGCCATAGTCGTGACAGCTTTGGAGCCAAATTTAGCCTCCTACTCAGATCGCCGGAGGCTACATGACAACCGCTCGATCTACACTCTCCTCCTAAAGGACGACTGCGTATGGAGTTCTGCGGCATGAAAAAAAGGAATTATTGGTTGTTCCCTGAACGTCAATAAAAACCTCCAGCTCTCGCGCTGCTTACGTGGTCGAAAGATTTTCCGATAACAGCGGAACTGCCCCCAGCAACGCGGCGTTTCCGCCTAGCATTGCCGCACACACCCGAGGTGTTCCCCAACTCGTCCATGCATGCTTTCCCACATGTTCCTCGACGAATGACAGAATGATATCAGCGCTTTGCATGACGCCTCCTCCGAATACGACCACCTCCGGGTCGTAGGCGTGGATGAGCGCAACCGCGTTAACCGCCCAAACGTTCAAACAATGCCGCTGGACTACGCTGGCGACTGCATCTCCGTGTCGGGCTGCGGCGAAGAGCGCCTGAAAATCGATTTGCGCTGCGCTGGCAAGACTGGATTTCTCGAATCCCGGTGTCTCTCGTGCTATCCGTGGCAATGACCAGCCTGACGCTTCCGCTTCCGCGCACCCAACGTTGCCGCATGCGCATTTGTGTCCCCGATAGTTCACCGGCATGTGGCCTCCAAGGCATGCGGCTTGGGCATGGGCGCCCCGCACCAATTTCCCCAGCATCATTGCGGCGCCCCCGATTCCGGTGCCGAGCGTAATCATAACGACATCTTGCGCGCCGCGGACCGCGCCTGCATATTGTTCGCCAAGCAAGGCCATCCGAGCATCATTCTCTATTCGGAGACTAAGTCCGAATTGGTCCATTGCCCATTGCCCAAGATCGAGATGAATCGCATCTTCATATTTTTTCAATGTGGAGAGAATGCGACCGTTCCGCACATCTACTATTCCCGGAAATCCGATTGCAATACCATCGCATTCTTCCGCGGTTACGCCACCGTCTTTCAAGAGAGTCCCAAGCACCTGAGCGATGCAAGGCAGAAGCGATTCGAGCGATCTCGCTGATTCCGAATCGAGCGATGCTGAACCAAGCAGCGCATCGTCCCGGACGACTCCACAGCCAACGTGTGTACCACCCATGTCGAGCGAAAGAGCCAGCATCTGTGTGGACCCCCAGTTTTGAAATCAGCGCAAGTAACGAATTGAGCCAGCCAGGATAAAAATCGCAAGCACCAGCACAGTTACGCCAGTCCACTGGATACGGATAGGGATTGCTCCGCCATCTTTCCATTCGCCGGTCAAGATGCCCAACATAGTGGCGCTGATCACGATCAGAGACATGAATAAGGGCCATCCAAGAATCGGACCCCAACTTCCCAGTTGGCTGGCTGCCAGTCCATAAAGGAGAGTACTTCCAAACCAGAGGATGGCCATCACCGCCGCCAGTGCCCAGTGTGAGCGCCCCATTCGGTACTTAGATCCGGAACGATTCCGTTTGATCAGCCACGCACAATACACAACGTTCGGAATTGCACCGGCAAGCAACAGCGGCAGCCAAATTACGTTGATCGCATTAAGCTCGCTTGCGCCAAAAGAGCGAGCGACTTCAATCAACGGTGTACCGAAAGCGACGCCGAAATTCATAAGCGATGCGCAAAGACCGCATAGAATAGCAAGCAGCAGCCCTCGCGAGGTTCGTTTTTGTGAGGAACTAGATTGGGAGCTCGCCCTCTCTCTCATCCTTCCGGCCGCGGCACAGAGCATCACGCCCATCAGAATGAGCGCAATTGAGCCAAGCACTGCATACCCTGCCGCCTTGGTGAGGGATTCTCGGTGCAGAGACAACATCGGGATCAGGCTACCTACCGCCGCAGATGTTCCTAGGACGATTGAAAATACGAGCGTAATCCCAATCATATCCACAGCAAGACCGAAAAAGACCTGCGCTACTCCCCAACCCGCGCCGAATCCACAGACTTCGAGGATGATATTCGGCGACGCCGAGCGGTAAACCATAGATAGACTCGGAATGGTCAGAAGTGCGGCTGCAAGGGGCAGAACAACAAGCGCGAAAACTGTCCAGGCTAGCCAGGTGTTTTCCCAGGCCCATTTTCGCGCGTACCTCATCGGCATCGTGAAGCTGGCGTTGGCAACACCGGCAACAATGAGGACTGCGATCCCGCACACGGTACCGCTCATTGGTGGGTTTCCTTCCGCTCAGCATGGGAAATCAATGATGTGTATTCCAGTAATTTATCACATTCATGAACTGAAACGGCATAAATAGAGCAGTAAATATGATTGTTAAATCTTAACTGTTAATAATACGCTACGGTTGTATCTAGGCGCTGCGTGGTAGGCGCGTGGGTTACATGGTATTCGCGGCGTTTCTTCTTCCCAATTTCCGTTCTGATTTTATTGTGATTCTTTTTCTCTCATTCGAGCGTATCTGACGACTGTACGCGCACGGGCATGTTATGGTAGAGGGCAGCCACCACATGCCTGCAAAGAGTGACAACCTAATTGCACGTCACGAATATATCCTTCAGCGCTTGCAGGAGACGGGCACTGTTGTTATTGACGAACTCTGCACGACGCTTGAAGCATCGATCGCGACCATTCGCCGAGATTTAGAAGACCTCGAAAAACGGTCTTTGCTCAGGCGCACACGCGGAGGTGCAGTACGAATAGGACCACTGTTCTACGAGCCGTTCCGGAATGATAGTTCTTTCCAGGACAAGGTGAGTAGCTTTGCGGAAGAAAAGCGTCGCATCGCCCTAGCTGCGGCTAAACTCGTCAGCACGGGTCAAACAATCGCATTGACCGGTGGCACCACAACAACCGAAGTTGTTCGAAGCCTTAAGGTGCTCAGCGGCATATCCATCATTACCAATACCGTGAATGTGGCAATGGAATTGAGTAACAGGAAGGACATCGAAGTGATAGTGACGGGAGGACACCTTCGCGGAACTTGGTTCACTCTCGTAGGTCCACTCGCAACCGCGGCCGCCGACATGCTCTTCTCCGATATCATGTTCATCGGCGTCGACGGCATCGATGCGAAGCAAGGTCTAACCTGCACTAATTCTTCGGAAGCCGATGTTTTGCGTAAACTTGTGCAGCACGCCAAAATGAAGGTCGTGGTAGCTGATCACAGCAAACTCGGATCTGTTAGCAAGTATCTGCTCTGTCCAACAAAGGGAATAGACAAGCTCATTACCGATACGGGCGCATCTGCGTCAGCGATTGCGCCGTTCGAAAAACTTGGAATTGACGTCACTCGGGCTTGAAGTCAGCCAAGTCTAGACGTGCCGGGCTTCGATACGCAGGGTGACCAATTCCCAAGCGGGTACTTCCACCTGTGTGTCGAGTTGTTCAAGCGGTTGTTCACGAAGGTCGCTCCGCCAAATCTTGATAGGCGTGCCATCAGTCCACGTTAAGCTGGCTTGACGGTTTTCTCCTGTGGCGCCAAAAAGCCGGACAATCCATGCACTGCCATCTGCGCTTCTTTTGCATTCTTGGAGAAGTACTTCCTGCTGATCTATCTGGAGTTTAAGTGATATCGGAGATCGCCTACCTCGGGCTGAAGAAACAATCGGCTGTGACATGCCTATTGCAAAACGGCTGGCAGCTGCTGGGTCGTAGCCGGCATGCGGACGAAGTGCATACCGAAACTCGATGAGTCCATCCTGGTATGCACGGTAATTCGTTCCCCAGTGATTGTTCATCACCCAGGAATAAAACTTCTGTGTTGGCTCAATATGATTACGCCAGATTTCAGGATGAGTTTGCGAGCCCAGCATAGTGGCCGAAAGAGACCCGATTTCAACAAGAGGCGCATCAAGTGTCGCACAAGTGACGCCGTGTTCTGCACTTGCGACATCGATCCACCGGCCCACGGGTAACCAGTTCTTGCAAGATCCCGGAAGTTGATCAAGTTCTGGACGCATCACTGCGAGAGGAATGTCGATGTGAATCTGACCATTCTCGATGGCAAACGGGAACGCGAATTGTATGCTCTCCTTGGATTCATGCTGCGCAAAATCTACCGCAGGCCCCTCTCCGCCTGGGTGTGGATTAAGGGCTACACGTCTCTTGTTTATGGTGTTGGATATTTCAATCCAATCCACATAGGCCTTCAATCGCACACGACGAACAAGATTTACACACCCCGGCGCAGGAGACTCAATACGGATCGTGGCAACGAGGGGACCAGAGTCCTCGATCGCGATGCGCACAGGCCCGCTCGTGCTCACCTTCGATGTGTCGCTGCCTTCGAGGAATATGTACTTATTTACCGCCCCGTCTAAGCTGGTGTCCACAAGGTTGTGCTCATTCCGCTTGGACATGAGCTCAACGATGTTGCCGGTCTTGTTGTCGACTTTCGCCCGCACAACACCGTTGTCCAAGACTCCGTCCAATACCGTGACGCGCATTGCCGGAACATGCGGCGCTTCTGCTGAAAGATTAAAACTCCTACTTCCCAATACAGGAACACTCTCTGCGAGAAAGGCCAATTCCCCCGTTGAAAGACGTTGCGATGGAACAGATATGCCGTGTTCATTCTTCACATGATCTTTGCCCAGAGACCTCTCCTTCGAGATCAGAACTACTTCCGTCCTGGGCCAAGAGCAGGTGTTATGTACATCTATGTTGGAGCTATCGCCGTCACTTCCGTATGCGTCGAGCACTCCGTCGAGGAGCCTCTTTGATTCATTCTCGGCATCAACTGCGAATTGGCGTTTAACATGCCATTGTTGCGCCACAAAGGGATTCTCAGAATCCGAAACGCTATTCCATGCTCCCCATGTGTGTTCCGAATACAACAAAACATTTCTCCAGGCTGCGTCGAAATCTGCCTCGTTGTATGCCTGCGGTGCGAGGATCGAAGAGAGTGTTGCTGCCTGAGCCAGGCGCTCGGACGCTCCGCGGTTCATTCGTGTCTCCAAGGCCGATGACCCGGCTCCATCCTCCCAATAAGGAGTCAGATCGCCCTTGAATTCCGGAAGCCGGTTGCCATACTGTTTCTCGAATGCCGCAAACGCCTCGCTCGTTGTCGAAATGGAGAGGCGCGGCCATTCGTATTCTTGATTCCATTGCTTCACGAACTCGCAAATTTCCGGATCAGGGATGGCATTGTCGCCGTGCCCCGCCCATCGAATATAAGAGATTTGATAGGGGAAACTAATATCATCCAGTCTCGTTTGATACTTGTTGATCCACTTTGTGTCCAGCTCTATGATGTGCGACATCGCATACCCGGTCCACGGAACCCAGAAAAGCACTCGTTCATTGCCTGAAGGAGAGACCCACCAGAATGGTTTATCCTGCCACTCGACCATAAAGGACCCTATGCGGTCGAAGCGATTGGGAGCAGCCGAGAAGTAACGGATGCCTGCTTGAGCCATCGCGGAGACTGTCCCCCAGGTATACCCAGGAACATCGCTAATCATGGCGGAATCGACGTGGATCCCGCACTGATGGCCTAATTCGGTTGAGTAACGAAACAATTGGAGAAGTTCTTCCGGCCGACAAAGGCCAGTAAGCTCGTTCGCATACATCCCGTTGAGGCCGATCCAACCCTTCTTCACAGCGCTGATCAGTTCTTCGCGTTCTGGCTCGGTCTTAGTTCTCATGAACAGATCTGCTCCCCAGAGGACCTCAAGGTTCCAAACGAATCGGGCCCCTGGCGGGTAGTTGGCCGTGTTCCGCGCTAGTTCGATTCCCCTCGAAATATTTGCCATTTGTTTTGCTTCAATCTCGCTCTGAAGGCCGGTATATCCAAGGTCATGATGAGAATGAGGCAGGATGAAGATCTGAACTTTGTGCACCGGTTCTACGCGAACTTCGGCCGTATCCGACTTGCCTGCGATTTCATAGTCGATCTGCACCTGCGCGGCTGTTTCAACCGGATCGACAAAAATGTTGAACGTATGTGTCCCTGAAGACAGAACGCGTCGCTCGACTTCTCGGTGGTCGGCGCGTGCCACCAACGTTGCCTCCACTCCGGCGTGCTCTATTGTCAATTGGATCGGTTGGACAAGCCTCCCACCTTTATTTGCCATCCCGCGAATTGGCAGGGCAAAGCTGGACTTCTCCAAAGAGGTCTGATCTTGGCCCATAGCCAAGATCAGAGGTCGCACACAAGTGACCCCAGCTGCAGCCGCGATTCCTTTTAGGACTTTGCGTCTTTCCATATTCGTCAGGAAATTCCCTTTCTTGGCCAGAGTGAACGGACCGAATGAGCAACACGCACGCCACTGCTACATCCGTTTTGAGATCACCAACTAGATAAGGAGGAACCAGAGGATGCTCAGACGTTGTCGGTTCCAACTTGAGTGTTGTGCCGAGCGCGAACGAACGAAGATATTGGCCGAATGTCAAGCGTATTTAGCGATCGATATAAGACGTAGAACTCACTAACAGTAATCAAATCCGAATAATACGCTCAGATCTGAGCGCTCCTTCTAGGGAAGTGCCCTCCTTTCCCCGATCCTGGCATTTGCGGTATCCAACAGACATAAACTTCTCCAAGTGAGATTGAAACTATCACATACGCTCATTATTTGTGATTGACAATCAATAGTTCGCTCGCCTATTATCCCCGGCAATCAAGAAACCACAGTGTCGGCGCCTTGACAATCAGGCCGCAGCCCGATGGATGGCGGCAATTAATTAAGCAAACCGGGCCAAATCTTTTCGGAGGACGAAGCAATGTACAAAGCTTTGCGGAGCGTCAAGGTGCGGGATATGAAGATTTCAATTGAGCGATGGACCACCTGCAGGGTATTTGCTCTGTGGCAAGCGTGTATTCTGAGCAGCATCCTGTTGCTATCCGGCACAGCGTTTGCACAGCTATCGACGGCCTCGCTGAGCGGAGCTGTCCGGGATTCCACCGGCGCGGTGGTTCCACGCGCCAAAATTGTGCTGCTAAACGTGGCTACAGGTGTCGAGAAAACAACCACATCGAACGGTGTGGGCGCCTATCTCTTCGTGGATATTACCGCGGGTAGTTACACGCTTCAGGCCACCGCTCCAAGCTTCGCTGTAGAGCAGGTTGCCGCGTTCGCGCTCACCGTCGGACAGGCCGCGACGATTGACGTTGCCTTGACTGCCGGTTCCCAAAGCACAGTAGTGACGGTTCAGGGCACCCAGACGCAATTGGACACATCAAGCGCCAATCTCGGCAGCGTGATCGGGACGAAACAAGTGAACGATCTTCCGCTTAACGGGCGTGACTTTACTCAGCTTCTTATCCTGAGCCCGGGTATATC
>Ga0210390_10003045_pt1 | contig 14500 bp, 11 predicted proteins | sample IncBWH11OmetaG_FD_161050 | JGI IMG/M metagenome (GOLD analysis project Ga0210390, IMG submission 161050) | Forest soil microbial communities from Barre Woods Harvard Forest LTER site, Petersham, Massachusetts, United States - Inc-BW-H-11-O ...
GTTCCAGAACTTGGCTGCCATTGTGCACTGGGACGATCACCGAGATACGGAGCCGGTGCCCAGCCTGCGCTTCCCGCTCGCTGGGAGTGATTTCGGGTTCTCGATTTGGCATTGCTGGAATCAAGACGCTTACCGTGCACACCTTTACCTTTGCTTATAGGCGCGCGTGTTGCGGTGACATTGCAGGCCATTCATTGAGACATGTAGCTCCGCACCGACAGGCTTAATTGCCACGAAGCCCGATCGACGGTGAGTGAGTGACCCGAACGAAGCTACTCCAGAGTAACGGCAGTACGCGGTCCCGTCACGTGTCATCTGCCGTTGCCAGCAGGAGACAAATCGCACCCTTAACCAGAAGGTCGATCCCCGGCGCACTGTCATGCGGCGTAGCTTTCTTGGTTGCCCTAAAACCTCAATTCGACATCCCGGCCAAGCACCGAGATCGGCACCGACAATGAACTCTCCGGGACCTTCGAAGGATTGGGGACGCGATAGATCGACAGTGAACCGCTCATTTGATGGTCTGAATCCGTCACCTGCAGGACTCGCTCAAAGGATAGGAAGGGCAAGGTTTCAGACGAGAGCTCATCCCACGCTTGTGGATAGTCCGTCCGTTCCAGCACAACCGCATCTATCCCATAGCGCGTGACGAAGCCCCTCAGCTGCTCCGGAGCGAAGGTGTCTTCTGGCAGCTTGTCTCCCCTAATGACAATCGTCGACAGTGTCGAGTCGTTAGTCCGAACGGCGAAGATAAAAGCCCCATTGGTACTGCCCCCACAGTAAAGAAGACGGCGATGACCACTGTCGTGGAGAATGTTCGCGACCTCGGCCGGGCCCCGAAGATAGACCACGTGCGCGTTCACCAGACCGTGGGCCACCTGCAACAGGCACACGGCCGCCGCTACTGCCCAGCGATATTCGGGCGACAAAAGACCACCCACCCGCCGCAGCCCGTTATAAAGCAGGACCAGCACTGGCGGAATGCTGAAGAACATATATCTCGGCGAATAACCTGGCGCAGGCAGTAGAATCAGGACAGTTGCCAACATCCAGGCGATGTAGAGCCGGTCCTTCGGGAAGTCGTCCCGGCCGCCTGGCAGTCTGTAGCTCAGCAGGCACAGCCCGGCAAGCACCAGCCACGGCGACCCATAATGCAGGTAGAAGTTCCAGTTGTGCACCAGATGTTGCAACGCGCTCTTCTTCGCCCAAGATTGATTGATGCCGTTCCACTGCAACTCGCTTCCCAACATGGCGAGCCCGATCCCCGAAGCCCCCACCACGAATAGGTCGATCCAAAAATAGGCTCTGCGTAGCAGGTTCCATCTGCCCGATACCAAAACGTACAGAAAAGGCAGAAGGAAAAGGAACACCGTCTGCTTGGTCCAAACAGCAGCAGCAGCGAAGATCGCGAACCATAAGCTGCGCCGCGTTTGCAGAATCTCTTCGTCCGGCACGAGAAACAAAAAAGCGGCGAGAACAAAAACTAGCGCTGGGATTTCCAGCATGACAGTGTTCGAAAGCCTCTGCACGGTCGGCAGCGCAAAGAAGGAAGCTGTAACCATCAACGCGAGCAACCGCGAGCCATGGCTCTTGCGCACCAAGCGGATCATAAGCAGGACCGCTACAGACGTTGCGATGGCGACAGCCAATCGCGAACTGAACGGGCTGACACCGAAGATCGAGAAGATCAGCGCTTCGAGGACGGGAAACAGCGGCGGGTGATAAGGAAGCGACAGCGCGGGCAGCCTACTGTAGTACCAGTATCCGTACTCCACCGGATGCGGTATCTTCCAGTGGCGAAACATGTCGAAGACGAATGCTCCATTCAATGCGTGGGTCGGCGAATCGTAATCAGCAATGTTGCTCCCGCTGACGCCGCGCAAGCTCCATAATCCGAAGAAGGTCGCGAGCAGCAACGGAGCCAGTGTCAGTAGGCGTTCCCAGCGGAGTGCGGTGTCTCTCACCATCGCCCTAGTTGCGGCCACGCTTCAGTGCTCCTTCCAACAGAATCACCCCAAGACTCATGGCGACCAGTGTCGCGGCCAGGACGTGCAGCGATGCATCGCGCACGTTTCCCACGATCACACCGATGGCCCATGCGATCGCGATCGCCGCCGCCACAATGCCGTGCGGCAGCATTAGCCTCCGACGCGTGTCAGAGGATTTGCCTTTTGGCGTAACCACATAGCTAAACGGCTTGTTGAGTATCACGAGCCAGAAGGCCTTCCAGACAAACGGCCATTTCGCCACGCGAAGCAGCCCCGCCCGCCAATGTATACCGGCCTCCACATCCGGCTGCAGATAGAAGCGCTGGCGGAACAGGTCGGATACGAACAGCACCGCGACCAGAACGGCCAGAGACGGGCTGGCGAGGTGCTCATAGGTCTTCTGACCGGTGCCAGCGGCCAACAGAAGTAGCAGCCATAGCAGCAGGCCAGCAGCAAGCAATCCATCCTGCAGATAACCAAAGCCCTGCAGGAGCTCGATCAGGCTTTCCCGCGAAAGCGAACCGCTTGTTGCAGGCAGGTGGCGGACTTTGATGTCCAGCACCGAGCGCGCCCAGCGAATCTGTTGCGTGAGGTATTCTGACCACTCCTCAGGAGCAAGCCCGGTAGCCAGAACCCTGGGGATGTAGACTCCTTGCCAGCCCCGCATTCGGTAATAAACGGTCTGCAGCAGGTCCTCTGCCGCATGGTCGGGAAATCCGCCAAATTCCCGCAGAGCCGAGAGCCGATGCACGTTATGGCTTCCTGTCAGGACCGTCTGACCGACTCCGTAGCTTGCCATCTCGGTCGCAGAGTAGTATGCGTACGTCTCCTCTGCCGCTCCGCGAGCCACCAGACTCGCAGACTGGTTCCGGTAAACCTGCGGAGCCTGAACATAGGCAACCTGCGGGCCTTCGAAAAATCCCAGTACCGAGCTCGCGTACTCCGGTACGGGCACGTGGTCTGGATCGAACGCAATCAGAATATCGTAATTTTCAAAGCCGATTTCCTGGAGCCACGCATTGTAGTTGCCGTGCTTGCTGCGCGATGCGAATGCGCCGCTCGCCGCCTGGTAAAACGGCATGCCTTGGCGGCTGAAGTGGCGCACGCCCAAAGATCGGCACAGATCTCGCAGCGCCTCGCTATCACCCTCATCCAGCAGCCAGGTGTCATGTGGATAGTCCAGCGACACTAACGCTTCCAGCGTAGGCGCCAGAATCTCCGGAGGCTCCAAATCCGGAACGCAGGTGGTTACCGCTGCCACTCGCAAACCTTTGCGAGGCTCCATAGGAACAGGGCGCTTCATGAGCGTCAGCGAAGCCCAGCGCAGTTGGTTTCCACCCAGCCCGATCACCAGTAACAAGGTAGCGCTTAGAAACATCGGTTTTTCTGCGTGCCACCATCCAGCCGGCGTCAACCAATGCACCAGGAACCACGCCAGAGCTGCAAGGCGGAGCACAGAAAGCGCCACAAAGACGATGAGGTCTCCTGAGGTGAATACCTTGCGACTGCGCACAGAATCGCGTGCCTGTCTGGCTGGAATGTCTGAGAACTCAGTCTTCATGGATCGGCTTCATGATGAACTATCGGATACTGACCTAACCGGTACTTTGGTTTGATGGCAGCTCAAGGAACCGCCGAGCGATCCTTTCGGCGCCAAGGCTACAAACATAGTCTGCGGTACGAGAGAATGCCGGATCACTCGTTCTTTGTTTCCTAAGGTCCTCAGAGCGGCATTTGACGTTTTCGATTCAGCGCTGTCCGATGGGAGAGCGGCGCCTCGGAATGCGAAGTGGTTCGGCAAACGCAGGCCGGCCAGCTTCTGTTTCCGGTGAGGTGGGCTTCTTATGCTCGCGCTTCTCCTCGTAATAGTCCGGCTCGGAATTGATAGCCCACAGATCGTACTTCGCTCCCATGATGTTCTTAGCGGCACATAGCGCGGTCATCATGGAATGGTCCTGATTATTATACTTATGCATCCCGTTGCGTCCGACAAGCTGCAAGTTGGGTAAGCATTCCTCCAAGTACTGCCGGATCGTAGCTACCTGCTTCGCCCACCCGCTGTTGTACATCGGATACGCCTTGGGCATCCGGACCACCACGCCATCTTCGATTTCTTCCGGCTTGACTAGGCCCAACTTGGCGATCTCGCATTTCGCCAAGTCGATCAGCTTATCGTCCGGACTTGCCCAGACGTCATCGTTCTCAAAGACAAAGTACTCCATGCCCAAACTCGTCTTGTTGGGATCGGGGACCATGTTTGGCGACCAGTTCTTAAAGTTCTGGATTCGCCCCACGCGCACACTCGGGTCGTGAATGTAAATCCAGTTGTCTGGAATCACCTCCTTGCGATTCACTACCAGGCTCACGATGAGAAAATCACGGTAACGCAGTAGCACGGCAGCCTGTTGAACTAACTTCGGAGCAGGTGGATCGAGAGCCCGCACCAGCTCGCGAATCGGCATGGAGCTGATGAAGTCTGTCCCGGCATGAGTCTCCAGCCCGTTAGGCGCCGTCGCCTCGAATGCCGTCACGCCACTCTCATCGTGCAAGATCCGGGTAACCGGCCGCTCCAGCAGAATCGGATAGTCCCGCTTCCGCAAAAGCTCGGCCATGCTCTCCCACATCTGTCCAGGCCCGCGTCTGGGATAATGAAAGCTACTGATGAGAGTCTTGACTTTTGTCTTCTGTGGTTTATAGAGAGCGTTGCGGAGGGCTGTAGCCAGCGAAAGACTCTGAATGCGCTGGGCCGCCCACTCCGCAGAAATTTCCGTACAGCGCACGCCCCACACTTTTTCGGTATACGTCTTGAAGAAGATCTCGTACAGCCGCTTGCCGAATCGGTTCGAGACCCACTGCTCCAGGTTCTGCTCATTCTCGTAGTAGAACAGCCGCGACTTCAAATAACTGAACACAACTCGGGCGCTATCCACCACTCCGAGGCCGAACAGTGCGTTCTTGGCTCGCAGTGGGTAATAGAAAAACTTCTTGCGATAGAAGATTCGTGAAAGCCTTGGTCGTTCGAGAAACTGCTCGCCCAGCACCTCTCGCCAGATTTGGTTGACCTCGTCCCACTTGGTGAAGAACCGGTGCCCTCCAATATCGAATAGATATTCCTTATGGTTAACCGTTCGGGACAGTCCTCCCACCGTGTTATCGCGTTCGAGTACGACGGCCGGCACGCTATGCTTGCTCAATTCATAAGCAGCGGTCAGCCCGGCAGGACCGGCGCCAATGATCACAACTTTGCGGTCAACTATTGATTTGGCGAGCATCGAGTCCAGAAACTACTCTTAAAAGGGCGAGCGCGCACTGTCTTCACATCATACAACCAATCCCGTACTCCGCCAAAAACGTGTTGTCAAAATCACGACCACCGAGATGATTGCCTAAACCTTTGAGACAATAAATGATAATCGATGAATGGCCTTAAGCATTACCACGCGACTGTTTAACAGTACGGACATCGGGTTTCGAAAGGCTGCAGTCCCGGAAGAGATTCAGGTTCGGGTCTGCCGGCAGTTTCGAGTTGGGAATAGCGTTGACAAGTCTGATTGGACACCAGCCTACGGTGTCCCGCTGGGCTGGGATAAAAAGCCGCTGGCCTGCTGGAGGAGTGCGTACTGAAAACGACAATGAGCGGTATGAGGTCACTCGCGCGTGTAAAATACAACTAGAAGCGAAGGTTAGTACACATGCAGATCGACTTCGGAGGGCTGCGTCGAACTGAGCCAATCAGCCGACACTTCGGCTATGATCGCGGCTTGCCCGTCGATCGGCACTACATCAAGCAGTTTCTCAGGCGTTACCAAAAGGATATTACTGGCCGTGCGCTCGAGATCGGAGATGATTCGTACACGCGACAGTTCGGCGGAGACAAGGTGACCATGCGCGACATCCTGCACGTTCACGAAGGAAATCCGAAGGCGACTATTATCTCTGACCTGTGCTCCAGCGAGGGCATTCCGTCCGACGCATTCGATTGCGCAATCGTCACACAAACGCTCCAATGCATCTTTGAGCCTTTTACCGCTTTACGAACATTGCACCGGATCTTGAAGCCGGGGGGCGTGCTCCTGGCGACCGTTCCTGGCATCACTCCGTTGAGCGTGGACGAATGGAGCACGATCTGGTATTGGTCGTTCACCAGAGCTTCAGCGCGCCGCATGTGCGCGTCCGTTTTTGGAGAGAAAGGGGTGCGAGTGGCGGCGTACGGGAACGTTTTCGCGGCGACGTGCTTCCTCGAAGGAATTGCTGTGGAGGACGTTACAACGGCCGAGCTGGACGTACGTGACCCCGGTTATGATGTCCTGATCACCATCCATGCTCAAAAGTCCTGTGATACATAGCGCGATCCATTCTGCGGCTGCGGCAGTTCGCCGGGCGATCTCGCCCCTGCGGCGCGGAAATGTGATTCTGATGTATCACCGCATAACTCGCGCGGATGTCGATCCATGGGCCCTCTGTGTCGATCCCCACAACTTCTCGCAGCAGATGGAAGCACTGAAGAGGATCGCAACCCCGATTCCTCTGACGGAACTGCCTGACGCTGACCCAGAGCATCGGTCCGTCGCAATCACTTTCGATGACGGATACCTAGATAACCTCGAAATCGCTCACCCGATTCTCAGGCAGCACGGCATCCCGGCAACCATCTTTGTGAGCACCGGATACCTAGATAAGCCCCGCGGATATTGGTGGGACGAGCTGGAGGCTATTTTTCTCCATCCAGGGGTCCTCCCTCCGCATGGTCTGAAATTATCGCTCGCCGGGCAGAACTATTACTGGGAGATCGATCCTGCAGACCTGGAATACCAAGACGCGGACTGCGCAACTCATCGCGGTTGGATTGCATGGAAGCAATCGCCGCCCACGAGCCGCCACGCAGTTTTCTACGCAGTCTGGAGCCTCTTGCGCGAGGCAGAGACGGCGCAACGTGAGGACGGTATTTGCCGGATTCGGCAATGGGCCGGGATGAGTGAACGGTACACTCCTGCCCGCTGTATGACGTCGGAGGAACTGCGCGTAGTGAGCCGGGGAGCTCTGCTCTCGGTAGGAGCGCACGCAATCAGCCACTCACGGCTCTCCCGGCTTTCGGAGTCAACTCAATGGACCGAAATCTCAGAGAGCAAGTCGATACTCGAACGGATACTCGGCCGGCCCGTGTACACCTTTGCCTATCCCTTCGGCGACCGGAGCGATTACACCGATCGAACGGTTGAAGCGGTGCGGGCCGCGGGGTACCGACTAGCCTGCTCGAACTTTGAAGGTACAGTCGGGCCGAACAGTGACAGATTCCAGCTCCCCCGGTTACATGTGGAAAACCGGAACGCAATTGATTTCGCCACCTGGTTACGCTCGTATCTTATCTGGTGATGGCTTTGCTGTGTGTATCGGAAACGGAAGATAGCTTTCGCCGCGCGATCTCAATGACAAGACGAGCTAGCCCGATTGTATTGCCTGCGATCCTATGGCGCTGAATCCAGAGCTCCCGTTTAAGTTTCCGGTGCAGGTTATCGTCCGGACTAGGTTGCGTTGCGACGTAGTCTGCGAGCCATTGCAGGTAGGCGAGACTTGAGAGACTCGGTCTCCACGGATGGTATGCTCCAGCGTTGACGGCTTGGCTGGAGCTAGAGCCCGGATGTTGCCTGTAAAGATCATAGCAGCCGGAATCCACAAATACAGGCCCATACAGGCAGAGCTTTGCAATCAGCGTCTGGTCCTCGAACATCTGCTGAATCGACTCCTCGAACCCGCCGACCGCCACAACAGCTTTCCGTCGAGCCAAAATTGAGCAAATCCCTGGGATGATGCCCGTGCGAGCGAGATAGCGACTCAACAGGTACGATCCGCGATACAGAACTTCAGCCCGCACGCCCAGCACTCCTTGAAAATTGCGCTGTCGCGTTTCCCGTGCCCAACTGTGCCAATACTGTGTCGGGCCGTATAGCATGACCGCCTCGGGATGCCGGGACAGCGCGGCGGCCTGCCTTGCAAGCTTTGCAGGTAGCCAGACATCGTCTGCATCGAGGAATGCTACATACTCTCCGCGGGCTCGCTGAAGGCCGAGATTCCGCGACGTACTCTTGCCCCGATTCATGTGGCCGTGATGCTCGAGGTAAACAATGCGCTCGCCCTGTAGTTCGGCATACCGTCGAGCTATCGATGTGCTTCGATCAGTAGAGCCGTCGTCCACAAGCAGCAGTTCCCAGTCGTTCCATGTTTGTGCCAGAACGCTCTCAATTGCCTCTTCGAGGAACGCTTCAGCGTTGAGGAAAATTAAGACCCCGGAAACCAGCGGCCCTCGGATCATCGGCCTGAACCCATGGCCCAAAATGCCATGATTTTTTCCGCGAATTCAGTGAATGGCTTTAACAGTGCATGGAGGCACGGATGGCGATAAGGCCAGAGCTCCCGCTGCAAGGCGCGACGGGCGGGGGAATCAGGAGCAACCTGCAGCTTATCCATGTACCCCGCAAGCCATTCCAGAAAAGGTTTGCGCTGCGAAAGGTAACTGCCGGTGCGGGCTGATACTGCTGTACAACTGAGAGGGTGCTGGCGGTATTTCACCCAGCACGAGGCTGAGACATACACGGCGGTATGTATCTCGACCTTGGAAAAGAAGACCTGGTCTTCGTATATAGACGTGAATTCCTCTTCGAAGCCGCCCACAGTTTGAATCACCGACCGACGCAGCATCGCATTGCTTGTCATCGGCGTCTGGGCTTTATTCCGGAGAAGCTGAGGGAGCAAATTGGGAGGCAATACAAGACTGTCGGCCGGAACGCCGAGGTTGACCTTATGATCGGTGTCGTCCGGGCTGCCGGTCCAGCTATTCCAAATCAGAGCATGCCCGTACGTCATGCCCACGTCGGGATGTGCTTTTAGGAGCGCGGCCTGTTCGGATAGTTTGTTCGGCAGCCAGACATCGTCCGCATCGAGGAAAGCGATGTACTCTCCTCGTGCGTGCTGAATTCCGAGGTTCCGCGATGCACTCATACCCCGATTGGCATGGGCCAAGTGTTCCAAATATCTAACCTGTTGGGGGATATGGTGAACGAAGTTGAGTGCAATGCGAGTGCTGCCGTCGCTGGATCCGTCGTCTACCAGCAGGAGCTCCCAGTTTGGGTAATCCTGCTCGAGGACGCTATGGATGGCTTCGTTGAGAAATGGCTCCGCGTTGAAAAAGATGATGATGACGGATACGAGCGGCGACAGATCCATGATCAGCTATCCGCCGCCATGATGAAGAACTGGGTAGCCGGCGAACCCGAGCCACTCGACAGATCGCCGGCAGCCCTCCGTGAAGGATACCTGGGGTGAATACCCAAGCATATGCTTCGCCTTATCTGATGGTAATTTCCATGCGCAGGTCTGGAGCAGCGTCCGTTCAAGATCGGGAACCGGTGCCGGTTCCGCTTCCATCACGTAGGGCGACCCTCCAGGGGGATATTGCAGCCAGGCAGCCAATCCCGTATACATGGCGTGACGGAGACGCAAGGGAAACGCTGGCAGCAGAGCCTGGCCGAGCTTTGAATCACGAAAACAGAGCATCCGCTCAAAGCTGGATTGCGCGGGCACCGAGCCCTTTATGGATGGAATTTCATTGAAAGGGATACCGAATGCCCTGGTGACCGGCTCGTACAGCTCGCGCCATGTTACCGTCTCCTCGTCGCCTACGAGGAAGGCATGTCCGTCCGCGCCGGGAGCGGTGAGCGCCAATTGAATCGCGCGCACAACATTGTCAACGTAAATGCTGTTACAAACGCCATGCGCCCCTTCCACGACGAAGGCGCGGCCGGTCAGCAGCTCATTTGCAAAACCACCAATCCACGGCGATCGGGGACCATAGACGATTCCCGGCCGCAGCATGACGGCCTCCACGCGGCCGTTCTCTCGCATGCGTAGAAACCTTCGCTCGGCCTTCACCTTTGCGTTGTTGTAAGCAATTGGCTGGTCTTCTCGTAATGGGGTGTTCTCATCGGTACCCGGCGCCGGAGATTGTCCGTGTACGGATGCGCTACTCACGTACACGATACGTCGAACACCGGCGTGCTCCGCCGCACGATATACCGGCTCGACTGTCCCCACGATGGTTGCGTTATCTCCGGCAATGGCATGGACCACGTATTCGCAACCGGCCAGAGCGGCGCGCAGTGCTTGAGCGTCGCAACCATCCGCAATCCGCGAATCGAGATTAAACCGGCGCGATCGCGCCAAACCTGAGATCCGACGCACGATCGGACGGACCTCGGCCCACCCTTGAAGATGGAACGATTCGACAACCCGGCTTCCGATGAATCCGCCTGCTCCGAGAACAGCAACTCGAGATGACGTCATGGGACCCGGCCGGCCTCGGCGCGAGCCGTGGCGCTCTCGATGTCTGTTAACCACGCCATGTTCATGAGTTTCCGGAGGCGATAGCACTCGTGGGTTAAACGCAAGCTTTTTAGCGCGTCCGCTCCGGAAGCAACCAGGGAAGCACGACGGTGCATAGCGTCGACTACATTGCAGATCTGCAAGATGAAGGCCTGCTGGAAGTTGATGCTCTTGCGGCCTGCGGCCGGACGGCCGAAGGACACAGTGCGATCGTGCAATTCGGCGCCGAGTGCAAAGGACGTATCATGGAAACCGATCTGGACCGATTCTGGTTCCGTGGGCATCCAGCTCATCCAACCCTTCGCACAATCGAAAAGGTAACGATTGGGTAGCTCCCAGTCGCGGCTCAAGCGTCCTGCGACTCGGATGCCCGAGTCGTACTGCAAAACGAACCGGCAGTTCGCTTCGACACCACCCATGGCATCGTCTTCATAGTCTACGCCGTCAGGTACGCCGAGCCACCAGACGAGCAGATCGAGCATGTGCGCCCCGACATCGAGAAAAACGCCCCCCTGTGAGCGATCGAAAAAGGACGGCGATCGCGCTGGCCAGCGGAACGGGCCGCCCTCGAAACAGGCGACGGTTCGAAGCTCGCCGAGCATGCGGTTAGCGAGAATCGACCGGACTGCTTGTGTCGCCGGAAGGAATCGCCTTACGAGCGCAATCGCGAGCAGTCCACGCGATTCGGCAGCCGCAGCGATCATTGCGTCGCCTTCCTTGACCGACGACGCCATCGGCTTTTCGCAGAGTACGGTTACTCCGGCACGAAGCGCATCAATGCTTTGTCGGGCATGAAAGGCCGGGGGGGAAGCCACGATGGCTAGGTCCATACCCGACAAGTCATCCGGCAAACTCATCCGCCGCGCTGACGGGAACCGCTCCGTCAGGCGGGCGACGGCCTCGCCGTCCGGATCGAAAATTCCGGCGACGCGTACGATTCCGGACTGCGCGAGCTGCTCCAGGGCGGGCGCGTGGTAGATGGAACAGACCGAGCCACAACCCAGCAGTGCGACGTTGACGGGCTGACCGGGTGCTATATTCGCATTCATGAGAGCAGCATCTTTGCCGACCGTTGCGCCGCATAAAGAAATGCCCGGGGAGATCGGCTTAGGCGAAACGCTTCCTTGGCGACAGCCATTCCTCCGGTGAAGTCCCGTTGTTTCAGCAGGGCAAGAGCCGTGTCAAAAGCAGAGCGCGCGTAGGTCTGCTTGGCACGGCGAGACAGCGTCTCTGCCACAGAACCGGGCAGATGGGATGCCATGATGTCGATCGCCAGGTGAATATGACGTATGCCTTCCCCGGTACGAACGTGACGGCCCGAGTTCGAATCTCGGTGCATGCGATACACCGCCAGGGGTTGGGGCTCGAACCAGACCGGGTAATGCGCGGCAATCCTGACCCACATTTCCCAATCCTCAGCGCACACGAGTCGTTCGTCAAAGGCGCCAAGATCTTCATATACGGAACGCCGAACAACAATGGACGGGGTCATGATGTGCTGCTCGGCCGCCAAATGCAGGAGTGCATCCTGCAGCAGACCGGAGTTGTCCTGGAGACACGAGGTAAAGGAATGTTGATGCCCCTGTTCGTCGACCAGGATTGACCGACAGAAGGCCGCGCCCGCCTCCGGGATTTCGGCAAAGGCTCTTTCCATGGCACCGTAGAAACCTTTCAGCACGTAGTCGTCTCCGTGAAGGAGGTGAACCAGGCCGCCGCGCGCGCGCCGAAGGCAAGTCTCAAAATTCTTGGTGTGACCGACATTGGCGCTCTGGCGGAAGAACCCAACACGCCCGCCGCCCACCTCTTCAGCGATCTTTTCGGGATCGTCAACGGTCGAGTGGTCGTCAATCACTTCGATTTGCATTGTGTCGGGGGATCGAGCCTGCGCCAGGACACTGGCAATCGCCTGCGGAAGAAATCGTCCGCAGTTGAAGGTCGGAATCATCACCGACCAAAGCGGCCGCGCCGGCGGTTCCGGCACGGGAGGAATCCTGGTCACGTGCGGTCGGTTCAGAATCATGGAGTTGTGCGTACTTGGCGACGAGAGATGTTCAGTCTCAGCCAGATCCTTGCAAGCTTGCGCATTCCCGCCAATGGATGGAGAGGCCGGCCCGTTAACCCCCGCTTGAAACACGCAAGTGCTTGCTCTCGCTCGCCACGGTTGGCGTGCTCATCTGCCCAATCCATGAAATATTCGAAAATTCCCGCCTTAATAAATCGTTGGTAACGATGTTCGAAGACTTCCTCGAAGCGCTGATACAAATGGTATGTTTGGTCCTGTTTTTGAGACTGGCTCAATCCCGAGTATGCCCCATCTTCGTGGTAGCGATAGACGCTCATGACTTCGTTGATATACCCGATCTTTCCCTTCTCGGCATTCAGAATATGCAGGGGCCAGTCGGTAATTGGAAAAAACGAACTATACCATTCCGGAGGAGCGTCGATTGCGGCTCGTCGAAACATGGTAGAACCCGTCGCTATGAAGTTGCCCATGCATATATCTTCCAGCACCGAGAATTCCTTCTGATTAGCTGGCGTCCAATACCAATCCGGGCGTTCGCCGCGCTCGTCCCGGGCAATAGCTTGATGAAAGCAGACGGTACATTCGGGGTGGGTGTCCAGAAAATCTACTTGCTTCTGCAATTTGTGACGATCCAGCCAAAAATCGTCACCGTCCAGAAGAGCGATGTATTCACCGAGCGCCTGCCGAATACCGCGAGTAACGATCTCATTGGAGCGCAGGTTGTGGTCCGAGAGTATCAGCCGAATGCGCCGGGGGTGATGCCTCGCATATTCCTGGACGATCTGCCTGGTCCGATCGGTGGAATAGTCCTCACTGATCAGGATTTCGTAATCGAAGTTAGTTTCCTGTGTCAAGGTGCTGTCAAGCGCTTGCCCTATGAATCGCTCATGGTTATACGTCATGACCAGAACGGTCACGCGCTCGCCATGGCGGCTTGCAGCGAAACCCAACTCAGCTCTCCGTCGTGGACCTTGACAATCGGAACCACTGTCTCAGGTAGCGGGCAGCATGGACTCGGACCGAAGTTGGACACCATTCAGCGAAGTGTGTGGCTTGGAGCGCACCCGCCTTCGTTCGATGCTACAGATTACGGCGCCGCTTGCAGACGTATCTTATGTCGGGTCCGTGTGTATCCTCGGCATCAGTCAGCAATACAGTTTTGAAAACCGTTTCACAGGCCGGGGGTGAGCCAGCGATGTGGCATACACACGGCCCCGTACCCAGTTTCTCGTGGCACAGGACGGCCATTCAGTGCTCCTTGTTCCACGTCCATGAAGATCGCTCCCTCGACAAAATCCTGAAGTTCCCCGTTCCAGGTAACACCCGCGTTAATGTGGTATCGGCCGGGGATGAGCAGCAACTGGTCGAGTTCGCATACGAACTCACGGCTTCCATTCCCCATCATCGCAACATCCTCAGCGCTGCTCATGGACGAGTCAAAGTATGTCACCGGCTGACCCAACTGGTCATAAATGTCGAACGCACAAGAGGCGCCAGGCCGGTACCGATCAACCTTGCATGCGAACCGAGCCGGCCGGCCAGTGGCCAGCACCTTTGAGGGATTTGCGTCGCCTGTCGACACCTGAAGCTCTATTAAGGTCATTAAACCCTTACCACTGCGGTCGACCCTGTTCGCGATACTTGCAGACGATACTTCCTCCAAGGTCCTTAAATACTCGGCCACGGTGTCAGAGGTTTTCCCGTCTGCGGCCACCCTGCCTTCACGGATCATCACCCCTCGACGGCAGAGCGATTGAACAGTGCCGAGATTATGGCTGACGAACAGCACCGTCCTCCCCTGGCGGGCCACGTCATTCATCTTCCCCAGGCACTTCCTCTGGAATCCCGCGTCGCCGACGGCCAGGATCTCATCGATCAGCAGAATCTCGGGTTCAAGATGGGCGGCAATGGCGAACGCGAGTCGGAGGTGCATTCCGCTGGAGTAATGCTTAACAGGGGTATCAAGGAAACGTTCCACTTCAGCGAAGGCAACAATTTCATCGAATTTCCGGGCAATATCTGACCGGCTCATGCCCAAAATCACGCCATTGAGGAAAATGTTTTCACGGCCAGTCAACTCGGGATGAAAGCCAGTTCCCACGTCCAGCAGTGC
>Ga0210390_10003046_pt1 | contig 14497 bp, 11 predicted proteins | sample IncBWH11OmetaG_FD_161050 | JGI IMG/M metagenome (GOLD analysis project Ga0210390, IMG submission 161050) | Forest soil microbial communities from Barre Woods Harvard Forest LTER site, Petersham, Massachusetts, United States - Inc-BW-H-11-O ...
ACAACGTGATTGCCACTTACTCAATCGGTGGGTGCTGGTGCGGCGAGTCGTATTTCGTCGATTCCGACAGCGTAGGCCGAGTGGTCAGCAGCGGCAACTCAACCATCAAAGTTTGGAAAGTCGCCACTGCGCCTCAGATATCGCTGACCAACACCACCAGCGGTTCCATTGCCGGCAGCGTACAGGACCCCGGTTTCTTTACATCGATTTCCTCCAACGGCACTTCCAACCCCATTATCTGGGCCCTGTCGCGTCCAAACGGCAACGCCGGCGAACCCATTTCTCTTTACGCATTTAATCCCGACTCCGGCAGCAGCACGATGACGAACTTGTTCTCGTCCACCGCCGGCAATTGGCCCAACACCGGCGGCAACTCAAATCTGGTTCCCGTCGTGGCCAACGGTCTGGTCTTCGTGGCCAGCAACCAGCAGTTGCAAATCTTTGGATTGACCGGAAACCCCAACGGCACCAACACCACGCTCACTTCGTCGGTGAATCCCTCCATCCAAGACAAGTCGGTCACGTTCACGGCGACCGTCACCCCGCAGTCCGGCAGCGGCACACCTACCGGCATCGTGACTTTCCAGAACGGCGCGACCGTGCTCGGCAAAAAGCCGCTCAGCGGCGGCACCGTAACCTTCGCAACCCAGGCCCTGCCTCCCGGCTCTGACAGCATCACCGCAGTCTACGCAGGCAGTTCCCCATTTACCGGCAGCACTTCGTCGCCCCTCAATCAATTCGTGGAAGCAGCCACTACCACCGTGGTCACCTCTTCCCAGCCTACGCAATCCAGCTTTGGCCAGACCGTGCAATTCTCGGCGACCGTCAGCTCCAGCATTGGCGCCCCGCCCAACGGAGAAACCATCACCTTCGAGCAAGGCACAAAAATATTGGGAACCGGAACCCTGAGCGGAGGCGTTGCCACCTTCTCTGATTCAACCCTTCCCAAGGGCACACCGGCGATCAAAGCGGTTTACACTGGCGACACCAACTTCGCTACCAGCACTTCGAAACCCTTCGATCAGGTCGTCGTTTCAGCCTCCACTACCACCACGCTGACTTCTTCACAGAATTCTTCAGCCTTCGGGCAATCTGTCACTTTCACGGCAACCGTGGCTCCGCAGTTCACCGGCACTCCCACCGGTGCGGTTACATTTTTCAACGGTGCCACGAAGCTGCAAACGATTACCTTGAGCAACGGAGTAGCGGCCTACACCACCACAAAGTTAGCGGTGGGCACCTCGACGATTACGGCTCAGTACCTGGGCTCCGGTTCGTTCCTGACCAGCACGTCCGCCCCGCTCAGCCAGGTCGTGAACCAGGCCGGCACCACCATCACCCTGGTTTCGTCGCTGAATCCGTCGAACCACGGCAACCCTGTAACTTTCACAGCGACCGTCACCGGACAGTTCGGCGGCACTGTCACTGGATCCGTCACCTTCACGAACGGAGCCACCTCCCTGAAAACGGTGAACCTGGGCGGAGGCGTGGGAAAATTTACGACCTCGACCCTGCCTTCGGGATCGGATAGCATCAGCGCAACCTACAACGGCAATGCCGACTTCACCACGAGTACGGTCGAACTAACACAGACGGTGAATTAGCAAACCGCGCGGATTTCTCGATCACTATCAGAAACCTGGTCAGCAGGTTTCCTTCGTGGACCTTCGTGTCCTTAGTGGTTGAAAATCTTCAGTGGTTATAGCCCATGGTCCCATCGATTCCCTCCTCCGATCCCTACAACCTCCAGCGCTTTGTAGAAGCGCAGCAGGAAGACTACGAAGACGTGCGCGCCGAACTGCACGCAGGACGCAAAAGAACCCACTGGATGTGGTACATCTTTCCCCAGATCAAAGGTCTCGGCCGCAGCGCCACTGCCGACAGATTCGCGATCACTTCCCGCAACGAGGCCCAGGCCTACTTGCAGCACCCCATCCTCGGCCCCAGGCTCAGAGAGTGCACCCGACTCGTGAACCTCATTGACGGCCGCTCGCTGCACGAAATCTTCGGCTCTCCTGACGATCTGAAATTTCGTTCTTCCATGACTCTGTTCGCCCACGCCACGGCCGAGAATCGCGAATTCCTTTACGCTCTGGAAAAATATTCCGCCGGCGAATTCGATCCCGCGACTCTCGCTCTGTTGAAGAAACAGCAACCGTGACTTACTGCGCAAACGCCCGGGCCGATAACTGCGCCTCCCTCTGCCGCAGCTTGCCGGCCCGCTCTCGCGCTTCGGCAATCTGCTCCGCCGTCAAAACCGATTCCAGCGAATGCAGCAACTCCCGCCCTCGCGCATCTCCCCCCATCCCCGCTGCGCTGATCCACGCATACGCTGTTTCCGGATCCTTCTTCGGCCCGCGCCCCTCCGCATACAAATATCCCAATTTGATCTGAGCCCCCGTATGTCCCTGCAGCGCCGCTTTCTGAAACCACACGAAAGCTGCGGCATTGTCCTGAGCCACCCCTGCGCCACGCAAATACATGTCGGCCAGATTATTTTCCCCCAACGGATTCCCGGCCTCCGCCGCCTTGCGATACCACGCAGCGGCCGTAGCCGCGTTGCGCTCACAAGCCAGTCCCTGGTCGTACATATAACCGAGGTTGGTCTCGGCGCTACTGTCGCCGCCCTCGGCGCCTTTCTGAAACCAGCGAAACGCTTCGCCATTGTCCTGCCGCACGCCTTGGCCTTCGAGATACAAAATCCCCAGGTTGTAATACGCCCGAGCGAAATGTTGCGCCGCCGCAGCCTGCAGCCAGTTCAGAGCCTTCCCGTAGTTAACCTCCGTCCCCCACCCGTTGATGTACATCACAGCCAGATTTACCTCGGCCGGAGCATACCCGCGCTGCGCCGCCTTCTCAAACCAATCCAACGCCTCCTTCGGGCTATAGTCGGGCCCAATCGCCAGCACCGACGCGATCCCCAGCTGGTTCTGCTGAAACGCGTGTCCGCGCCGCGCCATCTCCTCGACCACGCCCGAGGCACACACCGCCTTGTGATTTCCCACCAGCCGCGAAACCACCGCCAGACTGCATTGTTCTTGTTCTTGCGGAGCCCGCTGCCCCCACGCGATCCCACCGGCCAACACGAACGCCATCGCCGCCACGATTCTTACTCCCAACTTTCGATAACTCAGTCCTCTCACGGTATCCCTCCCGGCTCCGAGAGCTTGAAATCCTGACTCTTCGAAGCACGGGCCCAACTTGACCCAGGAGCGCGGATACTGCAATGCAGCCAGAGTTCTTTCCCGGTACCGTGACCGTCATTTCCTCAGAGCCCTCCACCTCATCCACTAATAACCTGATGACAAAAGAGTTAGTCCGCCGTCTATGGAACTAAAGAGGTGCCTCGAACGTAGTGATAGAAATGAGTGGAAGCACCACCGACCACAAATGACCACCCATGATTCCCATCGCGCGCGCTTTGGTCCCTTCGAGGTCGACCTGCATACGCGCGAACTGTGGAAATTCGGCACCCGGTTGAAGCTGGTAGGCCAGCCCTTTGAAATCCTCGCCGTCCTGCTGAGCCGACCCGGAGAACTCGTGACCCGCGAGGAATTGCGCCAGCGCCTGTGGCCCTCCGACACCTTCGTGGATTTCAATCACGGCCTGAATGCCGCCGTAAACAAACTTCGCGCCGCTCTCGGCGATCTGGCAGAAGCTCCCCGTTACGTCGAGACGCTGCCCCGCCGCGGCTATCGCTTCGTAGCAGCCATCGAGTGGGTGAACGCAAAACCGACAGACGAGAAATCACGGTTGGTGGCCGCGATCACTCCGACCATTCCACCCGTCGAAGTTCCTGTGCAAGCTGCAGACGCACCTCCACCGCCCATCGTCACTGAAACAGATCGGGGAACTTCTCGCCCCATCCCATGGCAGCCCTATTTGATCGGAGTCGGAATGCCGGCCTTGCTCCTGGTCTGCATTCTCCTGATCAAAGCCGTATCCGGAAGCAGCGCCCACGTCGCAACCCGCCCGCCGGTCGAGCATACCCGCCCGCTCACCACCATCGCCGGAACACTGGAGCCCGCGTTTTCTCCCGACGGCAATTCCGTGGCCTTCACTCGCGACGGCGCGAAAGGCATCTTCGTAACCAGCATCGGAAGCGACCAATTTCTGCAATTGACCAGCGACGAAGACTGCTGCCCCGTGTGGTCGCCCGACGGTCGTTCCATCGCCTTCTCCCGTTTCGCCAACAAACAGTTCAGCATCTACGTGGTCCCCGCCGACGCCGGCGCCGAACAAAAACGAAACGACGAAAGCGCGCAGAAAATAAAAGCAACCGCCGCATCCTTCTCGCTTACGCCCACGTCCACCGGCGAGCGCCAGCTCAATTTGAACGGCGTTGTTCCCCAACACGGAGAACTCGACTGGTCCCCCGACGGCCGCTCCCTCGCTTTCGCCGGACCAGCCGGCATCTATCTGTTAGCGCTCGACAGTTCCGCGGTACATCGCATCAGCCAACCACCGCCCATGTCGGAAGATTGGGGCCCCACATTTTCTGCCGACGGCCAGAAAGTCCTGTTCGTGCGCAACCGCGAAATCGGACGTCCCGACGAAATCTGGGTCACTTCAATAACGGTCACTTCAACCTCGGCCACTTCAACCACAGTCGGCGTCGAGTCGCACGTTCTTTCTGAGCCCGGGAAAATCGCCAGTCCGCCGCAGTGGTCGTCAGACGGACGCTCGGTCATTTTCGCCTCCAGCCGCAACGGTCATCCCGCGCTCTGGCGAGCCTCGCTCGACGCTCCCGACTCCATCATTCAAATCGGCGAAGCCGGCTCCCCCGCATGGGATCCCGCAGTCTCACATCGCGGATATCGCTTCGCCTACGAGCGCATTATCCGTAGCCTCAGCGTCTGGCAAATGGACCTCGCCACTCCCGACAAGCAGCCGCACCTTCTCGTCTCCTCCACCAGCGACACTGATCAGGGCCCGGCCCCGCAGTTCTCCCCCGACGGCCAGAAACTCGCCTACATGTCCGATCGCTCCGGCACCATGGAGATCTGGGTCAGCAACCGCGACGGCAGCCGACCTTTCCAATTAACCGCGGTCGGCGGCGCCGGCACTCCGCGCTGGTCGCCCGACAGCCAGTCCATTGTCTTCGACGTGAACCGCCAGGAAGGTGCCAGCAAAGTCGTTCGCATCAACCTGCGCGGTGGCGCGCCCCAAATTCTTACGCCTGACAATTCCGCGAGCGTGGTTCCGAGTTGGTCACGCGATGGAAAATGGATTTATTTCGCTTCCACCCGTTCCGGTGAGTATCAAGTCTGGAAAGTGCCCGCCAGCGGAGGTTCGCCAGTGCAGGTGACGCGCCACGGCGGACACGCCGCCATCGAATCTCCCGACGGAAAATTCGTGTACTACGCCAAGAACGCTGCACCCGAGCCCGAGATCTGGCAGGTTCCCGTAGACGGCGGAGCCGAAACTCCCCTGCCCCTGGTTCGCCCCGGCACCTGGGCCAGTTGGCAAGTCGTCGACGCAGGAATTTTATTCGTGGGCCCTTCGCTCGGTCACCGCGCCGTGCTCAGCTTGTTCGATTTTGACCATCGCCGTACCACGACAATCGCCGTGCTCGACCGCGTTCCCTTCTGGCTGGGAGCCGCTCCCGACGGACGCAGCGTCGCCTTCGACCAGCCCGGCCAGGAACAAGGCCAGACCATGCTGGTCGACAATTTCCGTTGAACGCCTTTTCGTTGAAACCGTTTCGCTGGAAGCTGGCGCTTAAACCTCCGGACGCAAATTCGGACGCAGTGTCAGCGAGCCATCCTCATTCAGCTTCTGATGACAGGCCCAGCGCACCGGATAGCGCATGCCCTTCACCTCAATCTCCGCCTTGAGCTTCAGTCCCTGCCATTTCGTTCCTTGCGCCAGCACCAACTGGGCCTGCCGAATCCTTCCCGGCACAGGATATCCAGCATCCAGGCATCCGCTCTTGAGTACTTTGCCGTCCTGATTCTCGACACTCACGCGCAGCACGCCCGGAACCCCGGCAATGCCGTCATTGGCGAAGCCGACGATAAGTCCGAGGTAGCCGGCATCCTCGTAGCTCCAGATAAAAGACGGCCTGACCCGATAACCAATCCGCCGATTGATCCGGTCAAACGCCACCGGATAAGCCTGGTAGTAGCTCATCAGATTCTTCGCGCTGATCTGGTGAAAGTTCCACAGCGACCAATAATTCGCCCCGATGTCAATCACATGAGCGATCATGTTCTCCGCCGCAGATATCCCTTCAGAACCCGCGTTCGGATCCGGAGGTTTCCCCGGAAGCCCCTGCTCGAGCAAGGCTCCGATCCAGGGCGGCCGATTACTGAGCGCCTCAATCTGTTCGTTCTCGATGAAAATAGTGTCGCTGCGAATCCAGTTATTGCTGCGAACCGTGCGGTCGAGCATTTCTGAATTCCCCACCCGGCTGAAGTCCGGTTGAGTGTTGGTCAGCAACGGAGTCTTCGTGAAGTGCTCCAACTGCACTTCGAGCATCTTGATCCAGGTCCGCTCGGCAGTCTGATAGTCGGGGAATGGATTATTGGCGAACGGCCAGGTATGACCTTCGCCCCAGAATCCATACATGAAAGTGTCGATGAACTCGATAGACGCGTTTCCGTCAAACTCTGCGGCCAACGACCCCACCAAATCTTTGAACGCCTGCTGAAAGAAGGGATCATCGTACCGCGGTTGATAGCGCGAATGCGGGTTCTTCAAATATCTTTGCGCCTGTCTCTGACTTTCCTTATCAGTCTCTCCGAGAACCAGATCAACCTTCGGAACTTTTTCAAGAACAAAATCCGGCAGCGCAGGTTCGTGAGTGTAGTCCGGAGCACACATTTGAACCCGCAGGCCGATGCGCTTGTTATTTTTCTTCGCCAGATCGAACACCAGCTTCAGGTAATCGGGCAACTCGATCCGCCCCGGCCGCGGCTGCACTTCCCGCCAGGTCGGCCGTATGTAAAGCTGCTGCCCCAGCGGAAATCGCACCAGATCCTCAATCGCCTGCGAAACGTTGTCCGATTTGATTTCTTCCGTGCCCATGTCGGCCGTGATGTAGGTGATCAGCCCCTTGCCGTAATTCGGCACCGCTTCTTCCGACGGAGTCGTCGTCATCACGACATCATCCGTGGGAATGACCGCATCTGGCGGATATTGCGGAAACGGCCCCTGATTCAGCCGATCAGTAACCGGAGGGCCAGAACCGAAATCATATTTGGCCCAGTTGTGCGCCGGAACGAACGCATGCGCCTTTCCCGCTCCAAGCTCCGCGGCAACGGCCAACGCAACCCCGCTCTTGAGAAAATCTCTACGCTGCATTGCCGTTCGTCCTCTCTTCTCCGTTACGAATTTCGCCGCTGGGAACTAACGGAACGTTTCTTTTTATATCGTTTAGTTGTGTTTTGTCTAGAATAAACAGGACTTCGACGGCATACGAAAATCCGGAGCGAAAATCCAAGGCAACAGAAGACTGAGCGGAATAAGGACTAGAGAAAAAAGGAAAAAAGGCAGCGGCTGCCTTCAGCGCTCGCCCGGATCCTTGAAGCGCCGATTATCAGTGAGCTTCGGCAACGCTCGCAGACTGCCCGTCACCTCAACAGGAAACGTCTGCACGGCCGGTACGCCGTCCACCCCATCCACCGTGAGGCGAATGTCGAAATGCGTCGCACGCGTATAGGTGTAAGTCACCTTAGGACCGTCCGCGCGGTTGCCGTCGCCGAACTCCCAGTGGTAGCCGGTCGCCGGCACTCCGCCAGCATCGGCCTGCGCCGAGAGATGAATCGTAGCGCCAGTGTTCACCGCCGAGGGAACTTCTGCCTTCACAGTTGGCCCGCTTGCAGAAACATTGGTATCGATGAACTTGATAACTCTGACGGACTCCGCCGGTTGATTCTCAATCCGCACCGCATCGCCGACGAGCGCGACCTGCGCGCTTTGGTCGAGCACGTCCACCGCAGTAAACGCATGGCCAGCGGCCAGTCCGAGGTCGCTCAGCTTCAACGTGTGCGACCGTGAAGTCTTCGTCCAATTGAATACGGTCAAAATAGCTTGCCGCGGACTTTCCTGAAGAAAAAAGATGCTGGGCTGTTCATCTTCGGCCTCGTACGTCATCAGATCGAGCGGCTTCGACGCTCGACCAACCTTCGACATATTCAGCAAGTCCGCATTTTCAACCAACGCCAGACGATCTTTCTCCGACCCCAGCGTAAGCAGATCATCCCCAATCTCATACATGCCGCCCGACACTGCGGAGAGCGCAATCGAAGCCTGCGCGCCAGTGAGTGAAACTGGCGTCTGCGCCCGCCGATCCTCGAGCAGGAAACTGTCGGTAACGTTGAACGCGTCCGGATCATCCACAAAAAAGTTGTGCTGCATGTAAAACCGCGCCGCAATTCCCGGCGCAGAATTCCTGGTCCGCTGAAAACTGTGCCCCGTGTCCACCGAGATCCGCCCCGTATCCACCAGTCCCACCGGGTTGAGCATCGGACTTCCGTCCTTGTCCAGCACCACGCCTTCGCCCACCGTGTCGCGGATAATCTGCAGCCCAATGCGCTGCGCTTCCAGAGCCGTCGTGTTGGCCCGGTAGTGGTAGCCCTCGATCGCCGACGTGTCCATAAAATCCAGCTTGATGAAGCGCACTCCCCATTCGCGGGTCAGAGTCCGGTAAGTCTGCCGCAAATATTCCTGCGCTTCAGGATGAGTCGTGTCCAGCGCGTACAGTATGTCAGTCTTCTGCCGCCAGACGTCTCCAATCGGAATCGGTTCGCCCTTCGCGTTGTGCACCAGCCAATCCTTGTGATGCTCGTAAACCCAGGCCCGGCTCGTCACCTCGAATGGCCCGGTCCATATCCCGAGCGTCAAACCATCTCCAACAATGCGGTGTCCCACAAAACCCAGGCCGTCGGGAAACTGCGTAGCATTCGCCGTCGAGTACTCGCCGCGCGCGTACTGATAGCCCTCATCAATCTGAAAATATTTGTAGCCGAGCGACTTCAAATGTTCCGCCTGCCAGTCCGCATTGGCCAGCGTCTCGCCTTCATTAAGGGCGGCATAAAATGCGGTCCAACTCCACCACCCGATCGGAGTCTCCGTCGAAACGCGCGCGTGATGCAACACCCGAATCGCATCGCCATAAGCCATTAGCTGGCTGTGATAGTCCGCCCCAGCCTCGATCATCAGCCGCTCTGAAGCCAACTCAGCTCCAGGCGCAAGCGGCAAACTCAGTTCAATCTGATCCTCCGCCGGCGCATCCTTCAAATCGAAATCCTTCTGGATTTCCGTAGTTCCGGCAGACTCGACGTTAAAAGACGCAACTTTAGTTTCCGCTCCCGCGCCCGCAGCCTGCAGATGCAACAAGGTCAGAAACCGGTCCGACGTCAGCGCTGCAAAGAACAAACTCTGCTTGCTCTCCCGGTTGTAGATCAGCTGACTCCCCACCCCGCGATGCATCCCGCCTTCACTTTTCCCCAGGTCGTAAAGTTTCAGATCAGGCCAATCCTCGCTAAAGCTATCAGACAAGATTCGATCAGCGACCGCGTGCCCACCCAAATCGAGCACGGGCTCTCCCATCGCCTCCACACCGCGAATGGCCTGCACCGTCACTTCCTTGCTGGTCGTGTTGTGCACCGTGACTTGAACAGTCGCGTAAGGCCGCTGGTCGTAAAGCTCGACCACATAAACCAGCTCCGCCTGGCCCGCGAGCCCCGTGCAAGTGACCGTCACCTTCCGCCCCGCACCCAGTTCATCCGTGAACGTAGATTCGGCAGCGTGATGTTGCGGATAGTCGCTCGATCGCAGCCACTGGTGGTCGACCTGCGCCGACACGCGACTGCTGAACACAGCCCGGCCGCCCTGCAGTGCCAATTGGTACGAACCATCTTGAGGGTTGGCGGTCAACGCGAGCTTCGCGTTCGTTAATCGCTGCGCCGCACAAGGCAGGGCCACAACCAGCATCGCCGTGACCAGCGCTCTACGAATTTTGATAGGCCGTTGCCAAATCCGTTTCGATACGGTGTGAGTCTCGATCGCGTGCAGGTTTCTCATGACAGAGGGGAATACTACACGCATCGCTCTCACCACGGCTAGCTGAGTCCGGCCTGTTTCCTTCTTGGTGAGCCGCTTGCGGGTCGGGCAACGACCGCCGACAATGAACCGCTGATTATGTCCAGGAAGTTTCACATGAAACGACTACCCGTCAAACTCGAAATCATCATTGTCATTGTCATCGTCCTCGCCGCCGCGGCCGCAAGTTCCCAAACACTTTGGAGCGCGACAACCGTCGCCGCGCTTCCCGCCTATCAGGCAACCACGCTAGCCAGTTCGGACCTGATAAACCGGAAGACCTGGTCAAGATCCTTAACGAACCCAAAGCAGAGCTGTTGGTCGATTTCCGGGGACCTGAACCGACTTGTGAGAGGAAGAAGGAGGCTCAGTTCGATTGTCGGCGGATCGTGGCACAAAGCACGTGCGGTGCTTCAAGCTTGCTGAGAATGTCCCTTCTCGTCGGCAAGACTTTCCGCACGTTTACCGATCTTCTTAAGCACCAGTTCAAGCCGTTGGAGTTCTTCTGAAGAGACATCCTGGAAAGCACGCTTGATGAGTGCGGCATGCCGACGAAAGAGGGGAACGAACATTTCCCGCCCTTCTTCTGTCAGAGAGACCGTTCGAACCCGCCGGTCATCGCTGCATTCTACGCGGCTGACAAAGCCCTTCTTATAAAGACGATCCACCGCGACGCTGACCGATCCCGGGTTGAGATAGACCTTCGGCCCAATGGCGTTTACTGGCATCGGTCCTTTATGCAGTAGTACTTCGAGGACGCGAAAGTCAGATTCTCCTAGTCCCTCGGCGAGCAGTGACGGCAGGAGATACCGTGACATCGACTGCCAGGCCTTCAGCATGATGAGCCAGGCATGAAGCGCTTCCGGAGGCCTTTTGCGTTCTTCCATAAAAATGTGAATCCTGTGATTATACTCGACATCATATATATCGATGTCGATATGAACTAGATCGATGAAATAAATAAGGAGGCAACCATGGCCACAACAGCAGCTCCAGTACAAACCTCAACCACCACCTGGAACATCGACCCGGCTCATTCCATGGCGGAGTTCAAAGTCAAGCACATGATGATCGCCAATGTGAAGGGCCAGTTCTCAAAAGTGTCGGGAGCTTTGTTTCTGGATGAATCGGATCTCGCAAACTCCCGCGTCGAAGCCTCGATCGAGGCGGCCTCAATTCATACCCGCGATGAACAGCGCGATGCGCACCTGAAGAGCCCCGACTTCTTTGATGTCGAGAAGTTTCCGACCCTGCACTTCAAATCCAAGAGCATCAGCATCGTCAGGGATGGAGAACTGGCGGTCGAAGGCGATCTGACCATTCGTGGCGTAACCCACAAGGTCCGCTTTGACGTTGAAGGGCCCACACCACCCGCGAAGGATCCATGGGGCAACACCCGAGTTGCGGTCTCGGCGACCACAAAGATCAATCGTAAAGACTTCGGATTGACCTGGAACGCTGCCCTCGAGACTGGCGGCATTCTGGTTGGCGACGACGTCACCATCACTCTCGATGTCGAGTTCGTGAAGGCCTAACCGGGTCGCACTAAAGGCCCGATTCCCACTGGGTTCGGCAGGCGCGACACAGGACTCATGACTTGGGGCTGTGCCGCCTTAGCGGACCGCCGGAACGTAATGGGATCGACAAAATGGACCGTTTATGAAGACCCCGATAAGAACACACGAAGACCGAGTGGCCTTGGTGACCGGCGCCGGCCAAGGTATCGGGCAAGCGATTGCCTTGGCAATGGCAGAGCGAGGAGCACAGGTGATTGCGACCGATCTCAAGCTCCCGGAGGAGACCGCAAACCAAATCGGTCCCAAGGCATCCGCATTCCAACTTGATGTGACACGGGAAGAAGATTGGCGATCTGTAGCTGCTAAGAGCCGGGATATGGGTGAAGTGGATATCGTTGTGAATAACGCCGGCTATTTTCCCAATCGCTCGATCGACGAACTGGATTTGGCAACTTGGCGAAAGACCATGGCCACGAATTTGGATGCCCACTTCTTAAGCGCGAAACATTTCTTGCCAAACATGAGGAAAAAGAAGTGGGGCCGCTTCGTCGGAATATCGTCGAACATGGTTGGCCTTGCGATACCGGGAATGAGCCACTACATCGCCACGAAAATGGGGATTATCGGATTCATGCGAGGTTTAGCCAATGATGTCGCAAATGATGGCATTACCGCGAATGCGGTCTTACCCGGTTTGACCAATACTGCGGCAATCGGGCCTCAATCAGAACAACAAAAGCGCTCCACCTGGGAACAGCAAGCTATCAAGCGCTTGGGGGAGCCCGTGGACATTACAGGTGCCATTTTATTCCTAACTAGCGATGATGCGGCGTTCATCACAGGACAGGCAATTGTCGTGGATGGCGGTCAGTATCGCATCGGCTAACACCAAATGAAACAGCAACGCATAACTAGCCACACTGTTCGTGGGGGAGGAGACACGTATGAAATTCATCGAAGCCTCAAAGTTTGGTGGGCCTGAAGTACTCACTGTCGTCGAAGCGCCAACGCCGACACCAACAGAAGGAACACTTCTGGTCGAGATAAAAGCTGCAGGCGTCAACTATGCCGACATCATGGCCCGATCCGGCTTCTACCCGCCGGTTCCCAAGGCCCCTTTCCCTGTGGGCTTTGAGATTGCCGGGGTGGTAAGAGGCGTCGGCAAAGGCGTGCAAGGCTTCAAAGAGGGTGATTCTGTTGCGGCCGTTATTCAGGGCGGCGGATATGCAACTCACGCCGTAATCCCGGCTGCGGCGGCGATTCCCCTGCCTGCAGGATTCGATCATGCGCTTGCCGTTGCCGTGCTTGTCCAAGGTGTTACAGCCTACATCCTGCTCGAGGAGGCCAAGGTCAAGGAAGGCGACAACGTACTAATCTCCGCCGCCAGCGGAGGCCTTGGGAACATCGCCGTCCAACTAGCAAAGGCGCGGGGTGCGAGGGCTGTTGGCCTAACCTCCAAGTTTAAGTTCGATTTCGTCAGAAGCCTCGGCGCCGATCAGGTCGCGGACTCCGATGATGCAGGTTGGGCTCGATCTGTCAAAGAAGCAGTTGGAGAGAAGGGAATTCAAGTCTACCTGGATTCCATTGGCGATCTTCGAACGGAAGCGTTCCCTCTGCTAAGCCGGTTTGGTCAGTGGATCATCTTTGGCGTTCGCTCAGGTACGCGCAATGCATTACCTTTTGAGGCCATACCGGCGATGATCGAGAAGAACATCACTCTACGTGGTTTCAATCTCGAAGGCAGCCTTCACCAGATGCCGCAAGCACTGTCGGCACTGTTCAAGTTGGTCGGCGAAGGCAAGCTCAAGTTCGAAATCACGAAATACCCTCTGAGCGAAGCGGCCAAAGTTCACCAACTCTTTGAAGCACGCAAAACCTCTGGGAAGATCGTACTCGTTCCGTAGGGTGATTGAGCAAGTCGAACATCTGCATGCCGTCAGGGGATAAACATGGAAATCGGAATCGATAGCTTCGGAGCAGTAATTTCTGACCCAGCCGCAGGCCTGACGTTAAGTCCTGTGCAACGCACACAGAATCTACTCGAAGAAATTGCACTCGCCGACAAGGTTGGACTCGATGTCTTCGGAGTGGGTGAACACCATCGCAGCGAGTTTGTGGATTCAGCCCCGGTTGTGATTCTCGCCGCGGCTGCCACGCGAACTCACAATATACGCCTAACCAGTGCTGTCACGGTGCTTAGCGCCGCCGATCCGGTTCGGGTGTTTCAAGAGTTTGCCACTCTGGACTTGATCTCCAGCGGTCGCGCCGAGATTGTTGCCGGGCGCGGCTCGTCTATTGAAGCTTTTCCACTCTTCGGTTTCGATTTGGACGACTACGATTCTCTTTTCGCGGAGAAGCTTGATCTCCTTCTCAAAATTCGCGACAACACCCGCATTCATTGGAGCGGCAAATACCGCGCTCCACTCACGGGACAGACCGTGTACCCTCGTCCTCTCCAAGATCCGCTTCCGGTCTGGGTCGGTGTCGGCGGCACGCCAGCTTCATTTGTACGCGCCGGCACGCTCGGACTTCCCTTGATGGTCGCCATCATCGGCGGTGAACCGAAGCGATTCCGACCGCTCATTGATCTGTATCGTGAAGCAGGCCGACGAGCCGGCCATCCCGAAGACAAGCTCTTGGTTGGACTGCACGCCATTGGGTTTCTGGGCGATACAACCCAAGAAGCAGCCGACAGTTTCTACCCGGGCTACGCCCACACCTTCACAGAGATCGGCAAGGAACGAGGCTGGCCACCAACGACGCGAGCTCAGTTCGATGCCCTGCGCGGACCAACGGGCGCCCTGTTCATCGGGAATGCAGAAACTGTTGCACAGAAAGTGCTCTACGTTAACCAGGTTCTTGGTGGGCTTTCTCGCATCACATTCCAGATGGGCGTCTCGGCTTTGCCTCATGACAAGATGCTAAGGTCCATC
>Ga0210390_10003047_pt1 | contig 14497 bp, 11 predicted proteins | sample IncBWH11OmetaG_FD_161050 | JGI IMG/M metagenome (GOLD analysis project Ga0210390, IMG submission 161050) | Forest soil microbial communities from Barre Woods Harvard Forest LTER site, Petersham, Massachusetts, United States - Inc-BW-H-11-O ...
TGAGTGTGCCCCAATGCCTCAGGCGTCAGCAATCGAACCTCGACGTAATCGCAATGCTCCTGTTCGACGAGTCTCGGCAGAACCGCGGCCAAACTACGGCCGTCTTCACTCTCACTGAATAGTGGCTGGCAATGGTCGGAAAACGGGACAGAAACGACGCGAGAACCTGTTAGCCAGCTCTGGACCCGGCAAAACGCAAGACCGTTTCTTATGGGATGAGTAGGAGCGGATGTCGTGAAAACGCCCGGCTCGTATCCATAGGTGCCGCGCAGCGCCTTCAGCCATGCAGGCGTATGAAAAACCGACGCGCCAGGATGTGTTTGCAGGAACTGTTCCCAGCGGTGGTCCTGAATCGGATCAATGCGGTAGATTTCCATTCTTGCGGGTCCAGCAGTCCATCAGCGAACGAAGTGACCTTTCTCACGCCCTAAGTCGCCTTCTCCGCAAGGCCCGCTGCGAAACTTGAGTGCGATAAGGCCACTATGCCTTTGATATTCCTGTCGCTACGGGGCGGAGCCCCAAGAACGGCATATATGCGCGCAAACATCTATCCGACCTCCAAACACTGGGTTGCATCCGCACCGCGAGGTTCCACTGACGAGCATGGCTACCTTGACCCCAATTCCTCTGGGGGCGGGAGTGGCAGGTTGGTATCAGTGCCCGCACCCAAGCGATCCGCAATCCGATACGTCACCTTCCCTTTCACGAGAGTCGCGAATGCTAGTCGGGCTCGCTCACGTCCCCGCCCTCTGATCTGCCAGTGATCGCCGTCAGACACTAACCGCAGCTGGCTGCGTTCACGCCACCAACGATTGATCTCACCGGGAAGCGCGACCCATATCGAGCGTGTTTCGCGCAGGCTTTGGATGTGTTCGAGAAGCTTGCAGTACTGCTCGCACTCGGCTGGGTGAGTAATGTAATCCGGATGAACGATGAAACTAATTAGGCCGTGATGCGCCAGGATCATTTCGATTTGCTGCTTCCAGAGATTGATTGAGCGTTCCAAGAGAATGTAGAACATCCCGTGATCCTGAATCGTGGTGAGCGGCAACTCCAAAACATGGTCAACAAAGTAGGGGGTTACGGTGCAGCAGCCGCCGTTCTGCGGTTCGAGGTGCGATACCGTCGGCACAGACATGTCATACTGAAAATCCAACCTGTCGAACCACTCCTGGTTGCGATGCATCGACCCGGAGCGGAATCCCTCCATTTCATACTGTCCCCCGTATTTGTTGATTTTGCTTGCGCGCTTCTCGAACAGCTCTTTCTGTTCGTAAAGCCTGCCGTCGTGATCGAGATCGTGGATGTTCACCTCAAAGCCGCGAGCGCGAATTTTTGAAACTAGCCCGTCGAAACCTTTGTAAGCGCCTTCCGGAATCAATTGGAACGCCGCCTTGATGCTGTAGGAATCATCAAGGTCCATGAGAAAATCACAGTAATCGGCGCCCTTCTGCTGTTCCACGTCGTGCGTCATCATCAGCGCGCTGTCTTTCCCGTCGGGCCAAAACCAGATGAAGGGAATTTCGCGGACGCCCGTCGCCTGAAGCGTCAGCGCCATGAGTTGTTCGAAAATGTCTTCGACCGAGCAATCGATCGGCCACGTCGGGAACATGCACGTGCGGCGCCGTCGAAAGACAAGCCGTTGCAGCCACTTGCGAATAGCGAGCGGAAGGATCGGACGCAAAAGGTAATAATAGGTATGCAGCAATAGCTCGCTGCGAGGCCTGGCTAGGTACCGTTCCATCCGAAGATTCTTCACTACTTCATCGGGATTGAAGGGTAAGAATATTTCTCCTGAAAGGCACGGCTCGGTGCCTGGCAAAGCGTCAAATGGGACCTTATTTCGAGAATTGCTGGCTGAGCGTGTAGCAATGTTGCCGAAGCAGACGGCCCGCCCAAAACGGAAGAAGCCTTTCGAAACGGCCGCTTCAGGCTTTACGCGGAAACGAGCAAACTGGCTTGGACAACGGAAGTAATCGAAGAACGCCCGAGCTGGATTCGTGTTTGCCCGCTGGCCCGAATTCTTCGACATCATCGTGCGTCGTTCCGTACCACGCAACAGGGTGTTCGTTTAAGGCTTCCCAAAACTAGTTGCTCCCTCCAAAGTCAGCAATGCGGCACTCGAACGACGTTGAGGCAATTCCAACCACAATCGGGCGGCCAGATTCCTGACATCTTTGAAGTGAGGCTTCTCCGCCTACTTGTGCGAGCACACGAAAAAATACTCCACCGCAAGCCACGGACTGAGTACAGGAATATTGAAATTCATATGCATCTGGATCTTTCTAACTGCGTACCGCCCGGGTTGCTTCTGCCGCCAATGGTGCGACGCCGGGAAGCACCGTTCGATCTTAAATACCTCCTTCAGGCTTTCCGCCATGCTTCCGATGGACTGCACATTGTTGTAGTTTGGCCATACTTTCCGTCCTAGGTGGCTGAAATTGATGTAGGAAACGATCAACTTCCCATTCGCATTCAAGATGCTCTTGATTTCCTGGAATTTCTGGTTTTGCAAGGTGCCCATATACTCGAGCACGCCTAACCCGACAATGAAGTCAAAGCGCTGTCCGTCATAAGAGATCGGATTCTTTGCAAAATCCACCTCTCGCATAAAGCTGGCCGGCTCTTGGAGTGCTATGTCTATCCCGTAGTACTTGATTTGGGGGGGTAGCACGTGGCGCAGGGCACCCGGCCCGCACCCGACGTCCAGCAGAGTGCACTCCCGCCCATTCGCCAGCTCCTTGAGCATTCGGGCGCACTTATGTAAGCGAAAACTCGGCTCTGCATACTGGCGATTTTGGATAATCCAATAATCTTTTTGCCTGTAGTTTCCAGCGGCGGTTTGCTGCATTGTTTCCTCGCGAGATTCAGAATTCATCAGGTATTACCCCCGGGCAGACTGACACTTATACATCCCCAAAAATGAGGTCGTATTGTTGATCCAGCAAGCGACGATACTCGTTGGCCTTCTCGCTAATCATCGGTTTAACTTCTGGAATTCTTTCCTGAAGCTCGATGAACTGTTGTATGAGGATCTGCACGTCCAGTTCGAAGAGCGCTTGACGGTATTTGCCTAGGCCAACGCCCTCCAGCAGAGCATCGCTTTTGGGGTCATAGGAGATGGAAATCGCCGGGATATTCATCATCATACCCAAGAGAAGGTTATGAAACCGTGGCGACACGACCATGTCCACTTGCGCGAGCTGGTCCAGCAACTCCTCGACCGACGAGCTGCCTTCGTCGAATATGCCGGCTTGCTCATAGCGAATTCCTCGCTGTTCCAATCTGGATTTGAGCTCAGCCCTGGGGGCTACGTCGTGCTTCGCGTCTCCCTGCAGAATGCGAATCTGGTAGTCGTGCTTGACCAGCCACTCAACGAACTCGCCCATCTTATTCAGATACGCAGAGTATGCCGCCTCCTGTTCATTTGTTGTTAGCAGGTGGATATCGCGGTGGTCCATTACGCCGAGGCCGATCTGTTGTTTCTGGCCTCCACAGTTCCGGCGCACCGGGAAAATGCTTTTCTGCAAGCTGAATGCCAGGTCGGGAAACACGTTGTCTCTGCTACTATCGAAAACCTTTGCGATTCGGTTCCTGGAGAATTCGTCTCTGAAGCTTCTGTAATCGGCAAGCCTTAGCGCCCACCGAATGAACCTACGGCTCATGCGCTGGTAAATGGGCCCCACTCCCACGCCGACGAACCGTACTTTGCACCCTGCCAGCCGGGCAGCAAGCGCCCAGCGGAATACATGATAGGGGAAGCCGAATGCTGTAGTGCTGTAGTCCGTCAGCATCCCGGTTCCGGTCATCACGACTAGATCCGTGCCTCGCAAACCTTTGACCGCTTTTACCCAATCCATCAATTCGCCAGGTATGCGCTTAAACAAAAGGCGAAAACCCTTGGCCAAGCGGCCCGGGCGAACCCTGGTGAAGTCTTGGCATGACACCGGAAGCGCAGCGAGATTGTGTCGGCGGAGCGTATCGCCGGGATTGAACGAGATGGCGAGGAACTTTCCATCGCTGATTCGTTCGCGAGCATTTTGAACAATTGCCTGCAGGGTGCACTCGTTGCCAAGATTCTGTATACCAAAGATCCCAAAGAAGGCGACCTTCGCAGTGGACTTCGGGCGGCGGACCACTGGTCTCTCATCAGCACAAGCCGGGGTGCATTCCTTAACTACGTTTGTCGACACTTATGCTCTACTCCCCTGTTGCATCAAGGCACCCTTAATTATGTTGAAAGCATAAAAGGCACTTTCGCGGGAGCGTCGAAACGGCAACAACAGCGTGCCGCCCAAGAGTAGACCGATTGGAACACAAACTAGCAACTGCACAATTGGCGACGAATTCGCGAAAGCCATGCGCGCCAGAAGGGTCGCAAGATAAACTGTTCCCCAGGCCGGCAATTGGGAGAAAAAGCCAAGCCATAAGTCTCCCGTCGAAACTGGGCCACTTCGGCCTGCGATGTAGTAAACCATCGGCAACCTGATTGCCGCGCTCGCAATCGCAAGCGAAAGGATGAGCCCAAGAGGCCCCCATATCAGGCCAACTACATAAGCCAAGATCGTCACGAAGCCGGCGGCCGCATGGCTTCGTAACTGGTCGCGACCTCGTCCTTGACTCTGGTAGAGCCAGGAAACCACACTCGACAACGGCGACGAGATCGCTACCAGTGCGAATGCCGAAAACAGGGGAACCACGCTAGTCCACTTCGGGCCGAGAATCACCAGGACCAGCGGCTTCGATAACGCCAGGCAAATTGCCGCGAAAGGAAAGACGACCATCGCCAGCGCATCGAAGGTTCGCAGAAACGTCCGCCGGTAGCGCTCCGGGTCCGATTGAAGACGAGCTAGGACTGGATCCATTACGGCATTGATGGGAGCAAACACCTGTTCCAACGGACGTGCCAGCAGCACAGACGCGCGCGTGTAAAGCCCGAGCGGTACAGCTCCGAAAAACTTACCAATCAGAATGGTATCGCTGTTGACCGACAAGCGACCGAGGAAGTCGGCAACGGTGAGGTGCGCGCCAAAGCTTAGCAACGGTCGCACGCCACTACTGCGTCGCGGCCAGCTGGGTCGCCACTTCGAAGTGCACCAGATGAGCACAAGGCAGGCAAGCGCGTTGGCCAGTTGTTGTACGACTAAGGCCCAATAGGCAAATCCCATCCGCGCGAGAAAGCACGCCGTAGTGAACCCCACAAACATCGAAGCCACATCGATCACAGCAATAGCGGGGAAGCGCATCTGCCGAGCGAGGAGCGCTCGATGCTGGACAGTGGATCCAGTCAGCAAGAACATCAAGGACAGCGAGACCATGATCCACGTAACGCGCGGATCGTGGTAGAACTTGGCAAGTAGCGGCGCCAAGCCACAACTGGCGACGCTTACAATTCCACTGACAGCTACGTTGATCCAGAATAGATTCGAGACCTGCTGTTGGGTGATGTACTGCCGCTGGACCGTTGCCGTTGAAAGGCCAAGTTCGTTGAAGATGCCCACAAGACCTGCCACGCCGAGAACCATTCCGACCAGACCGAAATCTTTCGGACTCAACAGACGGGCCAAGATTGCAGCGGCCGCAAAGGTAAGAACGAACTTCGCCCCTTGTGCCGCGACCGTAGCGAATCCACCCGAGACCGCACGCCGCCCGATGTTGGGCAGCAGGTGGTCGGTAGACAAGTGCTCGGCTTGTGAGGCCGCTACGTCGTCTGGTTCTGGCTGAGTAACCGGACTAATTCTCACAAGGTCTCCAGGAAATCGAATATGACTTTTGGCATATCAGGAAAATCGTTCCTAGCCTCAGCTGCCGGTCGGTTGAGAGCTGGGCGCGAGAGCCGCAGCCTGTTTGCCGTTGCTGAGCCACACCTGCCAAGGCGCTGCTCCTTTCGACCAAAGGTCCTCCAGCTGCTGTCTTTCCTTAAACGTGTCCATACACGCCCAAAAGCCTTCATGTTTTATGGTTATGAGCTCCCTTTCCCGGATGAGTCTTGCGAACGGTTCGTCGACTAAGTCTTCCCCCGGTTTTATGTAGTCGAAGATTCTTTGTCGAAAGACGAAGTAACCCCCATTGATCCATGTACGAGAGGTTTCCGCATGGTTGATACTTGTAACGTGGCAGTCGCCGTCGGTTTCCACTAGATGGAACGTCTGGGTTGGAGGTACGGATACAAAACACGCCGTCTTGCCCGACTTCAGCAGTCGGCCGATCACCATGTCCAAGTCAACGTCCGTCAGACCGTCGACATAGTTCGCCAGGAACACTTCCTCGCCTTTGACGTGCTCGCGGACCGCCAGCAGTCGCTCGCCGATCAGAGACTTGGCCCCAGTATCGGCGAAGGTTATTCTCCAGTCGCTGAAGTCTGTGCCCAAGAGCTGAACACTACGCCCGCCGTCGGAAAGAATGAAATCGCTGGAAAGCGCTTCGTTGTAGTTGAGAAAGAATCTCTTGATAGCCTCGCCTTTGTGCCCCAAACACAATATGAAGTCTTTGTGACCATAGTGCGAGTAGTACTTCATCAGGTGCCACATTACCGGAGCATCGCCGATGGGAACCAGGGGTTTCGGTACGTTCTCGGAATACTCTCTCAATCTCAGACCCAATCCGCCACAGAAAATTACGACCTTCATTCTTGCCCTCCTACCGGGAATACTGCGCTTTGCGATCTCACGGGCTGCAGGCCCGTTCTCTCCAGCAATCCTTTTCATCGAACCCGCAAATTCTGAGGCTCAAAGGGAGCCTCCTTAACCATTTCAGCGAGGTCTTTTAATCGTCGTTTTCTGCCCTGAAGCACGGGCAGCGGCTGCATTCCCACCATGTTGAGTACCGCCTCCCATCTATAGACCCAGTCATGGTGAAACAGGCATTGAAGGGTATTCGTTTGGCGGATTCTCATCTGCCTTTCTGGTTGATTATCGAGTTCCCGAATGGTATCAACAATGGCGTCGGAGGTGAACGGCACCTCGATGACTACGTCTTCCCAGTTGAAGATCTTGTCGAATTCCTTATTGTTGGCACATCGCATGCCGATCATGATTGTGCCAGGCGCAGCCGCCTCGAAATACCGGTAGCCAAATTCGACCTGCCCGCCCGTTTCCGCGGGTTTGTCAAATTTACCGGGACTAACTATAAAGTAGCGACTCCTTTTAGCCATATTCGCGAACATGGAGCGATGCTCGTCCAGGTCATAGGCTCGCAACGCGTTGATGGTATCGTAAACATAGAATTTTCTGTCTTCTTGTGCCATACGCATGAGCGCCTTGTGTGTCACTGGCGCCCTGCGGCCGATGCTTAGGACATCGATAGACCTTATTGGTGGGTCTGGATATGGACAAAAGCGAAGTGTGTCAATCCCCGCAGGCAGATACTGTCCCTGACCTTTGATGACATTTTTGAAGGGTTCATTGGTGTTGAACATAAAGACCACATAATCGAATTTTTTCAAGATCTCCACACAACTCTTGTATACCGGGATGTCTTTGACATACCACTCAACAAGCCAGCACACGGTAGTCTTGCAGCGTTCACGCCAACCTTTTAGTGCTTTCAAGTGCAGCAGGTCGGACGGGCCGTCGCAAATTGTAAAAAACATATCGTAATCCCGCTCCAGGTTGATCCGGGAAACCCCGGGATTAACAGGAATGTTGGTGATTTCTCCGAGCCTTAGAGCAACTCGTTTGCCGTTGGGATACCATGTCTGAGCATTTGGGGCTACTAGCTCGACCGAGTCAACTTCCTGAATAATTCTTTCGAACTCGCGAAAGGGACACCTCCACACGAGCTGTTCAACAATGTTCCTGTGAGAAAACAGCAAAATGCGGGGTCCAGCATCTTGTTGGTAAATGTTATTTTCGCTCATGTATCCTCAAGGACGCGATTCTTTTCCAGTGCGATTGCCACCATCGGCTCGGCCGGGGGCCGCGTCTGCTTCCTCCGGCACAATCTTCCTTCCGCTGGCTCCGCTGAAAACTCAGCCTGAACCCGTATTGGCTTTCGGGAAGTCCCGAAATTGGGCGAATGAAGCAGCCGCATCACCAGCTCTGCCATTTTCTATGCTGCATTCTACGCTTGCCGGTCGACGACTGTAAGCGAGTCATGGCAGACTGTCGGTGGCCGAAACGGCTGCACAGGCCTCCTCGGCCGCCGACGAATTCAGCGGTCTCGGTTCCTGCCACGAATCGCGTAGCGATGAGCGGTTGGCCTCTCAGCGCGGCTTTCGGATTCTACAGTGCGATTTGGGACTCTATCAGCAGCGTTGACGTTTCTCTTTGCACCCTATATTTATTATGCACGTTCCCTTCCGAAATGTGCGATATGCAACGCACAAGTTCCTACTCAACAACAACTTGCATCGATGGCGATGCTGGCAGTATTTTGCTCTACGCATCTACCGCCCCACGTTGCACTGCCGTACAGCGGGTCATCCTGACCTTTAACTGACCTTGCGGTCACTTGAACGGTCCAAGAGACTGACAGACAATAGCCGGTGGTGGGGGGCTGTACGCTGTCGCTTCTTAGGGGTCGGCAAATGCTGAAACGCTGTCTTTTGTTGATGTGCTTATGTGAAGCATTAGCAGTCTCATCGTGGGCAGCTTGTACGGGGTCCAGCCCGACCTGGACGAGCACACCAGACCTCGCCAGTGTCATCACCTGTGTAGGCATCGCCGCGAGCGGAGATACGGTCAACGTATCGGCGGGATCGGCTACGTGGTCAGGCGAGATTGTGGTGACGAAGGCAATGCACATCCAAGGTGCAGGAATCGGAAATACGGTCATAACGGTTACTGCTGGGGGCTTCGCTTATCTTCCAACTTCAGGTGAAGTGAACAAAGTATTCGAGTTAAACGGCTTCACTTTCAATGGAAACAGCGCCTTCGATGAGACCGCGTATGGCCACACGCCGCCAATCACCGGCCTAAAAGTACACGATAACGCCTTCAACAACGCATCGTCAGGTCGCGCTATTTTCCTTTCTGGCCTAGAGTTTGGTGTCTTTTACCACAACACTTTCGCCGGTAATTATATTGATGTGTCGGTGATTGGTGCAGGAATAGCGAGCGGTAACTTCTATCCTCTCTGCTTTGGCTGCTCCAGCTACCCTTACTTTGAAGACAACACGTTTGGCAACGGCGTGGGCGCGGAGTTTGTCTCGGAGACCGGGCAAGGCGGACGAATGGTCTTTCGCCACAATACCATCACGGGTTATGACCCCGGGGCTGGTTCGGAGGTATTCGACGTTCACGGCGAACAACTTTCTGGGGGCTGGACGGCTACTTCCGAGTATTATCATAACACTGTGGGAGTAGGGGCATCGCCGTTTCGCTGGATGAATCATCGTGGCGGTCAAATCGTCATAATGAACAACACAATTTCGCGGGCCCTTGACTTCAACTTCACCGAGTTGCTAGGAAACAGCCTTTGCCCCACGTCACATCCCGTTGCATTTAATACATCTGAAAGCGAATGTTCTCCGGTCAGCGGAAGTTGTATAGTAGCACAAGTCAACAATTCCTTCTACTTTAATAACGTCGCCGGAGGGTCACAACAGACGCCTAGTTTCGCAAACACTGGTTCATTCTGCGGCGGGGCCGCTTTCGAGTCACAGTACATCCAGTTGAACCGCGACTACTGGCTACCGACGTTTGGATTGGAATCGACACCGCCCGCAACCTGCACCGCCGATGGTAATACCTATTACGGGACAACCGACTCGGACAAGATACTCAAATGCACAGCGACGAACACCTGGACGCCGTACTACACCCCTTACACGTATCCGCATCCGCTGCGTTCTTCGGGCGTTGTTCTGGCCGCCCCGACCAATGTCGGCGCCGTCGTTCATTGAGCGACGAGGCTTGCGCATGCGATTTTCCCAAAGCGGCTCGACAGGAAGTATCGCTTAACGCCAGCACCGAACGGGAGGGACGTTAGCCTGATGAGGAAATTGAAAGTTACGGTCATCATGTGCTTACTTGCGTTGGCGGTTCTCAGCTTTGCCACTACGGGCAATGCAGCGACCGTCGCCGCTAACTCCTGTTCTGAAGCTGACGTGCAGACTGCTGTCAGCAGCGCGGGTAGAGCCGGCACCGTAACGGTTCCTGCCGGCACCTGCACCTGGAGCAGCACGCTCAATCTTACTTACGGCATCACTCTAACCGGGGCAGGAGTAGACACCACGTTCATTACTAGTTCGGGGGGCGTAACTTTAATCTCCGTTATTCCTGACGCCACGGCGGTTGCTAATAGCGAGAATGTCCAAATCACAGGGTTTACCTTCAACGGTGCTGCCACCGCCCAGACGCTAATCAATATTCAAGGCGCGAGCGGCATCACCGACACCAAACCATATCGCTACGTCATCATTGGCAATAACAAGTTCCAGAACATGAATCCCGTTTCAGGCACGCTAACGGGTGCCGTCATTCAAGCGAACGCCGACAGCAATGGTCAGCTTCGCGGCGTGATTTATCAGAACACCTTTGACCGCTGCAACATCATCTTGCATATATTCAGTAACGACGACACGCGCGAGTGGTCTAACACCGCGTTCAACCAGTTCTCTTTTGGGAATCAGGACAATTTGTATTTCGAGAACAACACGATTCAATTCTCTTCGTCCTACTCGGGAGACAACCCCGGCTGGATTGAATCCGGGCAAGGCGGTCGGCTTGTGGTTCGGTATAACACCTGGAACCTAGCCAACGCAACCACGCCGCAGGAAGTCTGGGACATCCACGGATTCCAGAACTGGACCGGCACGGTCAATTCCGGTCAGACTGGAACGATGCTGGTTGAGTATTACGGCAACACGCTGAGCAACATGGGCACCTACCGCTGGATCAACCATCGAGGCAGTTGGGGATTGTTCTTTGACAACATCTTGACAGGTACGGGCGGCAACAGCGTTGATTTGTACGGAATGAGCATCCCCGGCTCCTGTCCTAGTGACATCAATCCGACACCTACGAACTACAATCCACTCGTAAACAACACATATTTTTTCAACAACACCAACAATGGATCGAATGTGATAGCGTCGATGATCAGCAGCGGGAACCCTGCCCACTGTACCGTTTCAGAAAATTCAAACTGGTGGAACTATAACCCTGCTTGTACGACTTCTTCTTGTTCGGCAGGAATCGGGCGAGGAACAACGCCGCCTACCGGAAGCTGCACAACTGGCGTTGGATATTGGGTAGCTTCGACGCCAACTGCAACTACATTATCGTCGGTCATTCAGAATGCTTCGTTTTACAAATGCACGTCGACCAATACGTGGGCGTCTTACTACAAGCCGTACACGTACCCGCATCCGCTGCGTTCTTCGAACGCTGCTCCGGCCGCTCCGAGCAATCTTGCGGCTGTTGTTCAGTAGGGGCCTGTCGCGTATCGCAACGCCCCCACGAACCCCTCACACAGCTGTTCGATGCTAGCGTTGACCGCGACCTCCTTTCGAGCCGCGTCCGAAAAGCGCGCTCGGAGGTCATCGTCGTCGAGCAGCAGCAGCAGGCTCCTCGCCAGTTCCTTTACGTCACCCCGAGGCAAAACGAAGCCATTCTCGCCGTGCTTAAGGTAGGCGATCTCGGCCGACTCGTCACCCTCTTCTGTGACGAATGGAAGCCCGCAATGGAACGCGTCGACGATGCTGAGGCCGACGGCACCGGGAAGACAGTAAACGTCCGCGGCTGAGAGCAGGTCGAACCGCTGGTCGTCGTAAATCGGCCCCAGCTTGTAAACGTTAGGTCCGTCAACATTCTCCAGCACGCCTTCCGTGTCGGGACCGACGAGGATCAGACCGATGTCGGGACGGTTCATCAGCTCGACGGCGGCCAGCAATTGGTCCACCCTTTTGCGTTTCTGAAAGCGCCCCATGCAGATGATGTTCTTACGCGTGCGGATATTGAATGAGTGTAGAACCTTGTCCTTGCCGCCAGGCGGGAGGCCCGGATACGTTAGTGCCAAGGTATTATTGGCAATGAAGATTTTATGATGGAAGCGACGAGCGACGTACTTCTTGAGATGCTCTGCATAGAGGATGATGGAGTCACATAACGCGTGCTCGCTTCCATAAGCCGCGTTCTTCAAGACCGCAGCGGGATGAGCGAGGTCCCTACCTTGTCCCCACCATACCATTTTGCGACGCAATATGCCCTTCACAGCTAGGTACACCGGAAACAGGTAAAGATGGCGCATGTCGACGAACATGATCACTACGTCGAATTTACTGCGCCTCACTAGGCGTGCGATGCTGCCGGCGGACAGATGCATCGGGACAAACTCGAATTGAACCGATGTCGGGTTGCCCGGCTGAATCTGTTCCGAAGTCACCGTCAGAGCGAATGAGCGTTCACCAAGATAGTGGCTGAGATGGTTGTACACCGGAACCCGATAGTGGGGGATTTGGCCACCGTGCAAGAGGAGGACGCGAGTCATAGGAGTTCCGCAATTGCCTGAAATGACTTCTGAGCGCACCGGAACCTTCCGAACTCCCACTCTACTGAGAATCTGATGTCCAATTTCAATGCTTCCTTTTAAGTGGCACTGCACATGATCTCCCGGCCACGATGCTTAGAACTGCCGGTAGACAAATGGTACTGCCTCCGAGGGTACCAAGGACGTTAGGGCTAACAAGAGGGTTCCATATGTGAGAACTCGCGTCGGTACTGAATAGTTTGCTAGCTCCTCTATCACATTGCGGTCCTTGTCGATAATCAGATGAACGATTAAAACCACGGCCGTTAGCGGCAAGATGTAAGGAGATCCAAGTGCCACGCCGTCAGCGCTCCAAGTCAACATCCGCCATAGATACGTGAACGCCAGCGTTAGAGTGTGCGTCCCGAACAGGATGTAGCCCAGCATCACAACCGATAGCGTCAGCGCGCGAGCAGCCAGCGTTCCAGGATGAAACGCTGATGGTGTTCCTCGGCGGGTCTGTCGCCCGCGCACGCTGGCGTACACCTGGTACACCGCCAACGCAACACCGTGGAATCCTCCCCAGAGCACGAAGTTCCAACTTGCACCGTGCCAGAGGCCACAGAGAAGCATCGTTATAATAACGTTCCGAGAGGCTCTGACGTTCGCATTTCGCATGCCACGGCTCCCCACCTCTAGCGGTAGGAAGACGTAGTCCCTGAACCAGTTCGACATAGTCACATGCCACCGCCGCCAGAACTCCGCGATATTCACGGAGCTATATGGCATGAGGAAGTTCTGGGGAAACTTAATACCCATAAGCCGTGCGCAACCAATAGCCATGTCTGAATAGCCCGAAAAATCGGCGTAAATCTGTACCGTGTAGCCAACGAGTCCCTGCAGCAGCGTAAATGCATTGTAGTGCTGTGGTGCGGCCAGAATCATGCTGACGTGGCTAGCCAACTGATCGGCGATCACCAGCTTCTTTACTGCCCCCACTAAGAAGTATGCACAACCTATCTCAATATCCTGGGTGCTGGGTCGGATGCCGCGCCTGAGCTGCGGAAGGAAGTCAGCAGCTCGCACAATAGGTCCGGCGATAAGCTTCGGGAAGTACACCAGGTAAGAGACATATTCCGAGATGCTGTCGGATGGCTCCGTTTTCCCGTAATAGATGTCCAGGAGATAACTCATGCCTGCAAAAGTAAAGTAGGAGAGGCCGATGATCTGCAACAGAGGCGCTCCGGGTACAGACATGCGCACGCCTAGCGGGCGAACCGCGCCAGCTACTGTCTCGACCAGGAACACCGAGTACTTGAAGAATACAAGAGTACCGATGTTGGTCGAAAGACCGGCCCACAGCCATCGCCTGCAAGTTTTTTCGCTAGTTGAGCTTCCGAGGCGACGACCGACGCCGAAGTCGACCAGGGACAAGAGGGTGATAACTAGCACCCCAGCCAGGCCTGAGCTCAAGTAGAAAACATAGCTGAACAAGAGCAGCAACCACGTCTGCGCTGACGGTCTTCCTGTTTTGCGGACGAAGGCGAGACACAGCACCAGAAAAACGAGGAAAACGACAAATTGTAGCGACGTAAAAGACATAAGAGTATCTTCCCGGATCGAACTACGGCTTCTAGCGACTCCGCGTTATGGGGACCGTCTGGCTCATTGTTGCCTAGCAGGGTTGACAGGCAAACCCAAGGATGCCGGCGCGTTTCGCTTTGATGCGCCTTCGGTCAATTCTTTGAGGAACACCGGGGTAGCCGCGCGTTCCCCTAACGAGTTCATGTGCACTAAATCGCCAAAGTACTTGTCCTGTGAGATGCCCGGCACTCGATCCAGTCTCACGAGGGTCACATCCGGAGCGCCGGCCATCGCGTCGTTCAATGCCTTTTCAAATGCTGCTACGGCCGTCTTGTCCAGAAACGCTTCGGCGTAAGCGTCAGAGACCGGCAAAACAACGACCATTACGCGTCCCTGCAGTTGGGCCCGCGACAGTACCCTTCGAAACGCGAGACTCTTCGGACCGTTAGAGAACTGGTGGGAACCATAGTTCTCAGCGCGGAGGGCGGCGACGCGCCGAAGT
>Ga0210390_10003048_pt1 | contig 14496 bp, 14 predicted proteins | sample IncBWH11OmetaG_FD_161050 | JGI IMG/M metagenome (GOLD analysis project Ga0210390, IMG submission 161050) | Forest soil microbial communities from Barre Woods Harvard Forest LTER site, Petersham, Massachusetts, United States - Inc-BW-H-11-O ...
GGCAGCGGCCCTGGCGAATCGGTCGGCCAAGTCGAGATCGAGCAGGGTCATGGCAAACCGCGCCGACCGAAGGAAGAGGTCCGGGTCGGGGGCGAGGTCGGATTCCAGGGTGAGCAGTGCCCGACGCACGGTAGCGGGCATATCGGCGTCGACCTCCCAGGCCAGCCGTTGCGCCAGCCGACCGCGGATCCGCGCTGGATACAGTTCGCCCAAGGTGGCGCGGCGAATCTCGCCGAAAAGAGGGTGTGCCAGTCGGGCCATCAGCGTGCTGCCGCTGTGCTCAACAGTGATCAAGTGCATTTGTTCGGCATCTTCGAGATCGCGGCGGCGCACCAGGTCGCACAACACATCGATCGCGAGCGGCTCGCACTGCGAAAGGATGTCGATCACCATTGCGGCATCGGGTGTGAGGCGACTCAGCTGGTTGCCGACCAAGTCGCCGATAGTGGGTGAGACCGCAACGGCGTCGTCCCACATCCATACCCCCGCCACCTGACGCATAGAGCCGGCCGCAACCTGGTCCGTCACCAGTTGCCGCACGAACAACGCGTTTCCGCCAGTAAGCTTCGAGAATCGTTTGGCGCTAAGAGCATCCACCGGTCCACCAAGCGTGGCTTCGATGACCCGGCGGGTGGCCGCAGCCGACAACGGTTGCAGGTCCAGTCGGGCGAGATGGCCGTCTTTCCATAGTGCTGTCACGGCGTCGGGCTCACCACCATTCGCGCGCAGCGTGACCACCAGGTGCACACCACGCGACTGGGCAAGTCGATGCACAACGTGCGCGGACAGTCCATCGAGAAGGTGTGCGTCGTCAACACCGATCAACACGCGACCCCGACGTTGTTGGGCGACAAAGGAATCAACGAGGCGCTGCACGTCTAGCATCGGGTCAGACATCATGCTGCCCAGCGACGCGTGAAATGCGCCCAGCGGAAGCGGGCGGGCAGATTCGGTGCCAACGATCCAGTTGGTGCGCGCGCCGGAAGCCTCCGCGCGGATCAGCGCTTCGCGGGCGAGGCGAGTCTTGCCCACGCCGGGGGCACCGACGATCACCACCCCGGAGGAATTGCCAACTTTGTTCAGCGCGCGCTGAATAACTTCGAGTTCCTTCTCGCGTCCAGTCAGGGGATCGCCGCTGATCACGGGCATGTCATCGCCTCGGCTATTGCCATGTGGCCCTGAAAACCGCACGCCGTCGCCGTGGCGCGATAGCGCTCTACCCAATCGCGGCAGCCGGTCTGATCGCCACCTTGCCGTGCCACCAACGCTCGCAAGCGCAGCAGCGGAATCTCGTGCAGCACGAACCCGGGGTCGGTTGGCACCGCAGCCAGCCGGTCGATCACTTCCTGCGCCGTCTGAACGTCGCCGGCCGCGCCGCGTTGCAACAGCGACTCCACCAGAACAGTGACGGCGGGACCACGGTAGATCATCTCGCCAGTGTCGAACTGACCGTCGACGATCGCCTGCGACAGGGCGATGGCGCCATCAAGATCGCCGATCCGGGCCTTCTCCTTCGCAGTTTGAGTGTCAACGATCGGCAGCGCCACAAAGGTAAAGCGTTCCTGCACGGCCTTTTCCCGGGCTGAGGCCATCAGTTCGAAGCCGGCCTCCCGATTCGCGTCGTCGCGATGGACCAGCACAAGGCCCCGAGTGAGCTGAGCAAGGCCCAAATTGAAATCGTCCGCGCACTGCTCAGCGACCTGCAATGCCTCCGCGGTGTCCTGCAAGGCGCCCGAATCGGCCAACAACGTCCCATTCGGGATGGTGCCGTACTTGAACCAGTTCGCTATCACCCGCGTCGTCGCGTCGAACCCGCGAGCCATGGCGATGGCGTTGTCGAAATCCTCCATCCATCCCGAGATGCCCAAGCAACATCTGGCCGCGCCACGCTCCGATATCCCCAGCGCCAGCGGTGACCCAAGGATCAGGTCGCCCTTGGCGAGGTCGCCGGCGGCGAGGTCGATGCGACGCTGTGCCAGACGCAGGCCTTCGACCACCTCGCCCGCCTGGTACTTCGCGTAAGTCGGCCCATAGAGCAACCCGACCGTCATCGCGGAGTCGCCAACCGACTCGATGAGATCCACGCATTCGGAGGCCAGCCGCGACGACTCGAGGTAGCGGCCGCGAAACGCAAGCAAGCACACCCACCCGGCCATTCCGATGGCCAGCGACGGCTTGTCACCGGCCTCTGCGGTGAGGTCGCGAAGCTCGTCGAAACCGGCGTCGGCGATAGCGCCACCGGCGCCCCGAACAGCGCCATAAGGCCGTCGCCAGTGAACTTGTCGACGGTACCGCCGTACCGCTGCACGACAACTGCCGACCGATCGAAGACCGCGGCCATGATTTCGCGTAATCGTTCCGGCTCCAGGGTCGACGCCATATCCATGGAGCGCAGCACATCGGCGAAGAGCACTGTAACCTGCTTGTACTCGGCCGGTTCGGGCCTCGTTGCTGTCGGCGCCCCGCAGACATCGCAAAATCGCGCTCCGTCCCGAATGGGTCCGGTGCCACACCTACCGCACGCTACAGGCGCAGATCCCATCCGAGTGCCCCCGTATCCGTCTGCTGACTGACCGAATCTGCTTACGCTTAGTCGACGCGAGAAGCATACTTCCGGACTACTGCGCCCACCGGCTAAACCTGAGAAATAGTTAATAGACTTTCCGGTCCGCGTATCGGGGCCGGCCTGGAGCGGCCGGTCCTGGCGCGGATCATCGTTATGTCACCGATGACCGACAGCGATCCTGCCGGCATGCGAGCGGCGCCAGTGCGTAAAACACCGTCAAGTTCGAAAACCGCCAATGAATTAGTTGCTAAACCTAACAAACGACTAGTCGCCGGGAACCGGCGCAGTGATCGCCGCCGTGCGATTGGAGTAGTCGACTACGCGGGTCACGTACTCCCGCCGCGCTCTAACGTCACCGTCAGCAAGTGTTCCATAAACAGGAAAAGTGCCGACCATGACATTGCCGTTGACAGCTTCGAACTGCATTGACAATAAACCGAATGTCGCGGTCGGCGTGCTGTCGCAGCGAACACGTCGCGCGCTATCTGTCGGGGAGACGGCAAGCGGTCGTGCCGGCCGAGGCGTGCTCGACGGCGCGTTGGCCGAACCGAATTCGGGTCTCCCTTCGATCTTGAGCTCGTTTGTTTGCTCATTCCACGCATGGTGCAATCGCTTCCTGTTGCGGTCGCGGCCTATGGGGCCACTTCAGGCAGCCGCAGCGCCGGCGATCTATCAGATCGCCTCCCGGCTGCACGAACAGCGAACAGTTCGAGTGGCGGGTGATGCGATCGCGCCCACCGTGTCTGCGTGGTTGGCCGAGTTCGGGGTCCAAAGCCCGATGGCGGAAGATCTTGCACGAGCGGTGCGCGGCGGCGATTGGCCTGCTGTCTATGCCATTGGCGAGCACCTGTCCGTTGATGTAACCGTTGCAGTGTCGCCGCAACGAGGTCGCGCACCGCGGCATGACCGGGGCGACCCGGAGTAGCTTGGAGCACATGGCAAATGAGGTAATAGACTGGGATAGCGCATACCGCGAGCAGGGCAGGTTCGAAGGCCCGCCGCCGTGGAACATCGGTGAGCCGCAGCCGGAATTGGCCGCGCTGCTCGCCGCCGGCAAGTTCCGCAGCGATGTGCTCGATGCTGGCTGCGGCTACGCGGAGCTCTCGCTGACCCTGGCCGCCGAAGGCTATACCGTGCTCGGCGTCGACCTCACGCCCACCGCTGTCGCCGCCGCCACCAAGGCCGCCGAGGAGCGCGGACTAGGCAACGCCAGCTTCGAACAGGCCGACATCACCACGTTCAGCGGTCACGACGGCCGGTTCAACACCGTGGTCGACAGCACGCTGTTTCATTCGCTGCCGGTCGAGGGCCGCGACGGTTATCTGCGGTCGGTGCATCGCGCGGCTGCCGACGGGGCCGGCTACTACGTGTTGGTGTTCGCCAAGGGCGCATTCCCGGCCGAATGGGAGACCAAGCCGAACGAAGTCGACGAGCACGAGTTGCGCGCCGCGGTGGGCAAGTACTGGCACGTCGACGAAATCCGGCCGGCTTACATTCACGCCAACATCCCGCCGGCTCCGCCGGACTCGGATGTTCCGATGCCGGCGCACGACCGCGACGAGAAGGGCAGGATGAAGCTTCCCGCTTACCTGGTCACCGCGCACAAGGGCGGCTGAAAGCTATCCAAGTGCGGTGGCTAGATCTGAGAAGAACGACCCAAGAAGCTGGAAGTCCTTCATCCTCTGCTTTCCTGTGAAAAAGATGAGAATGAGACGGTATGTAGCGCCGCAGGGGTTCAATGCTGCGGTCCGCTCAGCGGACCAAGCTTCATAGTGATTCTGACCAGAACAGACGGGGCGCTACCCGCACTACACGGCAGCAGTGGCGTCGGCGAGCGCCGCGGCGAAAGTCGTCAAATCGTCGGCGGTGGTGTCCACGTGCGGCGAAATCCGCAGCACCGGCGCCGTCAACTCCATCGGCGCCCGCTCCACCGACGCCGACGTGGTCAGGATGCGACGTTCGGCGATCAGCCACGCCCGGACCTTCTCCGGGTCGGCCCCGTCGACGGGGGCCAGCGTGGTGATAGCGCTTTGCTCGTCGACGGATTCGACCACCCGCCACCCGCGCACGTCGGCGAGTACGGTCCGGCTGATCCGGCCCACCTCGGCCAGACGTGCATGCACCGCAGCCGTTCCGAACGCCACGTGCTCGACCAGTGCAAGCGAAAAGCCCAGGCGGGCAGCGATATTAGCCTCGCCGAGTTCAAGTCGTTGAGCCACCGACAGCGACGATACCCACTCCGGCGGTGGCAGCCGCGGCCGAAGCCGCTGCATCAGCGTCGGGCGCACCGCGAGTACGCCGACGCCGCGCGGTCCGGCGATCCATTTGCGCGACGACGCGTAGGTCACGTCGGCGCCCGCCGCGCAGCCCACCTGGCCGAGTGCTTGGGCGGCATCGACGACGAGCGGCAGACCCAATTCACCGCACAGCCGGGCCATCTGGTGCAACGGTTGCACCACGCCGCGATGGCTGGCCACCGCGGTCAGGTGGACCAGGTCGGGTGGGTCGGCGGCCAGGCCGGCGGCTGCTTTGTCGACCGCGAGTCGGCCCTCGCTGTCGGTCGGTAGCGGGCGGCGGGCGAAGCCGTGCGCGGCCATGACGGCCAGGTTGGGTCCGTATTCGCCGGGCAGGCACGCCAGCGTGCGACGGCCGGGTGGCCAACTGGCCAGTAGCAGGTCCAGCGCGTGCAGCGACCCGGTGGTGAACACCACCTCTGCGTCGGGCATGCCGGTGAGCGTGGCGACCGCGGTGCGTCCGGCGTCGAGAACAGGTTTGGCGGCCTCAGCCGCGACATATCCACCGACTTCGGCCTCGCGCCGCGCGTGCCGGGCGGCCGCGTCGAGTACCGCAAAGCTCTGCCGTGAGCAGGCCGCGCTGTCCAGATGTAACCCCGCCACCGGCGGCCGGGACGCCCGCCACGCGTCGGAAAGGCCTTGGCTCACTTGACCGTCAGCGACAGCCCGAAGTCGCCGGCGTTGTCGGTCCACCACCGGGTGGGCCGCAGCCCGGCCCGGGCCAGTTCGTCGGCCACCGCGTCCGCGCGGAACTTGCAGGACACTTCGGTGAGGATCTCTTCGCCGGCAGCGAATTCGACGGTCAGGTCCAGTGCAGCGATGCGCACCCGCTGCGCGCTCTCGGCGCGTAGCCACATCTCCATCCGCTCGTCGTCGGCGTTCCAGCGGGCCACGTGCCGGTAGGCGTCGACGTCGAAGTCGGCGTCGAGTTCCCGGTTGATGACGGCCAGTACATTGCGGTTGAACCGTGCTGTGACGCCGGCGGCGTCGTCATAGGCCGCGACGAGTCGACCGGTGTCCTTGACCAGGTCCGTGCCCAGCAGCAGGCTGTCGCCCGGACGCATCACCGCCGCCAGCGCCGCCAGAAATTCCGCACGCGGGTCAGCGGTGAGGTTACCGATCGTCGAGCCCAAGAACACGAACAGCCGACGCCCGCCGTCCGGAATTTCCGACAGGTGCTCTTCGAAATCGCCGCAGACAGCCGCGATTTCGATATCGGGATATTCACGCTGGATGGCTGTCGCGGCCGCTGACAGCATGCTCGCGTCGACGTCAAACGGCACGAACCGGCGCAGAGTGCCGCCGTCGTCCAGCGCCTGCAGCAGGGTGCGGGTCTTTTCCGACGTGCCGCTGCCCAGTTCGACCAGGGTGTCCGCGCCGGTGACCGACGCGATGTCCGCTGACCGGGCACGCAGGATCTCCGTCTCGGCACGTGTCGGGTAGTACTCAGGCAGCCGGGTGATCTGGTCAAACAGGTCGCTGCCTACCGAGTCGTAAAACCACTTGGGCGGCAAAGATTTCGGAGAAGCGGCAAGGCCGTCGAGCACGTCGCGGCGCAGGGCCTGATACGCTGAGTCCGCGGCCAGGTGGTTGCACAGCGATAGCGTCATCAAACTCCCTTCGTATGTTCCAGTGCGGTCAATGTGACGCCCTCGGGGGTGACCTCGACGAGGTGGCGGTCCGGCACGTCCTCCCAGCCCGGCTGATCGTCATACGGCTCGCTGGCCAACACCAGGCCGTCGTCGCGGCGCAGAATCGACAGGGTGTCTCCCCAGGTTGTGGCAAGCAGCCGGGAACCATTGGCCGCCAGAATGTTCAGCCGCGCGTTGGGGTCGTCGCCGCCGACCTTGACGATCGTCTCTCCCAACGCATCGATGCCGCGGTCGAAGATCAGTGCAGCGAGAAGTGCGCTGTCGCAAACTGAATCGGCTGGCAAACTCGCGGGCAGGACACTGCGGTCGACAATTCCGTTGTGCGACAACAGCCACTGCCCATCAGTGAACGGTGCCGTCGCGCTGGCTTCGATCGGCATGCCGACTGTCGCCGAGCGTACCGCCGCCACCACGCAGTGGCTGCGCAGTGCCGGCGCGACGGAGCCGAATGAGGCGTCTCCCCACAACGGTGCGACGCTGCGCCAGCGCCGCGGTGTCGCGCCATCGAAAAACCCGACTCCCCAACCGTCGGCGTTCAACAGGCCGTGCTTCTGCCGGCGCGGGGCGTAAGACTGCACCCAGAGACCATGCGGTGGGTCGAGCACCAACGAGGAGACCGAGACGTCGTGTCCCAGCCAGCCGAGGTGGCGGCACATCAGGCGCCGCCCCCGGCTTGATCGTCACCGACGGACCACGCCAACCGGACACCGCTGAAGATCTGCCGCCGATACGGGTGATCCCAGTTACGGAAGCTGGGCCGCAGGATGGCCGACTCCACGGCCCACGCCCCGCCGCGCAGCACCCGGTAGTCCCCGCCGAAGAACGGCTCGGAGTAACGCTGGTAGATCATCGGGGTGAAGCCCGGCCATGGTTGCAACGTTGAGCTGGTCCACTCCCAGACGTCGCCGAGCATCTGCTCGACGCCGTAGGCCGACGCGCCGGCCGGGTAGGCGCCGACCGGTGCCGGGCGCAGCGCCTCGCCGCCGAGGTTGGCACGGGTAGCCGACGGCTCCTCGGTTCCCCACGGATAACGACGCCGGGCGTTGATTTCCGGATCCCACGCGCAGGCCTTCTCCCACTCGGTTTCGGTGGGTAGCCGGGCACCGGCCCACGAGGCGTAGGCCTCGGCCTCGAAGTAGCTGACGTGCTGGACCGGTTCGTCGGCGGGGATGTTCTCGACCCGACCGAATCGGCTACGGGTCTGCCCGTCGGCATTCCAGAACTGCGGCGCGGTCAAGCCGGCGTTTTGGCGGTGCTCCCAGCCACGAGTCGACCACCACCGCGGCTGCGCGTAGCCGCCGTCGTCGACGAACTGCGCCCACTCGCCGTTGGTGACCGGAACCCGGCCGATGCGAAACGCCGGGACATCGACGACGTGAGCCGGGCGTTCGTTATCCAGCGAGAACGGCTCGACTGTCCCGTCGACGCCCAGGACGAACGGGCCGCCGGGTACCAACACCGACGTCCCGGCGAGGCCTGGCCGGCCCGGCGGCAGCGTCGCCGTGTCCGGCAGCAGCGGCGGACCGCCGCGCAGATTCAGTGCCTGCAGCATCGTTTCGTCGTGCTGATTCTCGTGGCTGACCACCATCCCGAAGACGAATGTGCAGTCGGGCTCGTCGGGCAGCGCATCGAGGGCATCCAGCGCGGCCGATCGCACGGTCCGGCAGTACGCCCGCGCCTGGTCTGGCGACAGCAGCGCTAGATCGGCGCGACTGGCCCGGGAGTGCACGAAGGCGTCGTAGAGGTTTTCGACGGCGCGGGGCAGCATCCCCGGCCGGTCCGGGTCACCACCGCGCAGCAGCCACAGCTCTTCCTGCTGGCCGATGTGCGCCAAGTCCCACACCAAGGGGCTCATCAGCGGGTCGTACTGACGGCGGAGTTCGGCGTCGTCGAAATCGACCAGCCGCAGGGTTCGTTCCCGCGCTCGGCTCAGATCGCGGGCCAGTGCTTCGGTCGGAGTCACGTCTCCCCTAGCGCCAGCTTGCTGACCGTGGCCTCGATGCCGTTGGCGATCACCTGGTCGGAAAACTCGTCGGCGGGACAGCGGCCCCGCTCAACCGCCGCGACCAGCCGCTGCATCGCCTCGTCGAGCGCGGGCGGCACGTGGTCGGCGGCGGCGGCCACGCACCGGTTGGCGGCGGCGTAGAGCCGTGGGTCGCTCAGCCCGACCCGGGCCGCGATGTCCCAGGCGGTCGCGACGGGTTCGACGGCTTCCGCCGCGATATCGGCGGCAACCGGGTCGTCGAGCAGGGTGACCAGCGTGAACGCCACCGCGGGCCAGACGGCATCGGGGACGCTGTCCAGGTAGCGGATTTCCAGCCACTGCCGTGGACGCACCGGCGGGAACAGCGTGGTCAGGTGGTATTCCAGGTCGTAGGGGGTCGGCCGGCGACCGCCGAGCAGCTCGCGGCCATCGGCCCAATCGGCGAAGGGCAGATAGTGCATCACCGGCACCGCAGTGCCGTCTGGAGGATTGTGCACCAGCATCACCGGCGCCTTCAGGGCATAGCGGGCCCAGTCGGTCGCGGGGTCCTCGCCGCTGGCGGTCAGGATGGGTCCACAGCGCGCCGAATCGAGCTGACTCCACACCCGCTGTCGGGTGGATCGCCAGCCGGAGAAGCTGCCGCCCAGCAGCGGCGAATTGGCGGCGATCGCGACCAAGGTGGGCCCGAGGGCGTGTGCCAGCCGGACCCGCTCCGTCCATCCGTTCGCAGGGCCGGCGTCGAGATTGACCTGCACCGACGCCGTCGACGTCATCATCGCCGCACCCGCCACACCGGTGTGGCTGGCCTTGAAGAACTGTTCCATCGCGCGGTAGCGCGCGCCCGGATTGATGCGCTTGGCCGGCCGTAGCGGATCCGCGCCCAGCAATACCAGTCCCAGGCCGGCGCGGGCGAAAGCTGCTCCCAGGATGGCCTGGTCGGTGGTCATGGCCTCGATCGCCGGCACCACGCCGTTCACCGGCGGCCCGGACAATTCCACGGCGCCGCCCGGTTCGACGGTGACCGCGCTGCCGCCCGGCATTGCCGGCAGTGATTTCAGGATGCCGGTGATTTCATCCCAGGTCGGTCTGCGATACGGGTCGGCCGGGTCGTAGCAATGCGCCTCGACCTCCAAGCCGACCCGCCCCACTGGCCCGTCGAACAAGCAGCTGTCGGTGATGTACTGCGCGGCGGCCGACGAACTGGCCAGTTCGCTTTCCGCGGGACGTGCGTGATCCGGCTGCGACGCGACGGCAAACGCCATATTCCCGATCCCTTCGGTCCCAGGCCACCGGTCCCGAACGATCGAGTCCGCTGGTTGCGCGCGGCTACCCAACGATAGTCACAAGCTTCCATCTTCCAGAGGGCACCGACATATTCCCGCCGTTGGGAGACGACCGTGGTTTCAGACGCTACGTCTCGCACCGCCACTCCGCCCCGGTTATTGACCCAGCGCGTTCTCCATGGCGCCGGCCAGCACGTTTACCGCGGGACCGCCGTTGCCGGACTGACAGACCTTTGCTTGCAGGAGCACGTTTTCCCGCAGACGGGTCTGGGTGAAACATCGACGGTCGGTGCCGGCTTCCTGCTTGGTCCATGCCGCGTCGGCCGGGCCGGGCGGTCCGCCGTCGAATGACCACACTTGCGTGGTCCCGTTGTCCAGATGCATCGCGGTGGTCTGCCCGGAACAGCCGACCGTGCGGTCGACGACGCGGTGAAACGCCGCGCCGGCGGCGGCGCCGGTTGCGAAGACACCGACCGCTTGTTTGACGAAGTGAGTCTGGTCGGTCGGCGAGGTCTGCGAGCTCGCGCCGTTGAAGGACGCCAGGTCGGGGTCGTCGTAGACCTCCGGCAACCCGATGTCGGCCCAGTTGTTACACGCCGGGTTGTCGACGAAGTACGGCTGGAACGGCTGGGTGAATGCCGACTCGTCCCGCATCGGCCCGCCGACGATGTTGCCCACCGAGCCCTTGCCCAAGACCGCATAGCTGACCACGCCCGGATCCGAGGGCTTCGCCACCGCGAACGGAGCCGCGAACACGGCCGCGACACCACCGACCACCACACCAATCGTCACCGCCGCGACTTCGATGGTCATGGATCCTGATCATGCCAACTGGGCCACCCAAACAGAAGCCGGAGTTGGCCGTCGCGACAGCTCGGGCTCACGTCGGCGCGAACGGTAATCGTGTCTACAGGCGAATTCAACAGTGCCGCGGACACTTTCAATGTCTGCCGCGTTACGGCGCGGGAGGCGGTAGTTGTCCGGGACCACCATGACCGCCGCCATGGCCGCCGGGCCCCATACCCGGGCCGAAGGGCCCTGGCATCATCGGCGGACCACCGGGCCAACCGGGGCCCATCCCGGGTGGAAACTGCCCACCGGGAACGACGAACGTCTCGTCGGGACCGCCCGGACCGAACATCCCGGGGTGGTGATGACGCTGGTGATGCCAAGCGAATGTGGCACCGGAGAAGAAGATGACCGCCACCACGAAAACAATGCCGGCCACGATCACCACCCAGGCCGCAGCCTGGTAGAGCCGAGACGGTTTTGCTACATGCACCGGTGCAGGCGGCGGCGGGCCGACGGGCGGCGGGATCTGGGGTTCGGGTGCTTGGGTCATCCCTCGATAATGCCCACGTGCGCGCCGACCATCAAACATCCCGCGCGTGGAGTCGCGGATGAATTATCGCCCCCGACCGGACGCGTTGCCGCCGAGAGCGCAGATCCGGCCGGGTGGCTACCGTCCTAGCAGCACAAGAACCAGGCGAAACGCAGAATGACCACGGCGATCAGCACGACTCCGGCAATGATTGCCACCCACGCCGCTGCCTGATAAAGCCGCTCAGAATGCGCTGGTGGCGGTGCGACGGGTGGCGGCGTGGCGGGAGACGGCGGAATCGATGGCTGACTTGTCTCGCTCATGCTTCTTCATCATGCCCCAGGTGAGCATCGGCCGCGACTGGACGCGGCCGTGAGTAGCGGTGACCCCGCCGTCGTCGCCTGTAAAACTCGGAGCCCGGCGCCCCACTGGGGGACGCCGGGCTGATGGCGATGGTGCTGGCCCGCGGCTTTCGCATCCCGATATTGTCCCAGAACTCCTTCCCCGGGAACGGATTACGGGCTACGGGACTGCCGGAGCCAGCGACGGAGCGACGGACTGCGGTGGCTGTGACGGACCCAAGCTGGCAGCGCCACCCGGGCCGCCAGGCCCGCCGTGGAAACCAGCGCCCGGACCGCCGTGATGCATGCCACCCGGGCCCATGGCGTGGGCGGCGTGCTGGTGCCAGTGATGGCATCCGTGGTGGTGGTGGCCGGCCAGTTTGAAGCCGGCGAAGAAAATACTCATGACGACGAACAGGATGCCGGCGACGATCACAACCCACGCCGCGAACCGGTAGAGCCAATACGGTTTAACAGGCTCTGTCGTATGCGTGGTGGCGACCGTGGTCGGCCTGGTTGGGGTTTCAGGTGTTTCACTCATGCTGAAATGATGCGTGGGCAACGAATAGGCTGCGCTGGGTACTAGCTATGAAAAACATATGAGTGGCCCGCACTCGAACCCGGCAGCGTTGGCCAAGCCCGACGTGTCGTCAATGGTCCTCTGACCAGGGCTTGAATGGGTTGACGGCGAACCGGTTACGGCGCCGGCAGAAGCCAATGCGCGCGCCCTCTCCACGTAGACACCCGAATTTGCGGGCTAAATCAGCCTGTGCTGCACTTCAAAGGCCAGACTCAGTTCGATGAGATCTCGCGGCCTAGAAAGGCGACGGCCGGTGTGCCGTTCGATGCGGCGTAACCGCTTGCGCACCGTGTTGGGATGACAAAAGAGCACCTCGGCCGTCGCGCACACGGATGCATCGTTGTCGAGCCATGTCTGGAAGGTGTGCGTGAGCATCTCGCGGTCCGTGTATGGCAGGTCGCTGAAACCGTTGAGAGCAGTCGAAGCCGATTTCACCATGACACTAGGAGCGCTCACGGCCGCGGTGGCCAACATGGAGCCGTCGAAGACGGCGACGTTCGCGCCCGCCCGGTGTGGTCCGCGAAGCGACACCTTGGCGAAGTGCAACGCAATCGGTGTGTCGAGCAGGTCCTCGAAACAGGCGCTGACACCAATCCGACCCCTGGCCACCCGCCCCAACAACCCAATGATGTTGTCGCGATGACGTTCCGAGGCAACATGGACGATTCCCACCTGCAGATCAGGCATCAGTCGCCATGCCGAGAACACATCTAGGCTGCGCAGCTTCGACGCGATATTGGGCAGAGCCTCGTACCCCACGCAAGGCACGTCGGCAGCGACAACCACGAATGGGCCTTTGGTGGGCAGGTGCAGACAGTTGGCGATCTCCCACAATCTCCAATTGTCGTGGGTGTGGCCGTGGAGCAGAGTATCCATCGCCGAGGTGCCCTGCGACATCTCCTCGACCGCCTGCCGCCGACGCTCTTCACGATAGCCAGCGAACATCGCCGTTGCGAAGATCTCCTCGACCACGTGCAGGTTCGCCGTCATGTAGTGCATCGTTGCGATATCGACGTTGGGATGCCGGGGCACCTCATCGACGAGCAGTCGCCACAACCGACGAAACGCGATGCGATCGCTCTCGATAATCGTCGATACCGCCATCCGCTGGCGGGCGCGGTCGACACCATTGACGAACGCCGATTGTTCGTCGAGCGCCGACGGTCCCAGCATCGATCCCCGCAGCACCGAAACCAGGTTGTTCATGCACGTCTGGGATCCCGCGTCCGGGGGCGGCACCCATGTGTACTCGGCTTCCGTCGGGGACGTCGTGATTGTGTCAACCAGATCCCCAGCCAGCGCTTCAGCTCGCTCACTCAACGCCGTAACCAAACTGTCAGTGTGCGGCAGAGGGGTCACGGGCGGGGGCTCGATGAGCACAGTTCGGTCGCGTATCGCAGAGCGACTCTCGTGCATTCGGGTTTTTGGAATGCAACTAAACACCGTCAGCGAACGTGACAGAGAGTCATTAGTGTCAGCCAACATTGGCTCCTAGCTATAGCGCGGCGTCAACGCCCGACAAATCCTGGCTCTTCAAGCATCGGTGCCCCGTTCAAGGGTTGTCGATGTGGCCGCGAACACTTTTCAGGCATCATGGGTGGGCCAACCTACACCGGCGCTCAGGATGGAACGGTCGAGCAGCTACGGGCGCCACGATTCATGACGGCCTTTGAGGGCGCGGTTGGGATTCGGCGCTCGACCATGACGTTGATGGCCGCGTCGATGATCTCTTGCGACCTCAGGCGTTCAGCATGTTCGCTTGCTGGGCGGCCAGGACCGTGGACGGCCGGTGTCTACCGTGACACCGGTCCCGCGTGACGGATGTTGGGCCGAACATCGACGACGGGCTGGGCAGGCGCGACGATGAACCGACGCGGAGGCACGTTTCTGAGACCGCCGACGGATTGGAGGACCGCCGTGACGTCACCTGGACGCGACAACGACAATCGGGACTTCTTGCGAGAGCTCTACCTTGCGTCTTTTGCTGGCGAGGCCGGCGCTTTTCCTAGTGCGATGGCCCCCGGTTTCGAAGCTCACGTTCCACCGGTACTGCCTTGGGGAGGAGTACACCGGGGACCTGATGAGTTCGTCAAAGTTGTGCTGCCCCAGCTGGCTGCAGCCCTCGACTTCGGCAGTATGCGTTTGGAGAGCATCTCGGCCGACGGCGAACGGGTAGCGGCGCTCATGAGCGCCCGCACCGCGCTAGGAGCCGAAATCTGGATCGCCGAGCATTGGATCGTCGGAAACGGCCAACTCCAGCAGCTCAGGGTGTTCTACGACGACACGCGATCGATCAAATCGGTTCTAGCGCCAACCGCGTCGTAGCTTGAAAATCATGGGCCTCGAGTCAACCGGCCACCTGAACGCACAGGCTGCCGTTCGCCGCCTCCGGATGGACGACGTTACATTCACGTTCATCGCGGACGGCGCGATGTCTCTGGCCCCGTACGATTTCATCAAGACCGCCCCGCCCGC
>Ga0210390_10003054_pt1 | contig 14482 bp, 11 predicted proteins | sample IncBWH11OmetaG_FD_161050 | JGI IMG/M metagenome (GOLD analysis project Ga0210390, IMG submission 161050) | Forest soil microbial communities from Barre Woods Harvard Forest LTER site, Petersham, Massachusetts, United States - Inc-BW-H-11-O ...
CCTGGATACTGGCGCGCCGCGCGAAACACTGCGCGTCGCCGACGTCGGCACAGGTTCCGGCTGCCTCGCGGTTGCGCTGGCGTGGGAGTTGCCGCACGCCGAAGTGTACGCCACGGACATTTCCGCTCCGGCGCTCGAAGTTGCGCGCCGGAACGCCGCACGTCACGGTGTCGCTGATAGCATTCATTTTTTGCAGCGTGACCTACTCACCGGTCTTGAGAATATTGATCCGAGTAGCGTAGTGGCCCAGCACGCCACGCACCCGTCAACGCAACGTGGGCCGCTATTCGATCTAATTGTCAGCAATCCTCCATACATCGCGCGCAACGAAGCGGGGCAATTGCAACGTGAAGTGCGCGACCATGAACCACACGCCGCGCTTTTCGGCGGACCCACGGGCACCGAAATGTACCAGCGCTTGATTGACCAGGCTCGCGACCTGTTGCGCGACCGCGGCATCCTAGTTCTCGAACTCGGCCACGATTCCGCAGAACATGTGCGCGGAATCTTCGACGTGCAGCCTGCGTGGACCAAAGTTGCGATCACCATGGACCTCGCCGGCATCCCGCGCGTGCTCGCCGCAGAACGCGCCCGCTAGCCCCGGCAAAAACATTGTTGCCCAACCCACACGCGCAGTGATTTAAGCTGGGCGTTACTGCCATGACCAAGCTTGCACAATACCGCGCGAAGCACGATGCGCCGCTCGAAATCGCTGCGGATGGCGCCGCATCCATCCTGCACGTTGATATGGACGCGTTTTTCGTTTCGGTAGAGCTGCTGGCGCGTCCGGAATTGCGCGGGAAGGCGGTGATCGTCGGCGGCCAGCGCGACCAACGCGGCGTCGTCACGTCCGCGAGCTACGAAGCGCGAAAATTCGGCGTGCATTCCGCGATGGCACTGCGCACTGCGGCGCAATTGTGCCCGCATGCCGTCTTTCTGGATCGTCATCACGAACTGTACGGCCAATGGAGTAATCGCGTCGCCGCTATCCTGGGAAAATATTCGCCGATCGTGGAAATGGCTTCGATTGACGAAGCCTATCTCGACCTTGCCGGAACAGAACGCTTGCACGGTCCGCCGCTCGCCGCAGCCCACAAACTTCTGCAGGAAATCACGGCAACGACGAGCTTGCCGTGCTCGGGTGGATTGGGAGCAACACGCCTGGTCGCAAAAATCGCGAGCGAGCAAGCCAAACCGCGCGGCCTGGTGTGGATTCCGTCGGGCAGCGAAGCGGTGTTTCTGGCGCCGCTCGCGGTGCGACGCGTCCCCGGAATTGGCAAAGTCACGGACGAGGCGCTGCGAGGCCTGGGCATCGAAACGATCGCGCAATTGCAAAATGTCTCGCTCGGTCGCCTGGAAGAAACTTTCGGGCAATGGGGCACAGCGCTATTCCGCAAAGCGCGCGGCATCGATTCCTACGAATTTTTCATTGATGCCGAGCCAAAGTCGCTTTCGCACAATCAAACGTTCGGCGAAGATACGCGCGACCGCGAGCTCCTGGAATCGACGCTCAGTTATTTGTGCCAGAAGGCAGCGAAACGCCTGCGCGACGCCGCGCTGCACGCGCGAACCGTTACCCTCACTGTGCGATTCGCCGATTTCACCACGATCACGCGAAGTCACACCCTGCCCGAGCCTTCCGACCTCGATACAGTTTTTCTTAAGGCGGTGCGCGAACTTTTTCAGCATGCATGGAACGGCAAGGCGCTGCTCCGGCTGGTTGGCGTGGCGCTGACGTCGTTTTCGGCGGGCTCGGCGCAATTTGATTTGCTCGATCCAGAACGCCGCGAAAAACTCGAACGCTTGGCGCGCGCTACGGACAAGCTGCGCGACCGCTTTGGATTTTCTAAAGTGCAGTTCGGCGGTTCGCTTCCCATCCGTGATGATTCCGAGTAAAAATCACCAGCCAACTTCTCGTTTGCACGCCAGGCTCGGCGAATCATGCGCATCGCTTAATCAAATTCGGTTTCTTGCCTTATAATCGCGGCTCGCATGGCCACTACTCCTCCGCCCGCAGCAGAAGTGAAACAAGGTCTCTTTCAGCGCCTGCGCGCTTTCTGGGCGCGCTTGACCGAAGGCTTCCAGCTCGAACAGCTGTGGGGCCAATTCAAATCCGAAGCGCAGGCAGGCTACGTCCTCTATTCGAAGGATGTGGACTGGGAGGCCATCGGCAAGGAAAAATCGCGATTCAAGCGTATCCTGCGCTCCGCGTGGGCTCTGTTTCAGGCGATGCTGATGAAGCTCTCGCCCGCGCGCCGCGTGTTGTTAGTCGTCGCGGTAATCCTATTTGTGTTCAATCCTAATGTGCGGCTGAAAAATGGCACCGAAGTTGATCTGGGGCTTGCCTGGCTCGCGACGCTGATTCTTTTCATGCTGCTGGCTTTGGAACTGGCCGACCGCGTGACTATGAAGCGCGATCTGGAAATTGCCCGCGAAATTCAGCAGTGGCTGGTGCCCAGCGAACCGCCGCAGATCGCCGGCATGGACATTGCGTTTGCCACGCGGCCGCAAAATACGGTCGCGGGCGATTATTACGACGCGTTCTTGCGGCCGGTGCCGGAAGCTGGAGCGATGGTGCCGTCGCTTTTGGTGGTGGTCGCGGACGTTGCGGGGAAAAGCGTGCCGGCCGCGCTGCTGATGGCGACGTTTCAGTCGGGCCTACGCGCGCTTTCCGCGACTCCTGCGACTCTCGATGAGATCGTATTAGGTTTGGAGCGTTACGCGCGCGCACACAGCCTGGAAGGCCGCCGCTTTACCACCGCGTTTCTCGCGGAAATCGATCCGCAAACGCGCGCGATGCGCTACATCAATGCCGGGCACAATTATCCGATTCTGCGTCGCGCATCTGGGAGCGTCGAGCGCCTGGAAATCGGCGGCCCGCCGTTTGGTGTGCCACTACTTACGGACTACGAGATCCCATACGGCGTAGGCCGCGTCCAGCTCGAACCCGGCGACTTGCTATTCATTTTCACCGACGGCGTCGCTGAAGCAGTCAACGACAAGAGTGAGGAGTTCGGCGAGTCGCGGATCGTTCCCGCGATACATTCCGTGCCGGGTGGCACCGCTGCCGCCGTTCTGAATCGCGTGATGAGCGACGTAAATACCTTCGTGGGTTACGCGCGGCAGCATGATGACATCACCGCGTTGGTCCTGCGGATTGTGCCGTAAGCTGGTTCAATATTTCACTCCGTACACGAACAAGTCGCAATCTCAAATCTTCCAACCCGGCCGCGATTCGCTCATAATCGCGACATGAACGCTCGCGCATTCGCGGAGTTCATCTGCCGGACGTTGCGCTCCAAGGGCCATCAGGCCTATTTCGTCGGCGGATGTGTGCGCGACATCCTGCTGGACCGCGAGCCCGGCGATTACGATGTGGCTACCGATGCGACTCCCGAGCGCGTCGAGCAGATTTTTCCTAATAGCCTGACTGTGGGTGCGAAGTTCGGCGTCGTGGTAGTGGTGCAGGGACCCGAGCCGAACGAACCACAGGAAAGCACCGCTGCGACGGTGGAAGTGGCAACTTTTCGTTCGGATGTGGGCTACAGCGACGGGCGACACCCCGATCAAGTGGTGTATTCCTCGACCCCGCAGGAAGACGTCCAGCGACGCGACTTCACGATCAACGGCTTGCTTCTCGACCCGGAGACGAACGAAGTTCTCGACTTCGTCGGCGGACGCGACGACCTGCGCGCCGGAATCATTCGTGCCATAGGCCAGCCCGAAGCGCGTTTCCGCGAAGACAAGTTGCGGATGCTTCGCGCGGTACGTTTCGCGGCGCGCTTCGGCTACACCATCGAGCCGGAAACTCTGCGCGCGATCCAGAAACTCGCTCCCGAAATCGGTCAGGTTTCCGCGGAACGTCTGCGCGATGAATTGACCAAGCTGCTCACCGAAGGCGCAGCGCGGCGTGGATTTGAGCTACTGGACGAAACGCGCCTGCTGCCCGAGGTACTTCCCGAAATTTCGCGGATGAAAGATGTGCAGCAGCCGCCGCAGTTTCATCCTGAGGGCGACGTGTGGATTCACACACTTCTGATGCTGGAAGGTTTGCGACGAGGAACTTCGCCGACTCTAGCGTGGGGCGTGCTCTTGCATGACGTGGGCAAACCACCAACGTTTGCGCCGCCGACTGGACCGAACGGCCGTATTCGTTTTGATCGTCACGTAGAAGTGGGCACCGTTATGGCTGAAGAAATCTCCGCGCGCCTGCGCTTTTCAAACGACGACACCGCGCAGATCGCGTCGCTGGTGGCCAATCACCTACGATTCAAAGATGTGCCGCAGATGAAGAGTTCAACCCTGAAGCGGTTCGTGCGGCTGGATCGCTTCGAAGAGCACATGGAGCTGCACCGGCTGGACTGCTCCTCCAGCCACCGCAATCTGGAGAATTACGAGTTCATGCGGCGATTCCTCGTGGAGACTCCGCCCGACGAGGTCCGCCCGGTGCGCTTGCTAACCGGGGATGACCTGATCGGCATGGGATTTAGGCCCGGGCCGGAGTTCAAAGAGATCCTGAATGCCGCTGAGGACGCCCAACTTGAGGGGACCATCCGCACTCACGAAGACGCCGTGATATGGTTGCGCAAGCATTACCAGGCGCAATAATTAGGAGATAAGGCTGTTATAATCATTGGTATACTGAAGTATGGTGGGGTGCAGAGTTGCTTACTTTCAAAGCTTAGTGTGGTATTATAAGGTTGTCTGCTAGGCCATAACGAAACTTCAGGAAATCTTTTTCCAACTTTCTGCATCTAACCTTGTTGGCAGCCGATTAGGTGCCTGATGGGCCTTGTTGCTCTTGGGGGCTCAGGGAGAAGCTAAGGTGACTAAATCTAATAGGGTTATACCGCAAGAACTTCCAATTCTTCCGGTTCGCGACACGGTCCTCTTTCCGGGAGCGGTGCTGCCGCTGCCGGTAGGCCGCGAGAGCTCGCTGGCCTTGCTGAACTCGCTCGAAGGAACCGAGAAGATTCTAGGCGTTGTGGCGCAACTGGACCCTCGTGTGGAGGCGCCCACCGGTACCGACCTGCATAGCGTCGGCACCCTGGCGAAAGTCCACAAAATGGTGCGCATGCCCAATGGAAACGTAGTCGCGTTTCTGGAGGGGATTGAACGCATCCGCGTGATGGAAGTCCTGGGATTCACGCCGTTCATCAAGGCGCGCGTGGAATCACAGCCGGACCTGGAAGATCAACGCGACGCCGAATTGACGGCGCTCGAACGCAACGTGCAGGAATTGTTCCGCGAAGTTGTGGCGCGTTCGCCGCAGCTTTCCGACGATCTGCAAACCGAAGTGATGGGCATCGATTCGCCGGGACGCCTGGCGGACTTCGTTACCTCCACGCTTCCTTCGCTGAGCACTATGATCCGCCAGGAATTGCTGGAAACTTTCAGCGTGCGCAAGCGCCTGGAAGCGTTGATCAGCGAACTGACCAAAGAACGCGAAGTGCTGGATCTGCGCAACAAGATTCACGACCAGGTTCAGGAACAAGTGAATCAAAGCCAGCGTGAATTCCTGCTGCGTGAGCAGATGAAAGCGATTCAGAAGGAACTCGGCGAGTCCGACGACGGGCAAGCTGAAATCGATGAATTGCGCAAGAAGGTCGAAGCTTCCGGCATGTCCGCGGAAGCCAAGAAGGAATGCGACCGGGAACTGAAGCGCTTGGCGAAAATGACTCCAGCGTCCGCGGAATACATGGTGGCGCGCACGTATCTGGAATGGATGACTTCGCTGCCCTGGAACAAAACTTCCGGGACCGAAGACATCAACATTCCGAACGCGCAGGCCATTCTGGACGAAGATCACTACGACCTGGTGAAGATCAAGGAACGCATTCTCGATTACCTGGCTGTGAAGAAATTGCAGCCGGGCATGAAAGGACCGATCCTGTGCTTCATCGGGCCTCCAGGCGTCGGCAAGACGTCGCTCGGAAAATCCATCGCTCGCGCGCTGGGCCGCAAATTCGTGCGCATATCACTCGGTGGCATGCACGACGAAGCAGAAATTCGCGGGCACCGGCGGACCTACATAGGAGCATTGCCCGGCCAGATCATTCAGGGCATTCGCCGTGCAGAGACGATGGACCCTGTCCTGATGCTGGACGAGGTGGATAAGCTCGGCCGCGATTTCCGCGGTGATCCTTCGGCGGCGCTGATGGAAGTGCTCGACCCGGAACAGAATGCGACGTTCCGCGATCACTACCTCGACGTGCCGTTTGATCTCTCGAAAGTGCTCTTCATCGCGACGGCGAACTGGCTCGATCCGATTCCGGAGCCTTTGCGCGACCGCATGGAGATCATCGAACTTTCCGGTTACACAGAAGAGGAAAAAGTCCACATCGCGAAAATGTTCCTGATCGCCCGGCAAGCCAAAGAGAACGGATTGGCGCTCGGCGAGCAGATCGAATTCACCGATGAGGCTTTGCACGAACTCATCCGCCACTACACGCGGGAAGCGGGCGTGCGCAACCTGGAGCGCGAAATCGGCACTCTGGTGCGCAAGCAAGCGCGGCGTTTGGCGGAGGGCAAGACGGACAAGCTGCTCGTCACGCCCGAGGTGATTCGCGAAGTGCTGGGCATTCCCAAGGTGCATCTGGAAAAAGAAGTGGAAGAGCGGGTGCAGAAGCCGGGAGTTTCCGTGGGCTTGGTTTGGACACCGGTGGGCGGCGACATCGTCTTCATCGAAGCGAGCAAAATGCGCGGCGGGAAGACGTTCACGATGACCGGCCATCTAGGCGACGTGATGCAGGAATCCATGCGAGCGGCGCTCACGTGGGTTCGCGCCAATACCGAGCGCTACGGGATCGATCCGGACTTCTTCCGCAAACAGGACATCCATATTCACGTGCCGTCGGGCGCGGTGCCAAAGGATGGGCCTTCTGCGGGAGTGGCGATGGTCACGGCACTCGTAAGCTTGCTGACGGGCAGGCCGGTTCGTCCGCGCGTGGCGATGACTGGAGAAATTTCTCTCTCCGGGATTGTGCTGCCGGTGGGCGGGATCAAGGAAAAAGTGTTGGGAGCGAAGCGCGCCGGAATTCGGGAAGTCATTCTGCCTTCGGAGAACGAGCCGAATGTGCTGGAAGATTTGCCGGAGGAAATGCTGGAAGGCATGAAGGTGCACTTTGTGCGCACGGCGGAACAGGCTCTCGAAATTGCGCTGGGCAAATTCGAGAAGAAGGTGCGGCCGGTGACCGGCGGCCCGGTCGGTGAAGATCGGCCGCCGCTTGCGGGACCGATTCACTAATCCGCTTCGATTAATCCCCAGATAGCGATAAGAGACAGCCAACAAAAGGCCCGGGAACATTCCTTCCCGGGCCTTTTCTTTTTCGCCCACAAAAAGTGATTCCCCTTGCGGCGCGCGGCGCAATCGCGTACAGCTTGAAAGTTTCCAATGCCCTATCGCCCAAGAGAACTCGTGGTGCGCGCGCGCGAAGCCGCTGCGCGGTTGCTCGCGACGCTGGACCACGATGAACTGGTCCCGCGCTTCCTGGACATGTACGCCGCGGAAAATCGCCGCCCGGGGCGCGCCGACCAGCCCGCACACTACCGCGAACAACTAGAGACGATTCGCCGCGAGTCTCTCTTGGCAATGGTGCTGCGCGCGGAAGCGGCATTGCCCACGCGTTTGAAGGTGCATGTGGCGGTTCGCGAAACGAAGCGGCGGGTGAAACCAAAAAAAGGAAAAAAATCCGCGAAGGCCAAGCGCTCCAAAAAGAAAAGCGCACGAAAGCCCGGGATGGACCTGGCGATTCCGCTGCTCGACCTCTTCCGCGAGGAATTTTTCGTCGCACTGGGCCAGGCGCTGCGTTGGACCGATGAAGACGCGCGGGCTTTCTGGCACGACCTGGAATTGTATGAAAGCCTCGCGGCGAACGAGCCGCGGCGCTCCGCAAGACGCGCCATCGCATCCGGACCTTTTGTGGATCGTACTGCGCTGCTGCTGGACCCGTCGCTGATGGAACAGGCCCGCCGCGCAGCCGGAAAGTTTCAGATGGAACTGAACGCGGCCGCCGATCGCGTCCTACGCGGCGTCTTCTCACGCCGCCGCGCGAACTGATCATGCTGGCTGGTCACGCCGGCGGATCACGACGAATGATCGCGCCGGCTGATCACGGCAACGCGCGCGATCTTATGGTCGCGCTTCCAGCACGATGTTGAACGGCGTCTCTGCCGCTCGCCGCACTCGCGTGAAACCAGCCGAATGCAGCACCTTTGCAAGCCGGCCTTCGCCAGCCTGCGCTCCCAGACCCAAGCCAACCTCCTGCGAAAGTGATGCAGGAGTGCACAACATGGTGGAAGCGGAATAAAAAACGCGTCCGATCGGATTCAGATTGTCCTCGAGCTTGTCGTTTGCGAATGGCTCGACGATCATCCACGTTCCGTTCGGAGCGAGCGTCTCCAGCACGTGCCGCGCGGCGCCTTCGGGATCGCCCATATCGTGCAGGCAATCAAAGAACGCCACGAAGTCGAAGCCCTTGCCGGGATACTGTTTCGCGGATGCCACCTCGAATTTCACGCGATCGGAAACGCCCGCCTTGGCCGCAGCCTCTCGCGCCAAGTCGATTGAGCCGGAGTGGTAGTCAAACCCAACGAAGGTGGATTTCGGATACGCCTGCGCCATCAAAATCGTGGACGTTCCCAATCCACAGCCGACATCGGCGACGCGTGCTCCCGCTTTCAGTTTTGCTTCGGTATCGCCGAGTGCCGGAATCCATTCGTTGATCAAATGGCCCCGGTAGTTCGGGCGGAAGAATCGTTCGGTGCCGACAAAGAGGCAGGCGTCGTGCTCGTGCCATCCCACTCCTTTGCCGGTCTGGAACGCGGAAGTGATTTTCGGAATGCCCTTGATCGTGGCTTCCACCGCCTGAAAAAAGCCGGGCAGAAACACAGGGCTGCTTTCATCAGCCAACGCCAGCGCTTGCTCGGGAGGCAAAGTGAAGCGGCCGGTGGCGGCGTCGTACGTGATGAATCCGCCGGCGGCCTGCGCCGACAACCATTCGCGCACGTAGCGCTCGGTGGTGTTGGTTTTGGTGGCGAGTTCCGCGGACGTCATCGGTCCCGCGCCGGCCATGGCTTTGTAGAGACCTAGTTTGTCGCCGATCACTATGAGCGCGGTGTTAATCGCGGCGCCCATTTCACCGACGGCCTTCATCATGAACTCGTGCAGTTTTGATTCATTTACGGCTTGTGGTGCGGTAGCGGACATGAACGTACCTCCTCCGTGAGCGTGGACCGGGGGAACGACTCGGGATTTGCGCCGAGTCTATCGTTGCGTGTAGGGCAAGTCAATCGCGGATGGTTGTGCCACTCCTGCTGCGATTTTGTTATTCTCGCGCCCGTGCAGATCCTTTTCTACATTTTGGTCGTCGCGCAAGTAGCCATCGGGCTGTATTCGCTCTGGGAAGGGTTTGGATGGTTCCAGATGGTGCGGCAGCGACTGGCCTCGCATGCGGGATTCTATACGCCGGCGACGGCGCTGATCTGCCCTTGCAAGGGCAATGAGCGCGGGCTGGAGGAAAATCTACTGGCGTTGACGCGTTTCGATTATCCAAATTACGAAATATATTTCACGCTGGCCACCAGCCTAGATCCCGCGCTGAAGGTAATCGAACGCGTGAAGGCCGCGAGCCAGAAGCCCGTGCACATCGTCATCGCGGGGCCGCCGACTGACTGCGGAGAAAAAGTCTACAACCTGCAGCGGGCCGTCGAATCCTTGCCAGCCGACAAGTTTGAAATGCTCGTATTTACGGATTCCGACGTGCGCTTGCCGCGCGGCTGGCTCACCAAGCTGATCGCGCCGCTGAACGATGGGCGCATTGGCGCCACAACGGCGTATCGCTGGATTATTCCGAGCGGCTCGGGAATGGAATCGCTCGCGAGCTGCTTCGCGTCGGCGTGGAATGGCGCAGTCGCAACCATGCTTGGCAAGCCCAACGGAAATTTCTGCTGGGGTGGCGGCACGGCTATTCGCCGCAAGACTTTTGATGACGTGAACGTGTTGGAGACCTGGAAGGGCGCGGTGAGCGATGATTTCGCGATGACCTACGCGCTGGAACAATCCGGGAAGCCGATCATTTTTTGCCCGGAATGTCTGGCCGCCACGCTGCATCCCTGGACCGGCGCGGAGTTGCTGGAATTCACCAATCGCCAGATTCTGATCACGCGTATCTATTCGCCGCGGCGCTGGCAATTGGGAGCGGCAGCGCATTTAAGCTATTCGCTGACGTTGCTCTACGCGGTATATGTGATTCTCTACAGCATGGTGGACGTGGATCCCTGGGGCCAGCTGCTCCTGCTCACGCTAGCGATTCCGTTGCTCGCGGCGATGAAGGGCGCGATGCGCACCATTGCGGTGAGCGATGCGATGCCGGAATCGAAAGCTAAGCTACAGGAATGGAGCTGGGTGAGCCCTGTATTTGCGCCGGTGGTGCCATTTTTATTTTCGTGGAATTTTATTGCGTCGTTGCTGACCAAGAGCATCCGCTGGCGCGGCATCCGCTACGAGTTGGTGTCGCCTAACATGACGCGCATCATTAAACGCTGAGGCTCGGCGCTGTTTCGGGCTGCGGCGCGAACGCGCGCTGTATACGGCCCAAATAGTAGCCCGTCGCGGCCCCTGCAGGAATTGTCAGCCACCATCCCGCCCGCAAAACGTTCTCTGCGCCGACCAACGGAAACAATATCGCCGCATAATCCGACGGCAGCAAATGCGCCGCGCGCCGGCTGCCAAGTCCCAGCGCCACCACGACCAGCGGCGCAAGAATTGCGCCCGCGACCGCCCAGTGCATGGGAGTCTTACATTTCAACGCCAACATGATTCGTCGCAGCAGCAGACCAAATAGCAGCGCGGTCGGTGCACCGAACAAGTAACCGTAGAAAATCAACGCCAGAAAGCCTTCGGTCGCTTCGCGCATCAAGTCTTTCGACGTTGTGACGATCATGTTCTCGCACCACACCGCCAGCACCATGAAGAAGCAGCCCAGGGCCCAAGCCGCCAGGTAATAAATCAGGCTGCCGCGGCGCGTCATATGCGTCGCTGAATATTTGGGAAATCGAGCCAGACTTTGACGCCGCAGAAATGCGAGCCTTCCGTGCAGATGGGCGTGGAAATTCCGGCGCGAAGATGGCAGGGAGGTCCGATGTATCGCGCGAGCTCCGGAAAAATCGCTCGAACTTGTTCCACTTCCTCGATCGAGGATTGATAGATTTCTTCTTGCGCATTAAAGCAGGTGCGCATAGTCCATTTGTGCAGTAGGTGCAGCAGCGATCCGGATTCCACCAGGCGGATCGCTTTGGCGTTCGGCAGCAGGTACAGTGCGAATTCCGGCGCCACTCCGCGGTCGAGCAGCTGGTTCTTCGCGGCCCACGCTTCTTCCATCGCCGCCTGATAAATTTCCAGCGCGCGTGGATTGTCGCGGATTAGCATGGGTGTGATGTAGTCCGGCGAGCGCGTGTCCGCCAGAGTGAGCAGCGGCCGCGAGCCGGGAACCATGCGATGCCGCTGGTCCTGGCTATCGGCGGTGTGGCTGATTTTTTTCGCGAATGTAAAGTTCGCGTGTTGCAGCGGGCGCATCAGCGGCGCGTGCACGCCGATATTCAAAGTTTCGCGCCGGTAAGGATTGCGTGCTGGATTCAGCATGCGGTCCAGCGCTTCGCCGTCCGGACACTCGGCAGCCGCCAGGCCGACGACAGCGCGATAGGCATCCGCCATCACGGCGAGCGCTCCGGCCGAATAATCCACCAGTTTGGAGGTAAGCCCGGAAAGCTTGGCGTCAAACTCGCGCGCAAATTCGTGCGCGAATTCGTGGGCAACGACCTCGCCGTTTCGCGTGGTGTCGTGCCATTCAGGCGGCTCATCCATCGGCGCGTTGTCGAAGCGATCGAAGAATTGCGGATCCACTTCGCGCACGCGTGCCACCATTTCGCCGATCACGTGACGCGCTTCGCTGGGCGTATCGCTCGCTGCCTGCATGCGATACAACCGGTGCAGCACGATGCCCGAAATCGTATGCACCATCGTGGTGAACGCAGCCACCGGCAACACGTAGCGAGCCACTTCGATCGCGCGCTTTTCGGATTGCCGCTCCACTTTCTGCATGCGCTTGGGATGAGACATCGAACTGATGTGCCAGATGTCCGCCAGAATTTCGCGCGCCGTCGGCTCCAGCACCAGCGTCAGCTCGCGATAGTGTTCCCACGCGCGCGCCACAGCCCTCTCGTAAATAGCGCGCTCCGCCGGACCAAATGCGCCGCTTTCCGCCGGAATATACGCCTGCGCGCGATCCAGGCGGACGTACCGCTGGCTCTGCTGTTCCGAATTATAAAAAGGGTGCGCGTGGAGGAAGGACCAAACAAATTGCCGGCTGATATTCTCCAGTCCAAATTCGAAATGCGCATGCTGATAAACGGTGTGATGCCCGCCAAAATAAGTTGCCGAGCCGATCATCACCCGCTGCTTATCAGTGACTTCCTCGGGACCGATCAACCGCGGCGCATAGCAGGTGCGCGCCGCCGCGATTGCCGAATCGAATGCGTGCGCGAAATGATTGCGCAGAGTGACGTGCGGCGCCGCCGTTTCCACCTGCGAAGCGAGCGGAGCATCGGATGAATGGGACAATCGCGTGGCCATTTCTACGCGGCATTGTACACCGCGCGCGGACGGGTTTCACTGTAGCAGACGAGCGGCGCACAAATAAAACAGGCTCCGAGCCGTAAACCCGGAGCCCATTGGATTTTTGTTCTAGCGCCGCAAGCGATTCGTTACTTCTTCATCGCCGCCGCTTTATCGGCGTACTTCTTCGTGAAGCGCTCCACGCGGCCCGCGGTGTCCACGAGCTTCTGCTTGCCCGTGAAGAACGGATGGCAATTCGAGCAAATTTCCACGCGGATCATCTGACCCTTGAACGTCGAACGCGTGTCAAACTGGTTGCCGCAGGCGCAATGCACCTTCACGACGTGATAATCAGGATGGATTCCTTCTTTCATGGTGCTCCTCGTGGCCAGCCGGTCTGCGCGATTGCTTGGAACGAGGCTGCACAGTCGCGTCGCTAGGCTAGCGGGAAACTTTAATTATACGGCAGGTGTGGTGATTTTCCAAGCGCACGGTGCGCTCGCCAATTGCGCGAAAGCGGCGATGTTAATGCTAGGAAACGAACGAACAGCCCACTCGCGCGCGGCCGCCCTCGATCCGTTGCGTATTGGTCTTGCGCAGCACCACACGGACGGGCGGCAATATCGGCACATGCAGCACTGCGTGGAATTGATTGGGAACGTCATCGGGATTCTCCATGAGCAGCGCAACGCCGCCATAACTCAGATCCAACACCGCCGCTGTCTTCTGATTTACGTCGGTGAGAATTGCGTAGGCTTTGGTGCCGGCCAACGAGACGCGCTCCCATTTGCGAGCCTCGGCATACGTCGCAGCGGGGCGCGCCGCTTCCGGTGGTGCCTGCGGCGGCGTATGTAACGGCGTTTGCGGCGGCGCAGCCTCGGTTTTGGCCGGGGGCATCATGACAGGGGGACGAATCGTTTGCGGAGGCGCGGGTGCCTCGCGTTGCATTGGCGCAGCGTCGGGAATATCGCGCGCCGCTTGCGTTTGGGGCGGGACCACTTGGGGCGCGGCCTGTCCGGCGTTCTTGAGTTGGTAAAGTCGCTGGTCAGCCAGATTCATCAGCGCGCTCTTCGTTTCTCCGTCAGGCGGATGCACCGCTACGCCAAAATCCAGAGTAACGCCGATGCCCATTTTCAGGGGCCGAATATCAATTTCGTATTGGCTGCGGATGCGGCGGCAAAGAGTGATAGCCTGTTCCGGATCGGTCTGCGGCAACAGCAGCGCGAATTCATCTCCACCGATGCGGAAAGCGAAATCCGATGCGCGCATCGTCTTCCGCAAAGTCGCGGCGGCGAGTTGCAACACCTGGTCGCCTTGCAAGTGGCCGTGACGGTCGTTCACTTCCTTCAATTTGTGCAAGTCGAGGATTACGATCGCCAGTTGATGACCGTAGCGTTTCGCGCGATTCAATTCCTTGTCGCAATATTCGTCGAAGAGGCGGCGATTGTAGAGGCCGGTGAGCGCATCCGTGGCGGCGTTGATCTGCAGCTTCTTGAATTCGTCGTACTCCATCAGGATAGGAACGCGCAGAAAATTCGTCGAGGCCAGCACATCCACCAGAGCAGTTTTCAGCGATACGCGTTTGCCCAGGTTCTCGGCGAGCTCCCGCCGGCGCAGCAGGATGCGCTCCCAATAGTCATTGCTCTGCGCATCGGTGAAATCGATTTGCGCGATAGTGCGAAAGAATTGTCGTAAAAATTGGCCGCGAACCGATTCGTCGAGCCCGTCCAGAGTCTCCACCAGGAGATCCAGGAACGAGTCTTCGGCCGAAGGCTGCGGCTGAGAAGCGTCGCCGGTCTGAGACATCAATGGGTTCCGCAATAGTTTTATTGTTCCCTGTGAACAGGGACACTGCGGGGGCAGAAAAGT
>Ga0210390_10003055_pt1 | contig 14480 bp, 11 predicted proteins | sample IncBWH11OmetaG_FD_161050 | JGI IMG/M metagenome (GOLD analysis project Ga0210390, IMG submission 161050) | Forest soil microbial communities from Barre Woods Harvard Forest LTER site, Petersham, Massachusetts, United States - Inc-BW-H-11-O ...
CAATTCCCTCATGCCCGCTAAACTTGAAGCGGACTCAAATTATCCCGGGTGTGAGCGATTGTCAATCTATTTGTTCGAATGTGTTCTTTTTCGCTGGCTTTTAGGCGTAGCCTGCAACTCCGCAACTACAACTTCTACGCCCGCTTCCCGCAGGCCCTTAATGTTTTTTGCATCGGTGCCAGAGTCGGTCACGAGCACATCAATGTCCGCTATAGGGCCGACGTAAGCGAAGCTTTGCGTCCCAAACTTAGTGTGATCCGCTAGGGCTATCCGGGTCTTCGCAGCCCGCGTGATCATCTTCTTGATTTGGGCCTCGGCGTGGTTTGCGGTCGAGATTCCGTACGAAAGATCGATCGCGCTCACTCCCAAAATCGCTTTATCCAACCGAATCTCGGAGAGCGCACGCTGCGCCCATTCGCCAGAAAAATAGAACGTGTCCTTTTGCAGATCGCCGCCGGTGCACAGGACCGTCACGCCTGAGCTTCTTTGTAACTGGCAAACGATGGTCGGAGAGTTGGTCACTACAGTCAGCCGATTCCGCTGGTGTAAGCCGCGAGCAAGCTCATATACCGTCGTGCTTCCCTCAAGAAAAACAGTATCGCCGTCAAGCACCAAATGTTGAGCAGCGCGCGCAATGGCTTGCTTCTCAACGCTGTGGCTATGTGACAAAGTCTCGTAGGAGGGTTGGAATTTGGTACTGGACATACGGGAAACCGCTCCCCCATGTGAACGGACCAAAACGCCATCCTGCTCCAAAGCCGCCAAGTCTCGCCTCACGGTTGCGGCGGTAACCCCCAGAGCGGCGCAGAGGTCGGAGGCGGTAACGGTGCGTTGAGCGGAGAGGATCTCTCGAATGCGAAATCTACGTTCTTCTGCGAGCATGAATGTCCGCGCTCTCCCGGCGCAAATCGATGCTGTCGAACCTGGCGATCCAGTAGCTCCGCAATTGTATTGCGACAGGGGACGATTTGTATCGAAAAAAGTGCACTCTCAAATACACACTCGATCAGAAACAAACAATTGGATTGACAAACGAATACGTTATCGGTAGATTCGCGCAATTGTAAAGTGAATGCCACCGCCGAAATCGAAGCGCACCAACCTGCCTGCCTATGGCCATGAAGACTGAATCTGACCCCCATCTGACGCGGGCCTTCGGTTTACTCCCTGCTACGGCCCTCAACATGTCCAACATGGTTGGGATCGGGCCATTCATCACCATCCCACTGTTGATGGCTTCGATGGGCGGCCCGCAGTCCATGTTGGGCTGGCTGACGAGTGCGCTCATTGTAATTTCTGACGGTCTGATATGGAGCGAACTTGGGGCGGCGTTACCAGGCTCCGGCGGCAGCTACCATTTTCTTCGCGAAGCGTACGGCCATCAGAGCTGGGGTCGCCTGATGGCTTTTCTTTTCATCTGGCAATTCGTTCTGAGTGGGCCTTTAGAAATCGCATCCGGGATGATTGGATTCGGAAACTATTCTTCATACCTCTGGCCGGGATTGACCGCTCGCGGCCAACAATACGTGGCGGTTGCCACAGGCCTTGTTGCTTTGATCCTCTTGTGCCGAAAAGTCACATTCTTAAGCAAGGTCACGCTGACGCTTTGGGTTGGCACGCTGCTGGCGATGGTAACCGTCATTGTCACCGGTTTCCCGCATTTCAATGCCCACCGGGCATTCGATTTTCCTTCAGGAGCGCTGGCCTTTAATCGCGGTTTCGTGCTCGGTCTTGGCAGCGCTACCCTGATCGCCGTGTACAACTATCTCGGATATTACGACGTGTGTTACATCGGCGACGAAGTCCAGAATCCTTCTTACGTAGTGCCGCGATCGATTCTGTATTCGCTCGCAATCTGCTGCGTAGGATATCTGGCGCTGCACCTCGCCTTGATCGGAGTGGTGCCGTGGCGGGAAGGAATTCATTCGAACTTCATCGTTTCTGATTTCATGGAACGCCTATACGGTAGGGGCGCCGCGATCGCCGTAACAATTTTGATCCTCTGGTCGGCCTTCGGCTCTGTGTTTGCACTGCTTCTGGGCTATTCACGGATTCCTTATGCAGCCGCCATCGACGGCTATTTCTTTCACCCGTTTGCGCAACTGCATCCTACAAAAAACTATCCTCAAGTATCACTCCTGGTCCTGGGTGGTGTATCGATTGCCGCCGCATTCCTCAGGCTTGATCAGCTCGTCAGTGCCTTGATTACCACTAGAATTCTGGTGCAGTTTCTGGGACAGCTATTTGCCATTCCGCTTTTGCGACGAAAGTTTCCCGACAGTTCGCGGCCATACAAAATGTGGTTTTATCCCGTCCCCATTGTCATTGCGTTCTTTGGGTGGGCCTATGTTTTTCTGACCTCGGGCTGGCTCTACATCAAGATCGGTTTATTGACGCTAATGACTGGCGTTCTGGTTTTCTTCATCTGGGCGAGGTGGAAAGCTACATGGCCGTTCAACCCGAGCCCGAATTCTGAGCCAAGGCCAACACATAGCAGGAGGAATCCATGATTGCACATAGCCGCCGTGAGTTTTGGTTCTCCAAATTGAACGCCAAAGTCCGCCCGATCCGGGTCGTGAATCTCTTGATAGCGTGCGTGCTGATGTTAGTGGAGGGGTGCCTCGGCTCTTCTGACTCGGGCAGGGCCGCTGAGGTGGTTGCTGATACCGAGGGCTTATCCGTGGTGGTGCGGCCAAGCGACGGCACATATGAGATCCAAACAGGAAATGGCGGACACACCGTCATGCATGCCAGAGTGGCAGCGGAGATCGATCACAAGTGGGTTCGATCGACCGACTATCCAAAACACGAGATATCTCATTCGACTTTTGAGGATGTTCTCGGACACGGCAAGAAAATAACGATTACTTCCTCCGGACTTCCGACTTTCCCTGATCTTGCCTACACAATACAAACTTATGACGGCAGAGCTTTTGGTGTCATCGAGGCTGAGGTGCACAACCACACGGACAATCCGGCGACGATCCAAAGTATCCGAAGCGTGGAGGCCGTGGGAGAAACAATGATCGATCTCGCCGGCCCTCAGAACGCCGACCGAGTTCTATCGGACAGCTTCAGCGAGGACTGGCCGCCGTTGCAAATTTACAACCTAGGAAAAGCTCCTCGGGGAATGCACCGTGCCGTAGGCAGCCAACTCATTTATAACCGGGAGACCAAGGAGAGCATGTTCTTGGGGGCTCTCACTTCCAACCGTTTCCTCACCATCATTCATTTACAAACCCAATCTGCCTCGGACAGCCCCAGCATCGCTGCATTCACGGTCGATTCAACTGGAACAACTGAGATACAAGCAACCGATTCAGAATCCGATCTGCGAGAAGGACCCGCGGAAAACCTGATTGAATTAAGCGTTCCTCTTGCAGCGGGCGAATCGATAAGTTCGGAACGCTTGATGTTTGCGGTCGGTACCGACTACCACGCACAACTTGAGAACTATGGCGCCGTGATTCGAGAGCTGCATCACAGTCGCGTCAGCCCTGACAATATGCTGGGATGGTGGAGTTGGACGGCCTTTTACGCAAAGATCACCGCAGGCGCTGCGCTGACGAACGCTCGATGGCTGGCCGAAAATCTGAAGGACCTGGGGTACGACTATTTTCATTTTGACATGGGTTATGGATACGCTCGCGGCGAATACACGACGCCCAATGCCTCGCAATTCCCCGATGGTATGTGGGATCTTACTCACCGCATTTGCCGATTAGGATTAAAAGTAGGAATTTGGACGGCTCCCTTCGAAGTGGCCGAGCGGGCCTGGATTTATGAGCACCACAAAGATTGGCTGCTGCACAACGCACATGGCGATCCGATTTCCATCGGCAAAGCCGAAGAGGTGGAGGGCGAACGTCTGTTCGTCCTTGACGTCACTCAACCTGACGCCCAGGAATATCTGCGGCAGACCTATCGCACACTGGTCCGGGAATGGGGCGTGCGCTACATTAAGCTCGATTTCATGGACAACACCGCAATCGAAGGTTATTACCATCGCCCGAATACAACCGCACTTGAAGCGCAGCGGATTGGGCTCGAGATTATTCGGAAGGCAGTCGGCGACGGCGTGCTGCTTGATAAAGATGGGAGTCCGATGTTGAATCCTGTCGGCTTGGTGGATGAAGGCCGTGTATCTCAAGATACAGGTCATGCATTTCTCCGCAGCAAAGAAGCGGAGCCGGGCATCGCGGCACGTTATTACATGCACAGGAACTTTTTCATCTCTGACCCCGATGCCTTCACCGTCTCCCGGCAGCTCCTTGAAGAACGGGCCATTCAAGCTCCACTAACATTGAATGAGGCTCAGGTGTCGATCGCGCTGGCGGCGGTTTCCGGAGGAATGTTTGAAATTGGCGACGACCTCCCAATACTGGGAAGCGATTCGGATCGCGTGGCACTGATCAAGAATTCGGATTTGCTTGCGATGGCCAAACTTGGACGCGCCGCTTTGCCACTGGATCTGCTGACTTATACAGATAAAGATGAACAACCGAGCGCTTTTCTGCTGCACGAAGACCGGCGTCAGTCCATTTTGGCAGTCTTTAACTGGACGGAGCAGCCGAGTTCTCACACTTTCAGCTTGTCCGATTTAAAGCTCCCCGCAGGGCATTCATACAAATTATCCGATTCGTTTGCGCAAGATCAGCCGTTAGCGATGGACCACGAAACCCTCCGCCTGGACAATCAACCCGCGCACTCCGTGAAGCTGATCAAAATTATTGATACTTCGATACCGGCGGCCGCACCTTCGATTGCTTTCCAAGTACCGTCTCAAGCCAACATTGCGGAAGAAATCAAGTTCTCCGGCACCGCATCTAAAGACGGAGTTCCCGCGCTCGCCTATCGTTGGGATTTCGGTGATGGAGTGGTCGCCGATGGCGCAAGCCTCACTCATACCTATACTGCTGCCGGCAATTACACAGTGCGGTTCACGGCTCAGGGCCTCGATGGCAAATCTGAAGAGAAAACATTTTCGATCGCGATCAGCGGGTCGGTGAATCTTCCCTCTCCTCGGCGGTACAGCGAACCACGCGAATAGCTGCACTTTAGGAAACGCTGGAGCCGATGAATCGCGCGAATGTTTCTGGAGCGAGAGCAACCTGATTCCACAAGGAAAGGGTGAGCGCCCTGGCTGACCCCGACATCCCCATCCTGAAGGAAGCCAGGACAGAGTACGCGAAGCTCCAATAGCCAACGATCCCCAGCCGACCGCGCTTCGATTCAGCTATTCACGTGAACTCGTACCTATTTTCTGATTTCTGCTACCCAAGCCCGTGCGGCTCTCGTCAAAAAGCACCGTGATTAAAGTCATCCCCGGAAATCGAGGACTCAAATGAGGTCTCCGTCGCTGGTCCTCAGGTGGTTCACCAATCCTGATTGTTATGTGAGTGCGACTTTGCTGGTGATCGCAGGCTGCGTCGCATTCTCGGCCATCGGAGTCCTGGGAGAGCAAGCGACCTCTTCCTCCTTTGCCCTCGATTCCGTTGCCGGTTTGGAAGTATTCAACGGGAAGGCCGAAGTCGCGACCTACCGCGGACGGCGCGCGGTGCATTTGACAGCACCACCCGACCGTTCCGACCCCGAGGACAATGAATCGGTCCAGGCATTTGTGGCTGGCGTTGATTTCAAGGACGGAACCATTGAGGCCGATGTTGCGGGTGCGCCTATGCCCGGAGCGCCTGCGGATGCACGCGGCTTCATCGGGATCGACTTTCGCAGCCAGGAACATGGCGCTCGCACCGAAAGCATGTATCTACGGCCCACGAACGGCAAGGCGGATGATCAGTTGCGCCGCAATCACTCTGTGCAATATGACTCGGTGCCGGACTTTCCCTGGTTCCGCCTGCGAAAAGAGAGCCCCGGAGTTTATGAAGCCTACGCCGATCTTGAAGCGGGTGCCTGGACGCACATGAAGATCGTGGTTTCAGGGACAAAGGCAGTGCTGTATGTCAATGGCAGCAACCAGCCGTGCCTGGTCGTGAACGATCTGAAGCTTGGCGAAACCCACGGGCAGGTCGGCTTTTGGGGCGAGTGGAGCACGGAAGCGTACTTCTCCAAGCTGACTATCCGGAGCGATCGATAGTGTCGGTTGCGCTCTGTAAGCGGTGCCGCGGCTGTGCGCGATGTGCCGCAGTTCATCAAGCAGTCCGTCAAGGAGAACACGAATGCAGCGAATCCTCTATGTTGTCGCGCTCTGCTTGTGCGCATGTATGGCCTTGTCCGCGTTCGCGGCAGATCAAAAGCAGACCAAGGTAGTCAAAATTAATGACGCGATTTACATGGTGCCGACCACAGGCAACGTCTACATGGTTAAAACGCCGGCCGGAAACGTGCTCATCGATACCGCGACATCTGAACGCGCGCCGGAGGCTAGAAACCTGCTGCTATCGCAAAACCTCGGGCCGGTGAAATACATCATTCTCACCCATGGCCATGCCGACCACATCGGGGGGATTCCGCTGTGGAAAGAGCCGGGAATCCAGGTCATCGCCCAGAGGAACTACGTCGAATTCGTCAACTACGTCACGCGGCTTGAAGGTTTCTTTGCTCCCCGTAATGCGGCCGCGTTCGGCGGTTCGCCCAAGCCCGTCGGGCCCTGGGCGGGCAATTACGGTGCGAAGATTGATCCGAGTGTTTTCTTCGATCAGGAGTACAAGTTCACGCTGGGGGGAGTGGAATTCCAACTATTCAGCACGCCCGGTGAGACGCCGGATCATCTGACAGTGTGGATCCCGGCCTATAAGGCCGCTTTCATTGGCGACAATTACTCGGGGATTGGAATCCCTGAGCCGAATTCGTTCCCCAACCTGTACGCGATCCGCGGTACCAAACCTCGTTGGGCACTTGACTGGGCCAATTCGCTGGACAAAGTGCTCGCGCTCAAACCCGATATCGTGCTCAACGGGCACGGCCAGCCAATTGTGGGGAACCAGGAAATAACGCGGCTGCTGGGCCGGTATCGCGACGCCATCCAATATGTGCACGATGAAGTGGTCAAGGGAATGAACTCCGGCAAAGATGTCTACACGCTGATGCAGGAGATCAAACTTCCGGCGAGTTACAATCTCAGTCAGTCGTTTGGCAAGGTGAGTTGGTCGGTGCGCGGGATCTACGACGGGTACGCGGGCTGGTATGACATGAATCCAACCACCATGTACGAAACGCCAGCTTCTTCGGTCTATCCCGACCTGGTTAAGCTCGCCGGAGGACCGGAACCGTTAGTGCGTGCGGCCCTGGAGAAACTCGACGCCGGGATGCCAGTCGAGGCGCTGCACCTGACGGACGTTGTTCTTGCTTATGATCAAAAAAATGGCGCAGCCCTGAATGCGCGATTGAAAGCCTTAAGTGTGCTGCGAGATCGCTGTGAGAACTACGTGGAAGAGGGGTGGCTGGAATACGGTATCACCAAAGCGAAGGAAGAACTGGGATCGCAGTAGACGAATCGCCGACCTAACTGAATTTGAGCACCAGAGTTGAGTCCTCAGAATACCGGCTGTCTGGCAAATCTGTTGACCGCCTCGCGCAAATCTGCGGCCTCAACCTAGGCAATCGTGCGTAACATTTGCTCAACTTACAGCTCGCTCGCGCACCTCAAAAGCGTATTTGTGGTCTCGGGAGAACTGGGCAAAGCTCGTTGGCCTGCGGCCGAGAATCTGTTCTACATCGTGAGTTACGGTTGCTGCCTTGCCTTCGCGATACAGCTTTTGTAGATCGAGAAGAGCGTCTGCATTCCACTCCGGCATGCCGGCGGCCAGCAGAGCCTGCTTCAAGTCCGCGGGTGGAAGGTTCACAAATCGAATCTCACGGCCAAGGTCGTCGGAAAGGATCTGAGCAATCTCCATATTCGTGAGCGCCTCCGGACCAGTCAGGGTGTAGGCTTTGCCAATGTGGCCATCTTCCGTCAGAGCCTTTATCGCGACCGCGGCCACATCCCTAATATCGATCTGGCTGACTCGCCCTTCACCCTCGCTTCCATAAAAAGCGTTCTGCGTGTTGATCGTTGCTGCATTGTAATTGACCATGTTCTGCATGAATCCGTTCGGTCGAAGAAATGTACAAGGCACGCTCGAAGACTGGATGTAATCTTCGGATTGGGCATGCTGGCGGGTAAACGTTGCTTCACGTCCGCCCATTGCCGAGAGTTTCACCACCTGATGAACCTCTGACTGTCGGATGACATCAATCGCCTTGCGCTCAAGCACAGGAAGTTGCGCGGTGGGAGGGCCGACCAGAAACACTCGGTCCACGCCCTTCAAGGCTGCTCGCAGAGTCTCCGGCTCGTTAAAGTCTACGGTGACGGGTTCGATTCCCGAAGGTGCCACTGCCGCCTTGCTTACTGACTGGAAGGCCGCTCGCACCTGGACACCTGTTTGGACGATATGCTTGAGAACTTCTTTGCCGACGTTACCGCTTGCGCCTGTGATCAGAATCATGACAGCCTCCGTACGTCACAATTTTAGCCGGTGCTCACAAAGAACGATTACCGCCAGAGTGGGATTCACTGCGAGCCGCCCGGGCGAAGTCCATGGTGTACCGTGCGTCCTTTTGTGGTTGATGCATTTGAAATGCGTTAACCACAAAGGAGGCGAAGGTACACAAAGGAAGAAAGTGACGTTTTAATGGATGCTGCTCCCGCGACAGTGGATTCCAACTAAAGCTTTATCGCTGTGCTGCGTTCCTATTGTTGTCGAGGACGACAGCGCCATCAGACGGACGCCTTCAGCGGGAAGTGGTGTCGAGATTGTCGGAGCGTCCGGCCTTCAGGCGAGACCACTGGGGTGGGACGTCCATCGGTACGCCTGCCGGGCACACCAAAAAGGCCGAGAGGGAATTCCCTCTCGGCCTTCACTCGTGGTCAACGCTCATCTGGCGGCACAGCCGCCTCAGTTGGACTCGGTGAACTTGATATGGGGTTTCGAGCCGCCTGCGCCGGAGCAGCTGCCCAGATTCAGGTTGTTGGTTTCCCCTGTGGTACCGGCATTCGATGCGCATATCGGCGCATTCGCGGTGCCATTTGTCACCGTGCTCTCCACCGTGATGGAGGAGCCGGTGTTAAAGTCGGCTTCCGACCCGCCGCCGTCGCCCACGATGTTGAACTCCGATTCCTTCCAGCCAGTGGAGAGGTAGACGACGCTGTCCTTGCCCGTGGTTTTATACGCCTTTTTCCCGACGTACATGATCATGGTATCCAGGCCACCTTTCACGGCCGAACCCGATATCTCGAGGGTCTTGAGCTTGGAGATTACCTCCTTGGGTACCCCCACAGCAGCGCTGTTCGTGTAGCAATCGCCGCTGAAGCTGTTCCAGCCATTAGGGCAGGTAGTGTCCCAGTTGATCAACCAATACTGCATGAACGCCGATGTAAAGTCCGACGAATAAACGTACTGCAGCCAGGCCAGGCAGTTCGGCGGATTTTTGGCGCCATTGCAGGCTTTATTTTTCTGCATGAAGTTGGAATTGAGCTGAAGCGAGTAACTGTTCGCGCCGTCGACGCCCGTCTCGGTCTTCACGCCCGTGACCACCGGGAACGAGCCGACGGTTTTGCTGATCAAACCCGAGCTGACCTCCGCCGCATAATCATGTCCATTACCGACCGTTGGACCGCGGCCTCGCCCGCTACGTGGAATGAATTGGATGTCGGGCGCCTCGACACAGTCGACCTTATTCCACTCCATGCTCGGATAGGACGCCTCGAAGCATCCTGCCGCCAGCACGTTGGTGTGCGCGATGGCCTCTCGCCATTGGGCAACAGCTCTTGCATCATCCGCCGCTTGCGCGGCCACGCTCAAGGAAAGCAAGGCTGCGCTCAGAACGCCCGCCGCGATCGCGTTCCGGATCACGCCATGTACAAACATCTTCTTCATGTGCTTCATGGTTCTCGCCTCTGATTTGGAATTGTTAACCGGGGTCTCTTTCTCGGCGCACAAACTGGCTTGGATTATCCTTCCAGCCACTGTTCGTGTCAATGTGCAAACTTTCCACAGTCGACCCACATTTCCTTTTTGAACTGCGAGGTGGTTCGCCCTTCTTTAGCTCGCTTTCTCCTCTTCGGCGCGCCTTCGGGCGGCGGCTCCTTGAGGGTCGGTTGTTATGTCGATCCACTTCGGATTAGGCTTGGTCTCGACCTCGTAGTTGTCGTGCCAGTTCCACCACTTGTATGGCTCGGTCTGGGGATAACCCTCTGGCGAATCCTCCCAAGTTTCCTGGCGGCCGAGCGGCGTGAGGTCGAGGTAGCTCCAGACGCTCCCCATCGCCTCGTCGCCGCGGTTGTTGATGAAGTATGTGCGGAACACCTTGTCGCCGTCGCGGAAGAACACGTTGTGGCCGTGCCATTGATCGACGCCGAAGTCTTTGTCGAAGCTGTCGGTCATGGTGTACCACGGCATCTCCCAGCCCATCCGCGCCTTTAGGCGCGCGATGTCCGCCTGCGGCGCGCGGGAGGCATAAACCAGGGTGGTGTCGCGGGTGTTCAGGTGGGCCAAGTGCGAGACCTGATCGGCGCCAAGAGAGCAGCCGCGGCAGGCGTGTTCGGGCCAGCCAAACACTCCGGGCTCGAAGAAGGCGCGATAGATGATCAACTGAGGGCGGCCCTCGAACAAGTCAAGCAAGCTTACCTTGCCCTTGGGTCCGTCGAACTCGTACTTCTTGTCCACAGTCAGCCATGGCATCCGCCGGCGTTCGGCGGCCAGCGCGTCACGGGAACGGGTCAAGGCCTTCTCCTTCGCGAGGAGCTGCTGACGAGCAGCCTCCCACTCCTGCTGCGACACGATCGGGGGTGTCTTCATCGCGAGCCTTTTTCCGTGTTGCTTGTCCTTCTCTTTCTCTTTGTTCGTCGACATTTTTATTTCTCCTTGTTATTTAGAGTCGGGATGATGTCTTCTGCTCTGTTCTTTTTGCGAGAAACTTTCACAGCCAATGCTGCCAGCCCGCCGGTAGAAACCGCACCGGCGACCACCAATCCCATAGATGCCAAACAGAATGGGCACATCGTTTGCCTCCTCGGTGGCCAACTTGACTGTTAAGCCGCCTCTATAAGGGTGACGGGTAGGGCGCGGTCATTTCGACACGGAAAATAAAAAAATTAGCCCCTTCTTTGGAGCAGAAACTTTCTCACAGCGGGATCCTCGCTCAGACCAATCGCCCGGTCGAAGGCATCCGCGGCCTCAGGTGTTTTCCCTAGCCGTTGCAAAAGGTGAGCGCGAACCGCCCAATAAGGCTGATAAGTGGAGACAGCCGCTAGGTCGATCTCATCCAGAACGGCCAACCCCGCCTTGGGTCCCTCCGCTTCGGCTACTGCCGCGGCGTATCCGGTCTGTGTGCCGAGCGTGGGTGAGATGCGGATTAGCTGTTCGTAGAACAACGTGATCGCAGGCCACGCAGTGCGGCCGCTGCGGCCCCGCTCAGCATGTACCGACTGAATCGCGGCCTCAAGTTGAAACCGGCCGGCGCGACCGCGACTCGACGCTTCGCCGAGATGCCGTTCCGCTTCTTCGATTAAAGGAAGTGACCACTGCTTCGGATCCTGCTCCGAGAGTGGAACGAAACGACCATCCGGCCCTCGGCGCGCGGAACGCCGGGCTTCGCAGTGGAGCATCAGAGCCAGCAGGCCGTGCACCTCAGCTTCCTGGGGCATCAACCGCAGAAGAACTCGCGCGAGCCAGACTGATTCTTCTGTCAGATCCCGGCCGCGCTGGTCAACGCCCACCATGTCGTCCCAGCCAATCCCGAAGGCGGCGTAGATCGCTTCCAGCACCGCGTCGAGCCGCTCCGGCAACTCACGCTCCTGCGGGATTTCAAACCGTATACCGCCATCGCGAATCTTCGTCTTGGCACGCACCAGGCGCTGCCCCATCGTGGTCGGCGAAATCAGGAAGGCGTGCGCAATGAGCGCGGCATCCAGACCGAGAACGGTCTGGAGCATGAGTGGCGTGTGCATCGCCGGATCGATCGCCGGGTGGGCGCATACGAACAGCAGTTTCAACCTTTCATCTGGAAACTCCGGCGACAAGGTCATGTTGGGCTCCTTTGAATCCTCTCTGAGGAGCGCGAGCGTGGGCTCGCTCGCTTTCGCTACCTGCTCGTGACGCACGTGGTCGATAATTGAGCGCCGTGCCGTGGTCATCAGCCAGGCTTCTGGATTCTCTGGCACGCCGTCTCGGGGCCAAGCCCTAAGTGCCTTGACCAACGCATCGCTAAGGGCATCCTCCGCGCTGGCCACGTCGCGCGTGTGTGCGGACAGGTACGCAACGAGGCGCCCGTAGGACTCGCGAGCCACACGTTCGACAGTTCGATGAATAATCCGGTGAGCGCTCTCCTGTTCGCTTCCACTCATCTTCATTCAGCCCAGTTTCATTCAGCCCAGTTCATTCATCCCGTGACCCGGCGCAGGTATTCAGGCGAAACGGGACGGACCTCCACCGCACCGATCGAGGCGGCCGGGCATCGCGCTGCCCACTCGAGCGCCGCGTCAAGCGAAGGAAGCTCCAGGATTGTGAATCCCCCTAGTTGCTCCTTGGTATCCGCAAAAGGGCCATCCTGTACGCGCCGCTTTCCGTTCTTAAGTCGCACCGTGGTCCCGGTCTCCGGGGCTTGCAGTGGATTGCCACCGACAAAGATGCCGGCTTCGACGATGGCCTTGTGATAGGCTCGCCACGCACCGAGGTAGGGATCATTCTCGTCAGCATTCCGTGCCGCAAACGCTTCTGGTGGTTCGAAAATCAGCAGGGCAAATTGCATCAACTTTCTCCTTCGAAAACAATTGTGAGCGCTTTTGCGCTCCTGATTGCATGACGGATGAGAGGCCGCATATTCGACCGTCACTGGCAATTATTTGTCGATTCGCGCTGTAGTTCAGGATTAGACGCTGCGGAATGAGTGTCCTCCGGCAAAAACCCCTGCTCCATCCTTTTGCCACAGTGCCTTCAGTTGTCGTGAGCCGACTGCGAGCTCATCGAGCGACCAGTTGCCTTTTTACAGTGTCGGGATCCATCGAGTGACAAGGTGCAAACCGGTTTACGCTAGTTCTGAGTTTGTGGATTCCGTCCTGAATCTGACGTGGGCTAACGCCTCCGTAGCCAAGAATTAAGCCTGCCCTTTTGGAGGGCTTCAAGTAACAGGAAGACAAGGGCATGGCGGAAATGCCACTTTCGGCCGCGTGCTTCGATATCGCCACATCATCTGTTCCAGCTGGCAGCAATGCAACCAGATGCATGCCTGCTTCGGCTCCGATCACTTCGACAATATCTCCTATCTGATTTCGGATCGAATTTACCAGCGCTGTCCGACGATCCATATAAACCATTCGCATCCTGCGGATGTGCCGGGCGAAGTGTCCCTCGCGGAAAAAATCCTTTAATACGGCCTGATGCAGCGTAGATGAAAAGATATCGGCAGCGTCCCGCACCGCGGAGTAAGCGGGCACCAAATCCTTGGGAACGACCACGTAACCTAATCGCAAGGCAGGGAACAGAACCTTGCTGAGTGTCCCTATATAAATCACCCTGCCATCCATGTCCAAACCCTGCAGAGATGGAATGGGGCGGCTTCCGAACCGATACTCGCTGTCGTAATCGTCTTCAATGATCCAGGAACCCGCGCGCGCTGCCCACTTCAGGAGGGACATGCGTCGCGCGGCACTCATTGTCATGCCTAAGGGATATTGGTGCGAGGGTGTCACGTACGCGACCCGCGCATGACGACTTCGACCGGTGATTTCTGAAACCACCATCCCCTCGCCATCTACCGGAATCGGAACCAACCGGGCTCCGGCACTCGTGAAAGCCATGCGGGCGCCTGGGTAGCCTGGGTCTTCCATCAGCACCTGATCTTTAGGATCGAGCAGAACCTGAGCAGAGATCTGCAACGCCTGTTGAGACCCGGTCGTGACCAGAATTTGTGACGACTCGCATCGTACTCCGCGAAACGTACTCAGATACTCCGCGATGGCTTCGCGGAATGGGAGATATCCCATGGCATCGCCATAGGCCATGATCGACCGCGACAACTTTCGGGAATGTCGTGTCACCAGCTTCGACCAGACTTCAATCGGGAAGTGCTCAAGAGCAGGCAGGCTCACTCGAAACGCACCCAGGTTGTGTAGCCACGTCTCCGAAGGCGTTTTCAATAAAATCGCTGCGCGCGCTGACATCCTGCGTGGAGCTGACTCAGTAACTGCTCGCCGCGAGCCTTTCCGCCGCTGAGCCGGGAAGCCGAATGCGTCATTCGGGATCGTTCTGGCCACGCATGTTCCCGATCCAACGAACGCTTCCAGATAACCCTCAGAATGCAGTTGTTCGTATGCATTGAAGACAGAGATCCGAGAGATCTGCAGTTCCGCGGCCATGTTTCGAGTGGATGGAAGACGTTGTCCCGGCCGCATCCGGCCTTCGGTTATCGCAGTCCGAAGCCAATCGTAGAGTTGTCGATATATCGGAGAGTTCCTACGGCTATCGAGAATTATCGGCGGAATG
>Ga0210390_10003057_pt1 | contig 14475 bp, 14 predicted proteins | sample IncBWH11OmetaG_FD_161050 | JGI IMG/M metagenome (GOLD analysis project Ga0210390, IMG submission 161050) | Forest soil microbial communities from Barre Woods Harvard Forest LTER site, Petersham, Massachusetts, United States - Inc-BW-H-11-O ...
CAGCCGCATCGTTACACCCGCACGCAGCATCTCTGGGACGATTTTTCACGTGCCTTCAATCAAGCCGACATTTTGGCCTTGCTCGATATTTACGCCGCCAGTGAAGCTCCGATTCCCGGCATTACCAGCGAAGCCCTGGCCAACAGCATTCGCGAAGCCGGCCACAAAAATGTGCACTACTTCCAGTCCATGCAGAGCGCCATTGAGTTTCTGCTGCGGGAGGCCCGGCCCGGCGATGCGATCCTGACCATCGGCGCCGGAAACGTTAGCCGAGCCAGCAACGAACTGGCCGTACTGCTCGGCTCGGAGTTGCGTCTAAGTGAAGGGGTAAGAGATGCGGGTTGAGAACGCCAAAATTCTGGAAGTCTTGCCGAAGTTGCAGGTGGAGCTGCTGCGCGGGGTGTCGTTGGCAGAATTGACCTCGCTCGGCATCGGCGGCACCACGGATTTGCTGCGCGTCAACCGCCACGATTCCATCCCGGATCTGCTGAATCTTCTCGAAGACGCCGTCGTCCGCTACAAATTCCTCGGAGGCGGCTCCAATCTCCTGGTGATGGATGGCGAGCTTCCCTTCGTCGTTCTGCAATTGGGTCAGCTAAATCCAGACGTCGTGATCGACGGCGACGTAGCCAGCGTGGATGCCGCCGCCGATCTGGGCAAAACCGTCACACTTTGCGCCAAAAACAATCTGGGAGGCATGGAAGGCTTGATCGGCGTGCCCGGCACGGTGGGCGGTGCACTGCGCATGAACGCCGGAGCCTACGGCATACAGATCGGTTCCTACGTGTGCGAGGTAAAAGTTTACCGGGCGGCCGCGCGCAAGATAGAAATTCTCACAGGCAATCAAATTTCGTTCGAATACCGGCACACTTCATTTGCACCCGATGATATGATGCTGTCAGTGAAGCTCCGACTTCCCTCCAAGCCGTTCGCGGAAATCATTCAAGGCATTCGTATCTGCAACGAAAAGCGGCGCGCCAGCCAGCCCTTGGGCCAAAAGAGCGCCGGCTGCATCTTCAAGAATCCTCCGGGCGCCTCCGCCGGGCGCATGATCGATGAACTCGGCCTGAAAAGCCTCACCTTGGGCGACGCACGCGTCAGCGATCGCCACGCCAACTTCTTCGTCAATGCCGGCCGCGCTTCCGCAGCCGATATGCTCGGCCTGATCTCCGACGTGCGCGAGCGCGTTCGAAAAGTTTATGGAGTAATTCTCGAAAACGAGGTGGTCGTTTGGAACGCGTAAAGCCCATCCAGCGAAACGCTTCTTCCGCGGCGGCAGAACATGAGCCGTACCGCCCCGAACTTGTCTCCGAAGACGAGCCGCGCTACCTGCGCCGCCAAAAGCCGGTGGAGATTCGCCGCAAGAAATTCAGCGGCAGGACCGGTACCTATTATCGCCAGGTTTTTGTTTGGACGCTCGTGGGAGCCGCAGCTCTGGGCGTTACTGTGTTTTCGGTACGCTACTTGCTCTACTCTCCGCAGATGTTGCTGGTGAAGCCGGATCAGATCGAGGTCAACGGCAACCGCATCGTCGCGCGTGAAGATGTTCAGAAGCTCTTCTCACGTGATCGTGGCCTTAGCTTGTTGAAAATCCCGCTGGATAAGCGGCGGATGGAGATCGAAGAACTGCCTTGGGTGGAAGAGGCGAGCGTGCAGCGAATCTTGCCGAACCGTGTGCGCGTTTTCATAACGGAACGCACTCCCATTGCGTTTTTTCGAAATGGCACCGAATTGACTCTAGTGGACGCGCATGGCGTATTGCTCGACCGCCCCGAGGGCGAAGATTTCCATTTCCCCATCGTCACCGGATTGTCCGAAAGCCTGCCCAGGGAAGATCGGGAAAGGCGCATGCAGACGTACCAGGAATTCATGAAAGATGTCGACCTTGTGAAGCCAGGATCATCCGACCAAATCAGCGAATTGGATTTAAGCAATCCGCGCGATCTGCGTGTCGTGATGGCTGGCTTGGGCGGCAACACCGACGCGCACGCCGTCACCGTGCACTTTGGTCAAACCGATTTCACCGGTAAATTCCGGATGCTCGTGGAAAATTTTGCGCAGTGGCAGGCCAATTCCGGAACAGTGCATTCCATTGATCTTCAGTATTCCCGGCAAGTGGTGGTGAACCCCGACACCAGCACAACTGCCGCGAAGAACAGATAACGATTCGACAGGGAGACGATTTTGGCAAAGAAAGACAAATATCTGGTCGGGCTGGACATCGGCAGCACCAAGACCTGCGCGTTGCTTGCGGAGATGGAAGACGAGCAGGTGCGTTTCCTCGCTCTCGGCGCAGCCGAATCCAAAGGGCTGCGTAAAGGATTGATCGTGAACCTCGATTCCACTGTCAGCTCCATCCGGCGCGCGGTGGAAGAAGCGGAAAGCGTCGCCAACGTCCCCGTGGAGTCCGCCGTCATCGGAGTGGCCGGAAGCCACGTGCGCGGCGTGAATTGTCAGGGCGGAGCCTCACTAGGTGCCCGGCCCCGCGATATCGAACGCGAAGACGTTCGCCGCGCTATCGATACCGCGCGAAACATTTCTCTGCCTGAGGATCGTGAAGTTCTCCACGTTCTGCCTCATGAATTTCGCGTGGACGCGCAAGACGGCATCCGCGACCCCATCGGCATGGTCGGCCAGCGCCTTCAGGCAAACGTACACATCGTCACATCCTCCAGTTCCGCCACGCAAAATCTTGTTACCGCGGCGAACAAGGCCGGTATCTTAATCAACGACACCGTGCTCGAGCCTCTCGCTTCCGCGGAAGCGTGCCTCACGCAGGATGAGCGCGATTTGGGCTGCTGCCTTCTCGACATTGGCGGCGGCACGACAGAACTCATCGTCTACGGGGGCGGTGTGGTTCGCCATACGGGCGCCGTGGCTATTGGCGGCGATCATTTCACCAACGATCTGGCAGTAGGCCTGCGCACGCCAATCCCCGAAGCCGAACGCATCAAACGCCATCATGGATGTGCTGCCGCGGCATTGCTTCGCGACGATGGCTCAATCGAAATTGCCAGTGTAGGCGATCGTCCGCCTCGAACGATTTTTGCGCACATGCTCACGGAGATCATCGAGCCGCGGGCCCAGGAATTGCTCGCGCTCATCGCCGACGACTTGCACCGCGCAGGGTTGATGAAGCAAATCCCCGCGGGATTCGTCCTGGCCGGTGGCGGCGCGCGTCTGAACGGTTTGCAGGATCTAGCCGAGCACAGTTTCCATTTGCCGGTGCGTATGGGCCAACCGCGCGGCATCACCGATCTGCCCGACCAGGTCGCTCAGCCGGAATATGCGACGGTCGTCGGTTTAGTGCTCTGCGCGGCAAAAGCTAAAAAAGCCGGGTCGGCTAAGCCCGGCGGTTTGGTGTCCAAATTGCGCGCAATGTTTGCCGGGGCCTGAGGCTCCAGGCAGACCGTGGGAAGACTTTTTCCACAGGCTGGTAAAACTGGCTGTGGAAACGCCTTTACACGAGATTTATAAAGGACTTTCACCAGCCGGAACGGGGGGAACAGCATGACAGCGAAAGACGCAGGTATCCGGATGAGCTTTAGCGAAGAGTTGCAGCCCGCAAAGCTTAAGGTGATTGGTGTCGGTGGCGGCGGGTGCAACGCGGTGAACCGCATGATCCGCGCCAAGGTGGAAGGCGTTGAGTTCATCACCGCCAACACGGATCTGCAGGCGCTGAAAATGTCTCAGGCGCCCGTGAAATTGCAGCTCGGCGCGAAGCTCACCAAAGGGCTTGGTGCGGGCGCGAATCCAGAGGTTGGCCGCAAAGCCGCGCTCGAAGACACTGAAAAAATTATTGAAGCACTGGAAGGTTCGGACATGATTTTCATCACGTCCGGCCTCGGCGGTGGCACCGGCAGCGGTGCGGCCCCGGTAGTGGCTTCGCTGGCGAGCGAACTGGGCGCGCTAAGCGTAGCCGTCGTCACCAAGCCATTCGCTTTCGAGGGAAAGCGCCGCATGCTGCAAGCGGAACAAGCGCTGCAGGAACTGGTCGGCGTCGTGGACACCGTCATCGTGATTCCGAACGAGCGCTTGATGGAAACCGTCGAACCCGGCACCAGCTTCTTCGATGCTTTCCGCATCGCCGACGACATTCTGCGCCAGGCTGTGCAGGGCATCTCTGACATCATCACCGTGCCCGGCATCATCAACCGAGACTTTGCCGACGTTCGCACCATCATGCACGGCCAAGGCTACGCCGTGATGGGCACGGCGGTCGCCAGCGGTTCAAACCGCGCGGTAGACGCCGCGAATCGCGCCATTTCCAGTCCATTACTCGAAGACAATTCCATCCAGGGCGCGCAAGGAATCCTCATTAATATTTGCGGCAGCTCTTCGCTGTCTTTGCAAGAGGTGCACGAAGCCTCCAGTGTGATTCAAAAAGCGGCGCATGAGAATGCCAACATTATTTTTGGCGCGGTGATGGATGAAGCCATGAAGGACATGGTGAAAATCACCGTAATTGCCGCCGGCTTCAAGGACACGGCGAAGAAACAGATCCCGCAAAAGCAATCCTTCCTGCCACGCACTTGGAAGGCCGGCCGCGAAGTGCCGGAGCAACCCGAGCTACCTGTTACTCCTCCCAGCGTCGTCAACCAGGTTAAACAAAACGTACGCGACGTAACTCCCGAAGTAGCCAAGGACGACCTAGACGTCCCAACATTCCTACGCCGCCAAGCCCAAAAAGCCTGACACGATCCACTAAACGAAACACGCTGTCCTCGTAGCGCCGCGCCTTCCGGCCGGCATCTCGGGTTATTTCGAGTGCCGCAGCTCCGACCGCTTTTACAGAAAAACGACCCACAGGACCTCAATAGGGCTAACCCTAATATGCACTCTCCTTCAACGTCCGCTTCATCGCATGAATCTCCGACTCAAACCTCTGTAAATTGCTGCTGCCATAAGGCAACACACTCCCCAGCCCCGAGTGAAATTCCCGCGCCCGCGTCTGCTCGGCCATTTTGCCTATATTTGTTGCGTCCAATCCCCCGCCAGGCATGATCACTACCCGGTCCCCGGCCAATCGCACGAGCTCACGCAGAGTCTGTAGGCCCGCAGGAACGGCCGCCGCACCGCCGGCCGTCAGAATGCGCGCAGCGCCGGTGGCAAGCACGTCTTCCAGCGCTTGCAACAGATCCGGCGTCGCATCAAACGCGCGGTGAAACGTCACTTCGAGCGGCCGCGACAATTCCACCAGTTCCGTGGTGCGTTCGATGTCGATCGAACCATCGGCACGCAGCAGCCCAAAGACCACTCCGTCTATCCCTAAATCGCGAACCACGGAGATATCGCGCTTCATGGCAGCAAATTCCTTGTCCGTGTAAACGAAATTCCCCGCGCGCGGACGAATGATCGGAAAAACCGCGATCTCCAGCTCTTCGTGGACAGTGCGCATTGCATCCACCGAAGGCGTCAGCCCGCCGTGAATCAGCTGCGCGCACAATTCAATGCGGTCCGCGCCACCGCGTTCGGCAGCCAAAGCCGTGTCCAGCGATTCCACGGTGATTTCAAGCATTAATTCAGACACCAGGCCGGCCTCTTCGCAAGAAAGGGAACTCGTTCTATATACTCCGCGAAGCGGGCGACATGCAACTCAGCGTATACCTATCCGCCAAGTTACAGAAAAACGAAAGCGTCGTGCCGTGCTTGTGTTAGGCTTGCGGCATCTCAACTGGTCTCTTCCCACGAAACACCTCAGCGGGGAGCCTCTGAAAAGGAGACCGAAAATGCAACTCAATCGACTTATTTTTGGATGGAGCGTAGTTCTCTTGGCGGTTACTGCTGTCGGCTGTCAAAAACCGTACCACGATCCTAACGAACGTTACGTGCTGGTGGCCACCAATATTAATTTGCCGTACTGGCAGGAAGCTGCCGCCGGCCTGACCGACATCGGGAAGAACACCGGCGTAAAAGTGGAACTCGTCGGGCCCACAACGTTTTCTCCAAGCGAGGAGCTAGCCGCCTTCCAGCAAACAGTTGCGCAGCATCCCGCGGGCATCATGGTTTCCGTCGCGGATCCAAAATTGTTCAAGGATCCGATCGATGATGCCATTCTGCAGGGCATCCCCGTCATTTGCATTGACGCCGACGCACCGGAGTCGAAGCGCGTCCTTTTTATCGGCACGGATAATTTCCGCGCCGGCCAGGACAGCGGAAATCGCATGGCCACGCTTCTCGGGGGACAAGGCCGCGTGGTGATAGTCACCTTGATGGGGCAACGCAACAGCGAAGAGCGCGTTCGAGGCGTCACGGATGCATTGAAGAAATATCCCGGCGTGCAGGTCATTCAGACGATCGACGACAAAGGAGATCCGCGCGCCGCGGAAGACGCCATTGCCGCGCTCCTCACGAAGAAGGAAAAAATCGATGGCATCATCTGCCTGGAAGCTTCGGGAGGAGAAGGTGCGGCCGACGCTTTGCACCGCTTGGACATGACCGAAAAAATCAGCATCGTCGCGTTCGACAAGGATCCGCAAACGCTTGAGGAAATTGAACGAAAGTGGATTACGGCAACGGTGACTCAAAAGCCCTACGTCATGGCGTATTACGGCGTAAGATTCCTCGACGACTTGCACCATAACGTCGTGCACGAGTTTAAAGACTGGGCCACAGCGCCTGCCGCTCCGTTGCCCACTTTCGTTGACACTGGCACGGCCGTGATCGACTCAAGCAACCTGGCGGCCTTCCAGAAAGCTCTGGCCGAACATCCTAAGTCTGTGCTTTAAAGTGAAAAAATTAGACGAGCCCGTACGCCGCAAACGTCACGATAGCTCCCACACCCAGCGCGGAGCCCAGAAGTGCGCCTGCCAGCACGTCGCTGAGAAAATGCATGCCCAGCACGATTCGGGAAAGTCCGATGCTCACGGCCAGGAAATACATCGGCCATTCCAGACCCGGATAAAAATAACTCAGCACAAGCGCGATTGAAAACGCCGACATGGTGTGGCCCGAAGGGAAGGAAAACTGGTCCGGAGGAAGCACCTTGGACCAGCAATGCGGTTGAAACTGGCAGGGCCTCGGCCGATGGCTCAACCGCTTCAATACTTTGAAAACGAAGATGCCCACGATGGCCGCCACGCCGGCCGCACCGAAAGCCGCGTAACCCCGCAAACCACCAAACTCTAGCAGCAGAGCGCCCAGGCTGTACCACAACCAGCCATCGCCCATCCGGGTGGCCGTCAGCATCCAGAATCGAATCCACCGCGGCGCGCTCCAGCTGTTCACCCGCCGCATGACGCGGTGGTCGCGGTTCTCGATGAATCCCCAAACCGTTTTGGCTACTGCCATGGCCATCTCTCAGCGGGCCCAGTTGGTCCCGAAGCTGGAATCCACGTCCCAAAGCATGCGCGGCCGCGCTTCTCCCAACAGTTGCGCAGCCCACTTCTTGCAGAACCGAATCTCGTTCAGCCAATGTCCCGCGGTAATCGCCGGCACGAACACCGTGAAGGGAAGAATTGCCGCCGCCAGAGGTCTTTCCTTGATCAAGGAAGTGGCAAAGCCCCACACGTCTACAGTCAGTTTCGCGTAAGCACCATGTGCGCCGTGGACCACTCCGCGCCCGGAGCGCAAGCCCATGAAAAATTCGTCCACGGTCCGCGATCCCGGAACCTGCGTGAACGTCATTCCCACTCCGCTCAGCGTGTGCGAATCGCTTCCGGCCACGCCGATCTTGTCCAGGCGTTTCGCCAGCATCTCCGCGCTCTGATTGGCCTCTCTCCACATTTGCCCGTTGCGCACTTCAAAAGCCGGAACATACGACGCAAACCAGTTGAAGTCTTCCATCTCCCGTTTTCCGGTCAGTCCAGAGAAAACATGGTTCACGCTGAAGAAAAGTTTGCGCTCGGTCAGGTACATCAGCAATGCTATGAAATCGCTGCGACGCCGCTGAATTTCCGTGTGATCTCTCTCGCTGATGCTGTAAACGCCCAGGTGCATCTCCGTACCGCTGGGCATCCGTACTGTCACTTCTTCGCTCAGGAAGAAATCGCTGTATTTGCGGAGCGCTTCCGCAGCCTCGATCGAGTCATGGTCGGTTACCGTCACAATGGACATCCCACGCTGCTTGCAGCGCTGGTAGACGTCCTCTGGCTGGTTATAGGACTCGCGGCAAATGCGCGTGAGACCCGGGGTGTTGCACATCCCAGATCCAGTGGTGTGCACGTGGAGGTCGCATCGCATGTAAAAAGATTAGCCGAAAGATATGAACAAACCATGAAGAGAGGGCGAAATATGAATGAAAAACCGAGTGCAACTCTTTGAGCACAAATGGGTTTAAGAGTTTTCCACATGGCATGGTGAGTGCTCTTGCTCCCCCATTTGCCTGTGCGAGAATGCCTCCATGAAAAGAATCCAGATCCTCTTCCACGATGCGGGTGGCGGTCACCGCAACGCTGCCGTCGCCCTGCAAACCGTGATTGCTCAACAAAATCGGCCTTGGCAAGTGGATTTGGTGCAGTTTCAGGATCTGACCGATCACCTGGACGTCCTGCGCAAACTCACGGGAATTCGTATTCAAGAGCAGTACAACGTACTGCTGAGAAACGGCTGGACGCTTGGCGCCACGCAACTCTTGCGCGTATTGCAAATGACCATTCGCCTCTTCCACGGTCCAATGGTCAATCTCCTGGCCCGGCATTTTCAGAAGCAGCCCGCGGACCTGATGGTTTCCGTCATCCCCCATTTCAATAGGGAGATTGCGGAGGCCTGGAGTGGCTGTTACCCTGGCCGGCCCTTTGTCACCATCATCACGGACTTGGCCGATTTTCCTCCGCGCTTCTGGATCGAGCCGGGCAACCTGCAATATGTGATTTGCGGGACCGAGAAAGCTGTCGAGCAAGCGCGGCAATTAGGTAAAGATCTAGCCCATATCTTCGCCACGTCCGGAATGATCCTTCGGCCGGACTTCTACCAGGAGGACACAGTTGACCCAGTGGCGCTCCGCCAGGAATTGAATCTCCGTCCGGATCTGCCCACCGGCATGTTGCTCTTTGGTGGCTTCGGCTCAAAGGTGATGTATGACATCGTGGAACGCCTGGAAGCAGCCGCATTGCCGCTCCAGTTGATCGTTATCTGCGGTCGCAACGAGAAGCTCGCCGAAAAATTCCGCGCGCGCGCCTGGAAAATTCCCCTGCACATCGTCGGATTCACGAAAGAGGTTCACCGGTTGATGCGTGCCGCGGACTTCCTGATCGGCAAGCCAGGCCCAGGCAGCGTGGCGGAAGCCATGGTGCGCAAACTACCCGTGATTCTCGAATGCAATGCCTGGACGCTGCCGCAGGAGCGCTACAACAGCGAGTGGGTGAAGGAAAAGAAAGTCGGAATCGTGCTGCACAACTTCAGGGAAATCGTCAGCGGCGTGGAACAGCTGATGCAGCCAGGAAAGCTCGCCGAATTTCGCTGCAACACCCAGCGACTCAACAACCGTGCGGTCTTCGAAATCCCTGAAATCTTCGTCAAATTGTTAAACGAGTGAAGCCCGGCTAGCTCTTTCAATTGCTGGCGCGTTCCGCGTGCGGCGGATGAGGCAAGTGCGGCCGAGCCTCCGGCGTTTCCATATTTGCTGTGGCATGGGGCTTTGAGCAGGTCACTGCCCAGCGCCGCGAAGCAAACTTCGGCAGGTCGCACATCTTCCCGCATCCGGCCGCAGTTTTTGCCATGGCGCATCCGCAGTAGCAGCCGCCGACGGAAGGCTGGTGGAGGCGTGAGGACGTGTCCGCCCATGCGGCGAACGTCAACAGTCCGCTGGCCAGCACGAGATCAAACACAAGCCAAAGAGTGAGGCGGCGGAGTCGCAGAAGAAAAGAAACTTTCATACGGGCAGTTTCACGCCGGAACAAGAAAAAACCGATAGCGCTGGATTACTAATTCTCTTTGTTACCCGGGTCCTGAGGGTACTAGGCTGGTTTCGAGACGATAGCTAAACTTCGCGGGGTTCCGAATCTTCCGGACTGATTTGGCAAGCACGGCACGTCACCATAAGGCGTAGCTGTCGGGCGCGATTCAGTACACTGGCATTGAGACGTGCCTTCAGGGGCTCCCGATCCCAAGCGGGGACCCTATTAACTTCCGCAAAATCAACGGTTTGCCCAGATGAAGTTTGATTCTTCAATGAATCACTTCCCCCGGCATTTTCTTTCTCTTAAGTATTGGCGCACCCTAAGCGTAGGGACTTCCTCACCAATTCAGAGCTGAAACAGCACGGTTCGCCATCGGCAGCAACTTCGTTTCGGTGGTCAGCACCAGATTGGGGACAGTTTCGTCGACTGCACCCCTTCAGTGAGACAGTTTTCGATGGGCACAGTTGCAGTTCTTGGAGTTTCCTTCCCGTCTTCCGAGCAAGCTGGGGATCTGGGGGAGAGGCGACGTCGCCCCCTCCCCCAGAAAATTTATCGCGTGTGTTCGTCATGGTCTGAAAAACACTAGGGTTGCGCTCGCTGAGCCCGCCAGCGCTCCCAGAAGTTCAGTTTGCTGTTCGAATTCTTCCGGAGGGCGGTAGCCCAACGCCGAGTGCAGCCGCTGCCGATTGCAATACTGCCCGATGATCTTCGATGTGCACACGCATGTGCCCAAGATCTTCGTATCGGTTCGCGTAGATTTCTTCTCGTTTCAAGGTTTTCATGAAGCTCTCGCAACTCGCATTGTCGTACGGATTCGCCGGCCGACTCATGCTCGGGATTATCTGGTGCGCCTGAGCACGGAGGAAAAAACGCGAAGGACGAGCGGTGGTTGCGGTGGCGAGAAAGTTGGCGGTACTGCTGCATCGGTTGTAGGTGAGTGGAGAGGTGTACGAACCACTGCGCAATAGCCACAAAGCGATGCGCGCCGTGGCCTAGAGGAAAGAGCTCTCGATAAAACAGGGGGATGCTCGGGGTCGAGGGAGTTGGCGATCGTGGTTGCTAGGCGATCCTGGCTCGACATTTCTCTGTGAAAAACTGGGAAAGGCAGGAAAAAAGAAAAAGGAGCAAAGAAGGAGAAAGAAGGAAAGAGGAAAAATAAAAAGAGAGAGGGTATCCAAACAGCCGAGCTCGACCACCGAGCGAAAATCGCTCACCAAAGAGTGCGGATGGAAGGGTGGCGACGGAGGCGGCTTGCCTCAATGGGAACAATTTGGAAAACGAAAAAATGAAGAAGAAAAAGAGGAAAATTAAAGAAACGCTTTACGCTCACCGGCCTTCTCATGGAAGGAGTTGACCGCTACAAGTGACTCTAACGGTTAAGACTCAGGGCGCGAATTGGTTCGCCTTGCATCTAGGCTGCCGAATAAACCAATCCGAGGGCCTCCAGCGCATCTGCGGTGGGGACGTATCGGCGAACGGTCCCGGTCCCTTTAGGTGTGGCCTCCGCACTCACATCAATCGATGCTCAAAAAGTATGGCGACCAGCGGTTCATAGGAGCCTCACTTGGATCAGCCACAGGGGCGTACCGCAGAACGACCGCGCCTTTGCCTCGCTGAGCATCGCGACTCAAAGCGTCGAATACACCACCTTCACAAAAACATCGCCGTTGAAAAAGCCCTTGCCCCAAGTCGCGTCCAGGTCCGCAAACGGTTTGCTTGCCGCTATTTCGTCGGCCGATTTGCCGGCGGTCTTCATTTTTTGCACGCGATCGCGCGCCACAACCAGCATGTCCCGAAACTTGGTCAGATCGGCTTTGTTGCCCAGCGGGCCATGCCCAGGAACGATCTTGGTGTTGTTGTCGGCCAAGGGCAGAACTTTGTCGGCGGCGACAATCATCCCGTCGATTTTTCCGCCGGTGCTGGCGTCGATGACCGGGTAAAAGCCGTTAAAAAAGTGTCGCCCATGTGAATCACGTCCCCTTCTGGAAGTGAATGTAGATGTCCGTGTCGGTATGCGCCGGCTGGAAATATTGCAGCATCACGATTTCACCGTTGTCCTGCAGTTTCTGGCTGGTGCTGAATGTCTGCTGCGGCAAAGCATCGGCAGGCGATGCCGGAAAGTGCAAACCGAAAAGCGCACTGTCGTGTGGCTCTGCCATGCGCGTCTTGGTGTTTTCGTGGGCCACCACTGTGGCGCCCGCGGCGTGCAGATTGGCGTTATTGTCCGTGTGATCGACATGCCAGTGCGTGTCGATCACCGTCTTCAGCGGCGCATTGCCCAGCCCATCGAGCGTTTCTTTCAACTTCGGCCAGGCCGGCATAAGAAACGTGTCGACCACGATTTTGCCTTCAGGTCCGTTGAACACCACAACATTTCCCCCAGGCCCGGAAAACAAGGCGAGATTCTCCGCGAGCGCTTGCGATTGGATAGGTGCACTGCCCATCTGCGCGCGCATCGCCGCCAGAGAGTCAGTTGGAGGCGTTGAGGCCTGCTGCCGGAGGCCAGGAGTGCCGGCGCTCAAAAGACTTGTCGGAAAAAGTTGCGCCAGCAACGCGCTTCCGGCAAGCCCGGCGGAATTCCGCAACATTCCGCGCCGTGTGCTTTGCTTCTCCAAAATGTTCGGGCTCATCTTTTTTCGCCTTTACAATGTGAATTACGTGCCTGACATTCTAGAAGGTAAGCAGCAGAGCGTCGCCGATATTTCTGTCACTGTTTTAAGTAACGAAGGGCAATACAGCCTGATTTTTTGAAAATGTGTGACTCAACAAGTCTTAATTGTAATTTCTTCTGTAGACTCACACCCTCTAACAACCGTCGCCCTTCTCCTGCAAAGATTGGGTGAACGACAAAACGATATTCATCAATCAAACCAAGCTCTATGAGTTGTGAAGGGATATCTACGCCGCCGGTCAAAATATCCCTGCCTTGTTCTTGTTTCAATTTAAGGACCTCGTCGCGAAGGGTCCCACGAGCTATTCTCGTTTTTCCATCTTCGGCGCTGTCCAATGATCGTGAAAAAACAATTTTATTCTTGGAGTCAAAGGCCTGAGCAAATTCGATATCAGTTTTTGTCTCAGACGGGTTCTTTGCGATGTCAGGCCAATACGGAACCATCAATTGATAGGTTTTACGGCCATAAACCAATAGGTCAACATCTCGGATGAGCTGAGTGCAGTACTCGAGTAGTTCTTCATCGGGGACCATTTCCATTTTCGTGTGGTCGCAGCAGCCATCGATGGTGATGTTGATTGTGTAGATCAGCTTTCTCATGGATTGTCCTAACTTCCCCGTGTTGTCTTTCGTTGTTCTGCCGCGTACTCTAGCTGGGTTTCGGTTTTTCCGCTAACGGGAAAGTGGCGAGCTATGTCGGAAAAGGGTCAATCTCGCAAATCTATGTTCGTAGCCCTAAAGAATATGGAATAACTGCGCCGTCTCTACGACAGCGATACCCCAGTACTGGCATATGCCTTCGAGAGGCGGACGGTCGAAGGCTGGACGCCAGAGCACAGCCACCCGCGCGGGCAACTCGTCGCACTGACCCAGGGGTTGCTCATCGTGGAAGCAGGAAGCGAACGATGGATGTTTCCCTCCCAGCGTTGCGCATGGACTCCACCAAATTGTAAGCACGCGGCGCGTTCTGACGGGGGCGCTGCTGGCGCGATGGTGGGCTTGTCTCCGGAGATGTGCCGCGGACTGCCCAAGACGCCCAGCATGTTCAACTCATCGGAGCTATTGTTCGCCATAGTTCATCGTATGGTCGGTTGGCACCTCCGCCAACCGCTCAACACGGCGAACAAGCACTTAATCACAACGCTTCGTGATGAGATTCGACAGCCTGACCAGCAGCCCTTGCGGTTGACCATACCAAGAGAAGAAAGGCTGGCCAGAGTTGCAGATGCTCTGCTGGACGATGCTGGGGATGACCGCACGCTGGACGATTGGGCGCATGTTGCCGGAATGGCCCGCCGTACTTTCATGCGTGCGTTTTCGGCTCAGGCAGGCATGTCATTTGGCCGTCGACAGCAGGCGCGGTTGTTTGCTGCCCTCGAGATGCTGGCGCAAAGCAAATCTGTCACGGAGGTCGCTATCGCAGTCGGCTACGACAGTGTAAGCGCCTTCATTGAAATGTTTCGGACGATGCTTGGAACCACGCCACAAAGATACTTTCGAGGCAGGCGTTCGTAGCCACTCGGTAGAGCCATGGGCGCAACGGCGCGCCTTCCTTGCCGCTGCCGCGATACCGCCAGGCACGAAGCAACGTCTCCTGCCCGTCCTCGGCGTCCGGCAAGGAGCCGAGCATGCGGTAACCGCGGAGCAGCAGCTCGCGGCGATGACGCTCGACGAAACGCGCCTTCCGGGGCTCCCGATAGATCTTTATTCCACTCCTTGGTTACGCGCAAGCCTATTGTGCCGCCACTCGTTCCTTCACCTGTTTCGACAGCGCTTGTATCTGTTCGTTCGTGATTTTGATTTCTCCATCAAGCAGCATCAGCAAACGCCCGTCACTGCCATCCTTGAATCGCGCATCCTTGATCTTTGCGTAACCCTGCACCGCTGGCGGCAGCGTTGCGCTAAGGTCCGTTCCTTTTTGCATGGCAGACAGGATAGCGATTCGTATTTTCTCCCTCAGCATAT
>Ga0210390_10003058_pt1 | contig 14472 bp, 11 predicted proteins | sample IncBWH11OmetaG_FD_161050 | JGI IMG/M metagenome (GOLD analysis project Ga0210390, IMG submission 161050) | Forest soil microbial communities from Barre Woods Harvard Forest LTER site, Petersham, Massachusetts, United States - Inc-BW-H-11-O ...
TGTGGATCTCTGGCAGTGCAAGATCACGCCGCCCGGAGTAGATATGGTCCAGTATCGAACCTGTGTTCGCTGGAAGAGTCAGTCTGCCGCGCGGCTCCGAAAGTCCGCGGCTCGGCAGCAGTAATAACAACACCACAGCGATCGCTTGCGATCGGAAGTTTAGCGACATGGAATCGTGCGGATGGACCTGCTCTTTAATCCTTCCGTCGCACGAGTTTAAGCTGTTCCGTCAAAGACGCCAAACGAAATGGCTTCTGCAAAAACGCCGCTCCCCTCGGCACATGTGCGGCCGCCAGGTTTTTCGCGTATCCCGATATATAGATCACGTGTACGTCCGGCCGGAGCTCCTGCACCTCGTGCGCAAGTTTCGTTCCCCGTAACCGCGGCATCACCTCATCCGTAAGCAACACATCAATCGCGCCAGCTTCGCACCTCGCCAACTCCAATGCGTCATGTGCGCTTTGCGACTCCAATACGCGATGGCCCGCGCCTCGCAGATACTCCGCAATTGCCGCCCGCGGCGATGGCTCGTCATCGGCCAACAAGATCGTCAACCGTTTCGTCGGATCATCCGCTTGCCGCGCCAGCGATCCCACTTGCATCTGCTCTGCGGGGTCCTGCATAGGAAAATAAATCAGGAACCGCGTTCCTGCTCCAAGGCGCGAATCCAAAGTGATGGTGCCGCCGAATTGGCTCACAATTCCGTACACCGTCGCCAATCCTAGCCCGGTTCCCTTTCCTTCCGGCTTTGTCGTAAAAAACGGTTCAAAAATAGGCGCCTGCGTTTCTTCATCCATCCGCAGCCCGTATCGCTCACCTCCAGCACCACCCAGCCCGACGGTCTGTGTCCATTGCCATTTATCGTTACTCCCGCAGGAAGTGAAAACACATTTCGCGTCGAAATTGTCAGCGAACCCCCAGCCGGCATCGCATCCCTCGCATTGATCGCCAGGTTTGCAATCACCTGTTCAAGCTGTGCCGCGTCCGCTTGAATCCGGGAGTGCCCGGCATGGTGCTGAAAGGTCAGCGGCACGTCCGATCCCAGCAATCGCGGCAGCATGAATTCGCGGTCGGTCAACACTTTGCCGAAATCCCCTTTCTTTGCCTATTTATTCGCATCGTCGACCAAACCACCAACGTCGCCATCGATAGCAAAAAGCATGCGATGGCCGCTTCGGTAGCTCTTCCACCCAAGATGCCGGGCAGCAATCCCATAGCCGCGAATGGCCCTTTGGCCAATAGCAAGCCCAGCCAGCAACACCGCATGCCCCGAGCTTCTTATGGGCGTTTTTCCTGAATCTTGTTTCCCCTCATCGGAACAGACCTTAATCCTCGGCACACCGGACATAGTCCGCCGGATCATCATGAAAAATAGGAAAGGGGAATGCGCGCGCTAAGAGGAATTGCGGGTGCTCGCTTACTACATTTACGCTTTCTCTCGACAAATTGCTCGCGTCAAGTCCCGTTGTCCCGTCCGACACCGCGCTCCTCAAACCGCATTGTCCCGTGCTGCGTCCTTTTGTGCCCATCGCAAATCTTGCTATTCTCCCAGCGCATGGGAAATCCTGTCCCACTCTGTAGTTCTGCCTCGCCACAACCTCAATTGGAGCGCGGCCTCGGCTTGAAAGAAGCCGTCGCGCTCAACATGATCGAAATCGTCGGCATCGGTCCCTTCGTCGTCAGCTCTCTCGTCATTAAAGCCATGGGTGGCCCGCAAGCCCTCGTCGCCTGGCTCGCCGGTGCTCTCCTCGCTACTCTCGACGGTTTCGTTTGGGCGGAACTCGGCGCTGCCATGCCCAAAGCAGGCGGCACATATGTTTTCTTACGCGAAGCCTACGGCCCGCAAAAATGGGGCCGCCTCATGTCGTTCCTCTTCGTTTGGCAAACGCTGATTCAGGCGCCGCTTTCCGTCGCTTCCGCCGCCATCGGCTTCTCCGATTACGCAAAATTTATTTATCCCTTCAATTGGTGGCAAGCGAAGGCCATCTCCGGCGCCCTCGTGATTGTTCTGATGATCCTTCTCTATCGCCGCATCACCACTATCGGCAAAATCTCCGTCTTGCTCTGGGTCGGCGTTGTCGGCACCATGCTCTGGCTCATCTGGGGCGGCCTGCGCCATTTTGACGCCAAGCTCGCTTTCGATTTTCCTCCCGGAGCTTTCCATCTTTCCTCGATCTGGTTCGCCGGTCTCGGCGCCGCCATGGTCAGCACCATTTACAGTTATTTCGGCTACTACAACATTTGCCACTTAGGTGGAGAAATTCGCGATCCGGAAAAGAATATTCCTCGAGGCATTTTTCTTTCTATCCTCGGCATAACCGTTCTCTATCTCGCCATGCAAACCAGCGTTCTTGGTGTCATCCCCTGGCGCGAAGCGCAAAATTCTCCTTTCCTCGCCAGTTTGTTCGTCGATCGGTTATACGGCCATGGCGCTGCTCGCTTCGCCACCGTCATGGTTCTCTGGATCGCCATGGCCAGCGTGTTTTCCGTGCTTCTCGGCTATTCGCGCGTTCCCTATTCCGCCGCCCTCGACGGCAACTTCCTCAGCGTCTTCGCTCGCGTCCATCCCACCAAGCATTTCCCCCACATTTCCCTGCTCTTTCTCGGCGCTCTTTCTTTCGCATTCAGCCTCACTCTGAAATTAAAAACCGTGATCGCCGCGATCCTCGCCATGCGCTTGCTGGTCCAGTTCATTGGCCAGGCCGTAGGCGTCATCCTCCTCCACAAGCGCTGGCCCCCGGAAAAGCTGCCGTTTAAAATGTGGCTCTTTCCTGTTCCCGCGGTTCTCACCATGCTCGCCTGGGCCTGGCTTTTTTGGCATACCGGCCCGGTCCGCAAATGGGGTCTGCTCGAAGTTGCCCTCGGCGTGATTGCATTTTTGGTTTGGACCCGCGAAATGCGACAATGGCCATTCGCTCTGCCGCCCGATCAACGCTCAGACTAATTTTGGAGTGCGGCGGCTTGCCGCTTTTGCGATTGCGACACCGCGGCAGGTTGCAGATGCGCGGATATCTTCGAACCAAAACGACACCTTCGGAGGTCACGTGAGAATCTCGCGGTTCGTCATAGCCTTATCCATTCTCGCCAGTTTCGTTCCCTCTCGCGCCAACGCCCAATTTCCTCCCGCTCCCGGCACCGGCCCCGGACTTCCCGAAACCGTCGAAGCCATCGACAGCGCTCGCGTCACCACCCGCATCCTTTATATAACCGCGCACCCCGACGACGAATCCGCCGCCGTCCTCACCTATCTCGCGCGCGGCCTTCACGCCGACGTCGCGCTACTCTCCCTCACTCACGGCGAAGGCGGACAAAACGCTCTCGGCCCCGAACAAGCTCCGCAACTTGGCTTGATCCGCACTCAGGAACTTCTCGCCGCCACGCGAGGCTATGGCGTAAAACTTTATTTCACGCGCGCTCGCGACTTCGGCTTTTCTAAAACTTCCGAAGAAACCGAAAAAATCTGGGATGGCCAGGTTCTGGAAGATATGGTCCGCGTCATCCGCTCCTTTCGCCCGGACATCGTCATCAATCATTGGGGCGGCGTTCACACCGGGCACGGCCACCATCAGGCTTCCGGTATGCTCACTCCAAAAGCCGTCGAACTTGCTGGCGACGGCTCCTACAATCCCAGCGATCCCACCGGCAAAAAAGACATCCCGCTCGATGAAGCTCCGTGGAAGCCGCAAACTCCTATTCTCATCCTCGATCTCGATCGCAGCGATTCTCCCAAAGGCTACGTCCTTCCATTGGACGACGTCGATCCGCTATACGGTAAAAGCTACCGCGAAATCGGCCTGGACGCTTTTGTGAATCACCATACCCAAGGCATTGCCGGGTTTCTCAACTCGCCCTTCCTCCGGCGTCCCATCGCCCTCGTCTCCGAAAAAGGTGGCACTCTCGATTCGGTAAAACTCGCCGAGCCTCTCACTAGCCTGCATCCCGGCTGTAAAGCCTTTGCCAACGCCTATGATTTGCTCGCGCAAGCCCGCGAATCCGTGCTGCAGCAAAATTTCTCCGCCGCAACGCACCAGCTGGCCGATGCCGCAAACGATTTCCACGACTGGACCGGCAAGTGTGGCTATGCCGTCTCGGCGAGTAACTCAAGACAAGCTCAGTTCCTTGCAAACGTTGCCAGTAGCCAGGCGCGTGTCGAGCACGCCCTCGCCATGGCCGCCGGGCTCCATCTCACCGCTGAAGCTGACGTCGGCAATCTCGCGCCAGGCAACACGTTTCATGTCGCAGCTCATTCGGATTGTCGGAAGCAAATAGACTGCACCTTTGCGCCCATCACTCTCGACCTGCCATCAGTCTGGCAACAAACCGCCATGGAAGGAGACCTTACAAAGGGATATCGATTCACGATCCTGCTGGCACCGAAGCTCCCCGCCACCGCGCCGCTCACGTACCCGGAGGCTATCCGCCAGGACAACTTCTCCGGTCTTCTTCCCGAGCCTCCTCCTCTTCTCACCGCTCGTCAGGAAATTGCCATCGCCGGATACAAGATGGCTCTAACCGAACCAGTCACCTACATTCAAGCCACTTCAACAGATGTTGTCCGCGTCCCTCTTCGCATAGTCCCCGATTACACTCTTTCCGTCGATCCCTCACAATTCATCGCCGTCCTCAACGCCCCGCACAAACCATTCGACGTCTTCCTCCGCGTTCATTCTTACTCGGAGAAACCTGCCAAAGTTTCCGTCGGCCTCGATGTTCCCGACGGCATCACCGCCAGCGCCCCGGTCGCTCTCAACTTCACCGGCATGGGCGATCAATACGCAAAAATCACTGTCACTCCTCCTGCAAAACTCGACGTTGGCAATTTCACCGTCATCGCCTATGCCGATCGCGCCGGCGAAAAATTCTCCACGTCCCTGGAGCCTCTGCCCTCCATGCCCACAATTCTTTGGAGTGAGCCTGCGCAAACCGTCGTCCACGCATTCGACATTAATGTCCCGCCGAATCTGCACGTCGGCTACATCTCTGCCGAAGGCGAACCCATCCCCGACGCCCTTCGCCGTCTCGGCATCAACGTCGAAATGCTGGACACCACCGCTCTCGAATTCGGCGATCTTTCTCATTACGACTCGATCGTCGTCGGTGTGCGTGCTTACGAACTTCGTCCCGAACTTGCCGGCGCCAACCAGCGTCTTCTCGATTACGTTTCTGGCGGCGGTGCACTCGTCGTCCAGTACAATCGCGATTCCATCTGGGACAAACTTCTCCCCGCTCCTTACTCCGCTAAAATCGGCACCCCCACTCCGCGCATCACCGACGAAAACGCCGTCGTCAAATTCCTGCATCCCGAAGATCCTCTGCTCAACAAGCCGAACAAAATCACTGACGCCGATTTTGCAAACTGGGTTCAGGAACGCGGCCTCTATTATTGGAGCGATTTCGATTCCCGCTACACGGCGCTCCTCTCCATGCACGATCCCGGCGAAAAAGATCTGACTGGCGGCCTCGTCTACACCAAACTCGGCAAAGGCACTTACATCTACAGCGGCCTTGCCTTCTTTCGCGAACTCCCGGATGGAGTTCCTGGCGCCTACCGTCTTTTCGTCAATCTTCTCTGCGCGTCTAAACCAAATTAATCCACCTCCATCTCCTGGGTGTCCCCTTCCTAGGTGCCCACGCTGAGCGTCTTCTGCGAAGGGTGGGTCTTGGGTTTTCTCGTAATGCGCACAGCACTCCTACTAGACCAACTAGGCACATCGCCCTGCTGAATCCCTTACACTGCGCTATCCTCGTTCTGTCCTTAACGTCTCACACAGTTGCGCTCCTATTCTCTGAGGGAGGGTCTGGGCGCAGAAATTTCCGCAGGAGCACATCAAGCATGAATAGCAAGATCGCAGGGAACAGCAGTCGGCCGGCCCGACGTACTATCAGTACCCTTTTTCTTCTCGCGCTTTGCCTGGCCTCCGCCGGCTCCGCCAACGCGCAAAAGAACAAGAAGAATCAGGATACTTCGCAGCCCCTTCCTCCTCCCAGCGTGGCCGCTTCTGCACCGGACGAAACCAAAATCGATTACGTCATCGGGGAGTTCCTGGGAGCATGGCAGCTAGGCGACATCGAAAAAATGCACAAGAATATCGCCGATGATGTTTCTGTTGTCGCCGGAACTTGGACTCCTCCGGCCATCGGTTGGACGAACTACCTGGTGGCCTATCAGGCTCAGCGCGCCCGCATGCAGCAGGTCCGCATGGATCGCAGCAACACACTCATCCGCATCGCCCCTTCGCGCGAATTTGCCTGGGCTTGTTATCAATGGGATTTCAGCGCCACCGTAGACGGCACACCAATGGCCGCCGAGGGTCAAACCACACTCGTATTAGAGAAGAAAAATGATTCCTGGGTGATCGTACACAATCACACTTCACTCGTTCAGGCTTCGCAATCCAGTTCACCCGCGAATCCTGCGCCGCAGCCGGCGACACCCGCTCCCGCGAAGCCCTGATGCCGTGAACCCACGAGCCTTTGCCGGCTCTAGAAGTTCTTAAGGCCGTGATACACGAAGATCCCGGCAATCAGCAACAGCAGCAGCCCCGACGTGATCCCGCTCGTCAGTATCGGCCGCGAGAGTCCGTTGATCTTCGTGATTAACTCGCGCTGTTCCCTGGCCATATGCTCTTGTGCGGAATCGATAAAGATCTGATCGTCTTCGTGGCTGGATAGCAGGCTTCTCCAGGCGATCAGTAAAAGGAATATTGCTGTTACAACTCCCCAGGCAATCAACAAGTAAAGCAGCGGTCCATTGAGCAATTGTCCAGGTTCCATAGCAACCTCCCGTTGGACTCGGTCCCATCCCAGGTACCTGCCCTCCGGCGGCAGGTACTCTTTCGGGCGGAGTATAGCACCATGCGCTAAGAATACTAGGGGGTAGAGTCACCCAAGCACCAACCCCGTAACCCTATGCAGCGGTTGGCATTAAGTCCGTCGGCGTTAACATGGCATGATCCCGCAAACGACCATTTTGCATTCTTCGTATTCTATTTTGCGTTCTTCGCGTTCGCTGCGCTCGGCGCAAGATACCCGCGCCGCGCCGCCACTTTCAATCCGTTCTTATCCACCTTCACTTTCAGCGGATGATAACTTCCGTCGGCCTTCACTTTCTGCAGCGATAGCTCCAGCAGGTACACATACTCCGGCGCAACTGTCAGCTCCTGCAGCCCACCCTGCAAGTCATTGCTGTTGTGAAAATACGTCCCGCCGGTTCCGTCGGCCAGTTCCGCCATCACGTCTTCGTTCAGCACTGCGGAGTACCCTCGGTATTGCACCGCGGTTTGTTCGGCCCTGTTTGTTCCTCTGCCTTGCTCGCTGGCTTCCATCGTCGCGGTAAACAATCCTCGCGCATCCACGGCGTTGATGGTCACGCTGGACTGTGCTGCCATATCCAGAATCTGCGATTTCTCCACCATGGCATCCGGCGTCATGGTGAGGAATCCCGGCGAAATAATCACCAGCGTTCTCTGCCCCGGCATCGTTCCCATCTTCCCAACGAGCCCTCGGATATATCCCAGTGTCATGCGCACATCCCGGTCGCCAGTTTGCAAAGATTCCGATGCCGCGTTATCTACCAGTCCCTGTGCAACATTTTTTGTGCATTCACAACAACCCATGGTGTTTTGTATCGCCGTATCGAGAGTCATAAAATCGTGTTTGTTCAGGATCCGGTCCGCCTCGTAATAACCGATGTCTGGGCAGACTCTTCCAATCCGGCGCGTAACACTCTCCGCCTTCAAGTTCATAATTGTGTCCTGTAGCTTAGCGCGGTCATTCGTCAGCCCGCTGCTGGTTCCGGACAGAGATACCACCGCCGCCATATCCGTGTTCGTTAGCGACGACCCCGCAACCATCTTCGTCGCCGCTTTTTGCAGTGCCATCAAATCCACAGAGCTCACGTGCAAATCGTCGAACAGGTACACGATGAATCGTTCCGGCGCATTTTGCACGCGAACCGGCGCCACGGCCGTCGCCTGCGCGGGACCCCTGTTGGCCGGAATCGCTTCGGCCGCATTAGCTCCATTTCCCTCAACGCTCGCGCGTTTCTGAATCGTGAATCCAGAGATCGCTTGTTGTTTGTTCTTGTCGAAAACCTGAAAATCTTCCTGCTTCAAATCTCCCACGGGCCGCCCCTCCGCATCGCGCACCACCACCGGCACCAGCACCGCATTGACCGCAACAACGATTTTTCCCGGTACCGTCTGCGTCGGCCCATCCCCGGTTTGCTGCCCCCACAAAATCCCGCCCATGGCAAATACTCCACAGAGCGCGGCCACGACTCCCGAACGTTTCAGCCTTAGTGTCATATGAATGGAGTCATTCTATCGCTAAATTGTCACTTCGGCATTCGATTCAGGTTCGCGCGACGTGCAGCCTCGCCTTGCAATCTTCGGAGCGTGCTGGTTTGCTTGGGGTTTGATCGATTCGTGGCGGGGCAAAAAATTGAGGGCGCATGAACCTCGCGGTTCTTGCGCCCTCTTTTAATTGTGCCGTAAAGTTTTTATGCTTCCCGGCTCAATCTGGCATTACTCTATTCTTCCCATTTCGCCTTGGCAAGAGGTCTCCCGATCTTTCCCTGTGCATATCTGTGGATCTCTGTGCAAAACAAATCCGCGCTTACTGAAAACACTTCATTTCAATCTCTTCAATTCAGACGGGCACACTCAGGCCCCTGCACTGCCCGCCGATTGCTCCACTAGCGGAGCGTTCGTTGACTTACAGAATTTCGCCACCTAACATTACCACCATGCCCGATTCTCCGTATCTGGTCGGACAAACAATTTCACACTACCGGATCCTTGAAAAACTTGGCGGCGGAGGTATGGGCGTTGTCTACAAAGCGGAAGACACGGACCTCCGCCGTTTTGTCGCACTCAAATTTCTGCCCGACGAAGTCGCGCGCGATCCCGAAGCTTTAACCCGTTTCCAACGCGAAGCGCAAGCTGCCTCCGCCCTCAACCATCCCAATATCTGCACCATCTATGAAGTCGGGCTCGAGAGCAGCCGCCCCTACCTCGCCATGGAATTTTTGGACGGCGTAACTCTCAAGCAGGGAATCGCCGGCCAGCCTCTGCAAACCGATCTTCTTCTTTCTCTCGCCACGGAAATCGCCTACGCCCTCGACGCCGCGCACGCCGAAGGCATCATCCATCGCGATATCAAATCCGCCAACATCTTCATCACCAAGCGCGGCCACGCCAAGATTCTCGATTTCGGCTTGGCCAAGGTCACGCCCGGGGACCGCTCACAGGTGCTGCTCGAATCCGGCGACACTTTGACCAGCGTCCTGCTCGAGCCGTACAACCTCACCAGTCCCGGCTCTACCCTCGGCACTGTCGCCTACATGTCTCCTGAGCAAGTCCGCGCCAAAGCGCTCGATGCGCGCACCGACCTCTTCTCGCTTGGCACCGTGCTGTATGAAATGGCCACAGGCACATTGCCGTTTCGCGGAGAAAGCCTCGGCGTTATTCTCTCCGCCATTCTCAACGACGCTCCCGTTCCCGCATCGCAGCTGAATTCCAATGTGCCTTTCGAACTCGAACGCATCATTAATAAGGCCCTCGAGAAGGACCGCAACCTCCGCTATCAAAGTGCCGCCGAAATGCGCGCTGACCTCCAGCGCATGAGCCGCGATGTAGACTCCGGACGGTTTCCCGCGGTCACCGGCGCCTCCGGCATTTCCAACGCGAACATGTCACGCCAGCGACAGGCAGACTCGCGAATAATCAATAGCGCGAATCAGCCTCCAGCCAATACAACATCGCACCACTGGTCATGGATCGCCGCTGCCGTCGCTAGCCTCCTCATTCTCGGTCTTCTCGCGCGCTGGCTCTTATCTCCGCTTCCTCCACTCAAAGTTTCGGACTCCGTCCAGATCACCAACGATGGCCGCGCAAAGCTTCTCGAAGGCACGGACGGCGCGCGCCTGTACCTGCAGTACGAGTCCTCAATCGTCGCGGATTCCTCATCGATCGGCCAGGTCTCCGGCACCGGCGGTGAAGTAGTCCCCATCTCCGCTCCTTCAATCAGCATGCACATCCTCAGCGTCTCCCCAGATGGTTCTTCGCTCCTCGTTTCCGACGAACCCGGCACCGCGTTCGATGGTCCGCTCTGGGCTTTACCCGTACTCGGAGGCTTGCCTCGTCGTTTAGCCGACACCGTCGGCCACGCCGGCGCTTGGTCTCCCGATGGCCAGCGCCTGATCTACGCAAAAGGCAACGATCTCATCCTGGCGAAAAGCGACGGCTCGGAATCGCATCTTTTAGTCGCCATGGCTGGTTGGCCTTCCTCTCTCAAATGGTCACCCGATGGCTCCGTCCTTCGCCTCACTCTTCGAGATTCAGGAACGAACGCCACTTCTCTGTGGGAACTTTCCGCCGACGGCAAAAACGTTCACCCGTTGCTTCCCGGCTGGCACAACCCACCCGCGGAATGCTGTGGCGCGTGGACTCCCGGCGGCAAACATTTCGTGTTCTCTTCCCAGGGCAGCATTTGGGAATTACAGGAAAAAACCAGTTTGCTGCTCAAGAAAACCTTTGCGCCTATCCAGCTGACCTCGGGACCACTCGCCCTCTTTTCTCCATTGCCCAGCAAGGATGGCAAGAAACTTTTCGTTGTTGGCAGAAGACCGCGTGGCGAACTTGTTCGCTTCGATTCCAAATCCGCCGGGCTCGTTCCCTTCCTCTCCGGCATTTCCGCCGAACATGTCAGCTTTTCCAAGGATGGCCAGTGGGTCGTCTACGTCACCTTTCCCGAAGGCACATTGTGGCGCAGCAAAATCGATGGCACCGCGCGCCTCCAACTCACTTACCCTCCTTTGTATGCTTCCATGCCGCGCTGGTCCCCGGATGGGAAACAAATCGCCTTTTTCTCCACCACTTCAGGCAAGCCCGCAAAAATCTACGTTGTTTCACCGGATGGCGGCGACGTCCACGAACTACTTCCCGACGACAATCACGCCGAAGCCGATCCTTACTATTCTACCGACGGTTCTTCTCTCGTCTTTGGCGGTCTCTATGGTTCCGCGATTAGCGGCATTCGCATCGTGGATCTCAAAACCCACCAGGTCTCCACCGTCCCAGGCTCGCAACAACTCTTCTCTCCCCGTTGGTCTCCCGACGGCAGGTACATCGTCGCCGTCCGTTCCGATTCCCAAAGCCTGCTCATCTACGATCGCTCCAGGCAGAAATGGTCGCAGGTCTTCCAGGAACGCAATGTCAGTTTTCCCGATTGGTCCAAAGACGGCCAATTCATTTACTTCCTCAGTTGGCCGGAAAATCCTTCCGTCATGCGCTTCCGCCTGAGCGATTCTTCCGTCGAGCGCGTAGCCAGCCTCAAAGAGTTTCGCCCCACCGGCTATTGGGACGATTGGATGAGCCTCGATCCCAACGACTCTCCCCTTCTGCTCCGCGATACCGGCCTCCAAGACGTCTATGCCTTCGACACCGAAACCCCATAAGAATCAAATGTAGTGGCCGAACTTCAGATCGGCCAGCTTTCTCCATTCGAAAAATAAAAATGGGCTCGACCCTCGAACAATTTCCGAGTCAGTCCAGCCCAACTCCTGCTTTTTTTTCGATTCCCGTATCCCGTTCGCGCCGGCGTATCTCCAGGGCTGCACCTTCGTGTGCTCGTTCAGAATGAGTGGTGACACTCTGTAGAGTGTCAGGATGAGAGCACCGAGATGGGATGAGCTTGAGCCGGGCGGCACACGGCTTCAGTGGATGTTGTTTTATTACTTCAATGGACGGAATGCGCGATGAACCTGTCGGCACTTCGGCATCAGCCGGCAGACGCTCTATCGCTGGAAGTGGCGCTTTGATTGTCACGATTTGACCACGCTCGAGGCACGCTCGCACCGCCCGCGTAGAGTGCGCCAGCCCCCGTGGACGGCGGAACTCGCCGAACGACGTTTTGTCCCTGCGCCAACAATATCCGTGTTGGGGCAAAGACAAGCTAGCCGTGCTCCTGCGACACGAGGGCCTCCCTGTCTCCACTTCGATGGTAGGCCACATCTTGGTCGATCTGAAGCGGCATGGGACGCTGCACGAACCGCCAAAGGCGGCCGTGTTGCGGCAAGCGCGACGCAAGTTGCGAAACCGTCCCTGGGCCATTCGCAAACCTAAACATTGGAGAATCGAGCAGCCCGGAGATCTGGTGCAGGTCGACACCAAGGAGATTCGCATGCGTGGCGGCGTCATCCTAAAGCGTTTCAGTGGCAGCGATGCGGTCTCGCGCTGGGATGTGGTCGAGGTGCACCGCCGCGCAACTTCCCTGGCTGCTGCACGTTTCCTCGATTCCCTCCTGGAAAATACCGTTCCCTATCAAAGCCCTGCAAGTCGGTGGCGGCAGTGAGTTCGCCGCGGAATTCGAGCAAGCTTGCCAACAAAAAAAACTTGCCGTTGTTCGTGCTGTCACCCAAATCACCGAAGCTCAGCGCTCACGTGGAGCGCTCCGACCGTACTCACAATGAGGAGTTCTATGAGCTGCACGCCGAATCCGATGAGGTGCCCGTGCTGAACCGCCAACTACTGCGGAGAAAACCTACAACTGCGTGCGACCTCACCGGTCCCTGTCGTACCTCACTCCTCTCGAGTTCATCACCCGCTGGAAACGCAACACTCGAAAGGCAAAGTGTCACTAATCTACTGGACGAGTACACTTCGTTGACAAACCCCGAGTCCAGCCTCAAACTGATCTCTGCCTCGTTTATCCTCTTGTGCCCAAGTGGCGGAACTGGCAGACGCGCTAGCTTCAGGAGCTAGTGGCCTTACGGTCGTGGAGGTTCGAGTCCTCTCTTGGGCACCACTTATTCTGCTTCCAAAGCCGCTTAGGATTTTCGCCGTCCGTGGCAGAATATGAGCTTAGCTATGCTTACCGCAGAAGTTGTCATCGCTTGGATTTTCTTCCTGCTTATTGCAAGCATGATCGCCACTAACATGAATTCGGGTGGCCATCCTTGCGGGGTTGCTTCATGCAAGGATGGGTCTTGTTCGCCCGCGTGCCGTCCACTATAGATCCGATTTCTTGCACCCTTCCGCTCGGTCACTCATCCAAGCTGTACCTGCGGGCAGACGATCGAGAATGAATGGAGGTGGAATGTGAAAATTGTGATGGTCTTAACTTCGCACGATCAGCTTGGCAACACGGGCCGCAAGACGGGATTCTGGTTGGAAGAATTCGCAGCGCCGTACTTTGTTTTCAGGGACGCCGGTGTCGATCTGACCCTGGCTTCGCCAAACGGAGGCCAACCGCCGGTCGATCCGAAGAGTGATTTGCCCGAGAATCAGACCGCCTCGATGGCGCGCTTTAAAAAGGACGAGAGAGCACAGAAAGAGCTTTCCCAGACGGTGAAGCTGGCCGATGTGAAGGCAGAAGACTTTGACACCGTATTCTACGTCGGCGGGCACGGGCCGATGTGGGACCTCGCTGAAAGTCCGATCTCAATCGCTCTTATCGAGTCTTTCTATAACTCCGGCAAGCCCGTGGCGTTGGTTTGTCACTCTCCTGGTGTCCTCCGTCATGTCAAATACCAAGGCGAGCCCCTTGTGAAGGGGAAGCGGGTAACGGGCTTTACGAACGGCGAAGAAGAAGCGGTTCAGCTCACGAAAGTTGTGCCCTTCCTTGTCGAGGATGAACTGATGCGCCTCGGAGCCATTTTTGAAAAACTCCGCAACTGGCAGCCCCACTTCGTCGTTGATGGACGTCTCGTTACAGGCCAGAACCCTGCGTCCTCCACGACTGCAGCGCAGGCACTGCTGAAGCTCATGGCACAGCGACCCTCATCCGCGGCAGCCGCATCCTCCTGAACGACCGAGAATCAGCCTTGATCTGACAGATGTCGAGATGTCACAAAATCACTGGGGGCTGAACGCGGAGTGAAGACTAAAAGAAACTTGGAAACTGCGCCACCAGCATGGATTGTGGACTACATGAAGAAATGAATCTGCGTCCTTCTTTTCCAAGGTTATAATCACGCAACGTATGTCCGTTGCTCCAGGCACAAAACTCGGTCCTTACGAAATTCTTTCGCCACTCGGCGCCGGCGGCATGGGCGAAGTTTACCGCGCTCGCGACAGTCGTCTCGACCGCCTCGTCGCCATCAAAGTCTTGCCGGCGCATCTTTCCCAGGATCCTCATCTTCGCCATCGCCTGGAGAACGAAGCTCGTGCAGTCTCCAAGCTCTCTCATCCCAATATCTGCACTTTGCACGACATCGGCCACCACCAAGGCATAGATTTCCTGGTCCTCGAATTCATCGAAGGACAAACCCTACGCGAACTCCTGGCCTCAGGCGTTCCTCCCATGAGCAAGGTCATCTCCATCGCAGTGCAAATTGCCGAAGGGCTCTCCAAAGCCCACCAAAGCGGCATTGTCCATCGCGATCTAAAACCGGAGAACATTATTGTCTCCCCGCAGGCAGTCAAGATTCTCGATTTCGGATTGGCCAAGCTCGGTTTGGACAACGAAGAC
>Ga0210390_10003059_pt1 | contig 14471 bp, 25 predicted proteins | sample IncBWH11OmetaG_FD_161050 | JGI IMG/M metagenome (GOLD analysis project Ga0210390, IMG submission 161050) | Forest soil microbial communities from Barre Woods Harvard Forest LTER site, Petersham, Massachusetts, United States - Inc-BW-H-11-O ...
TACGAACTAACGCCCGAGGGACACCGGGTTTGCGCAGCCGAGCGAAACGACTGCTAAAAGATTCCGTATTCAGCAGGCCATCTGCAATTGGCCGGAACATCAGTTTCGCTCCGCTTGCCGATTTTCGCCCCACGAAAATCACCCTTCGTGAGATGGGCGCCCGCGGCGTGCGCTACGCGTAGGCCGGGATAATCTTTAGAGTAAGCCCGACACCGCCGCGCCTATTAAAGGTCATCGCGTCAGTGCGGTCTCGTCGCGCGAAACGTTGACGGACTTGATGCTCGGCGTTGCCAGCGCAAACGCGGTCACAAGCAACATAATGCCCGCGACTTACTGAGAAAGACGTGGTTCATAGCGAGCCAATGACGTTCTGGGCCACCAGTTCCGTGCGTTTGACGAGTGTTTGAACCTTATCGAACCATTCAGCGCGATCCACCATGAGCGGTAGATTGAAAAAACAGTAATCATGGGGCATACAGTGGCCCCAGAAAATCGCCTTCGCCGAGATGCGCGACAGCGGTGTGCGCGGGCCTTTGTCCGGGTTAATACTTGATCCGACGCCACCAGGTATTCGGTTGGTCGTTCCGCGTGCGGTTCCAATCTACGCCACGGGTGATTACTTTGCCGCCATCGTCGTCAGTCACTTCTAGGTCGACGATTGTATCGCTCTGAACCTTTATAATCATAGCGGGATGGAGCGCCGGTGCTGTCGCAGTAGATCACCGTCTCGCCGAGAGAGCTGTTTTCCAACAAAACCCTCTGCTTCTCAGACAAGCCCTTCTGCGCCAACGCAGGCATCGCTGTCATGGTCAGCGCCACGATTGCACCCACAATCTTCTTCATGTGCAACCTCCGTTTTCTGCAAACGTCCCACGCTTAGTGTAATTCCGGCCCTTGGACGAATTTAAGGAATTGGATGAGCAGGAACGAAATCCCGCCCTACATATCTCTACGGCCAGGACTGGCCTGGTCGTAGCCCGAAGGCGGTTGCGCGCTCGTCGCATGCGATTAGAAAAAACGCGCCGTAACCACGGGAACAGAAGCAGCTGCGACTCCGTGACGCTTACATAGGCGGCGAGTGCTTGTTTTGACGGTTCCGGCACTCCACCAGATCAAGCAGGCTGGCTTTCGCTCGATCAATCCTGCGAAAGGCTTCCGCCTGCTGCAGGCAGAAGCCAGTCATCTGGAGGTCACGACGCGCGGCCCGCACCTCGCGCAACACATGGTTGATCGCCTCCGCAATATTGTCCTTTTCAGCTGTCCGCATGTCTATTTGAGTACTGTCAGGATTCCGAAAATCGTCCAGACAATCAAACTGGCGCTGACCGGCTACTGAACGCCGCCATTAACCCTCTATCATCCTGCGTTTAACATCTTCGCATGTCTTGCGAACGTCCTCGGTAAACAGCGCGCTCTCCTCTATACGCTCGAACATCTTCTTGCCTTCCTGGCGATATGCCTCTGCGGTGTCACGGATCACGTTATTCACATCAGTAGTCATCGCCTCGAATTTTTTCACCGCGCTGATCAGCTCAGCCCCCATCGCTTCGATCTCTTTGGCTGCGGACTCATATTCTTGCATCACCGCCTCAGCCGTGAGCGCGCCGACCCGCGAAACCTCCGTCACTTCCGCTTCAAGTTTGGCCATATCCACTCCAGGAAATTTCTCGATGCTCGCCATGGATGATTTCCTTCTACCCGGTCCGGACTCTGCCCAGGAAAAAGGGGCCTAACCGCGAGGAGTCCGGACAACAGCCATCGGCCCTGACTATCCTGCACGATCCACCTCGGAATGGCGATTTGAGCTCCGATCCGTGGCAAAAGATACGCAAAACTGCGGCGAATTCCTATAATCGGCGCGTGTTTAAGGCGTTTGAGTTCTGCATTCCCAAAAGGAGCAAAGGGTCCGACCGGCTCCGACTGGCTCCAGAAGTGAAGTAGGATGGCTACCGACTGCGGGTGGAGCGCGACGGCGACCGCGTGAGGCTGATCACCAGAGGCGGTTACGACTGGGCAAAGCGATATCCTTGGATCGTCGAAACTGCCCTGAACAACCGGCAGCGGCGCTTCGTCATCGACGGCGAGGCCGCGAACCGCAAGCATCCCGCGATGGAGCGGGTGATGGATTCATTCGAGACATCCTACCGGACTTCATAACAGGTCTGACGAATTCACCTGCAAGCCATCTGGCGTCTCCAGATCATAAGCCTACCTAAAATGAGTCCCTCACGTCGTGAGAGCCCTCCGCAGCTACAACGAGGAGGTAATGATGTCTGACCTTTCGGTACTCCGCGAGAAAGCCGACATGTTCGAACGTCGCGCAGAGAGAGCGACGGATGCTATCTCTAAGCGACACTACCAAGAGATGGCCGCCCACTATCGCCGGCTGCTGGTGGAACATCTCGAAGTGGAACCGCACGAAGCGGACTGAATTCGGGTTGTTCCGCGTCGCATTTTTTTGCGGGACGGTGAACGTGCGCGGCGGACACGGTCCCGCATCGTGCGCTCCTGCACCAAAATCGGGCCGTGTTGGCACGAGATGATCAATGCCTACAGAAGCAAAGGACCGCTTCTTCTGCATCGAATGCTCGGTGCGGGTAGTGGTCGGCAGACAGGCTCAGGTCCAGTCCGCGGCCGTAAGGTTCCAGCGGGAGCAGCGCCTATGCACGAGCTGCATGTACAAGCGCGAGAAGGGGGCCAAACAGGACGAAAAGCACATTCGTGAATCCGTTCGAGCGTGGCGAGATCGGACCTGACTTGTTTCGGTTGGTGAGCAAGCGGCCGTATCAGGCGGGCGCCGATCGAAGTACTGGGTGAAGGTGCCGCCCCACGCTTGCTGGCGGGGAACGCCTATTCCGGTCCAAAATAAAGATACCCACATACGCGTTTCTTCAGCGATGGGTGGTGAACCACTCATGAGGCGCGGGACTGCAAATTTGCAGGGCTTAACCGTGAAGCAAGCCGACAGCCATGATGAACGTCAGTGAGCGGACGATTTACATGGGCCGGACCGTTTGGCGGCGTGCACCTCATCTGAGCGGCCAATCATGGCTGGCACCATGTTTCTCAACGAGGCTTACAGGCTTGCGACGGCTTACAGGCTTGCGACGAACAAGGCCAAGCCCACCGCTCCGCCAGCCACTTACGGCTCGCGCGCATCCATCACGCGATACTTGTATGATTACTCAGTGTCTGCGAGGGAACGACCTCAGCCGCGAAGTTGCTCGACCGGAGTACGGTAGAGCTCACTACCATCTCGGTCGGTAACGCGCACAGCATATCCCTTAGAACACAATTGAGGACGCGCGACGCAAATCTCCTCCGCTAGGCTGTCAGCCTTATCGATCGCGATTTCTGCGTCTTCGAGGATCATGATGCCCTGATTTCTGAATACTTCGCCGATGACGAGATCAAAACTGAAGTAGGGCATTGGAGCAGCCTTCCAAGTTTCAACTCTGCACGCAGATTAGTCCGAGTCGCAGAGGTTCCCTGATCACAATCTCAACGCCTGCGCATGATCGTGGCCACGTGTTGCATTTTGGCAAACGCTTTGCCTGAGCGAGTTGCGATCTCCGCGAAAAGAGGCGCGCACAGGAAAAATACCTGGGCCATCAGTTGGCGAGGCCGACTGGAAGTAACGCTTCAAGTTTCGTCGGGATGTTTGTTCCTATTGCGCCGATTTCCCTGCGCAAGGGAAGTAGTCTGATTGCGCCCAGGAAAAATGGCCCCGGCCTGCGTCGCATAGCCGAGACCAGTGGGGTCTCCACATGAGCAGGAGGCTCTTTGGGAGAAAAAAATCAAAGCGGGCGAGCTTTGTACAGTCTGTCCGAAAATAACAAGTAACCGTCAGCGCCGGTTGGTCTCCGTGAACTGCAGAACCGAGTCGGGGACATCGTCCATCTCGGCATAGCGTCGGCGCACTTCATCGGCGATGTCCACCGTCACATCACGGCACCATCCCTCAACGGTATTGAAGACAATGATGCGGATCGGATCGCTGAACTCGCCCGCAAGCAGGCACTGGATCACTGTCTCGCGGTCACTGGTCTCGCGCCAGGCTCGCCCGTCCCGAGCACCGAAGTCATCAAGTACGAGGTAAATATCCCGGTCGAATCTCTCGGGCTCGATCGAAAGTGCACGCAACATGGACGCAACTCCAACTTAGCGGATGCAGTCAAAAGAAGATGATCCCAGTTCCACTAGAACCTCGAGCTCCCGAGGCGTTCGCATAAAAAGGCCCCAGCACGCATCACCGGCTGGGGCCACAAGTGGGTCTCCCCATCGCAGGAGGCTTCCGTGGTGGAGTGACGGATCTAGCTTGGTCCGGCGATGTTGTTCCTATTGCGCCGTTTTGCCCGGCGCAAAGGAAGTAGTCTGGATGCGCCGCGAAGCCCTACCGGCGGTTGGCTTCCAAGAACGCGAGCGCTCGGTTCAAAAATGCACAGAACGTGCGTACGATCCCTGTCATAGAAGAGCGCTTCACGAAGTCGAACACTATGCAACGCTTTCTTGTATATCGTTGTCCAAACACCGTCATGAAGGTGCAAGCCTCGTTCGCTTGGAAAGATGGCAAGGAAGATGAAGGCAGATCCCAGCTTTACGAGACTGTTGACTGCCCTGCTTGCGCGAGCGCACACTTCCTCAATCTAAGGACGGGCAACTTGCTAGGCGAGAAGATCATCCTGGGACGGACCTCAATGCCCCAGTGATTTCTTGCCCTCTGAGAAGTTCGACCTGCGAAGCGGCACCGCGATGGCAGGACGTGAGGAGCTTGACGGCTTTACCTCTCGCCAGCCGCTTTAGCGGCTATCGCGCGCTCTACTTCGTCAGCGAGAACGCTCAGGTGTTGGGCCAATCGCTTGAAAAGTTCTCGTTTCACCGTGCCGGTCGCACGGTCGCTGATCAATGCGCATTCCGCAGCGTCGGCACGGAGCTTTTCCAAATGCGCCTTCATGTCTTGCATCGGTGACACTCCACCGTTTTTACCGGCGGACCACGTTGTCTATCCCTACCGACATAACCCTGCCCACTTGTTGAACAGACCGACAGCGAACCTTGCAACTCAAAAAAGGACCTCCACGTCGGAATTCGAGGCCGACCCGCGTACTTTGAGGGAGGTAGGCTTTTTGCCCGGCCTCCGGGGGAGGGAAAAATTCGTCGGAAAGCATGCTTATTTTCGGCAAAGCGCTCAACAAAAGCCGACCACTAGGGGAAGCCCCACTTACCTGCATGCATACGCGCGAAAGACGTCTTTTAACGTGCAGTAGTTGTGGCGAGAAATCTCAAGTCTCTGGCGAGTGATCACAAGACATGTGCGCTTGCAATCGGTAAATGGTTCGGCGGCACAGGCTCCGTCGAAATGACAGCGGTTTGGCTTGCCTCCGATGTCAGGCCCAAGAGCTTTTACCTTTTTCGACACATAGAAATTCTGTGTTCTAACTTTCCATGACGGGGCTGGAAGCACATCGGATGCGTATCGCGGTCATATTCGCCGTTTCGGCTTTGTTGGCTGTCGACAGCGGCCGCGCCGAAGCCGCCGACACGTGCCTATCCAAGGCCACCGAGGCGCTGCCACGTATCTCGGGGCTGGTGGTCAAGAAATCACGAACGCGCCCCGTATCCCCGACGATTTTATCGACATGGAGAGGCCAGTCGAAGCCGGTCATCATCGATGTCGATTTCGAGGCTGCCGGCGAGGCCCAAACCTATTCCTACATGTGTGTCGTGACGCAGGGCTCGGCGTTCGTCCAGCGCACGATGAATTAAGGCGCTTCGCACTTGCCAGACGCGGGCGGCCCGAAACCTCTGGCCACATTCTTCACGGTCAACGTCAACAGCGTGTCAGGCACTTAACAGGCTTCAGCGCCCGAAGTCGTACCCGAGGCTCTATTTGCGATTGGTGGTTCTGCACGACAGACATAGAGATCGGAGCACGTCGAATGGCACAACAAGCGCGGTCCCACCCTCCACGAAAAGAGTTGGTTCGTATAAGGATGGCCTTAAATAAAGGCGATACCGTTAAGCTCACCATGAAGGCCGCTCAGGCGGTGTGTTCTGCAACGGCACGGGCTAGGGGTGTCGAATGGGCGACACGCCGTGGTGTCGTTACCCATTGCACGCGATTTTCGGGTTCGGTGTTGATCAGGTGGGAAGGTCGCAAGTCGATTGACATTTGGCCAGCAGAGGCAGTTGAGAAGATAAAATGAGCCGCTAGGTTGTTTGAACTTGTAACGAAGAGCTGCACGTCTGAGACACGCCACATTTGCAAAGGTTTCTTGATTTGATTCTGGCACTTGTCGCGCTGAGCCAGCAAAACTGCGCCGACGCTATGTCGAATACGACGAAGTGCCGAAGCGGTTATTGCGTTCTTGGAAGCCAACCGGCGTTGAATCGCTGCTCCAGCCGAAAGCACGACATTAGGTCGCGAATCATTTACACAGCCTGCCCAGACAACAACCGTTAGGTGAATTCTCGGACAGCGACCTTGTAGGAGCAGCGGGATGTCGTGGCATGAGTTGCGGGCTGGGCTAGGTTTGCTTTTGGCGATTGCGTTGATCATCGGCGGCTCGTTGGGTATAGGCCTCCCAATGGCACTGCTGATCATTTGGCTTCTTTCGTAACCCCCCAGGCATCTTTGATCGACCGCAAGGCTTGCCGCCGCTATAGCGACAGCATGCCAACCATCTGGCGTCCTCCGATGGTTTCTCCTCATCGGTGACGAAACCAGGGCGCCGCTAATCGAAAAACGCGCCCGTCATTCGCGACGGGCGCCCAAGTCAGGGAGGAAACCAAAAGACATTAAATCGATTCACGAGCATGTGGTGTGTTGAAACTCACACACTCGGGAGGAATCGAATGAAGATGCGCTTGGCTAAATCTTCGGCTTGCGATGTCTCTTTATGACCTTAGCATCGCTCTTACGGCGCTACCGCAACGTCGCACAAGTCCGAGGAGCTGACGGCCCGTCTTTGAATTCGGTCGCACAGAGGGCAGGGCGTGGCTTTTTGGCAGCCTGTTTCGGCGCGCTCCGGCAATGAATTTTCAAGTCGCAGTTCTCAAGGTTCTGGTGAGCTATCCGGACGGCTTTGCAAGCCTTGACGATTTGAAACGCGACGTCGCAATTCTTGCCACGTGCGGTGAGGACTGGTCGGAGCGGACCAAGCGGCTTGCTGCTCGAATACCGAGGCTAGAGATTTTCTCGCAAGGTCTTGTCGAGCGGCTGGAGGGTGGCTGGCGTATCACCCAGCAGGGCCGCCATGTTTTGGCACTCATGGAAACACCACTGGCTCAATCGGCCACAGAGCATAATGTCGCCCATCCGACCGAACCTGTTACTGCTAAGGTATCGCGCGCAATGGGTGCGGGCTGACGCGAGCAGCCTGGATCAAGGTGATGAACCGCAAGCATCCGCGATGAGTCCTTCCGGTAAGCGGTGGGCCGCAATCATTTGGTGTCGCCAACATGCAACGCTCCGCATGTTTCGCTTTCGGAACGCCATGTTCCGACTCGTCAGCGTTGCGAGCACGCGTCATCATCATCGCACCGGGGCTGAGACCATTTTATCCCGAACATATTGTGAGCCCGGAAGGCCGCTCGGCATACTGCGGGTGGCCTTTTTCATTTTAGCCGCGCGGTTGGGAGGTCGGGCCTCGGGGCTAGCAACGTCGCGACGCTCTCAAGATTTCTGAGGCAGTCGGTTGCGAAAGGCATCGACGGCATGAGCCATCAGCACGCCAATGCTCAGAATGAAGCCCGTTCCTACAACAGCAGATAGCATGAGCTGCCCCCTCGGTCTAAATACATAAAAGAGGACGAGACATGCACAGTCAAAAAAATTCGGAGATCAGACGAGATTTGACCGAGATCAGATGCACATTAGCCACACAGCGACCTATCTACAACACCCGGAAGACCTCGCTCGATCGTGCGCGCGGAAAAATCGACGCGAGTTGGCCGACGAGGCGCAGGTGGGCATCGTCACCGTCCGCCAGCTCGAGTCCGGACAAAATCAACCGGGGCGCGCGACGCTTATCGTGGTGCAGCGAGCCCTGGAAGAAGCCGTCGAGATCATTGACGAGAATGGAGGTGGCGTCGGAGTGCGGCTGCGCGGGCGGCGGCGAGGCGGTCGCGATCCCTAGTGAACCAGATCGTTCTCCGCATTGTTTCGTCCTGCCGAGCACGTCGATCTGCTCTCGCAGCTTAATGTCGCAACCTGTAGGTGTGACGGGCGCGGATATGGCGCGACGGGTGCGAATATTAGGCGAAGATGATCTCCCGCACGACTTGAGAAGGGCGCGATCATTGCTTCGCCTTCTCAACCAGGCGGGGCGGATGGCATTGGACGGCAAGTCGACAATCAATACGAACGAATGACGGCATTGAGCCAGGCTGCAGCCGCATCCATTGCGCCGTTCCAAAGGTACTGCCGTTTTGAGACAGTCTCATTGCAAAGCGCGGTCGCCAATTCAGAAAACGAGTTGATTGCCTGGAAGTGAAGCTCTGCTATTTCTGGACGCTCGGTAGGAGAGGGGAAATCGCGAGAGAGCCCGCTTACCAGCCGCGCAGCTGTCTGCTGATCAGCTGTTTGAGCAATCCGCAGAACTGTTGAAGCATATCTCGCCTTTATGAGGCTGTCGTGATCGGGATCTTCGATTGCGGAGAATCGTCTACCACCATCGAGGCTCGGCACAACAGGCGGGATCTCGCTGCCGAAAGCTGCGCTCTGCTGCTGTTCAAGTAGTTGGATCACTTCTCCTATCAAATCGCTGGGCATGTCACCGCTCCAACGAAAAACATAAAGGTCCCAGCCCGGCAGTCCAGTGACTGTCCCCGTTATCCACCTCGCGTGCACGGGCGAACAAGCGGTCGTGGGAGCTTCGCTGGAAGCACGGCGGCGGGTATGCCGCGTTTCTCAAGCGAGCCTAACAGGCCCAATGGTAGATCGCGGGCTTCGGGAAGTCTGTTGAGACGTGGTTCGACTGGTGTTGGCGGCCAAGCCAGCGCGGAATAAGACACGCCGTTGCGCCACAGCTGCGGGTTGTAACTCGGGTCCTCGAGTAGGAATTCGCCCCAGCGCGCACACCGCATGCTCAGCTGTTCGAACCGGTGCCACCGATCTTGGCCGGTCATCTCTGCCGCGACTGGCCGATTCGGCGTGGATCAACCGGGCGTGGGGGTAGCCGGCCCATGCCAGCTGGTGGCTACGAGAAAGAGTTGTCGGCTTCCATTTCCTGCGCCAGCGCTTTCGGATTGTTGATGCAATAGTAATTGGATGATCGCGTGACAATATCCCGCTTGCGCCACTCGCTCATGGTCCGGCTCACGTTCTCTCGCGCCACGCCGGCCATCGCTGCAAGGTCGCCTTGACCGATCTTGAGGCGCAACTGGATCCGGCCCTCGCCATTCTTTTCGCCAACGTACTCAGCGACACTCAGCAATGCGCGAGCCAGTCGTTGTTTGACACTAAGAAATGTCGTCGCGGCCAAGCCGTCATCCGCCTCTCGAAGTCGGCGCGCGAGCGTCTTCATCAAGTAGCTCGTAAGATCGGGATGGGAGTCAATATACGTCTGAAACTTGGCTCGGCTGAGAAACGATAGCGAACAGTCCGCAATCGCGACCACTGAGGCGGAGCGTGATCCACCGTCGATCATCGAAAGCTCGCCGACAATGGCGTCGGGCCCCAGCAGCGAAATAATGCGCTCCTCTCCCTGTTGCGACGTCACCACGACTTTTACCAAGCCTTTCTGGATCCGATAGCAGCCGTCGCCAGCATCGCCGGCGCGAAACAGCGCCTCGCCGTCCCGTAGTTTATGCGTAGCCGCGTCTTCGAAGAGCTCCGAAAGCAATTTGTCGGGTAACGCGGATAAGACGTTGGATGGTTTTGGCTTGGGCATCGCGCGCCGCGCTAAACATTGTGACTAAACAACTTATGCCTGTTAAAACCCCGGAGCACAGCCAATGTTCCATTGATGGCGTGCAAGGCGAGAAGCTCCGACCAGAATGACGCGTTTTACATCGTCACGCAAAGGGTTTTGGCTTGGCGACGTTCGACCTGGGCCGCCCGGATTGTAATTAACCATGCCCGGCAAGCGCGGTAAAAGATTTATGGGTCGGCCTGGGAGAAGGTGGTTCATTTCTGGCCTTGTCCGCCGTTGCCGATTGCAGGATGCTTCAGCAAGTTTTCTCGGGGCTGGCATGAGGCGCGTTGCGGCGAAGTTGGTAGGAGTTGCTCTGGCTCTCGGCATCAGCACGCCGGCATTCTGTGCTGAGATCAAGAGCGTTCCCGGCCGCCCGGGCGCTATTGTCTGCTGGGGCGATCACGTTCCGGTATGCGACGCGCAAGCCAAAATTATGCGATCTGGATTGAGGGCGGCTTAATGTAGGGAAGCGAATGCGACCCCGATGCGCCCCCCGTTGCGCCACACGCCCTGGCAGAAGTAACGCGCGCCCTCGGTCGGAATCACCAGCGTGAAATCATGGGGAAGAGCGATCAAGCTCTCCAGATCCAATGCCGCGCCTTGCTCGGACAGATTCCTGACCATGCAGTTAAAGGTGCCGCCCGGGCATACGATCACCCCGGCTTTCAGCACCCGCCTGCGCTGTGCAAGTCTTTTCTCCATGCCGCCCAACATAAGGCCAGAACGCAAAGAACGGTTGAACTTCACCGCTCAAAGCTGGAGGCTCGACGCAACGAAATATAAAGCATTTTTCAACTGCGACGGACGTATCGTTGGCCGCACGCTGATCGGCGAAAGCATCGTCTTCGCCGGGACGGGCCGGAGATCCTCGTCATCGCGCACGGCCGGCCCGGCGAGGTGAGCTTCTCGGCGGCCGCGCTGAAGACGCGAACGACCGAATGTTAAATAGCAAAATCCCAGTCTCAGGCGCGAGCCGCTCTGCATGCGCGGGCTTAAGGTCAGACGCCGTCGCCCGGCATCAATAGCGACCACCATCACGCTTTTGGTGCGTGAGCCATTCCGACAGTGTTCTTGGCGTTCTGGCTGCGGTCCGACCTGATGATGGGGTTTTCAGATTGGTCCCGATCGCGTTCTGCGAAGGTGAGCCTGTCTCCTCGCCAACTTTCGCAGTTGCGGCCAGTCTCCCAGCAGCTTGCTTTTCGAGACGCAGCCTTCTCAACCGCGCCATCTTGTCGCGCTCTGCTTCCACTCCGACGCTGTCAGCCAGAAGCACCTTCGGGTGAGCAGTTTCGGTCGAAACCAAAAGTCCCAAAATGGTAGTTTCGCCGAGGGCCTTGCAGGCTTCGAGCCGATGCAGCCCCTCGACCAAGACGAAGCGGCTTTCGTCGGGCCGCACGAGAATGGGAGCTTGCTGTCCGATTTCAAGAATGCTTTCGGCGATTTCATGAACGAGCTCAGGCTTGAGAGCCTTCTTCCTCTTCACGGGAACGTAGATCCTGTCGATTGGGAAGCTTTCCGGTTTGGACATGGCTTCGGCTCCGCAAAATCAAGTCGATCGGAGGCCAAGCTCTATCACAGTCGACGTTTTCATGCGGATTTCTTCGAAATATCTCGGCGATGGTTCCATTCTGCGCCGCGTCGCTCATGCTGTCTTATTTTGTGCGAAGAAATCTCGGCCGTGGCCGAGGGGCGCGGGAGAAGTCTGGTTGCCCGTCACGAAATCATCGAGATCAGAGTCTGAATTTGATCGGTGGCGGCAGTCATCAGCTCCCAGTAACTGGTTTTGCCAGCTGCGGCCGCCTTCAAAATACACTCGGCCAAATAGGCCTTGGCAGACGTGCTCGACAATTCTGGAGGAGCACTTGCCACAGCCTCATCTAAGACACGCCGCATTAGAGCAATGAGTTCTGGATCGAATGACGGCATCTAAGAACCCTCATTTCGTCTCGGATCATCGATTACGGCGCGCGCCAATACCATCGGGACAGCAAGCCGAAATCAAATCAATATCTTTTTACCCGCTCTGACACCATCGAACCACACTGATGGGTTTGAGCGGGCTTAAGATCATCTCTGATGATCGAGCCGTAGAGATTTCGGCGTTTATGGCCAAAAGCGGCGACAAGAGCCGCAATCAATGGGTGCTATGCCTGGTGAAGCCCAGCTCATCTTCAAAAAAGCAATGGATCATCTAAGAAGCGCCAACAGCCTTACCGGTGCTCGAGCACAACTATGCGCCTGCGAGTCCGACCCTGCCAATTCCGGGCAACTTCACCGCCGGTCTGCGGATATCAAGCCCAAGTACGCCGCCGAGCAAATTGAGCTCTAAACCTTCGACCCATCCGACCGTCAGGCCGACGTAACCTCCCGGTGAACATGGAGAGTCCTGGGAGCGCAATGACGGGCATTGCGATTTACCTTGTCTGGCGCGATGCGAAATGCCTTGCCGATGCGGCGTGCGCAGGCTCCTAGTCTACTGCGCAGAGGTGATACCTAACCCGATGAATGAGGCGGTCCGACCTCGAGCCACGTTTCGTCTGCACGGCTTGCGTCAGACGCGGGCCGGATTTCAATTGGGATAAGCCGGCTGCGCTCACGAAAGGCTTTTGATGCGCAGCCGAGGATTGCCCCGCCGTCGGCTTCTCAAAACAACGGGGGCGGCGTGCCAGCCGAAGGCGGATGCAAAGCTGGAAGGTATGCCTCTGAGAAAGGCGTGGCTCCCCCTAGACGACGCGGCTTACAGGCGGCTTACAAGTGGCTGCCGCATCGTGCCGCAGATTTCCTACTAGCATTTTCGTCTATCGCCCGACCAGGCTGAGACTGTTCCCAGGTTCTCCTTCCCTGGGAGACAAACTGGGCGGTCCCGGTGCAACGCACGCCGACCTTCGGCATCCACTCGTGATGCAAGGCGGTTGGCGGTTTATTAGCGTCGTGAAGAATGAGCACAAGGGCCTGCCGCACCTCCGGTCCCGTGACGACAGTAGTAGGGCCCGCAGTAGTATCGATACACGTTGGGCGTTGGCGGCAGGCATGGTTATTGCTTGCAACGCTTGCTGGTAAGTTGAGTAGAGTGGCCAGCCAATTGCGAGCTGGTTGCTACGAGCAAGAGCTGTCGGCTTCCATATCCCGCGCCAGTGCATTCGGATCGTTGATGCAATAGTAATTGGATGATCGCGTGACAATGTCCAGCTTGCGCCACTCGCTCATGGTCCGGCTCACGTTCTCTCGCGCCACGCCGGCCATCGCTGCAAGGTCGCCTTGACCGATCTTGAGGCGCAACTGGATCCGGCCCTCGCCATTTTTTTTGCCAACGTACTCAGCGACACCGAGCAATGCCCGAGCCAGTCGTTGTTTGACACTAAGAAATGTCGTCGCCGCCAACGCGTCATCGGCCCCTCGAAGCCGGCGGGCGAGCGTCTTCATCAAATAGCTCGTAAGCTCGGGATGGGAGTCAATATACCTCTGAAACTTGGCTCGGCTGAGAAACGACAGCGAACAGTCCGCGATGGCGACCACCGCGGCGGAGCGCGGTCCACCGTCGATCATCGAAAGTTCGCCGACGATAGCGTCGGGCCCCAGCAGCGAAATAATGCGCTCCTCTCCCTGTTGCGACGTAACGATGACTTTTACCAAGCCCGTCCGGATCCGATAGCAGCCGTCGCCAACATCGCCGGCGCGAAACAGTACTTCGCCGCCCCGGAGATTGTGCGCAACCCCATCTTCGAAGAGCTCCGAAAGCAATAGCTCGGGTAACGCGGACAGGACGTTAGGGGCTTTTCGCTTGGACATCGGGCAGAGCTCTAGCTTGGTTCGGATGACTTTCTGACTTTCGGCCAAAATGTTTTTTTAAAAAATCTCCGATCGGAATAGGGGCGCCGTCATGAATTGTGCGGCTAGTTGGGTTCGGCTGGAAACGCCCATCTTTTCGAAGATGCGATGCAGATGAACTTTCACGGTACCCTCGGAGAGGCCGAGCCGGTCTGAGATTTCCCTGTTCGACAAACCGATCTGCAGCAAGGTGACGATCTGGCCCTGACGTTGGGTCAGCTGACGGTCGGGGCGATTGCGCGAGGGTGTCGCGATAGACGGCAAGACGGAGTTGCGCAACCCACCGATCGAACGGACGGCAATCTCGTCGAGCCACTCAGAGAGGCGTTCGGGAGACCGCTCGTTGATCACGAGTTTGACGCGGCCGCCCAGTTCCGCCCTCCTTTGCTCGGTGCCAAAACGGGCATTTTGGTCCGCTTCGTTTGCCAGCAAGCACAGTGCGGTGTGCGGGAAATTGGCCTGCACGATAGCGGCAATTTCCCGCGCATTGGGATCGGAAATCCGGCTGCCGATGATGGCGACGTCAGGCTCGAAGCGTTGAATAGCTTTCAGCGCTTCAGCGCCGCTTTTTGCGAAGCCGACCAGCTTCCAGCGCTGATCCTGAGCTAACATGTCGCTCAGACCTGCTCGGATCAGGGGATGATCGTTAGCAATGACGATGGAAAGGACCGCGCCGCCCATGCCGTTACCATTTAAATCAAATCGGTTATGTGGCCGAGTGGTTTT
>Ga0210390_10003060_pt1 | contig 14469 bp, 14 predicted proteins | sample IncBWH11OmetaG_FD_161050 | JGI IMG/M metagenome (GOLD analysis project Ga0210390, IMG submission 161050) | Forest soil microbial communities from Barre Woods Harvard Forest LTER site, Petersham, Massachusetts, United States - Inc-BW-H-11-O ...
AAAAATCTCGCTTCCCTTGCAAAAAAGCCGAAGCGGATTGACCACATGTAGCGGCGAAATAGATGAACCGCTCACTTCGGCCAACATCGGATGAAACAACATGGCGTTTTGGTCCGCCAGCAGCGCAACGTTTTTGGACGTATCTTCTCCCAGCCCCGATCGAAGCGAACGCGCACAGTAGGCACCGGCGAAGCCGCCGCCTAAGATGACAATTGGAAACGAGTAGTTCACTCCTGACATTTTTATCTGCGCCTTTTCATTTTGCAGCCCTACATAGAAAGAAAATTCGCCAACAACTTTTTACCCTCATTGGTCATAATCGATTCCGGATGAAACTGCACACCGTGTACGGGGTATTGTCGATGTCTAAGGCCCATAATTTCCTGTTCCGACGTTTCTGCAACGATTTCCAGCTCAGCTGGCAAGGTCGCGCGACGCACGATCAAGGAATGGTAGCGAGTCGCCTCAAATGGAATTGGCAACCCGAGGAATACGCCATCCCCCTCGTGGAGGATCGGCGAAGTCTTCCCGTGCATCAGGCGATCCGCTCGGACCACCTCTCCTCCGTACACCTGTCCAATGCATTGATGACCAAGGCAGACCCCTAAAACCGGAATGCGCGGACCAAAATGACGAATCAGCTCGTTACTGATTCCAGCTTCGTCCGGCGTCCCGGGCCCGGGAGAAATACAGATTTTTTCGGGGTGCAATTGCTCAATTTCCTCAATGCTAGTCCGATCATTCCGCCGGACAATCAACTCCGCGCCCAGTTCACCGAAGTATTGAACCAGGTTGTAAGTGAACGAGTCGTAGTTATCCAGGACCAGAATCATAAGATTTGCTCTGCTCGCTCGATCGCCCGGAAAGTGGCCATCGCTTTGTTAACGCTCTCCTGGTATTCCAGTTCCGGTACAGAGTCGGCCACTACGCCGCCTCCGGCCTGCACGTACGCGGTGCCATCTTTCAGGACCACACTTCGCAGCGCGATACAGGAATCAAGCTGCCCGTCAAAACCGAAATATCCGACCGCGCCGGCGTAGACGCCCCTCTTCCCCTTCTCGAATTCGTAGATGAGCTGCATCGCCCGGACCTTGGGTGCTCCCGAAACAGTGCCGGCGGGAAAGGTAGCTCGCATTACGTCGTAGGCGTTATGGTTACGATGAAGTTCGCCGATCACATTTGAAACGATGTGCATGACATGACTGTACCGCTCAACCGTCATGAATTCCGTCACCCGGACCGTTCCGTATTCGCAGATCCGGCCTACGTCATTTCTCGCCAGGTCGACCAACATCAGATGCTCCGCCCGTTCCTTCGGGTCGGCCAGCAGCTCTTCGGCCAATTGCTCATCTTCGGCACTGGTCGCACCCCTTTTCCGCGTCCCTGCGATCGGGCGAATCTCGACGCTTCGTCCCCGTAGCCGAACGTGGACTTCCGGTGAACTGCCGACCAGGGCAAAACGTGCGCCAAGCCGCAGACAGAACATATAAGGCGAGGGATTGACGAATCGGAGCGCTCGATAAAGAGTGAGCGGATTTCCCTCAAATCTGGCTTCAAACCGCTGTGAAGGAACCATTTGAAAGATGTCCCCGGCTTCGATGTGCCGCTTCGCCCTGCGAACCATCTGGTGAAACTCCTCCGGCGTGGTATTACTCTGTGGACTGAGCGAAACCGCAATCGGCGCCGCGTTCATCAGGCGCGGTTGGGTTGGCTCCTCGAGCTTGTGGACAATCCGTCGTATTTTTTGCTCAGCCGCATCGTAGGCTTCATCGATTTTTGTTCCTTCCACCACCGCATTCGCGAAAATCTTCAGGCGGCGAAACCGGTGATCAAAGACCAAAAAGGTATCCGTCACGATAAAGACCATTTCTGGCAACCCCAACTGGTCAGGAGGCGGCTCCCCGACGGTCGGTTCAAAAAATCGGACGGCGTCATACCCGATGTAACCGACGGCACCGCCGCTGAACGGAGGCAAACCGGGAAAATCAACCGCTCGAAATCCGGACATCAGCTTCTGCAGCTCTGCCAAAGGATCGACCGTCGATTCGAACTCGCGCCGTTTGCCGTTCTCTTCGATCACAATGTGCCTGCCGCGAGCTTCAAAATAAATTCTTGGATCGCTACCCAGAAAAGAGTAGCGGCCGACATGATCGTTACTTTCCGCTGACTCAAACAGGAACGATCGAACGCCGTTATCAATTTTTTCAAACACCGCGATCGGCGTTTCATAGTCGGCGACAAACTCGGTGTAGATCGGAATCAGATTACCCTTGGCAGCCAGTTCCTTAAATTCCGGGCGGGACGGGAAGAGCGGTAGTGAGGTCATTTCGAGTACACTTTTTCGGGATCGAAGAGCCGCTCCTCAGAAACCGGTTTTGACTCCCCGGAAGGATCGAGCTCCTGGTAAAAACAGCTCCGATACCCGGTGTGACAGGCTCCGGAATTTTGTTCCACTTCGAAAAGCAAGGTATCACGATCACAATCGGTAAACCAACGAATTAGGCGTTGGGTATTTCCACTGGTTTCGCCTTTCAGCCAGAGTTCATTGCGGGAGCGGCTCCAGTAATGCAGCAAACCGGTTTCCAAGGTTTTTGCCAGAGATTGCCGGTTCATCCAGCCCATCATCAAGACCCGGCCGGGCGCGGTCGCTTCTCGCACAATCGCGGGGATCAATCCGTCGGCGGTGTACTTAAAATCGAGATTCATTTGGTGGACCCACAGCACTAACTCAGGGTCTAGTCTTGTTCAAGCGAGCCATTTTCTCCCGGGACAACTTGGTTCCCGCAGCATCGGCGAATCCGCCGCCGTTGAAGAACCGTAAAAAACTCCTCAAACACGATTGTTTCGCAATAACTTTTAAACACGGCTTGACGCAGTACCCCTGTTTTGTGTGTGATTGAGGGTGACGTGAGTAGCAGCGCAGGCAGGCCGCTACTTGTTTCTGAGATTGTTGGATTGATCTTCAGACTTTAACTTTTCAGCACGAGCCCCGATAACTCGCTTACTCGATGACTAGCTCGAAAGGACTACCAAGAAAAAATTTCACGTTCGGGCGAGCTTTTCTGCTTCTCATAGCAGCGCTGCCCGGAACGTTGGCGGCACAGAGCGCGGATGAGGTGCGCTCCGTCCAAAATATTTTTGCGCCGATTGGAGCCCCGGCCGAGATGATTCACCAGACCTCCATCTTGGTCTTGCTGATCTGTCTGGGCATCTTCGTCATCGTCGGTGGATTGCTTTTTTACGCGGTGGTGCGCTACCGCCATAGGCCGACAGACGATGACACCACCGAACCACCACAGGTCTACGGGAGTACCGCGATTGAGCTGGCTTGGACGGTCCCCCCGATTTTAATTGTGGTGGTTCTGGCGCTCGCCACCGCCCGCACCGTCGGCGAAATCCAGAATCCCAAGTTCGCCGCCGATCCGCTCCAGATCAGAATCGTTGGTCACCGTTTTTGGTGGGAGCTGCACTACCCAAAATACAACATCACTGCGGCCAATGAGATTCACGTGCCGGTCAGTTATTTGAGCACGCCGCACCCAGTGGAACTGACGCTGGCCTCAGCCGATGTGGCCCATGGCTTCTGGGTGCCTGAGCTAAACGGAAAGCAATGGTTAGTTCCAGATAAGGAAACTAAGTGGTGGATACAACCCACTTCACTAGGGATTTATCTTGGCAATTGCACGGTGCTCTGCGGTTATCAGCACGCCAATATGTTGATTCGCATCGTCGTCCAGACCCCGGAAGATTTTGAGAAATGGATCTCGCAGCAACGCCAGCCTGCAAATCAAAATCCCAACGCCGAAGCCGGCCACAAAGCCTTTGAATCGAACTCGTGCGGTAGTTGCCATACCATCGAGGGCACAATTTCCCAGGGGGTCTTTGGCCCCAATCTCACCCATTTCATGAGCCGCCAGACGTTAGGCGCAGGTGTTGCACCTAATGACGACGCCAACCTTAAATCATGGTTGCACGACCCGCAGATCCTGAAACCGGGCTGCCTGATGCCTGACATGAAGTTAGATCAAACCCAGTTCGATGAAATCCTGGCCTATCTTAAAACGCTAAACTAATCACCCTATGGCTAACGGAACGACAATTAACGAGTCCGGGACGGAGTTGCAGCCGGCAAGACCCGGGGAAGAGCGCGGAACTGCAACCGGGTGGGTGCAAGATCTGCTTTTTACGGTCGACCACAAGAAACTGGGAATGCTGTATGTCGGGACAGGGCTATTCTTTTTTGTCCTGGGCGGGATCATGGCGCTCCTTATCCGGGCGCAACTCGCCTTCCCGCACGGGCACGTCACGTCTCCGCAGGAATTCAATGCGCTGATCACCATGCATGGAACTGTGATGATCTTCTGGGTCGCGATGCCGATTGTCTTTGGGATGATCAACTACTTGGTCCCTCTGATGATCGGAGCGCGGGACATGGCGTTTCCGAGGCTGAACGCATTTTCGTTCTGGTTGACCTTCTTCAGCGGATTTTTTCTTTTCCTGAGTTTCGTCGCAGGTCCTGGCCTTTATGGTGCCAGTGGGGCTCCAGACGCGGGCTGGTTCGCCATTGCGCCGTTGACCTCTACTGCCTTTTCCAAAGGGCCTAGCATCGATTATTGGTCGCTCAGCGTACTCATCAGCGGTATTGGCAGCGTCACCGGTGGCATTAATATCTTGGTCACCATCATCTGCTATCGAACCAGAGGAATGACCCTGCACCGGATGCCACTTTTCGTCTGGCTATCCCTGGTGACCATGTTTCTGGTGGTTGTTTATATTCCTCCGCTCTCCGCGGCTCAGATTATGCTCACCTTGGAGCGTTTTCTGGGCGCCACGTTCTTCGACGCACAGGCAGGCGGTTCGGCCATTCTCTGGCAGCATTTCTTTTGGATTTTCGGGCACCCGGAAGTTTATATCCTTGTCCTGCCGGCCTTCGCCGTTATCTCGGAAGTTGTGCCGGTCTTTTCTCGGAAGCCGATTTTCGGCTATCCGATGATGGTCGCTGCCACTATCCTGATCGGCTTTATCAGCGCGGGTGTCTGGGCGCATCATATGTTCTCGGTCGGCCTGAATTCGTTTGGGGTAACCTTCTTTGCCATGGCGACCTTGGCCATCTCCGTTCCCACCGGGATCAAGATGTTCAATTGGCTAGCCACCATGTACGGCGGCAAGATTCGTTTGGAATTGCCGATGATCTTTGCCATCGCCTTCCTGTTCCAGTTCCTGATTGCCGGATTGACCGGAATCATGCTGGGCGTCGCTCCCTTCGATTGGCAATTGAATGATTCTTACTTTGTCATCGCCCATTTTCACTATGTCATCGTGGGCGGCATCCTCTATGGCATTTTTGCCTTCCTCTATTACTGGTACCCTAAGGCCTTTGGCCGCATGCTCGACAAAAAACTTGGGCTTTGGCATTTCTGGCTCTTCACGATCGGATTTCATTTGACCTTTGATCCCCAACATTTTGCCGGTTTCCTCGGGATGCCACGCCGCATTTATACCTATCAACCGGGCCGCGGTTGGGATATCTGGAATCTGCTATCAACGATCGGCGCGTTCATCCAGGCGGCTGGAGCCATTTGCCTGGTCGTTAATTTGTTATGGTCAGGTCGGAAAGGTAAGATAGCCGGGGACGATCCCTGGGACGCGTGGACGCTCGAATGGGCCACCACTTCGCCCCCTCCGGATTACAACTTCGAAACGCTTCCGGAAGTCCGGAGCAGACGCCCGCTCTGGGATTTGAAACACCCGGAGGATCCAGATTGGAAATTCGAATAATAGAAGTTCGAATACATCTCCCAAATTCCTACCAATGTCCCCAACTAGTCTCGAAGCGTGAGTTCTCAATCGCTAACCAGTACCGAAACGGAATGGAAACTCCCCTCCCCGCGAGTGGTGGGGATGATTCTTGTCATTCTCACGGAGACCGCACTTTTCTCGATTTTTGTCGTGGCCTACCTTTATTACATCGGGAAGAGCGTCTCCGGTCCGTATCCGCACGAAGTTCTTGAACTGCCGATCCTGGGGACCGTGATGCTCCTTTCCAGCAGCGTGACCATCGTCATCGCGGAGCAAAATCTTCACAAGGGAATCACCAGCTTATTCAACCTCTGGTGGGTCATCACGGCGCTCCTCGGGATCGGATTCCTGATTTACACGGGAGTAGAATGGCACAAGCTCATCTATGAGGACCATTTGACGATCAGTACGAATCTTTTCGGTTCCACGTATTATTCGCTGGTGGGTCTGCACGCCAGCCACGTCGTGATCGGCTTATTCCTGATCCTGATGATCCTGGTTTTGAACCTAACCGGGTGCGTCAAACACTATCATCACGAACACATCATTATGATCTCCTGGTATTGGCATTTCGTCGATGCCGTCTGGATCGTCGTCTTCACTGTGGTTTACGTGATAAGTGCCAAATCATAAGACTATGAATCACGAACACGGGCATTCTTCAGAAGGGGGCGTTGAATTGCCAACCCCCACCACGTGGCCACTAATGTGCGCCTTCTCGGTGACTCTCCTCGGGGTCGGATTGGTTACCACCATCTTCGTCACTATTGTCGGTTTCATCATCGGACTAATCGCCGCCGTCGGCTGGTTCCGAAGCGTTTTTCCAACGCCAGTCCATACCTTTTATCCGTTGGCAGAAGCTGACCGTCGTCCTGCTCCGATCAAGGTCTCACCGCGCAAGATTAACCATCTCACTTATGGCGAATCGAGTCATCGGACCCGTATTCCAGTAGAAGTCCATCGGTATTCGTCAGGGATCCTGGGCGGTCTTGCCGGAGGCGCAGTGATGGCGGTCTTAGCCATGGCTTATGGATTAGTCGTTCAACACAGCATCTGGTATCCGATCAACCTGATGGCCGCCGCCGGAGTACCATCTCTGGCCACTGCGGACTTGGCAACTTTGCGAGCCTTCAGTGCGGCGGGTCTGACGGTCGCGGTTTTAAGCCATCTTACTTTCTCTATTCTCGTCGGGTTGCTCTACACCGTCCTTCTGCCGATGCTTCCTCCGCATCTGGAATGGCTGTTCGGCGGGGTGATCACGCCGCTCATCTGGACCGCTTTGATTTATCCGACTTTTAACATCATTAACCCGGCTCTTGCGGCTCGCGTCGACTGGGGATGGTTCGTGGTTTGCCAGGTTTCGTTCGGATTGGTCGGAGGTTATGTGGTCTTCAAGTCTCAGAAAGTGGAAACCATGCAGAGCTGGCCGCTCGGTCAAAGAATGGGTCTGCATGCCATGCCACAACAAGATCAAGAAAAGTAGAAGTTTCAAAGAACGGCCCAATGCAGCCACGCACACTATATCGAATTCTGCTTTGCGGCGGCCTCGGCTTCCTTTGCAGCTGCGAACCGCCGGGTAAACCAAAATGGGAAGATCGTTGGAGGCCGCCCTCGGAACTCAAGAATTTTGCGGAGCTTTTCGATACCAATTGCCGGGCTTGCCATAGTAATGGTGAAACTCTGGGGGCATCCATCTCGATGAATAACCCCCCTTACCTTGCGATTGTTCCGAAGGACGCGGTGCACAAGGCCATCCAAGACGGGATTCGGGGCACCGCTATGCCGGGATTTTCCGCCAAAGCTGGAGGCCTTTTGACCGATGAACAGATTAGCATTCTAGCCGATGGCGTCTACAACTGGGCCAAAGGTCATGAGGCGCCCACTGACAATCTTCCTCCCTATAGCGCCGCCTTAGGCGATGCGGAACGCGGAGAAGCGGTTTTTGCCCAAAATTGTGCCAACTGCCACGGATCCAACGGGGAAGGCGTGAAAGGCAAAGCAGGATCGGTGATCGACACGACCTATCTGAGCCTGGTGACCGACCAATATTTGCGAACGGTGGTGATCGTCGGTCGACCTGACCTCGGGATGCCCGGCTTCCGGGACTACGTTGCTGGAAAACCAATGACGCCCGAGGAGATTTCCGATGTGGTGGCCTGGCTGGCATCCCGCCGTCAGGGACCGGCTCCAGGACAGACCGCAGAAGCCGCAAATGCTACCACCGGAACGCAACCCTCAACCACCAAGCAATAATGACCTCAAACGAACCTGAAAATCATCCTCCAGCAAGTCCAGCGGCGGAGAAGTATTCCACACGACGCGACTTTTTGCTGCAGGCCGGAGTCGTTATCAACGCGGTCGCGGGTTTCATGATCGGGATACCGATCGTGGGGTACATACTCTCCAGTCTGATCAAGAGCACTCCTAACGTCTGGTTCTCCCTCGGACCTGTTTCCAATTTCCAGGAAGGAGCGATGCGCATGGCGGTGTTTTTAAATCCATATCATCGCGGGGCAGACGGGGATACGGCGAGAATTACCTGCTGGGTGCGGCGGATTCAAGGAGATCAATTCAAAGTGTTCGCGGCGAACTGCACCCATTTGGGATGCCCGGTACGCTGGTTTGAAGAGTCGCAGCTTTTTCTCTGTCCATGTCACGGAGGCGCTTTTTACGCCGACGGCGCACACGCTGCGGGTCCTCCTCCGAGGGGTCTTTACGTCTACGAACATAAAGTCGAGAACGGTGAATTGCACATCCAGGCTGGTAACCTGCCCACTTTAGCGAGCCCATCGTAAAATCCATGAGTGCGAAGGAAAGACCGATCATTAGCGCCTTAGTGAACGTTGCGATGTGGTTCGAGCGGCGGCTCCACCTCGTCAAAGTCTGGAAGGCGACCGGCGGCCACCCGATCCCGAAAAGTAGCGCCAGCTGGTTTTACGTTTTTGGGAGTATGACGCTCCTTTGCTTCTCGATCCAGGTGCTGACCGGGATTTTGTTAGCATTGGTTTATATTCCGTCGGCCAGCGAAGCGTATCAAAGCCTGGAGTTCCTGAATTTTCATCAGGAACTTGGATGGTTCTTGCGCGCCATGCATTACTGGGGATCGAACTGCATGGTGGTCGTCATGGCGTTACATATGACGCAGGTCTTCCTCTGGGGAGCCTATAAGCACCCGAGAGAACTCACCTGGATCTCCGGTGTAGTGCTGTTGGTCCTGACCCTGGCGTTGTCGTTTACCGGTCAGGTGATGCGCTTCGACTCGGACGCTTACTGGGGGATCGGCATCGGCGCAGCCATCTCCGGCAGAATCCCGATCATTGGGGCGCAAGTTGTGAATTTGCTTTTAGGTGGGCCAATTATTGGCAGCGATACTTTATCGCGCTTCTTCGCTCTTCATGTTTTTGTTTTGCCTGGCGCCGTCCTCGCCCTCGTCAGTCTGCATCTCCGACTGGTTTTGCTGAAGGGCATTAACGAATACCCGAAGCCTGGGGTTCAAGTCCACAAACAAACCTACGTCAAAGAGTACGAGGAGATGGTCCACAAGGACGGGATGCCATTTGTCCCCAATGGTTTCGGGAAGGATATTGTTGCCAATGGTTTGCTCCTGCTGGTGATCGTCGGCCTCGCGGTATTTATCGGACCCAAGGGCCCGGAAATTCCGGCAGATCCAGCCCAGGTCATCTCGGAGGCTAAGCCAGACTATCCGTTCCTCTGGTTGCTGTCTGCCGCGGCTCTTTTGCCGAACGGTTCGGAGATCATCCTGTTCTTTGTTTTTCCGGCCATCGCGGCGCTCGTTCTGTTCGGATTGCCTTTTTTCTCCAATGTGGGTGAAAAACATTATTCTCGGCGACCGCTCTCCGTCCTTATCGTGTTGATCGTCTATCTGACGATTGGCATGCTGACCTACGCCGGACTAACCGGCCCGTGGTCACCGCACATGGATGCCTGGAGCGGCACTCCCACCAAGCCGGAATTCATCAGCGCACGCCCACCACTTGAACTGCAAGGCTCGCTCGTTTTGCAGGTCAAGCAATGCCGAAACTGTCACGCTATCGGTGGCGAAGGTGGGCATCGCGGACCAGATCTGTCCGATGTCGGTATGCGAATGAACTCATCCGAACTGGTGCGGCAAGTGATCCAGGGCGGCGGCAATATGCCGGCCTACGGAAATACTCTGACTCCGCATGAGGTTAGTGCCCTGGTCGCATATCTGGTTTCTCTGCGGCCATCCAATACGGTCCCCGCTCAAAACCCGGCGATTCCGTTAAGAACCGACCGCGTCTCATCAGGCGAAACGACCAAAGAGGCCAAGACGGGTGGGTAGCGATTGGCATTAGGGAAAATGAACGCGGCTTGAGTCCAATCAGGACCAAATGAGAACGGGTCACTTCGCTCCGTTTGCGCTATTCGTGGGTTTACTACTTTCGTCCTGCGGCCCGCCGCCGGGCAGTTCGCCTGCGGCGAGCACCGTTGGAACCTTCAATCCCAGCCGCCCATACGTCACTCCGAGCGCGACTCCATACGCTACGCCCGACGCCGCAGAAATTAAACGCGGGGAAGACCTCGAGAACAGGGAAGCAAGAGAGGCAGAAGAAAATGCCGCGCATGCCAATGATCCGGCCAATCAAGTGAAAGCCCAGCAGGAACAAATCGAAAATCAGATACAGCAAGAGCAGCAGAAGGCCGAGGGCGGCAACTAGCGTTTGGCTTGGTATGCGAAGCGTCGCCGCTTTGCTGCCCGGGATTCTCCCGGGGAACCCAGGGTTTCAACCCCATTAGCGCCTGGATAATGCGAATCGCTTCGATTGGAGATGATTTTGTCCCGGAGGGACAGCACGATAGTAGCCAGGCACGAAGTGCCTGGGATCATGAGGAAAATAGCCCAGTCCCAGCGGGACGATTGAAGCCATTCAATTAGGCTGGATCATCGGCCCGGATTCACCAAACTTTTCGACAGGAGTACCTGGCGTTTCTGAAGCGGCATGAGCTCAGTTTCGACGACAAAAATCTGTGGGACTGACAATGACTTCAACCGTCCCTCCGGGACGGGCCTCTGCATCGATACCCAGGCACTTCGTGCCTGGCTACGATCAGCCTGTCCCTCCGGGACAAAAGCCTACAATGCCGAAGCAGCCGACTTCCGCACTGACAACCGGCAACTGACACTGACCACTTCCTCCCGAACGCTGCTATAGTAGCCGCGAATGCAAGATCCGGCAGATGCGGTTCTCAGCTCGTGGGCGGTTCCAATCGGGCCGACTGTCGCGATACTCCTCTCCTTGATTTTTTATCTGCGCGGCTGGATCGCTCTTCAGTTTCGAGTTCCGTCGCGATTCCCGGCATGGCGCCTCCTCTCTTTCGCGGCAGGTTTGGGAACCATTTTTCTGGCGATCGCTTCGCCCTTAGACGCGTTCGGTGGACTCCTGCTGCAGGTCCACATGATTCAACATCTCCTGCTGATGATGGTGGCGCCGCCATTAATACTGGCTGGAGCGCCTTACTTGCCGATCCTCTCCGGTCTACCCCGCGTGTTCGCTCGCGAGGTCGTCGGGCCCTTTCTTATTTGGCCCCCGCTGAAACGAATCGGGCGCCTGCTGTTCCATCCCGTGGTCTGTTGGATCGCCTTCACCACCTCCAACGTACTTTGGCACCTCCCGGCCTTCTATGAGCTGGCACTTAACTCTCCCGGATGGCACCAGGTCGAACATGCTTGCTTCCTCCTAACCGGACTTTTGTTTTGGTGGCACCTGGTATTGCCATGGCCCGGTCGCCCAGCCTGGCCACGCTGGGCGATGATTCCTTACCTGGTTCTTGCTGACCTGCAAAATACCGGTCTGGCAGCGTTTCTGACCTTCTATGACAGGGTTCTCTACCCGACCTACGAAAATGCTCCGCGGTTATGGGGATCGAACCCGCTCAATGACCAGGTGATCGCTGGAACAATTATGTGGGTGCCCGGTTCCATCATCTTTCTGGTGCCCGCCGCGATCATTGCCGTTCAATTCCTCTCCCCCAAATCAAAATCGCAGTTTTCAGCTCATCGCGGCATGTCACCAGCGCGTGGCCCTGAAGCAAAATCGGCCACCCTGCTCCGAAAGATGGGCTTGGCCCCTCACCCCGCTAGCCGGTCGTTCGATTTGTTCAGAATCCCGATCCTCGGGTCCCTTTTGCGCGCCAAAGCTTTCCGACGCGGCATGCAGGCCTTCATGTTAATCCTTGCAATTTTAGTTTTGCTGGATGGATTCCTGGGGCCACAGTTGAGCCCTACTAATCTCGCCGGGGTTTTACCCTGGACGCATTGGCGCGGATTTACGGTGATCGCTCTCTTATTTGCGGGAAATCTTTTCTGCATGGTTTGCCCGTTCATGTTGGTTCGTGATTTTGGACGGCGTTGGCTTCCGGCAAAGTGGGCATGGCCTCGCTCGTTGCGAAACAAGTGGCTCCCGGCCTTTCTCCTGGCCTTCTATCTCTGGGCCTACGAAGCGTTCAGCCTCTGGAACAGTCCCTGGCTCACAGCCTGGATCATCCTCTCCTATTTCACGGCAGCCATACTGATCGATGGACTCTTTCAAGGCGGCAGCTTTTGTAAATATGTCTGTCCGATCGGCCAGTTCCATTTTGTTCATTCCTTACTTTCCCCGCTCGAGGTGAAGGTGCGAGAACCAGACGTTTGCCGCACTTGCAAGACCTTTGATTGCATCCGGGGCGCATCCGAGCAACGAGGCTGTGAACTGAAGCTCTTTCAGCCGAAAAAAAAAGGAAACATGGACTGCACGTTCTGTATGGATTGTGTTCACGCTTGTCCGCACGACAATGTCGGGCTGATCGCCGTGACTCCCGGCAAAGATCTCTGGAACGGCGAGCAACGCTCCTCCATCGGTTCGTATTCGACTCGGCTCGATCTTGCAGTGCTGGTGCTCATCCTGGTATTCGGGTCCCTGGCAAACACTGCAGGAATGATTGCCCCAGTCACATCTCTACTGGAGCGGGGGCGATTGCTCTTCGATCTCAATCGCCCTGTTCTTCTTGCCCTCTTCCTCCTGGTAGGAATATTTTTGATCCCGGGATTCTTCGTCTACCTGGCCGGGCTTCTCAGCCGGCGCCTGGGTCAACTTCAGGTGCCTCTGAAGCCCTTGATCTCAGATTTTGCCATGACCCTGGTGCCGCTCGGTTTCGCTATGTGGCTAGCCCACTTCGTCTTTCATCTGTTTACCGGTTCCCATCTGCCGATCCCAGTCTTCCAACGGATCGCCATGGATCTTCACCTGCCCTTTCTAGGGATGCCGGATTGGGGCATCGCTTCCTGGGCCGTTCCGCAACTATTGGACTTCCAGATTTTGTCCCTCGATCTAGGTTTACTGGTCTCACTTTATGCCGGGTGGAAAGTCGCGCAACGCTATCACCAATCAAAGAATCGCTCACTCCTGATTTTGATACCCTGGTCGCTGCTTTATCTTCTTTTTTTTCTTTTCGCTGTCTGGCTCATTTTTCAACCATTGGATTTGCGCGGAACAATGATGTCCTAGAAGATCATGCGGACCAGGCTCATTTTTCTTTTGCTCCTGTTTCTCGCCCGAACAAGTTGGGCGGATGGCGGAGCGATCCAGTTCCAGGGCGATGCCGGACCGTTTCATGTCACGGTTTTCACCTTACCACCCATCCTCAGCGCGGGATCGGTCGATGTGACGGTGCTGATCCAGGATCGTTCCAAGCTCGATCCGCTACTCGACGCTCGCGTGACCCTGGATCTCACTGCACAAGCCGGCTCTGACGACGGCAAGGCATTACTGAAAAAAGCGGCTTGGGCACCCCCGGCCTGCGCCCTGAATGTGCCTGCCTCCCTCGCCAATATTCCAGCCAAACTCAACCACGGCGAAAATCGACTCCTCTACGGAGCACTCGTCCAAGTTCCTTACAGCGGCATCTGGAAGTTGAAAGTCAACATCCAGCGTGACTCTGAAACAGAAAACGTTGAGGCCATGCTCAAGGTGAACTCACCTGCCCCTCCCCCGCTCGCCTATTGGCAGCTATTCATCCTGCCACCGATTGCCATCTTCGGGTTCATCCTGAATCGGAGGGCCCGGAAGAGCAGGAGTTCAGGAGTTGCAGGAGTTCAGGAGCAAGGGGATTGGCAATCCAAGTAGTTGGGAGTGGACGACCCCCGGGCGAACTAGGAATGCTCTTGGCTCCTGAACTCCTGCAACTCCTGATTCCGTCTTGCGCTCGCCGCTAGGATCACCGAATAGTTTCGAAAATCAGTTGCCCAGAGCGGAGACCAAACTCTATCCCGCATTAATCATCTCGTTCGCGTGAAAAGCATTCGCCTTTTGATCCTGGTCACAGTCGTGCTCCTCTTGGCGTTCTTTTCGGGCTGGTTCGGCCTCCATCTCTTTATTCAGAGCGATCAGTTCCGTGGGTGGCTCAGCAGGAAAGTCAGCCACTCGCTCCGGGTCGACGGTCACTTTGAACCTCTCGCTTGGGAAGGTTCATCCTTCAAATCGGCCGGCTTTTCAGCAACAGGAAACCCGAAAAGCAAATTGCGATCAATTCGGGTCACCAATCTTTCGGCCAACTTCGATTGGTGGCAACTCCTAAAAGGTCAATGGGTCATTGATCATATCAGCGCTGAGAAAATCGAAGCTGTGCTGGGAAGGAATTTGCGGGAACCAC
>Ga0210390_10003061_pt1 | contig 14468 bp, 16 predicted proteins | sample IncBWH11OmetaG_FD_161050 | JGI IMG/M metagenome (GOLD analysis project Ga0210390, IMG submission 161050) | Forest soil microbial communities from Barre Woods Harvard Forest LTER site, Petersham, Massachusetts, United States - Inc-BW-H-11-O ...
CTGGACGTCGAGGACTTCGTGAAGAAGCTGAAGGGCCCCAAGCAGCTGGGTCACAACTGACGCCTGATCATCGTCCGCGCCCGGCTTGAAGTCCGCCCGGCGACCAGACCGGACGACAGCTTGCCCACGTATTACACCCAATTCTGTTATGCCGGTTAGTAAATCACCAGCGCCGACTTACTTTGGCGGTGTTGTGCCCAGCATCTTGACGGGGATCATCTTCTCGCACAGCCAGACCAGACTCGTCTGATCGACCGCCGCGCCAATACCCCTGTTGCATTGGTCGAGCGGCGTGGCTCCCCGAACGTCGCCGTGCGGGTCGGGCTCGCTGGTAACGGAGCGGAGGGTGACTATCGCGGTGAGATTCATACCCGCGTCGCGACGGACGTCAGATGTGCCCGTCGTCTCGATGACAGCGCCCTAGACTGACGCAATGTTCGAAGTCCCCGAAACCCGGTATGCGAAGTCGGGTGACGTGAACATCGCCTATCAGGTCGTCGGCGACGGACCATTCGACCTCATTCACGTTCCAGCATTCGTCTCGAACCTGGAGCTGCAATGGGAGGACCCAGCCGAGCGCAGATACTACGAGCGTCTTGCGTCGTTCTGTCGTCTGATCATGTTCGACAAGCGTGGCACCGGCCTGTCCGATCGGGTCGCAGTGGCAACGCTCGAGGAACGGATGGACGACCTGCGCGCCGTGATGGACGACGTCGGTTCGCAGCGAGCCGCCGTGTTCGGTAGCTCGGAAGGCGGAGCGCTTTCCATCCTTTTCACTGCGACGTACCCGGAGCGCGTGTCGGCACTCGTCCTGTACGGCGCATATCCGCGCATCGCCTGGGCGCCGGACTACCCGGATGGCATCCCCGAGGAGATATCGGCTGTTCTTATGCAACACATCGAGGAGAACTGGGGCCGCGGGCAAGAGGGAGGAATATCCCTCTATGCCCTCACACCAGACCGGGCCGACGATCCCGCCTGGCGCAAAGCACACGGGCGCTGGGAGCGCCTGTCGGCAAGCCCGGGAGACGCTGTCGCGCTCCAGCAGGTGATCTTCCAGATCGACGTGCGCCACCTGTTGTCGGCGATCCGGGTACCGACGCTCGTTGTGTATCGGACGGCGGACATCGTGCACGCGGTGGGCAGCCGCTACACGGGCGCGCACATCCCCGGCGCCAAAGTCGTCGAACTTCCGGGCAATGACTACTTCCCCTACCTCGGGGACCAGGATGCGATCCTCGACGAGGTTGAGGAGTTCCTCACCGGCGTTCGTCCCGTGCCTGCGCCGGATCGTGCCCTGGCGACAGTGCTGTTCACCGACATCGTTTCCTCGACGGAGCGCGCCGCCGCGCTCGGCGACGATGCGTGGACGCGGACGTTGGACCGCCACGACGCCTTGGTCGCCCGCGAGGTCGAGCGTCACCGTGGTCGCGAAATCAACACGACCGGTGACGGCATGCTCGCGACCTTCGACGGCCCCGCGCGTGCCGTCCGATGCGCGCAAGCGATCTCCGAGACAGTCCAGTCGCTGGGCATTGAAGTGCGGGCGGGGCTTCACACCGGTGAGATCGAGCTTCGCGGCGCCGACATCGGTGGGATCGCCGTCCACATCGGCCAACGCGTCTCAGCGCTCGCCGGACCGGGCGAGGTTCTCGTGTCCTCGACGGTCAAGGACCTGGTGGCCGGCTCGGGTATCACGTTCACTGACCGTGGATCTCATGTGCTCAAGGGGGTGCCCGACGAATGGCGAGTATTCGCCGTCGAGCACTAACAAACGTCGTCGTCGTTCACTCATTCGTTCTGCCGGTCCTGCGCTCAGCCGATAATGCAGCGTCGGGGCCTCTGGAGGTGACCGTTTTTGGTGCTGATCATTAGACCCCCGAGCGTCAGCAGAGTTCGGGCTTAGCCTTGTTGTCATGTCGTGGCGCAAGACTTATACGGGTTACAGCATCGGTTGCAGGCAGGAGCCGTGCTGACCGGCCACCCTGCCTCGGAGTACACCGGTTTGCAGCCCGGCAAGACCTACTACGCCTACGACCCGAATAACGACACGTATTGGGCGGCGGCGGCCCTGTCCGGTCCCAAGACGTTTGACGCCGGGGTCATGCTGCAGGACGCAAACAGCTACATGATGTTCCGCAAGTCGGGGCAGGGCGGGACGTGGGTTCCGTTCCGCGTTGGATATGGTCCCGGGGCCCTTATGCCACCAGACGGCGTCTGCCCATTGCCGCCGGCGATTCATGACCTCTGGCAATGGACACCGGGCGGGCGCTATCCGCCGCCGGCCTAAACAACTTCTCGCGAAGGTGATGACCGATGGACTACGAAGACCCCGAGAAACGCATCGCCGAGCTGGAACGTCAGCTCGCCGCGCAGAAGCGCATCGCGGAGCTGGAACGCCAGCTGGCCGAAGCGCGGGCGGTGCCCCACGAGGATCGCGTGGCTAAGCAGCCACCCCAGTCCTTTGATGCGCAGGCGATTGCGGGGCACCACCGGGGGCAGGGCCGCCCACAAGACGTCGGGGCCCTAGCCGGTGTTAAGTCCCAACCCGCCTTTCCGGGCGAGACGGACTTTGGGGGCAAAGCCGGGTTTCGCAGTCAACGCCGACAGCGCCGGGGCATCGGCTTGGTGGCCATCCCGGTGATCGCCGGCCTCTGGGGTGTTGTGGCCGGAGTGAACTCATATATCCCGTCGAGCGCGCTGTGGATGAGCGGGATCGTGTGCAGCAGCCCGTACCACCTGGAGTACAGCACCTCGCACTACAGCTACAACCCGGGCCAGTCGGGGACCAGCGTGAGCTTCCAATGTGTCAACGGTGCCAGCTCGTATGACGTCAACGATTTCGCGATCGTGGGGCTCCAGGTCGTGCTCGCCGTACTCGTGCTGTGCGGAGCCGTGGCCGTCGGTCGCCTGATGCGGCGCCTGTTGCGGAAGCCCAAGTGATCGCCTTCTGGGCGCTCTACCGGAGGGATCAAGCGGGGGTACCCAGCCGCCCGTCCAGAAGGTCTAGAGCAGGTGGTGACACCGATCTCTTGAAGAACATTTTGAAGTGTTCAGGAGACAGGAGCAGCCACGCCATAATAACCACCAGCCCGCCGGCGCTGAGTTTCAAAGGCAGTGGGCGTTCTTGTCCCGGTGGATCACACCCCGCCCGGTCGCATGGTCGTCAGTCGCGCCAGGAACATCAAGGAGTGCCAAGCCACAAGATCTCGACCGACTTCCTGACGGAGGCGTTTCAGATGAGCCTCTGTGGGTTTGTCCTGATGTTGGGATCGGTAGCACCGCGGGCGGTATCCACTTGCCACACGACCGCGGCCCACCCGGGGCCGCGACCACAGACGGACACAAATGATGAAAACACTCACAATCACGAAGCTCGCGCTGATCGCAACGGCGACGCTCGCGGCAACCATCGCCCTCCCGGCAACCGCACACGCAGATGACAATGGCCAGTTTCAGTCACCGTCGGGAAACATCTTTTGCCTTATGGGCGTCGGCAACGACGGCGAGGGCAGCCTCGTCTGCCAAGGGGGCCGCGGCTTCGTGGTGGGGAAACCGCCGGGCTGCGACCACTTAGCTTGGGGTGATCGGTTCAGCATGGAGCAGGGCAGCGCGCCTGTCTCGCACTGCCACGGGGACACGATTGTTCCGCCGTATAGTTCCCCGGGGCCTAACCCGGACGTGCCGATTCTTGACTACGGTCAAACGCGGTCCGCCGGCACGATCACCTGCGACAGCGAGCCCTCGGGGATGACGTGCACCGACTCCAGCACCGGGCACTATTTCCGCATGTCGCGCGAGTCCAACGAGCTCGGGTGACAAGGCCGTGAGCTGATTTGCTTACCTGCGGTAAGGGCAACGCCACCATGGTGCGGAAACGACCGCGTACTGGGGCACGCGGGCCTGGCGGGCTGCGTGCTTGGCTCATTCACACGAGCTTGTCGACGACTTCGCTGGAAAGGAGCGCGGTGCGATGAGGACTTATCTGACGGCGGTCGCCGGATTGGTTGTCGCGACGACGCTGGCGGGGGTGTCGATGGTCGGCTGCAGCACGAATTCGACGTCACCGACGGCAACGTCGCGGTCAGCGACCTCGACCGCGACCAGCCACGGTTCATCGTCGACTTCGGCGCAGGCCCAGCCCACCGACTACACCAGGCTGCTGATCCAGGTGAGCGATATCAATGCGCCCGAAGTCTTTACGGCCAGCCCGCCAGACATCAACCCGAATGCCTTCGCGACCGTGGCGACGACGTTTCGCAACCAAGACGGCACGCACGTCATTTACGACTCCATCCTGATCACGCGGGATCCCGCCGCTGCTGCGCGCGCGCTGGAGTCACGAAAGGCGCTCGCACCGCAGGGCACTGTGCACGGAGCACCGGTGCCGATCGACATCGGCACGGGCGGCACAACGATCGCCGGGCCCTCACCCGACGGCTCCAAGGGAGTCACAGTGCTGCTGTTCACCGAGGGCAAGGCGTTCGCCGAGCTGGAATTCGACGGCCCGCCCAACGTCCTCGTGCCGCCGGACTTCGTCACCGACCTCGGCCAAAAGCAAGTCGCGGCCATCAAGAACGGACTCGCTGGCTGACCTTGGGTGCCCGTCTAGCGGCGCAGTCGGCAAGCGCAACCCCGGAGGAATCGGCCTATGGCAGGCTGGCAGCCGTGCCACGCGCTTTATAGGCTGCGCCAGCAATGCTGCAACGCGAATCGCGGAGACTCGGGTGGATTTGTCCAGAATGTTGGGATGGGTAGCGACCCGCACGGTCTGTACTTGCCCCAATGACGACGCCAACGAGGCGGCGCATGACGAAAAGGAATGCAGCAACAAAATGAAGTCCACAATGATCGCGGCGCTCTCGATTGCGACCGCGGCGACAGCGCTGCCCCTGGCGGCAACCGCACACGCCGACAACAACTACCAGCAGTTTGCGTCCCCGTCGGGAACCATCCGCTGCATACTAAACGCACAAGACACCCCAGCCCCGATAGTCGTTTGCCAGATCGGGGACCACACCTACGTGGCACCACCGGGATCGACGCGCGACGGCGGGCCCTGCGAGCCTGGAACTGATTTGGGTCGCGATTTTCGGCTCGACCAAGGCAAGCCTGCGTACTTCACGTGTACATACTCGGCGCTCGGTTCAGGCTTTGGTCCCTGGCCAACGCTCGACTACGGCCAGACGAGATCGCTCGGCACGATCACCTGCGACAGCGAGCCCTCGGGTGTGACATGCACCGACAGCAGCACCGGTCACTTCTTCCGCGTCGCGAGCGACTCATACCAGCTGGGGTGATAACGCCGTGAGCCGATTCGCTTACCTCCTATAAGGGCAACGCCCCGAAAACCCGGCCGTGATCCAGCAGATCCCCGGCATCGGGCCGGTGTTGGCGGCGGTGTTCGTCGCCGAGATCGGGGACGTGCACCGCTTCGCTGGACCGGCCCAGTTGACCTGTTGGGCCGGGCTGACGCCGCGCCAGCAAACCGCGCACACGCCCGCAGAGGATGTCGGAGTGACGGGTACCTGTTCAGCGTCTCGCCACATATTGGGAACGGCGGCGCAGCTGCTGCCCTACCCCACTGTCCCGCGGAATACGGCGGGTTACCAGCACTGCGTATTCGTTATCATGTTGTGACACACCGGATTCAGATTACGTCGTCATGCGTCCGCCGCAACGGGTGGCCAGTGATAGAGCCTTTCGGGTGTGATCCGCACGATCACCCGCTCGGCTTCAGGCTCGGGAGGGGGCGTCGCACCGTCCATGTATCGGTCGTACATCTCGTACAGCAACGACTTCTGCGGGTCCTGTGATGTCGACGGTCCCTCGGATCTCGACATACCGCCCCGTGGTGGTATCCCGCACGAGCAGGCTTACCCCGGGTCGCGCGTCATGTTGCGTGTCTTCAACCGTCCCTTGATGGTGCTGAAAAGCACCGAGTCACCGTCGCGCTTGACGAATATGACTGACGATTGGGGTCGGCCATCGACATTCGATGTCGCAATTGTTGCGACGTGCGGGCCGTCGATCACCGCTCGCGCCACGCTATTGAGTTCTTCAGTCATCGCAGGTTTCCTTTCGCTCACAAGGCAATTGCCTCAGAGCAGGGTGCGTTGTGCGCACCCTGCTCTGAGTTAGACATTGCGTTTGGGCGCCGGCGGAGCTCATCGATTCAGCTGCTTCATCGCCTCGACCAGCTGCGGGTCGTCAGACTGGAGGCGGCCGGCAAACCCCGCGTTCTCCAGCGGGTAGTGGTTCATCAGGATCAGCGTCTCAGCGGTGTTGGCGATGCCGTCGTATGCCTCACCGATAGCGGTGAGGATCCTTTCGGCCATCTTTCGTTTGGCGTCGAGACTGGACAGTTCTGGTGCCTCGAGAAAACACACTGGTCTGATCGCCTCGGCACCCAGCCGCCCGTCCTGCGCGACGTTGTCGGCCTGGTATTCCCGCAGCCAGACTCGCACGTCGGGAATGTGGTACGCGTCGTCGATCGCGGCGGTGAGGTCTTTCATCATCTTTTGCTTGGCGTCGTCGCGAATTCCTATCGGAGCTTCGACAAAGAACTGGGGCATGACTGGTCTCCTTGGTTTCGGTATTCAGGGCACGGCTTAGGCGGTCACCGTTGATCGCCTCGCAGCTCGCAAGTTGGACTCTACTACGTGTTGATTGGACTTTACAACTAATTGATAGAACTTTCGTATCTCAGTTGGTAGGCTGGCTGTCATGGTGGGAAGACGTAAGTACGAGGAGGGATGCGCGGTGTCGCATGCCCTCGATGTGATCGGCGAGCGCTGGGCACTGGTGGTCGTACGCGAGCTGTTGCTCGGGCCGAAACGGTTCACTGACCTGCGCGCGGGCATGCCGGGCGCGAGCCCAGATGTCCTGGCGCAGCGACTGCGTGAGCTGAAGGAGGCCGGCGTCGTGCGCCAGCACAAGTTGCCACCACCGGCCGGCTCCCAGGTCTATGAGCTGACCGACTGGGGCGCCGAGCTTGAGCCGGTCGTCACCCACCTAGGCCGCTGGGGCAGCCGCTCTCCGTCGATGCCCTACGACGCTGACCGCAGCATCGATTCTCTCGTCCTGTCCTTCAAGGCATTGTTTGACCACACAGCCGCGCAAGGATTCAGCGCAACGATCACGCTTCGCCTCGGCGAGAATCACTTCAGCATCAAGATTGCCGACGGCCAACTCCACCTGACCCGCGGCGAGGCCGAACAGGCCGCCGCAAAACTGGAAACCGACCCACAGACCCTGGCCGCGCTGCTCTATCGCCGCCGTACCCTCGATGACGTCCTGCGCACCGGCGAAGTGACGATCTCTGGCGACAGCGGCGTCGTGGCACGGTTTCTTCAGCTCTTCCCGCTACCCGAACCAGCCAGCAATTCCTGAGCCCTGTCCGTCGGACCCGCCGACCGGCCAAACACCGACGAGCACCGGAGCCGAACATCGGCGAAGCCCGCCGCCGTTCATCTCAGACGAATACAACGGAATCGAATACGACGGGTTACCGGTAAACTACGCCGTGTTCGTTATCACGCTGTGCTGCAAGATATTTGAGCTGTAATCGGATTGTCGATAACTAGCTGGCATCGCTACCATGCACTCGCGCAACCATATTGGAGTCGGCTTAGCCAGTATCCAATATGGTTGCCCGTTTGATTCATTGATAGATCGGCTCGGTGTCGTCAGGAGTCGATGATCCCGACAAGCTGCGGTTGGCTGCGGCCCGGACCCGGCCGTCGATAGCGCCGCTCCCCCGCCGGGGGATTAGGCAGCGGGCCAGGTTTGTCGGCGTGTTTGGAGGCGACAGTGCCGCGGCAAACCAAACCGCGACATCATGTGAGTGATGGTCGCTATAGTGCACGCGTCCAGAAGCTGAAGGTCACCGGAGGGAAACACACGTGGGCGCTCGATCTAGTTATCCCGAATGGAAAAAGTCGTGGCCTGAGTTGATCGTCCGAACTCAGACGGATGAGGCTGTCGAATTTCTGCAGCGCTATTACGACGTCGATAGGGACAGGCCCCGCTTCACCGGGTCCTGCTTTGAGTCGATGGCTGCACTCAACCCCGATCCGTACACGTTGGGGCCCGCCGACTTTCTGGCTGTCACCATGCTCAGCGTGGATGTCCCCGCAGAGGCGGCAATACGAATATTGGGCCGTGATTCCGCGCTTGTCAGCGAGCTCCTGCGGGAGATTCCCGTCGACGTAGACATCGTTGAAGTTGATGAGGAGATGTTGTGCGGGGAGTCGCCCGCCAACCGCCTCTGGGATGTGCTCAGACAGGAACGTGACGGTGTCGGCCCCACGCGGGCGAGCAAGCTGTTGGCGGCGAAACGTCCTCGCCTGCTACCGATTTGGGACACTTTTGTCGAGCAAGCCACCGGCATGGGAACCCTAGGGAGCTGGTGGAAGGTTCAGTACGTCCTAAATGACGACCAGCGGTATGTCTGGGAGTGGCTAGGCGAACTACGCCCCCTTGCATCGAATCTGCCCGACTCCGTCTCCGAGCTGCGCATCCTCGACGTTTTGCTGTGGATGTCCGTGCACAGCCAACGCAAGCCGTCGTAGCAGCATCGGCCGCGGTCGAGGCCATCGCCATGGTCACTCGACGGAGCGGACTGTCGCGCCACTCCGAGCACGGGATACACCGGTGCCCTTCGGCGGCCTGCTGAGGCCGTCTTGCGTGTCGGAAGCCGCACCTATAGTGCTGCAGATGCACGCTAAAGACGTTGTTGACCCTGGCGACGCGGCGCTACAAGAGTTACTGGCCAACATCGCCGAGCGCACACGCGATCCCGCCCGCAGAGACAAGCTTCTCAATTTCCTGCTCACCATGCCGCCGCTTGTCGAATGGTCCGCTGAGGAGCTCGAAATGCTCACAGAAACCTGCGCATACATCAGAAGCCTTGCCCGCCTTGGTCGCGAACTGGAAGTCCTCAACGGGGACTAATTCTCTCCGGCATACCTCAGCAAAAGCGCACCCCGATGAGGGAAGACGCCGCAACCACCAGCGCTCCCCCAGCCCTGAGCGTCGCTCCCCCGCTCCCTCGCGCCTTCTGCAATCGCAACCGGCGATTAGCCGCCGAATTACTCGCTCTACGACAGAAATACGGCGGTCAGCGCGTGTCTGACGTCGCTGCGAAGTTCGCCGCCACCGCGGCGGTGATCTCAACGAACCGCCCCAACTCATCGATGCCCTACACCGACACGCCCACCACGACACCGAAACTGTCGGTGCCGCCGCCTAGAATCCACATTGGATCGCCACCGAAAATCCACGCGAATCGGGACACGCTCCGGCGTGGTCATCCTCATCGTTTGGACCTGATGACCTGGCCGTCGGAGCGAAAACGACGACACGAAAGCAAGCAGCGTCGTACCTGCGACGTATAAGTGCAGAGTAACCACACGCCATTGGTGGCGGGCGCCGTCGTTGATGGTGGCTGGTACCCGGCAATGGTCCAGAGGCAGAGCCGATCACGTTGTGGTGCAACCCTATTCGTGGATAACGCTGAACTTAACCTGAGTGCGAAGCGAGGGCCGGTATTGTGGGGGGCGGCGCCCCGCTCGGCAATCGTCATCGGGTTTGGAGGCTTTATATGTTGGTGCAGCGAATGACATCGTTGCTGTTTGCCGGTCGAGGTGCTCATGTTGTTCGCGGCGGGTGGTTCCCCATTCGGTCAGGGCCGAGGAATCGCAAGACTCGGGTGTGACAGGCACCAGCGTTATGGTCCAAAACCAAAGCCAACAGGTCTTCCTCCTCCTGCAGTACAGCTTCAAAGTGCATACCTGAGTACCTCCAGAAGCGCGCATTCTAGCGTTAGGCCGATAACCGGCCTTACGTTCAGTAAACACGTATTTGTAAAACGGGTTGGCACGCAACGCTATTCATGGATGATGGTAATTATCGTGGAACCCATTGGACCCAGCATTATTTGAGTCCAGGCTAGGCGAGCGTTCGTCCTCGTCGACACCGACCGCGCCCGTGGTTGCCACCAAGAACTGCTGGAGGGCACCTACACGAGCTAGGGCGGATCACCTACCAAATAAGCGGCACCATCCGGTAGCGCACGTGTTGGGTGTACTCGGTGTAGCCGGGCAAATCACTGCGAAGCAGCTTCTCCTCGTCGAAAATTCGCCAGACCAGGGTAGCGATGAGACCGATAACGGCCAGCAGACCCCACCATGAGCCGAGTGCCAGCGGCACGCCCACCGCCATGACTATGGCGCCGACGTACATGGGGTGCCGCACGATCGCATACGGCCCGGTCGAGATGACGGTGTGCCCTTCAACGACCTCGACGCTCGAGCCGCCGTACGTATTCGCCCGAAAGGTCAGCAGCACAACGAAGAGCCCGAGCCCAACGAGCAGATCGCCACCGACTGACACGATCGGCGGCACGTGTGACCACCCAAATCGGCGATCCAAACCAGAGACCACCAAGAGCGCGAAAAAGCACAAGATCTCCAACAAGGCGATCGCGCGTTGGGCTGGTCGTTGTTCTTTGGTCGGCCCGGCCTTTCGGCGTCGCTCCAAGAGCGCCGGGTCGGTGAGGGCCACGTAGGTACCGATCGCATTCGTGGATACGACGAAGACGACGATGAACACCCATGCCTGCCAGTAATCGATCGTCCAGGCCGGGATGAAAAGCAGCGCAGCCAGCACGATGACCTCGGACGTCGTCCACCTCAGGACCTGACCGGCGAGCTTGCTGGGACTCATGGGTGCATTCTCGTCCTCCGTCTGAATAGTTGCGCAAAGCGCGGCACCGGAGGGCGGGGAGTTGATTCATCTGACGAAATACGCGGCACTTCTTCATGGATAGTCACAATTATATACGAAATCCCTTGGGGGACAACTGGTTACAGTATCCACATAATTTCGTGTCGTCGTAGGAGCACTCGCTCTGTTGTTGGTCTGTAGGCGTGATCGTCAGTGGCTGCTATGCGTGGGAGGATGACACAAACGAACGCAGGCGGCGGGCCGCCACGTCCCCTCCAGACCGGTGGGGCTGAGGTGCCTGAACTACCCCCTGCTATCTATACACCCCTAACAGGATCCGCCGTGCCAACCGCCGGCTCACTGCGCACTCGCCACCAGCGCGGCGAGCCGAAAGCCATGAACGCCCGGGTGTCTCACGCCAACACCATGCACCCTTGCTGCTGTGAACACACTGAGAACAGGGCGACGGCCCGCCGACCGCGGTTGTTGTCCGGGCCTGCGAACCTCAGGTTCGGGGAGGTGTCGCCACAATCGATACGGAGGCCGATCGAGCCGAAGACGCCGCGGATCTCGCATTCCCGGATTCCGGTTGGGGGCGGACCGTACTGGGGTGAGCCGATGTATCTCGCCACGGCCTAATCCCGCGAACACTGTCTCGACGGCTTAGGTCACCCGTCAACCGGCCTCGAACGGCGACGGGATTTATCGTCGCGTGAGGCTTCGCTGCCTGCCCCCACCGAGGCATCCTGATTGGGTAGGGTGCCGTCGGTTGGCTGCGGATCGTCGACGCGAACCGATTCCGCTCCTACCGCCGTGCGACCTTTCTTCTCGCCGGGGTGCCGTCCTGGGCGCTGCGGCAGGAGAATGAGCAGCGCGACGATTATGGCCGCGATTACCGCGGAAGCCACCGGGCGGCTCAGGTCCAGGCCGCCGTGGCTGACAGGCTTGTCGAGGAAATCGCCCACGGTTGCGCCGAGAGGCCGGGTGAGGATGAAGGCGACCCAGAAGAGGGTGACGCGCGACACGCTCGTCCAGTAATACAGGGCTGCGACCGCGACGAGACCTGCGGTGAATACCAGCGCACCGCCTTCATAACCAAGCCCGCCCGAGTCGGCGACCCAATCGCCGAGCGCGGTGCCCAAAGTCTGCGAAAACGTGATGGTGGCCCAGTAGAACGCCTCTACTTTCGGCGTCGAAACGGTATTTACCGACACCGTTCCCTCTGACCACTGCCAGAGCCCCAGGGTGGCCAAGAGACAACACAAGAGCAGGAGCGATCCACCTGTGTAGCCGATCCCGAGCGATCGGTCGGCGAAGTCGGCCAACGTCGTGCCGAACGTCGTCGAGGCGACGATCGTCGCCCAGTAGAGAGTCGGGTGGAAGCGCTTGGCGAAGATCTGCGCCACAACGAGCGCCACCAGCACGCCGCCGAACAGCGCGACGCCGACCAGATAGCCCCAATTCCTGAACTTATCAGCGTGGAAGATCGTCATCGTCAAGGTGTCGCCGCCCGTCTCGCCGAGCGTTGTCGCCAAAATCTTGATGACCCAAAAGCCCAGGGTGACTGCCGGTACCTTGCTCAACGCCTGTTTCGTAACGTCATTCACGGGTGATGGCCTGCCGTTTTCGTCGAATGGGTGGGTCTGGACTGGTGAACCGTCGTCTTCATCTAACAACGGCGAATCATGAGACAGACACGCCGAGATCGACGGTGATCTCTCGCACTTCAATGCGCTTGACGCCGCACCGGGCGCCACAGTTGTCGGTGCCGCCACCGTTTTTACCGCAGCCAAGTTGAGAAGACGCTGAGATTCGCTCTGAGTTGGCCGAAAGATGGCTTGGAGAAGACTTTTCCGCTGGTAATGAGCCGCGGGCGTTCCGGGGCAACGGGGTCACCGGAGGCGCCCGGAGCACCACCGGCAGATCACCGCCGGTCTCCCCGAGCGTGGTGGCGACGATCCCGAGGATCCAAAACACCACGGTGACATGGGGACACCCGCGCATCACATAACGCACCGCTGAATCAGCGGATGCGTTTCGCGGGCTATCCGATGGTCGAAGACACAACCCTGCGGGCAAACGTTGACCGGATTTGACGTTGGTCACGCGGCTCAATTACGGCTGTCGGAGTGGGTATTACCTGATTGAACGGCGGTCACTAATGCGGTGAGACCAGTCCCCGCAGGCTAGTCCCGTTTGATTGTCGCGAAACCTGACGGCCCGTGCGCGGTCGTTGCGGCATCTGGTCTGAATCCGGTCCGGTTCGATGGCGGCGACATCTCGCCTCGCGATTGGCCTCCGACGCCGACAGCACCGAAGACGACGCCGATAGCACCGAAGACCGAAACGCACTCTCTCCCCGCCAATTACGTCACCGTGACATGTCTCGCAGTAGTCTCCCCATCCACACATGCTGTCACTCAGCATGTTTCCCCCTCATCGCTAATTGCTGATATCCATGATAATGATGCGCCCACTATCCTGTGGCGGTGATTCACGCTAGTTCGTCAGGTTCGCGATGCGATGCTGCAGCCAGTTTGATCTCGGCAAGCTGGTAGAGGCCCTCCAGTGCAGTCACCTCGACGGCGACGTATTCGCAGATCACCTCGGGCGCCACACCGGCGTCGCGCAGTCTCAGGGCCAAGGAGTACGGCAGCGGCAATTCGCGCAAGGCTTTTTCCCGGGCACTGAGTTTATCGGCCACCTGTCTAGCGTGCACCCGCCCCGGCAACACCCCGTGAGTACTGCGCTACTCACCGGGGCCAGGGTGGCAAGTCTTGGCGAACCACCCGCAAGGCGACCACCGCGCCATTTTCAGCCCGGAACGGGCGTCCGGCGAGGACAGACCGGCTAGTCAAGCGTTTCCCAGAAGCGGGTTAGGACCGCTGCGCCGCGCGCCGGATCCTGGCACATCCACCAGTGTCCCAGCCCGTCTAGCACCTCTGTGCGGGCTCCCGCTCGGTCGGCCGCCCGCCGTCGCAGTTTCTCGGAGCCGACGTAGTGGTCCTCAGTGGCCAGCAGTGACAGTCCCGGCCGAGCTGCAGCGGCCTCCAGGCCGCGGCCGGCCTCGGCCATCGCGGGTTGGCGCGCCGAGCGGTACAGCAGCAGGATCGCCCTACCCATCTCCGGACCCTGGGCCGCGGCGATCGATGTCGCGACGTCCAGGGGTACCCCGAAGGCGGCCAGCCGTTTTGCCCGGTCCTGGACCGTGCCGCCCATCATGGTGTCCACCAGCTGCTCGCCGTCGCCCGGCGTCTGCCACACCTGGGCCAGGTCATGCCAGATGTAGTCGGGGTCGAATACCCCGACGACATCGCTGGCCCAGCTGCGCACAAGCTCAGGGCGATGCATCACCGTGTTCACCACGTGGCCGCCGCCCCAGTTGTGCCCGACTAGATCGACTGGTTCTTTGAAACCCGCCAACTCGTCCTCGAGCCAGTCCCGGTAGGCCAGGCAGGTCGCCGGGAAGTCATCGGGCAGCGGGGCGCCGAATCCCGGCGGCGACACCCGCACCACATCGTCGCGCCCCAGGGCATCGACCAGCGGGTTCCAGATCGCTTCGGTTTCCGGGTTGCCGTGCACCAGAACCACCGTCATGGTCGACATCCTGGTACAGCGCAGCGGCGTGGCATCGCTGTTTGGCGGGCCACGGGGATGATCGCTACGGCGGGGTGTTGAACTCGCATGTTCGCTGCTTGCGGATGGTCTCGATGGCGCGGCCTTTCTTGCAGGGTGTACCT
>Ga0210390_10003062_pt1 | contig 14468 bp, 9 predicted proteins | sample IncBWH11OmetaG_FD_161050 | JGI IMG/M metagenome (GOLD analysis project Ga0210390, IMG submission 161050) | Forest soil microbial communities from Barre Woods Harvard Forest LTER site, Petersham, Massachusetts, United States - Inc-BW-H-11-O ...
CAACAACCGGCTCGGCGCGGCGTACGTTTTCGTCGAGCCCTCCAGTGGTTGGGAGAACATGACTCAGACCGCTAAACTGACCGCATCGGACGCTGCCGCTTTCGACTATTTCGGCTATGCCGTGGCGATCAGCGGCAACACGGTGGTGGTGGGAGAACCGAGAGCGAATGTTATTTTTGGTTTTCAGGGAGCGGCGTACGTGTTCGTCAAGCCTGGGAACGGCTGGGTAAACAAGACGCAAAACGCCAAGTTGACCGCATCCGACGGTGGAATTGACGATGCTCTCGGGTTCTCAATAAGCATCAGTGGGAACACAGTGATTGCCGGAGCCCCCGGCTGGCCCAGCGGGCTAAGCCAGGGAGCGGCGTATCTATTCGTGCAACCAGCGAAGGGCTGGACTAACGCCACACAAACCTCCAGACTGCTAGCCTCGAACGGCATCACGGGGGACGAGTTTGGCTACTCCACCTCGATCAGTGGCGCCGTCGCGGCCGCCGGTGCAAGATTCAAGAGGGTGAGTGGCAACGCGGCGCAAGGCGCTGCCTACGTTTTCCAAGAGCCGCCGAACGGATGGAGGCCTCACGAACCGCAGAACGGCGAAATCACCACCTCGGACGGGCAGGCGGGGGACGAGTTTGGCTATTCGGTTTCCGTCAACGGCACCAGTCTTTTCGTCGGCGCGGCATATGCCGCCGTCAACGGCAATGTCGGACAAGGCGCGGCATATCTGTACCTTCAGCCGAAAGGGTACTGGAAGTCCACAAACGCATTTGCTGCCAAGTTGAGCGCGTCCGACGGAACAGCGGGTGCGTCGTTCGGAGCCTCGGTGGCCAACGGAAATAGCACACTAATCGTCGGAGCCGCTACTGCAACGATCAAGGGCAATGCTGCCCAAGGTGAAGCGTACGTGTTCGGTCCCTGAGGCGAAGTACGCGAATCCGGCGTACGACGGACTTTGATCTTCGGCTCCGGCTGCAAGACCCGAGCCTCGGACTGCTGGCGTTGGGCCGCCCGCGCTTGCGATCTGGCGGCTCAAGGAGTCGGTCGGCGCGACAGCGATTTAAGTCAGCTTTCCACACCGCGACGCTGGTTTCGCGCGGCGTCCCCCTATTTATTTCTTGTAGTTGATCACGGCGAACAGTCCGGCCTTTTCATTGTTCGGGCCAGCGGCGAAAAAAAGCTGGTTGGTCTTGCCGTTCTGCGACCCTCCTCCGCCGAAGACAATCGCCCAAAGACCGATGTTGGAGATGACCTTTCCCTGCGGGTTGGTGAGCGGCCCGATGAGCTGACCGGTCGTAGCGTTGAAAGCATTGATGCGGCCATCATTCAAGTTTCCCACGAGCAAAGTTTTGCTCTCCGTCCCAAAGTTGCGAGGTGCGCGTGCCAATCCCCATGGTCCCTTGAGTTCGCTGCCCTGTGCAAGAGTCTTGATCAGGTTTCCCGCCATATCAAAAATATCGATAGCGCCGCCAACCTTGGGATTGGTGAACGCCACGAACAACTGTCCGTTGATGGTCTGAACGTTAAAAGGAGCGGAGCCGGCGGGAAGGTTGGGATCGGTAAAAGACTTCACCAGGTTGAAGGCGCCGTCGTAGACATCTACCTTATTGTTATTGTGATCGGCCGCATAAATAAAGTTGGCGCCCTGGCTCACCCCGATCGCGAGACCGGTGTAGGATGCGCCTTGGCTGGAATTATTGATCACAACGATTGCGTTGTTGGAGTTCACGCTCGAGTTCCAACCGCTGATCGTGCCGTCTATGGTGTCAAAAATAAAGCTCGCGGGACCGGAGTGTCCTCCCTGGGAAACCTGAAAGTCGGTTGTGTTGTTGTAAACCACCCCGGTCGGAGTTCCGTGGTGCTTGGAAATAGACGGGACCGTAATCACCTGCGGCTGTTTCACACCTTGAGCGTCGTAGAAAGTCGCCAGGCCAGCGCCCGCGTCGGCGACGCAGAAAGGACCTGAAGGCGCATAGGCAATTCCCCAGGCGTTGAGCAGTTGGGCGTCCTGATGTTTTGCCTTTCCGGCTTGGCTCGATACCAGATTGGTGACTGCGTACTGAGCGGCAGATGGCACTGGAATCAGACCAAGTCCAACTACCAGCAAAGCGAGAAACGTGAGCGCGCGGGACGCGGGGTTTTGAGCAGACATGGTGTTCTCCTTGAATGTCTGGTTATTCCTTATTCTTTGAATCCGAAGGCGAGGGAGGCGCGGATGCAGCAGCGTCTGGACAAGCTTTTCCATGGGAGCACCCTCGAAAACCAACGAACTGGCGAAGCACGCAGTTCGACGAGATAATGTTGCCCCCGGCGTAGGATGGGTGTCAAGACGGAAACTTCTGGGCGGGCACGGGTTCTCGCCCCCGAAACCGGCCAAGCAAACTGAAACAGGACAGCGGACGCCTCGACGCCTGAGACGTGTCAAGCCACGTCCTACAGAAAGTGTTTCCCCTTTTCTGATCCAGATCCGTTCCCATTGCCTTGATGCGAATCTTTGCTGAAAGCGAAGTATGGGCGACCACGAATTCCCCAAGTTTTCTGAACCGTAAGTGCTAGTGCAAACGCGGGCCTGTCCTGCGATTCGGCCATGTCCGACGGTTATCTGTATCTCCGATTACAACAAGCTTAGATTCCGTTCTAGGACTTGGTGAGTGCGAGTCCATACCAGTTCGCAAAGGATACGCAATGTTCCCCTTTTTGTTGCTTGCGTCGAAGCGAAAGGTGCTTACCGCTGTCATTCAGTTCGTTGCCCTTCTTGTAGTCAGCCTTTTCTCGATCCAAGCTATCGCGCAGATCAGTAATACGACGAGTGCCACTGGTTCCTATGGAATGCTGAAGCCGTCTGGCAAGCCGGCTGCGGATTTTTTTGTGTCCCTCGAAGGCAACGACGCCTGGAGCGGCACTCTGTCCGCGCCCAATTCCAAGAAAACGGACGGGCCTTTCGCCTCGATCGCGATGGCGCAGATGGCAGTGCAGAAGCTTCTCCAGACCAATCCCCACCGGCCCATTGTCGTTATGCTGCGGGGCGGAGCTTACTATCTGCTCTTGAGCCCGACCAACCCGGGGACTTTGAATTTCACCATCGATGACTCGGGAACTTCGCAGACGCCGGTTACCTGGGAAAACTATCCCGGAGAGGTGCCAATCGTAAGTGGCGCCGAAGCGATCAGAAAAGGAACGAAGCAGGTCGACCGCTACGGACTGGGTTTGACCTGGACCAATCCTTCCGGCAATCTGTGGCAGGTGCAGTTGCCCGACAACACTCAGGCGTTTGAATCTCTGTTCTACATGGTAAAGGGTCGCCAGCGCCGATTCCGCTCGCGCCTGCAGTCCGCCAGTGGCGTTGGGTATTACATGAACAGCGGTTCCTGCTACTCGACCGCTACCGGACAGATTGTGGAGCTGAGCAACTGTAATCTCGGCACGTTCCTGAGAATCGCCGCCACGGTTCCTCCGGGCAATACCGGCTGCCCCAGCGTGACCTTCGAAGGCGAGTCCAAGTGTTTGGATCGTTTCCAGTACAATCCCAGCGATCCGGTTACAAGGTGGAGCAATTTGAACGGAGTCTACACCGGGGATCCCGCTAACCCTTGTCGGGCGGATAATTCGAATCCGTATCCCGCCGGTGATGTTGAAGTGACTCTCTTTGATTCCTGGACCGTTGACGTGATGCGCGTCAATTGTGTAGACACCACTAACCACATCGTTTACTTCACCGGCCCGGCTAAGGGCAATCCCACCGACTACAATTGTTTCGGTCCTTCCGCTGGCCATCGCTACGTCGTCGAGAACGCGGTAGAAGCTTTCCAGCAGGAACAGCAGGCTGGACAGACTGGACTCTGGTTTCTGGATCGCTCCAGTGTGCCGTGGACGCTGTCCTATGTTGCCAAGAACGGAGAGAATCCCAATCAGGACAACGTGATCATTCCGCAGCTTCAGCCTGTTAGTGCAACCGGGGGCAGCATCTTATCGGCGATTGAACTCAGCTACGTAACTTTTCAGGGCATCATCTTCGAGATGGACAATTTTGTCCCGCCCGCCGCCGGTTTCAGCGACGACGAGAATGGGGAAAGCACCTTGCCCGCAGCGGTCGACTGCGAGAGTTGTCAGCATGTCACCTTCGACGGCATCAGCGTGAGGCATACATCGGCTTCCGGCATCCAGATCGCTTCGGTCAATGGACACACCGGACCACCAGCGGCAAACGATGTGATCCAAAATTCGGCTTTCTATGACCTCGGCGACAGCGGCATTCATATTGGCCATTCGCCGCAGGGAAACGATGTCGCAGCCAGTGTCGTGCAATCGGTCAAAGTGCAAAATAACATCGTCCAGGGTTATGGCCGCATTTTCCCCGATGGTGAAGGCCTGGCTCAAGGCAACGGCAACAACATCACGTATGAGCACAACGACATCAATGACGGATACCACGCCGGCATCTCCATCTGCGAGTACGGATGCGGCGGCGAAAACGGCAGCGATGTCATCACCCAGTACAACCACATCTGGAACATCATGCAAGGCATTACCTCTGACGGCGGGACGCTGTATTACTACGTCGGATCGTCTCAGAGGAGTGGAAGTGGCGACAAAATTCTCAACAACCTGGTCCACGATGTGACCGACAATTCGATCATCGATCGAGGAATCCTCGGAACCGGGTACGGTGGGCATGGCATTTATCTTGACGGCCAGACCGCAGGCGTGGATATCGAAAACAATGTCGTCTATCGGGTTTCTGCTGATAGCGCCTTCATGAGTCAGGCTCCCGCCACCGGGCAGCCCGCGAATACGTTTAAGAACAACATCTTCGCCTATGGTCGCAAGGCCATGTTCGGGGAGAGCATAGCCTGGCCGCAGAACTGCGGCGGATCAACCCGCGTCAACCTGACCAGCAACATCATGTACTTCGATCAGAGCGACACAGCGGGATTTTACGCGATTCAAGGTTGCGCTGACTCGTGCGGAATGACCTTCAACGAATACCAGAATTTTACGCGGAACCTCTATTGGAGGACCGACGGCCAGTTTGCCACCTACGCGAAGGCGTTCCACGTCTTGACCAGTACGCCTCCGCCGGATCAGGCGAGTTCGTGCAGCCAACCGCAGAATCCGAAGACTGCCTGGACGTTCTTCGATTTCCAGACATGGCAGGGCGGACACCCGATGGTCGACGGACAGCCGTTGGCCGTGGGCGAAGACCAGGAAGGAACCGTAACCGTCGATCCGGGCTTCGGCAAGACTGGGCTTCCGGCGGACTTCCTGCTCTCTAAATCGCCAGTCGCAGGATTCGACATTGCTCAAACCAATAACACGATCAAGACTGCGGGGCGAACCAATCCGTTGATCACGCCACCGCAAGTGCCGGCCACGTTCCCAACGTACTATTACACAACCTTCTAGTCCGTTAACCTCGACAAGAACTAAGAAGGGCCCTCTTACCGAGGGCCCTTCAACCAAATGGGAAAAGTAGTGAACCGACGAGGATGGATTTAGGATGCTGGCATCTTGGTGATACTCTTGCTTCTGTTATTTGAGACCCACACGCTGCTCCCGTCGAATGCAAAGCTCTCGGGAGAAAATCCCACGGCGAATGTTCGAATCACGCTGCCGTTACTGCTTCGCAACTCGGTTACACTGTTGCCGCCGTCATTTGCGATCCAGATGTCAGTTCCGATACACGTTGAGCCGTAGGGCTTCACGCCGACGTTGAAAGTACTCAGCATCGCACCGTCGCTGGCCCGGATCTCGGTTACGTTAGCGCGGCCGTGACTCGTGACCCAAAGGTTCTGGCCGTCGAAAGCTGACGTAAGAGGAAAAATGCCGACCGGGAAAGTTCCGAGCAGTGTGCCATCGCTGGCCCGCAGCTTGCTTACGGTGGCATCGCTGTAATTCGCTACCCAGATGTTGGTTCCGTCGAAGGTCACGCCATAAGGGAAATGGCCTACATTAAATGTTCCCATCAGCGCGCCGTCACTGGCCCTGAGTTTGGTAACGGCGTGGCCGTAGGTGTTAGCTATCCAGACATTGGCGCCGTCGAAAGCCGCGATGGAGGGACGTTTGCCCACCGGAAAGGTGCCAAGCACCGCGCCGTCGCTGACCCTCAACTTGGTTACATTGTTGCTGCCCTGATTCACCACCCAGAGATCCGTACCATCAAAAACCACGCCATCGGGGGCAGTTCCCACCGGATAGGTTCCAAGTACGGCGCCGTCCGAAATGCGCAACTTCATCACGTCGTTGTCGCCGCCGTTTGCCACCCAGATGTAAGTCCCGTCAAAGGCCACGCCCCTGGGCGAATTGCCAACCTTAAACGTCTCGGTCGGAATTGGCACGGGATTCCGAGTAGGGACGGCAATATCGGATTTCACCGGCATACTCGGATGACTCGAGGCTTCCCCCTCTCGCTGTCTTGCCCACAGGCTGAGAACGAAGAACAGCACAAGCGTAGCTATAGACGCGTGCACGTGTATTTTTCTCATGGTATTTTCCAGCTGACTGGTTTTTCAGCGCGGCCTGTTGTTCGTACTTCCAATACGTCCTCTGGCTCGGATTGCCCGAAACCGTAAACGATACACGGCTGTGGCTGTTGAGCATAAGGTCGAAACCAGCCATTGTCAAGATTGTTGTAACTCGTTGTACAGAAGTGACACTTTTCGTTCCTTCGATAGAGTGTGAAGGTAATTGCACACTACCTGTTAAGTGTGCGACTACGCAGATCATTTTCGCTTGTACCCAGGGCCAAACTGGGATAATGTTGTGCCCGACTCTGGGTGGCACGCGGGACCAGAAGCCCTCGAAGCAACCTCCCTGGACTGAACCAAGGAATACGCTATGTTTACTTGCAAGGAGTTACATCGCTGGATTTCAGGGGTGCCCTCGCGCGCCGTAAGAGCAACCCTAGCGCTAGCGGTCGCAATGGCGCTAGCGATTCTGGTGACACCGTCGACGCAAGCCCAAACTTTCACCATCCTCTACGGGTTCAAGCGAACGGGAGACGGGGGCAGTCCTCAAGCCAGCATGCTCTGGGGTCCGGGGAATAATCTGTACGGCACTACGTTCCTGGGTGGGGATCCAGTCTGCAGTTGCGGGACCATCTTCCAACTGGTTCCGAATGGCGCGTATACGGTGTTGCACACGTTCGCTGGGACGGACGGCGCCAATCCCGCTTCGACTTTGATCGCCGATGCCAAGGGCAATCTTTATGGCACCACCTCGCAAGGAGGGAATGGTCTGCCACACGATGGGACGATATTCAAACTGGCTCCGCCGGCTCAACAGGGCGGTGCCTGGACAGAAACCTTGCTGCACACTTTTAAGGGAGGGGCGGACGGAGCAAATCCATATGCCGGCTTGATTCAGGATGCGGCTGGCAACTTCTACGGCACCACGACCCGCGGAGGCCATGCCAGCGACGGAACGGTATTCGAATTGGATGCGACCGGCAAAGAGACTGTGCTTTATAGCTTCCACGGATCGCCGGACGGGGCGTATCCGTATGCGAGCTTGGTCCGGGATCAGTCGGGGAACCTTTACGGCACTACGTTCGAGGGCGGTCTTTACGACTACGGAACTGTGTTCAAGCTGGATACAGCAGGGAAAGTGACCGTGCTCCATAGTTTCGCCGGCGGTCGAGACGGAGCGTTTCCCAATGCAGGGTTGACTGTAGATGCGAACGGAAACTTTTTCGGAACTACCAACGAGGGCGGTGACGCCAATTCCGACGGGACGATTTTTAAAATAGACAGTGCCGGCACCTTCAGCGTGTTTTATACCTTCACTGGAGGTACAAGCGGGGCAAGCCCAGAATCCGGCTTGGTAGTGGACGCCGCAGGTAACCTTTACGGCGCCACCAACGAGGGTGGTGATCACGATAATGACGGGACGGTGTACAAAATCGATCAAGCAGGCAGCTTAACCCTCCTGCATACCTTCAGTGCGGGGCCAGGAGGCGCGTATCCATACGCAGGCTTGGCTCTGGATCCAGCAGGCAACCTCTATGGCAATACCGTGGGCGTAGGTCCTTTCGGCAATGGCGAGGTGTACAAGGTGGTTCCCTAGCAGACTGCGAAAAGAGGGACTGACGTCTGCGGGATGAAGTCGTTACTTTCCAGAACAACTTGTTAGCGACGAATTAATCCTGAGGGATCAAGTTCGTAGCCTTCGTCGGCCACTGTCTTTTCGACCGACGAGCGCAGGGTTTTCTCGTCGGCGTCCTTGGGTAAGGCGCAGTGACGGCGAATGACTTCTTCGCCGGCTGCGATTCTGAGCAGCCATTTTGACTTGGCGCTGTCCCATGAGAGTTCCACACGATCCGCGTGCATGGCGTCCCTCCGTATCGCGTCTAAGTAGATTTTAGTGCAGAAGGAAGGTGCGCGGCTGGCAATCTTGCAGGCGCTGAAGGTCTAGCAGGGGCGAAACCGCCCGGAAGCCCACCCACCCCCTGGGGAACTCATCTGCATCGCCAATTGCCGATTGCCTACGGTAAGATGATTTGCTGTTCTCGCCCGGCAAGCAGAAACGCTTGTCCCGCGGCGGACAAATTTCCGGCCTGAGAGAACGATGACTGCAAAATTCCGCGTGTTTGCTACTTGCGACATTGGGGAATCCATCGATCTGCTTCGCAAACGGGGATATGACGTCGATGTTTATCCCAATCCTGTAGCGCCGCCCAAGAGTTTGATTATCGAGAAAGTGAAATCCGGAATTGATGGGTTGATCACCACCTTGCGCGATAAGATCGATGCCGAAATATTCGAGGCCGGCAAGGGTCATCTCAAGGTGGTGTCACAGATTGCGGTCGGCTTCGACAACATCAATCGGGTCGACGCCAACCGTTACAAGATCCCCTTTACTCACACCGCCGACGTGCTGACGGAAGCCACAGCCGAATTCGCGTTCTTCATGCTGGGTGTGCTGGCTCGAAAAATGTGGACGGCGGAGCAGGTTACGCGCAACAACCAGTGGGGACACTGGCATCCTTACCTGCCGTTTCTTGGAGACGAAGTGACCGGGAAGACCATGGCCGTCATCGGCACTGGACGCATCGGCCTGGCCATGATCAAGAAATGCACTGGCTTCGACATGAACATTCTTTGCTATGACCCCGCCTACCAGAACCAAGAGTACGTGAAGGCGATCCAGGAGATGAAGGATTTGCGTTTTGCGCGCGGCATTTCGCGGGAGCGGGCCTGGATCAAGTACATGGGTTTCGAGGAGGCAATTGGCCAGGCCGATTTCGTCAGCGTGCATGTTCCGCTGTTGATGGAGGGCGAGAGTTCAGCTCCTACGCTCCATCTGTTCAACGAACGGACTCTGCGCATGATGAAGCCCACAGCTTACCTGGTCAACAGTTCGCGCGGGCCTGTGGTCGATGAGGCCGCCCTGGCGAAGGCACTGCGGGAGAATTGGATTGCAGGAGCTGCGCTCGACGTTTACGAACACGAGCCATTGCCGGCAGATTCGCCGCTACGCGATCCAGCAATTGAAGATCGTTGCCGGCTTTATCCGCATTTTGCCAGCGCTGGACGGATTACGCGGTTGTCGACCGATCCGAATAAAGGGATGGCCGGGCGCTGCGCGCAGGGACTCATTGACGTGCTCGAGGGAAATTACGGCGGCGATATTACCAGGATGCCTTATGTGGTGAATAAGGAAGCGTTTACGAAAGCGTAGGTCTTAAGCTTTCCGAGACGGGCGCCTTGCCTGTCCTCCACAGATCACTCCGAGATGGTATGTTCCTCGCTGCCTTGGGCGCGAAGAAGCCGATCCACGGAATACGGTGCGCGGCGGGTGGGCTCGTGGTAGTGGCGAACCTGCATTTCGCCCAACAGGCCGACCGCCAGCAGGTTCAATCCGGCGAGCAGCAGGACCGCGGCGAAAATCATAAGTGGGCCATGCTGGGTCATGATGTCAGCGTGATGCAGGAACTTTTCCATGAGCAACCAGCCGGTGACTGCGCTTCCACCCAGGATGCTCAACATTCCCAAGGTGCCGAAGAAGTGCAAGGGACGCGCCAGGTATCGCAGCAGAAAACGTATTGTGATCAGGTCGAAAAACACGCGAAAGGTGCGCGAGATTCCATAATGCGAAGCCCCGCGTTCCCGGTTGACGTTACGGATGGGAACTTCGACGATCGAGGCTCCGTACCACGACGCCAACGCGGGAATAAACCGGTGCAACTCGCCATAGAGCGGCACCTGCTCCAGCACCTCTCGGCGATAAGCCTTGAAGGTAGTTCCGAAGTCATGAATATTCACGCCGCTCAGTTTGGCCATCAGCCAGTTGGCGCAGCGCGAAGGAATGCGGCGCAGCCATAGATTGTCGATGCGGCGCTTGCGCCATCCACTGACAATGTCGTAGCCCTCGGCGATCTTCTCCAAGAACAGGGGGATGTCAGCGGGGTCGTGCTGCAGATCGCCGTCCATGGCGATGATGTAATCTCCGCGCGAATGGTCGAAACCCGCGGCCAGGGCCGAAGTCTGGCCAAAGTTACGGCGCAGCTTCACCACGGTCACGCGGCTATCGATGGCGGCGATTTCGCGAAGCAGGTTGAAGGTTCGATCCCGGGACCCATCATCGACCAGCACAATCTCGAAACTCTCGCCGTGCACTTCCATGACATGCTTCAAACGGTCGTAGAGATCCGTAACGTTCTCCTGCTCGTTGTGCAGAGGGACTACGATGGAGTATTTGGGCATGAATTCTTATTATAACCCGCAGCCGGGCGATCTTGGTCCACCCGGCACTTTTGTTCGCGAAACTAGAATGGTAACAGCAGATGCGAGGGTTTTGCTGTATCTTTCGGAGTGTGCACTTCCGGTCTCAGAGAAGTTAGAAGCCTTTGCAGGGCACAGGCGGGAAAGGAGCCCGCACGAATGGACATAAAGGTGATCATCATGATGGGCTGCGTTCTCTGTACAACTTCAGGACTTTGTTTCATGGAACTACGGCGGATACGAAAGAAGCTCGACGCGAAATAGCCAGCGCAACCAGCCCCTTTTGGACAAGACGATAAGCGGCAACGGCTCCAGCGTGCCCACTTGCGTAAATACTTTGTCTTGGCGCGCTCGTTCCTCAGCACCGTCTCGCCCGCCCGGAGCGAAGCGGACGTGCCGCAGCGAAGCAACTTCCTGCAAGCAGTACGCCCCACTCCAAGTTTGACAAGCCTTCCCCAGCAATGGCCTATAATGCCGGTTTCGCTATGTGAGAATTGCGAAACAGGAGAAAGCTTGAGCCCGATAAAAAATGCAGTCATCGATTGTGAATTCCCCCAGCGCCGGCAATTTCTGCAGGCCAGCGCCTTAGCAGGCGTCAGCGCTGCAGTATCGCCGGCTTTCGCGAAGGCGCTCGCGCCTGCCCCTTTTCCTGCATTCGAGATCAAGCCATTCGAGTTGGATGAGATCAGCATCGCCGACTTGCAAGCCGGAATGGTGTCGGGAAAATTCAGTGCCCGTTCCGTCACCGAGAAATATCTGGCGCGCATCGATGAGATCGATAAGCACGGCCCAGCCCTCAACAGCGTGATCGAAGTCAATCCCGACGCTCTGGCTATTGCCGACGCCCTCGACAAAGAACGCAAAGCAAACCACGTGCGAGGACCCATGCACGGAATCCCGGTACTGATCAAAGACAACATCGAAACCGCGGACCGCATGCAGACTACGGCCGGATCACTGGCTCTGCTGGGATCGAAGCCTGCAAAAGATTCCTTCGTTGTGCAGAGGTTGCGCGAGTCCGGCGCCGTGATCCTGGGCAAAACCAATCTAAGCGAGTGGGCGAACATTCGATCGAGCCATTCCAGCAGCGGATGGAGCGGGCGCGGCGGCCAGACCAACAATCCGTACGCGCTCGACCGCAATCCGTGCGGATCGAGTTCAGGGTCGGGCGCTGCTACTGCGGCCAGCCTCTGCGCGGTTGCGGTAGGCACAGAAACCGATGGCTCTGTAGTCTGCCCATCTTCGGCGAACGGGTTGGTTGGCATTAAGCCGACGCTCGGTCTGATCAGCCGCGCGGGGATCATTCCCATTGCGCATAGTCAGGACACGGCTGGCCCCATGGCTCGCACCGTGAGCGATACTGCGATCCTTCTAAGCGCTCTTGCTGGAGTCGATCCGCGCGACAGCGCCACCTCGGCGAGCGCAGGCAAAGCCGCCGCTGACTATACCAAGTTTCTCGATCCTCACGGACTGCGCGGCGCCCGCATCGGCGTAGCCCGCAAGTATTTTGGCTCGAACGACGCGCAGGATCAGTTGATGAACAACTTGATCGCCGCTATGAAACAGCAAGGCGCGGATATCGTCGATCCCGCCGACTTGCCCACGCACGGGAAATTCGATGACACCGAATTTCTGGTTCTGCTCTACGAGTTGAAGGCCGACCTCAACGCCTATCTGGCGGCTCGTCCGGGAGCGCCCGGATCGCTGAAGGACGTCATCGACTTCAACGACCACAACCGCGACAAGGAGATGCCATACTTTGGCCAGGATATTTTTCACAAAGCCGAAGCCAAGGGCCCGCTCACCACCAAGGAATACACCGACGCCCTCGAGGCGAATCACCGTCTGTCGCGCCAGGAAGGCATCGACGCGGTGATGGACCAATTCCATCTTGACGCGCTCATGGCCCCGACGGCTGGCCCCGCATGGCTCACCGATTTTGCCAACGGAGACCACGCAGTCGGCGGCAGCTCAAACGCCGCCGCAGTGGCGGGCTATCCGGATATCACGGTGCCTGCGGGATTCGTCTTTGGCTTGCCGGTAGGAATCTCATTCTTCGGCCGGGCATGGAGTGAACCGACTCTGCTGAAAATAGCGTACGGCTTTGAGCAGACAATCCAAGCGCGCAGACCGCCCCGATTCATGCCGACGCTGAAGCTGTGAGTAGGTGGGCTAAGACGTGGGCACCGTCAAGGTGAGGATTGTGCGCGAAAGGGAGCTTTTCTTGGGTGATTTATTGCGGGCGATTTAGTGCGCCAAATGTGTGTACAAAACCGCCAGGCTTCGTCGGAGCATGATCGTCAAATCTCGTCATCATCATCGTCGCGATCTTCCCGGTCATCGTGGCTGAGGTCTCGGACCGAACTGATCGGACGGCCATCGTTGGCGTGATGAATTTCGATTCGTCCATTCACGTTGGAGAGCCGGATGCGGGTTCCGCCCCCGCCCAATTCGCCGCGCAAATCATGGCCGACGAAACGATGATGCCGCACGTGGAGACCAAAGTCATCGTCGATGCTGCCCGACACTGTCGCAGCCTCCAACTCAGCCTTCGCATCGGAAGGCAGTACCACCTCCAAGCTGCCGTTCACCGAGGATAGTTCTATCGGAGAATTGGCCAACCGGTCGAAACGCGCTTCCATCCGCCCATTGATGGATTCAAGTTTGACCCTGCCCTGCAGTCCATCGGCGAGTAACTTGCCGTTGATGCAAGAGGCTCGCACCTCGGCGGCGACTCCGTGAATATCGAGTGGACCGTTGATCAGCTTGATCTCGTCGAGGCGCGCGGTGCGAGGCACCATCAAGGTGTACTCAACTCCAGCAGGATCGTTCCAGCCGCCGTTAAAAGTATGGTTATGATTCGGATATTTGGTGCGGATGGAGACAGAGTCACTGCTGGCTTCAACCTCGATCCTGGCTTCATCGAGATGCTCTTTGGTGCCCGCATACTTGACCGCGTCAACCTTGACCTGGTTCTGATCCCATGCGGTAATGTGCACTGCGCCGTTGATATTGTCCAGGTCGATCCGGCCTCCCGCGGCGAGCGGATAGGTCTGGTGAAACTCCTCGGTGAACTGGCGATGGTCTGAGGCGTGTCCTTGGGCAACAGCGAAGAACAGGGCGCAAAGGGCTCCGAGAATGGTTCCGGCCCAGGTGGCGAGGCGACGTTGGCGGTTCATGGTTCCTCCGTTACGACACGGATTAGACGGGGCAGTCCGGAATTCGTGAGTGGGTCAAAGCAGAATAATCCCCCGACGGATGCCCATGGTAACCGCCTCTGTCCGGGTTGCCGCCCCCAGCTTGTCGAGGATGGAGCTGATGTGGAACTTGACGGTGTGGTCGGAGATGCCCAGTCGGGAGGCCATCTCGCGGTTGCCCAGTCCCTCGGCGAGCATGCGCAAGACTTCGATCTCGCGTGGCGTCAGGTCGTCCAAGGTCGGCGCAAGCTGGGCTCGCGTGGGAATACGTGCAGCCAGATTCTGCGTCACAGCGGGGTCGAGCAATACCAAACCGGCTTGCGCGGCCGTGATGGCTTCCAGAATCTCGTCCATGCCGGAGTCCCGGGAAAGAATTGCTCTCACGCCTGAGCGCAAGGCGTGGGCGGCCCAATCTGCGGAGGGCTCGTCGATCAGAGCGATGACGGGAACGCTGCTTGGAATTCGCGGCAGCGCGGGTTGAGATTCGAGCTGTCGGTCTGAATTTTCCAGGTCGAGCAGAATCACATCGGGCTGGAGCTGCGAGGCGTATTGC